>ERZ1740070.702-NODE-702-length-22366-cov-5.712563_pt1 | contig 22366 bp, 14 predicted proteins | sample MGYA00581734_ERZ1740070 | MGnify/ENA primary metagenome ERZ1740070 (study PRJEB43018, sample SAMN04849744) | marine metagenome | isolation source: floating plastic debris | place: Pacific Ocean | collected 2008-09-01 | study: EMG produced TPA metagenomics assembly...
TTTGGGACAACATGACTACTTCCAGAAAGGGAACTCGGAGGGACCCCAAGCAACAACCTTAAACCTCCCCAACAATACCTATATAAAACACATCTCAAGCCAACTGTCGCTTAATTAGCTCAGCAAAAACACCAGACTGCTTTGCCAGCTCATCAAAACTACCCACCTGCACCACACGACCCGCTTTAATCACATAAATCCGATCCGCATTGCGAATCGTACTCAGCCGGTGAGCAACAACAACACGAGTAACATTCAGCTGGTCAAGACTTTCACTCACAATCGCCTGGGTTTTATTATCCAGGGCGCTAGTAGCCTCATCTAACAACAACAGTTTTGGGTTTAGCGCCAACGCTCTGGCAATAATCAACCGCTGCCGCTGTCCCCCAGATAAATTACTGCCACCCTCGCTCACCACCGTGTGTAGCTGCATCGGAAAACTGCGGATATCGTCAGCAAAGCCAGCCATTTCAGCCGCTCGCCAGGCATCATCCTGGGCAATCAGCGCCCCACCCGAGATATTTTCAAAAATTGACCCGGCGCTAATGTGGCCATTTTGCAGCACCACCCCCAACTGTCGACGGATGGCGGTCAAATTTAGACCGCACATATCGCGACCGTCGTAGTAGATAGTGCCTGACTGGGGATGCTCAAACCCTAGCAGCAGGCGTAATACCGTCGACTTGCCAGAGCCCGACGGTCCCACCAGGGCAATAAATTCACCTGGTTTAGCCTCAACCGTAACGTCGTCTAAAATCAGCGGACCGTCATCTCGATATCGAAAGGTAACGTGGTCTAGGCAAAAAGCTCCGGTTAGCTGACCTGGGTCAGTTTTTTCGGTTGTTACTTCGGGGGGAGCTTTGAGGATGGGTTGAGATCGCATCCACAATGGAATCACATCCATCACATCAATCATCGTCAAACTCAGGTTAGTGATGCCGCTAATAAAAATGGCAAACGCTGCACTAAACGCTAAAAACCGCCCTGTTGACAGACTCAAAGGCCCCACCAGCGTACTGGCTACCCAAAACAGTGCAATGGTGGTCACCGTAGGGATGACCGTATTAAACACATTGACCGAATCTTCTAGCTGCTGGGTGCTCAGCTCAACCTGCAGCAGCTGACGATATTTGTTGCCCCACTGGGCAAATGCCCTCGACTCCGCCCCTGCAATCCGCAGCTTTGACACACCATTAATGAGCTGCACCATCAGGCCATAGAGTTCTCCCCGCAGCTCTAGCATAGGTCGCTGTTTTTTAAGCAAAAATGCTCCAGATGTGACGGTGACACCCATCACCAGTAACGCCACTACTAACGCTAAAGCAGCGAGCTTAGCACTGTAGTAAAACAACAGTCCCAAATTTAATATCGCAAATGTTCCCGATAAAATCGCATCCAACGCCGAGCCGCTCAATATCCCTCGAATGGCGGTGATGCTAGAAACACGGGACAACAGATCTCCTGTAGAATATTCTCGAAAAAATGACGTGCGCAGCTTTAGCAATCGATCCCACACTGCTGCTTGGAGAGTCACATCAGACCCCGTTTCCAACCGCATTGTGGTAATCGCCTGAACAAACTGAAAACTAGCGCGACCAATGGCCATAGCCACTAGTGCCAGACCAATTTGAAACAGCAGTCCAGTACTGCCAAACGGAATCGCATCGTCCACCAGTACTGCTGTCATTTGGGGTAGCACCATCCCCAACAGCGTTACGATGATACCGGCGATACCCACCACCACCAAGTCGCGCCGTCGCCCTTGAAACGCAAACTTTAACAAGTCCCAAGCCGTCAGGTCACCCTCAGGTAGCGGTCGGTAGAACATAAAGGCAACCGGCTCTAGCGTTCTGGCTACGGCCTCATTAACAGTGACGCGCTGGCCATTGGCGTTTAGCATCTCGTAATGGGTTTGATGCACGGTCAACAGGGCCACCGGATATCGATTATCTTGTGTATAGGCCACCAGCGGCCCCACATCTTGTCGCCACCAGCGACCTCGCAACAATACCTGGCGCAGTCGAAGCTGAGATGATCTAGCAATGGCTTCCAGCGGTTCTTTTACCTGTTGCGCGTGTTCAGACTCCGCTGGGGGGTCAATTTTTACGCCCAACGCATGCCCTACGGCCCCGGCTACCCTCAGTAGCGGTGTCTCCGCCAGTAGATAATTGCCTGACCCTGGCTGGAGCACCGATACCAGACCCTGCAGCGTCGTTTGAGTAACCTCCTGATTTAGCTGTTGCCGGGCTGTAAACTGTTGTTCTCCACGCTGGCGATCGCTTTGCCACCCTTCTTCAATCACCTCCAGCGCATACTGATGGAAGAGAGTTAATCCTTGAGTAAATTCTCTATAGGAGATCCTGGAACAAAGCTGTTCAGAAGATAATACTTCTAAGTCTACTGGCTGTTCTTTGGCTTGGATCCATGTCATCCGTGAAACAGGGAACAGTGGAGAGGATGGCTGCAGGACAAATTTTTCGCCATCTAGCCAGTAAACAGGGTTAGTCTTAAGCTTGACCCACATCATTGTTGCTTTAGGGCTATACCCATCAGTGGGGTTCAGACTCAATGGTCCAACACTATTTGAAAACTCGACAATCGATCTTCCAGGAAATCCCTTCACCTGGGTTAGAGCTTCCACCCAACGTTCAACCTGTCGCAGCAACGGTATACCCACATGGCCACAAATATTACCATTGGTATCTTCTGGCTTAGCTATCGGCTCTATGGCACTTGACTCAAAGGCAACGGCTACCAAGGCTAAATTACAGGACCGAGTATCCGTTCCAATCATCATATCGCCGACATCAACTGTCCAGAGATAGCGCCGCTCACTCACTGGCTCCCCATCTTTCCACTCCACTGCAAAAATGCCTAAGCGTCCAGACTTTACACGCCACAGCCCGGAATCCAATAGTTGGAAGATACCGTTACTATCGATGGAATGAATGTTAGAGAGGTTTGGAGAATCTGCAAGAACCATAGGGTCAAGTCGTTAATAAAACAACAAAATTCAGGTATGAAAGAATTTTTACGAAGCAACCGCCAACGCTGTTCCCGAGCTACGGATCAAATCTCCATAATGACCCGCTTCTTGCCAAAGCTGGTCATGGGTTCCTCGCTGCACCACTTTCCCCCGTTCCAACACAATAATCTCATCCGCATCTCGAATTGTGCTGAGCCGATGGGCCACAATAATGCAGGTACATCCCCGTCGTCTCAGGTTCTGATCGATAATTTTTTCTGTTTCAGTATCTAAAGCACTGGTCGCTTCATCCATAATCAAAACCGATGGATTGTTGACCAACGCACGGGCAATTTCTAACCGCTGACGCTGCCCACCGCTAAGATTTTGACCTCCTTCCAACAGCTTGGCATCATATCCATAGGGCATCGCTAAGATGGCTTCTTCAATTGCTGCATCTCGACAGGCTTGCTTTAAATCATCGTCAAGAACCGTATCATCCCAAAGGGTGAGGTTATCGCGAACGCTACCGGCAAATAAAAGAATATCTTGCTCCACCATAGCGATGGAGTTAGTCAATGTGGCCTGGGTAATTTCTTGGCGTGGTCGACCGTCAAAACAAACCTCTCCACTACTGGGTTGATACAGACCGGCAATTACCCGAGCCAGTGTCGATTTCCCCGAACCGCTACCGCCCACTAGCGCAATCCGCTGTCCTGGTTTGATAGTTAGGTTAAAGTCTTCAATTAGCGGCGGATCTAATGGGCTATAGCCAAAGGAGAGATGATGAATCTCCACAGCTCCAGACAGCCGATGATGATAGGTGGCTTCATTTTCTTCAGAGATCTTTTGTTTACAGTGAGAACAAAAGGCAATATCTGTTTCATTTTCTAGCACATCGTCTAAACGGTCGAGATTGCCCTGTAGCGTTTGCAGCGTTCCAGAAAACTGCACCAAAGTATTCACCGGCCCCTGAAAACTTTGCATCAGTAGCTGAAACGCCACCAGCATACCGATGGTGAGACTGCCATTGATAATCCGAAAACCACCGATAATTAACAGCGACAGTGTCGCCAATGTGGACAGCAGCGCTGGCAATAGACCAATAATACGGTTGGCCAACCCCAGGTTCTGCTGAGCGTTTACGGCTTTGGTGTGATAGCCGGCCCAACGCGCAAAAAAGTCAGATTCTAAGCCGCCCGCTTTGAGGGTTTCCATCCCCTGCAAACCGGCAACTGCGATACCAGATGCTTTGCCATATTCTTGCACCAGCCGTAAATTGGCATCTTTGCGCTGCCGGGATACCCATTGCAAAACACCGACATTGATAATGGCAAAGGAAATCACAATGATGGTCAGGGGAATATCGTACTGGAGCATTGCGATCGCATAAAACACGATCATGACTGAGCTGATCAGGGTTGTTGTCAGCCGCCCCGACAATACCGCAGCCACACTGTCATTGAGGCTAATGCGACTGCTAATCTCCCCAGCAAACCGCTGAGCATAAAACCCCACCGGCAGCAGCAGCACATGCCAAACAAATCGACTAGCCATCCCCACCGCCAGCTTGATCCGCAGCGCCCGCAAATAGCGCAGCTGCAGCATGGTTAAAAATCCTTGAACCACCACCACCAGAGCAATACCCACCAGCACATAGGGCAACCAATCCAGACGTTTGGCTAACAGAATATTGTCTATATAGATGCGGCTAAACGCGGGCAGAGCTAGCATCGGTAAAACCAACAAAAAACCCGCCAGGGTGCAGTACATCAAAGCGCCAGTCGAACCTGCCAGCCGCCGTATCAACGACCCGATGACATTGGGCTTTTGTCCACCAGGCTTAAACTCGTTTGTCGGCTCAAAGGTCAGTGCAATCCCCGTATATCCCTCATCAAATTCCTGTGGCGTCACCCGACGTGGGCCTGTGGCCGGGTCATTGAGGTACACATAGTTAGCGTCAAACCCCTCCACCACCAAAAAATGGTTGAAATGCCAAAACACAATAAATGGGGGGTTTAGTTGCTTAAGGTTTTCCAGACTTTTCTTAAAGCCTTTGGCCTCTAGACCATAGGTACGGGCAGCCTTGAGCACATTTGCCGCAGTCACTCCATCCCGTGATACCCCGCAGGCATAGCGCAGCTCCGCCAGCGGCACATAGCGACCATAGTGGCCCAAAACCATACTGAGTGCAGCGGCCCCACATTCCACCGCTTCCATTTGTAGAACCGTTGGCGATTTAACTCGATGCGCCATCCAACGTGACTCCTCTGGGCGAACGACCTAATGCCAGTTTTAATTGCTTGGCTAAGGTAAAACAGCATCTAAACAAGCATCTAAATAAATCATTAGAAACCGTTGAGAAGGCAACACTTCTTAACTTGGAATTTGGGGTTGGTTTTTAATTTTGAGTTTTTAATTCCCGGCTATTAGTTAGGTGATTTGAACAGGGAGATTCCAGTCAAAGGCTATCAACTTAAAACTGAGCACTCAAAACTCAAAACTGTTCTCAGCCATCGTCATAAAACTAAACAACATATACAGTATCCGCGCACTCACATTGCCGTCCCATTCATGGTTGCCCGTCTCACAAATGTCACAGCCAATAATACGTCGGCCACTGCGGACCACTTCGCGCCACAGACAGTAGACTGCCTCAAGATCAAGCCCACCCGGAACAGGGGTCCCCGTATGGGGGCATAGCTTTGGGTCTAAACCGTCTACATCACAGCTAATATAGACATGTTCAGGTAGGTGACGCACAATCTCCTGACACTGCGCTAACCAGCTTTGCCCGGCATAGGCCGCCTGTTTTAGCTGCGTATCTAAATAGGTAACAATTCGTCCCTCAGACTGTTGAATCAGAGCCATTTCACCGTGGGAAATATCGCGAATACCCACCTGTACTAGCGTTGAGATTTGAGGTATCTGCATCGCATTAAACATAATCGAGGCGTGAGATTCCTTAAATCCTTCATAGGCATCTCGCAGATCGCCGTGGGCATCCAAATGCAGAATGCCAAAGCTGAGATATTGCTGAGACAGCGACTCTAGAGCCCCTAAAGGAACGCTATGATCGCCACCAATGACGATGATCTTTTTTTGCTGCTCAAGGGCAATTTTTGTCTGATAGCTAACCCAACGACTCATGGTGCGACAGCCCTGGTTGATGCGTGCTAAGGCAGCCGCTAGCTCTAGATTATCGTCAGGAGTAATACCTCGCTCTGCATTGTGAATAATTGCGATCGCATCGGGTCTTAACCGCCTATTTTCTGCCAGCAGCCACTCCGGAATCGGCAACATATAAATCCCTTGCCGCCACGCCTCAGGATTATCAAAATCATAAAAGTCCAGCTGGGGCGATGCTCGTAAAACAGCAGCGGGTCCCTGACAGGTCCCATCTTGATAGGATGTCGTCACATCCCAAGGCACACCGATAACCACCGTACTGGCATGGGTGTAGTCATGGGGAAACCCAAACAAATTGCCGTTAACAGCACCCACTCCACCCGGATCAAAATTCGCAATTTTCTCGACAATACTTTGGTCTTGATGAGAAGACATTTTTCCAGATACAGGTTCTTGGCCCATACTAGCCTGCCAGCATAGTATGAATAAAGGTGGGCAAACAAAATGCTGCGGTGTGAATATCGCTATTGTAATACTGCAGCTTAAACGTTTCAGCAATGTGTTGAGACCGAGACCGATCAAAATCTGCTACAGGATGTTTGCCATCCTTAGTACAGTAGGTAAAACTCCACATCCCCGTCGGATATGTGGGAATAAAGGCTAAATAACAGAAAACACTCTCACGATTAAAGATATCTTTTAGACAGTGATTTAATTCAACAAAGGCTTTCTGATTAAAATGAGGTGATTCACTCTGGGCCGTCATCACCCCACCCGGTCGCAGACAGCGATAAACATCGTGATAAAAGTCTTTAGAGAAAAGCCCCTCTGCTGGACCAACTGGGTCAGAAGAATCCACAACAATCATGTCAAAGCAGCTATCTGAAGACTGCTTAACATATTCAATACCATCATCAATAATCAGTTTTAACTTGGGATGCTCAAACGCTGACGACAAACTTGGCAAAAATTCTTTCGAAGCCCTGACGACAGCTTCATCAATTTCTACCATAGTCACGGTTTCAACATGGTCATAGCGCAAAATCTCACGGATACTGCCACCGTCACCGCCACCAATGACAAGAACATTTTTGACATCCGGCTGCATTACCATGGGCACATGGATAATCATCTCATGGTAGCCCTTTTCATCTTTTTCGCTACACATCACCATCTTATCGACGGCCAGCATCTTACCGTATTCAAAGGTGTCAAATACCTCTACGGTTTGATAGGGAGACTTTTCTCTAAAAAGACAGTCTCCTTTATGGCGAATAGACAGGGCAATATTTTCGTTGCGATCGGTAAACCAGACGCTGCGACTGTATCTGGGCACCACTAGCTGCTGAGCCGCATCATCCCTAAGCTCTCCCAGCTCCATACTCGCTTTCTCTAATAGATCCAGCTGACCACGGTTGATTTCCACCGCCGAGCCATGTTCTGCTTGAAATGCTTTTTTGAGCAGCTTATAGGATGTCCATGGATTGACAGAATCACCGCAGGTAAAAAGATCTACAGCTGCATAGCGATACTCTGGCCACGTATGAATCGCTAGATGGCTTTCTTGAATAACAACAACCCCTGACACACCAAATGGTGAAAAATGATGAAATACTGAGCTAATAATTGTAGCACCGGACTCCTTAGCGGCACCTACCATACTAGACTCGATGCATGGCACGTCGTTGAGTATTTCGGAAGAGCAACCATGGAATTCAACTAGAATATGACGGCCAAGAGATTTCATGCACGTATAGCCTCAATACAACCTGCTTGAAGAAACCATCCTTACAAAGGACTGACGATTTGCTGTGTCACCCACAAACCGACCTATCGCTAGTAAAATCCAGAAAATAGAGAGATAAAAACCAAGAGTCAACCGTTCAATTAACTTAGCTCAATAAGTTTATAACTAAATTGGCTCAACTTAAACATTGCTGTTATGAAAATTCTCTTTTAGAAGAATAGACAGCTTAATCATCAATCCGCCACCGCTTATTCTGCACCAGCAGATGCGTCGCTTGATCTCTGGGTAAAGGCTTAGCAAAATAATAGCCCTGTGCATACTCACACTCTAGCTGTTTAAGTAAGTGTGCTTGGGTAAGTGTTTCTACACCTTCAGCAATAATATCAAGCCTTAGCCGATGCCCTAAGGACACAATAGTCTCAACAATATCAGCGTTCTCACGAATGCTCTCCATACGGTCAACAAATGATTTGTCTATCTTTAGGGAGTTGATTGGCAGCCGATGCAGATAGCTTAAGGATGAATATCCAGTACCAAAGTCATCCAGGCTAATGTATAGACCTTTTTGTTGGAGCCGCGTGAGCTGTTGAATCGCGGCATCAACATCTTCCATCGCAACGCTTTCTGTCAATTCTAGCTTGAGTCCGCTGGGGTCAATTTGATGCCGCTGTATGGTGGCTGCAATTGTCGTTGCCAGGTCCTGTTGTATAAACTGACAGCTGGAAAGATTGACTCCAATAAAAATTGGATGAGGTTGGGGAAATTGCTGCTGCCACTGTCGCACCTGGTGGCATGCTTCATTTAAGACCCAGTCCCCCATGGGCAAAATCATGCCCGTCTCTTCAGCAATACTGATGAAATCATTGGGGGGTACCGTACCACGCTCGGGATGTAACCAGCGAATTAGGGCTTCAAAGCCAGCAATTTTTCCTGAAGCTAATTCTATGATTGGCTGATAATACAGCCGGAACTGTTTATTATCTCCAGCATGACGCAGCTCCATTTCCAGCTGGAACCGAGATACTGACTGGGTGCGCATAGTTTCATCAAATATTGCATAGCGATCTCGCCCTAAATTTTTAGCTCTCTCGAGGGCACGATGAGCATCTTGCAAAAATTCATGGGCCTGATATCTCAAACCTTTTTGATGCAGCGCTATCCCAATACTAATGGTGGTCCTCACCAGCTGACCATGGATATAAATAGAGTCCATCAGGGTCGTTTGTAAGTGATTGGTGATGTCCTCTGCATCCTGTATCTGGCTTACTGATGGCAGAATCACAGTAAATTTATCCCCACCGACTCTGGCGACTAACGCCTCAGGCATTTGTTGAACAAGACGCCCGGCAACAATCTGCAGCAGCCGATCGGCGACATCCATACCTAAACTTTCATTGACTGATTGAAATACGTCTAAATCAATCAGCAGCAAGGCTACCACAGAGCTGCGGGCGCTGCGTTCGTTTAAGCGCTGCTGCAGATGCCTGAGACTAGATAGGCGATTGGGCAAACTAGTCAGCTGATCGTAAAAGGTTCGATAGAAAACTTGGTAGGCAATCGTACTGCTGACAACTATGGCAAATCCCAATGCCGGCGGTACCACAGGAATCCAACCTTCATAAAAAAACAGAACCCAGCCCGTGGTGACTAAAATCAATAATGAGATCGCACTATTGATGATTAGCAGTAAAAACCGCTGGGCATACCAAACTAAAACAGCCCCAATCAAACACCAAATCCCTATCCATAGACTCTCCTGTTGCTGAGCCCATGTCCAAATTAATGGATACTCCCCTTCAACAACCGATAAAATTTGGCTAACAACATGGGCATGTAAGATAACACCCGGCGTTTTAGCAACAGATTTAGTCTGCGCATTCAAAGACGTAAAAAATGTGTCCTTAATGCTGGGGGCAACAGTCCCCACTAGCACAACTTTATTCCTAAACCATTCAGGATTTATCTCCCCACTGAGCACATCTGTTAACGAAACCGTTGGAACAGCGCTAGCCCGGTATTGAAACATCACCTGGTAGCCAGCGGTGTCTTCATTTTGATACCCACCCGTATTTGGGGCCAGTGTGGGAAAAAATCGACCAGCAATGGTAAGTCCTTCTAAATTCTTGTCAAAAATCTCGGGGCCATATCGCTCTCTCAAGACATGCAAACTAAGCTGTAAACCGAACCCGTAGTAGTTATCAGAGCCAAGCGAGGCAAACAAAAAATTACGACGAATAACTCCATCTATATCACTCACAAAGTCTGCAAACCCAATGCGCTCTGGGTCCATACCTTCAGGTGCAGACGCACTACGTGTGGGATCCAAACCTACATCGTAAACACCGTATATATTCTCTGCGGCTAGCTGTCTATCTAGATGATCGCGACCAGGAGGGTGCTCAATATCTCGATAGATATCCAGTCCAATGGCAGCGGGCTGATAGGTTTGTAAACGTTCTAGCAGTTCAGCAACCGTAGCGTCACTTAAAGGCCACTGATTATAGTAATTAATATCAGCTTCATTGACACCCACCACAATTACCTCGGATGGGACTACGTTTGTTACAGCATGACGGACACGACTATCAAATAGTCTCAGCTCTAGTCCCTGCAGCCAACCGAGCTGCCGTATCCCAATAACGAGCAGGGCTCCTACTAAAGCAATCAAAATGTAGCCATAGTTTGGCAGCTGTCGCCATAACCACAGCTGTGCAGAACGGAGACTACGTCGGTACCCCCTACCAAGGCACAATCCACTCAAGATAGGGAAATGCAGTGGATGCAAAGCAAAAAACGATCAATGGATAGACATAATTACCAAGGGTTCCCAATCATCGTAAAACCAGACCAATAGGCTGGATGGCTAAAATTCCAGCTGCCGCTGACATCTAAGCCGGGTAAACGACCGATTGTACGCATTTCAGCCCCATAAACAGTACCATCATTAACACTCACCTGCCCACGCAGCATAGCTAATTGTGCCTGGCGCAGGGCGGCACTACGGGTTACTGGCTGCTCCAAAGCACGATAGAATTCTGCCATCAGCCCCAAAGTCCCTTCATCACTAATAGACCAAAGGCTGGCTAGGGCCGTTTGTACTCCCACATTGACGGCTAAGCCTGCAAATCCAAATTCTGCAGCATGATCGCCCAGAGCCGTGGCACAGGCACTCAAAATTAAAAACTCGATAGTCTCAAGGGGTAACTCTCGCAGCTGATTCAGGGTGATCCTCTGATCCCAAAGCTGAATATAGGATGATTCTAAATCACCAGGCTTAAACACCGCATGGGTCGCTAGATGAACGTGGGTAAATTTTTCCTGCTCCAGATGTTGATTCAAACCATCTAGCGTCGCGTCATGATCCAGATAAAGCTCATCGTCTTTGCCTTGACTCGCTAGCTCTAATTCAAGAGGTACCGCCGCCAAATCAATCTGATTTTCGAAGTCAGCAATCCCCATCGCTAGGGTGGCGGACACTTCAAACGGGGCAGCAGCAGCGACAAGCTCTGACTCCATCGAAGTCAACCCTACGCTAGGCAGCAGCCCAATACTGTAGTCTTCAATCAAAAAGCGGGTGCCATCGTGCAACGCCGCCATAGGAAGAGAACGCAGCCCCTTGTCCACCACAAAGCCAATATGGTCAACATTGGCCTTGGTTAGATCTTTTAGCAGGGGTCGCACTAGCCAATCATAAAGTTGTTGAGCCGCTGGTAGATATTGAGCAGGGCGCAAAATCGGATTAGTAACCGTTTGATGAAACGTCTCCACAACAGATTGCATCTCTGCTGTAGTCACCGCAATAGATTTATGTATCGGAGGCCCTTCATCGGTTATCAGGACAAGATCTAGATGAGTGTCTTTAACCTGCACATAGAGTAAAGCTGGAGTAATATTTTGAACCTTGCTTACCTGTTTTAATGTTTGTTGAGTTGTTTGTAACGACGGTGAAGCAGGGATAGGTAAATTAAGAGCCTGGGCAAACTCGGCAGAGAAGGCCATTTCTATTTGAGTCCAAAGCAGTTCACTCTCATCAAGTGCTTTGTCTTGCTCTCCTCTAGTGGCAGTAGCTGTAGTCAATTGATAGTCGGCTAAAACAGTCTCAGATGGATTAAATCTCTCTAAAGATATTGGCAAAGGGTCAGAAGGACTCAATTCGAGAGTTGAAGGTGATGATGCAGCTGGAGGCTCAAATAAATTATTGAGTTCAATGGTGTCTAACTGAATTGTCTGAGTAGTTGTTTGAGGAGGATTTAGAGTATCTACTCCGCTCGTAATCGTGCCTGCTGTGCCATGTACAGCACTATCTCCTAGCACAAAAGGAACCGCTGGCTCACTACTATAGGTTAAACGAATCGTGCTGCCTCCTGTTGTTAGAAGGCTTGCATCAGTGCCTACAACAGTATCAACGGCTCGAAACGATTGTTGTGTGCTCACATCAATGTTCCCCCCCTGACCTTCACCGCTGGCATCGATAGAGTCAACCACAATACCATCAGCCGCGTTTAGCCCAATATCTCCTCCCTGGGTCTTAACTGCACCAGAGCTAATGGTTGTTGAGTCGAGGCGTTGAGCCACAATGCTCCCGCCAGGAGCGTTTAAGGTAATCAACCCGCCATTGGCTCTATTGCTGCTGCCAGCCTCTGTATTAGCCATTAGTGAAGCGGCTGTAATGCTGCCCGTCAGCGTAGTTAGGGAAATATCACCCGCATCGCCTGAGTTAGTTACCTCAGCGGCGGCGGCTGTGACAATGTCACCAGTGACGATATCACCATCAGTCGCACTGAGAGAAACGCTACCGCCATTCCCCCGATTGTTCAGAACGCTGCGGGTAGCTGTGTTTAGCGTATTAACTACAATGTTGCCTGGAGTAGCGCTTAGATAAATATCTCCAGCACGAATAGAGTTGTCGATTGTAGAAAATGTACTGGTTGCTATATCACCCAGAGTAATGTCAGCTGCCGTAATCAACACATCTCGTCCCGGTGCGCTAAGACGATTGCTGGGGGCCATGGTAAAACTTCCCTGACCATCGCCATCTGCATCTGCTAAAAAACTCACACTGCCTGACCCCTGAGCAAATCTCAGTTCTCCATCACTAAGGGGCGCAATGGTAATATTGTTGTCTGCTTGCAAGACAACATTCGCATCGCCAATGATGGAGGATTCTAGGGTGTCTTCATATAAGGTTTGGGTATCGCCGATACCAATCTCCCCCGGATCGCTCCCTGCACGAATTTCAATATTTTCTGGGTCCAGCAGTAGGGTGCCTGGAGTGCCTTGCGATCGCAAATCCACCACACCTCCAAAATATAACTGTCTCTTGCCTGACACCTCTACTAGGCCACCTGCTTGGTTCCCCTGGGCACTGACAGCCCCCCTAAACTGGGTGGTGTCATCTGCCCAAATAACAACCTGTCCCCCCATCTCACCATCCGCGATTATCGTCGACGCAGCATCAATCAAAGTGGACTGTGCCGTAGGCAAAACACCCCGCCCTTGATAGTCACCACCAATTAAAATTTGCCCACCGTCAACTGCACGCAACGTGCTCCCCATAGTAGCTACGTGGTCACCCAAAATTTGGATACTCTCAGTGGCCGTCAGCTCGCCACCGACTAAAGCAGTACCTACAGCAATATCTGACAGGGGTGAGCCCGTTAAACTAAGGCTGCCGTCCTGACCTAACTCAATAGCAGTGGCATGCTCCGCTCCAGGGGCACTTAACCAAGGAGGTAATGTTGTTGACGTTTGTGCATCAGGTAAAAATCGGAAGCCATTATCAAGAACAATTCTTTCATGGGTGCCAACCGCCGCCAGGGTAACTCTCCCACCGCTGATTGTGCCCTGATTGGTCACACTATGCCCCAACAGTGACAAAGACCGATCGTCATCAACCTTAAGATTTCCTGAATTGATAATGGTGCCGACACTATCGGGATTAAATTCAAATCTCAGAATATTGCCACGAACACTGTCTGGATGACCACTCAACCCAAAATACCCCTGGTCAAAGTCCAATCGCTCAGCTGTTACAACCGTAAAGTCACCCGCTAGATCAATCGAAGCGTTTGTCCCAAACAAAACTCCTGCCGGATTGATTAGATACACATCAGCCACACCGCCACTCAGCGCTATCGACCCATCAATATTAGACGGTATGCCATTAACAATCCGACTAAAGACAGCGTCTACACCAGGTGCAACCTGAAATTCAGCACTATCACCACGCTCTAGGTCAAATTGTTCAAAACTGTGGAATAAAAGCGTACCGCCATCTGTTGTAGTGCCACCCAGAACAGTAAACTTGTCGTCCTGCTGAACAACCCTAGTTTGCACAGAATCTTCTGCTGAGAGTATCTGGGCATGACTCGACAAATCAGGAGCCCACAAAATTGATGATAGTAAACCAACAGAGCCTATTAAACAAAGGCGTCTATGCCAGAATATTTGAAGCCTACCCATAATAATACATCACTATTTAGATGACTATTTCTAGCCAGTACAGGTCGGCTTTACCAACAAGCTTTAATCTGTTGTAGCTGCTGTTGGCGCCGTAATTTCTACAGAATCAGTGTCTATCGACAGCGGCACAATTTGATCAAGTCGAGCTGATGCCATTAAGGTGTGCCACTGACTCAGTACAGCTTGATCCTGAGGCTGTTGTTGTAGCTGCTCTAGCAATACCCCCAGGCGATCGTACCAAAGACCACTACTGCCTAAGATTGAAGCATCTACCCGATCGATCCAACCCTCCACAGAGATATTTTCTGAGCGATTGTTAGGGTTGCATACAATTGAAGCCGCCCAGCGATATCTTTGATCGATTTCTAATGTTGGAGCATCAGCCATGTTACTGAAATCTAGGCCAACTAAATCAGCTGCAGGTCCCACAGTGAAACTTGTTTGATAGATAATCTCGTCTTGAGCATTAAACAAATAAAACTCAAGCTGTTTAGCAGCGGACACATCTGGCATGCTTAACCACAGCGTTGGTTTAGGGTCAGCCGTTGCCCCCAGGTTGGTTTCTGGCACAATCGCAACAAGAGGCTCAACCGCACAGGCAGATGAAGGGAGCCGAGACGCACCGCTGACGCGTCTGCCAGGCAATCCCTGGCGCACCTGATCCTCATCAGCTGCCTGTGCTATTCCGGGAGAATAGCATACCACTCCTAACAAGATCGCCAGCACGGCACAACGGACGAACTGTTTAGAAAAGATATAGGTAGAACCTAAGCTAGTTAAAGGGTTGATAAGTTTCATATAGGATAATAAATCTGATGTCTTACAATGCATGTGTAGCTCTGATGAGGCTTTTGAGCAATAAAAAGCCCCTGTAGAATAAATAGCACCCACAAAAGACTTCCTGTCTGACTAGCCCCAAAGCAGACAGGGGAACAACGCACTATTCGTATCTTCTGCTAATGAGGTTAGGCCTTTAATTCCCCCGCCATGGACCTCTCTAACTTTTCTAAGCCATCGAAATACTCAATCAAAACCGTAGTTGTACTTACCTAATCATGTGTATTATACGAAAACGTATATACCTATTTAGACAAAAGTAGAGCCATTTATCACTCCATAAAAGAGCGCAACAAACTTCTACACATGCTGCTAAATAAGGCACAGAAGACCTGCAGTACAAAAACAATTGATTAAAGTCACCTGTTTTTAGATAACAGTTAATTCAATAATATTTCGCCATTTGTCGGAGACTACTAGCATAAATCTATCTATAGTTATAAATTGCCACGCTAACCAGTATTGTTTATCAAAATTTCATCTGCACATAAACCAAAAACCATCTCAAGTTTTTTACCTTGAGATGGTTTTTGAAATGGGCTATTGATCTTGTAGAGAACTATCGACTGTATGTCTTTTTCTTGCTGCGTTTTCCAGAGGTAGATTTACGCCTAGAGTCGTAATCCATAGTGTTTTTAGACTCCCGAGAAATGTAGTCAATTAAGGCCAAACTCAGTGATTTGTCATCAAAATCTTTGTATCGCGATTCACGAGAGCGCCTTTGCTCCCGTTGGTTGGGTTGAAGAATTTTACTTGTTGCTAGGAAAATACCGATGACGATGAATAATGGTAGAAATGGCATAGGGAAAACCCTCGTAAAATTCAGTAGATGCTCTGATTTGGGAATCACGAAGTCATCATAGCTCTGTGAATTTACGGTGAAGATGACGTTGATCACACCAGATCTAGGATTTAGATGGCCCGCAGCGGTGACCTTCCCTTGCCTTACTCTGTCTGCTTAAACTAAGGAGCGTCGCCAGTTAAAGAAACGCCGCAGCGTGCTCTGTAGAAAATCATTCTTGGCATAGCTCTGCTTGGTCAGCTGCAATGCTGTTTTAGCGTTGATTTCTGAAAGCGTAGGGTAGATATGAATAATGCTCTTGATGGCACCGATCTTCATTTTGTAGCTCATGGCTAAGACAATTTCATGAATTAGCTCACCTGCATGGGGACCTACGATGTGAGCACCTAGAATTTCACCATTTTGCCGGGTGATAAATTTGGCAAATCCATGCCCAGCCGCTTCTGCCAGGGCTCGATCTACGTCCTTAAAATCATGTTTTAGAACCGCTACATCATCGCCATAGCGATCCTTTGCCTGAGCTTCAGTCAAACCGACACGGGCTAACTCAGGTTCAGTAAATGTCGCCCATGGAATGACACGGTAGTCAGCCTTTTTGGTAGCTAAAAATAGAGCATTTTGAATAACGACAGCAGCTTCATAGCCAGCAACGTGGGTAAATTGATACCCACCAATAACATCACCAGCACCATAAATGTGTTTAGTACTAGTCTGAAGTATCTCATTGACCTGAATACCGGCTTTACCGACTTCTACACCAGCGGCGTCTAATCCTAAAGACTCTACATTGGGGATACGCCCGGTAGACAGCAAAATCTCATCGACAACAACGACCTGGTCGTCCACATAGAGATGTTTTTTACCATCAATGACCTCTACTTTTTTAGCTCGGCTTTTAGTGAGTACTCGAATACCTTCAGATTCCAACTGCTTTTGGACAACGGCTGCAGCCTCAGGCTCTTCCTTAGGCATAATTTGATCACGGCTGGCAATGATAGTCACCTCTGCCCCCAGCCGCGCAAAGGACTGCCCTAATTCACAGCCAATCGGACCTGCCCCAACTACGGCTAAGGAGTCAGGTCGATTCTTTAAGGAGAACACCTGCTCATTGGTTAAGAAACCGGCTTCTTTTAAGCCTTCTATAGGGGGAATGGCCGGTCGAGAGCCCGTAGCAATTAGAAAATTACGTCCTTTTAACTGTTGACCGTTGATCTCAAAGGTTTTTGAGTCGCTAAACTGACCAGAGCCGTAAAATACATCAACGCCAAGGGCTTCAAATCGTTCTGTGGAATCATGCTCTTGGATAGTACCGATGACGTTTTGGACATGGTTAATAGCTTCTTCAAATTTGATGGTGGGTTTTGAGGTGTAAATACCAAATTGAGACCCAATGCGCACATGGTGAGCAACCTGCCCAGCATGAATTAAGGACTTGCTAGGGACACATCCATAGTGGAGACAGTCACCTCCTAGAAGATGCTTTTCAACCAGGGCAATACGAGCATTTAGCTGAGCCCCAGCACTAGCGGCTACCAGTCCGGCAGAACCGCCCCCAATCACGACAAGATCGTACTCCACTGCCATAGTTTGCTGCTCCTGTTTGGTTTCATGTTTGAAGCTACAGGCCATTTCTGAACCTCGGCTGAGAACATATAGAAAAAACCCTAAAGGTAATCGTCAGGACAATTTTCCTGGACATTAGCTTGGGCGAACACGTAGCGATTGCGGATCTTTGGGGTGAACCGATCTAGCAATGCCGATACGTCAACTATAGGGCTTAGCTAGCCTCACCTGGGTATAAAAAGTTCAAGTTTGCAGCCAGCAGCTCTGACGGGACGATGATCTCAGCTTAAAAATTGGCGCTTGCAATAGCCGCTAGCAAACGCACTTTTTATATCGCCAGCTATGAAAACCAGTAAATGAATCAGGTTAGCGTAAGGAGTTGTTAAGAAACAATTGCCAGGTTTGGAGAGCGTAACCTTTTTCCTAACCTTGCCGTAGCTCACACCACGCCAATAGCTTTAAGTTAATCGACACCCTACTTTCAGGGGGTGGGGGGGAGTTTAGGCCCCCACGAATTGGAGGGTCTCAGGGAAGAAAGCCCTGAGCAACCCTCATTGCTAATTAGTCAGTATTCACATTGAAGAAAATAGCCATAACGAAACTATGAGCTTAATTTTCAACAAGCCCTAAGCTTTAACACTTTACTTTTAATAGTTACTTAGACCTGGCAATATCAACCCTTCAAACCGGAGCGATCTAAAACTGTCACTGTATAGATTAAAGTACGCTGAGATGAGAGTTATGAAATTAACATTACTGTTATGGTCAGTCACTAAACTGTAACAAGATTTAAATCTTGTTTACCTCGTAACAGATCGGTAATTGCATGTTTATAGGTCTGAAACTGAGGGTCTCGCTTGAGCGCGTAGGTACGTTCTTCAGGTAGATCAACAATAATCTCTTGCTGAATTGTACCTGGACGAGCGGTCATGACATAAACACGCTGGGAGAGAAAAACGGCCTCCTCCACATCGTGGGTGATCATTAAAATGGTGCAGCGAGTACGTTTCCACAAGTCCAGCAGAAACAGCTGCATGGCCTCTTTGGTCTGCACATCTAGGGCTCCAAACGGTTCATCCATCAGCAGGATTTTAGGATGACAGGCCAGAGCGCGTGCGATCGCAACCCGCTGTTTCATCCCCCCAGACAGTTCCTTAGGCAAAGAATTGGCAAAGTTAGCTAGTCCTACCACATCCAAATAGTAGCTGGCCCGCTCACGACGCACTTTTTTAGGTACCCCCTGAAGTTTGAGACCAAACTCAACATTGCGCTGCACGCTCATCCAAGGGTACAGGGTGTACTTCTGAAACACCATGCCACGGTCAGCGCCTGGCCCAGTCACAGGCTCAAAGTCCACGGTAATCTCACCGCCAGTGGGCGTATCTAAGCCAGCAACTAAGCGCAGTAGCGTTGATTTTCCTGACCCCGAAGCCCCAACGGCGCAAACCAGCTCCCCTGTCTCAACATGCATATTGATGTCTTTGAGAGCCAGCAGCGAGCCCTGTTTTGTCGGAAATTGCTTATAGAGCTTAGAAATTTCAAGAAGCATAACTAATCAAACGCCCACTTACAAGTTGTTCTAAGCACTAAACGAAAGACTAAATCTATGGCAAATCCAATCACACCCAAAATAATCAAACAAGCAAAGATCTCATCGGTCTTAAAGAAGCGCTGGGCTAACAAAATACGTCTTCCTAACCCTTCTTCTGCAGCCACCAATTCAGCAATCACCACCAGATTCCAGGAGGTGGCAATATTAATGCGAAACGTGTCAATAATACTCGGAACAATATAGGGCGTAATCACTGACATCAATACCTGCCGACGTTTCCCTCCAAGGGTATAGCTAGTCTCGATTAAGTCTTTGGGAACAAACTTAACCGCATCCATAATCATTAAAGTGTTATAAAAAACCGTACCGATAAAAATAAGCGCAATCTTAGGTTCTTCCTCTAGTCCCAGATAGATAATCAACAGCGGGATAAATGCCGGAGCTGGCATGTATCGTAAAATACCAACAATCGGCTCCATCATGGCACGAATACTAGCAAACGCCCCCATCGCGATGCCTAAGGGAATTGAGATAACTGCCGCCAGAGTAAAGCCAGCAGCCACACGCCCAAAACTTGCGATAATATCCTGGGTAATAAATCCCTTTTCCCACAGTCGCTGAAATGCTTCAGTTACCGCTTGAGGACTTGGCAAAAACTTGGGGTTAACGCCTGTATAGTTAGACAATATCCACCAGGCGATCAGAGGAACTACGATTGAGGCCACCATCAACACCCAGTTTAGGATTTTGGGAATATCTTCGGCAATGGACCAAAAGACTGTTGGTTTCAGGCTTTGAGATACGGGTTCAAAATCATCTTTGAATGGTTCAGATACCTGGGTCATAGCTCGGTTTTCCTGAGAAAATATAAAAATCACATGGGGGCATACAGCTGTATGCCCCCACGATTACATCCCAATTGTCTCCCTATAAGCCTTCTGCGTAGGCTTTAACAAAGCTGTCATCCAAAATAGTCCCTAAGTCCTCAGGACCCGCTTCGATAAACCCTACATCCACCATAAAGTCATTCATCTTTTGCGCAGCAAAGGGCATGTGCTTCATGCCTTCACCTTGGCTAAATGCCTCTAGATTTTCCTCAACGGTAAAAATTCGAGTCCCTGATTGAAACGCCTCATATTCTTCAACAGATACACCGGAACGATCGGCCATAATCTTACTGGACTCTTCAGGATTTTTAGCGATGTAATCCAGCGTGGCAAACCAGGTGTTGATTAACGCTTGAACCTGCTCTGGCTGTTCATCAATAACGGTTTGAGTCATCACCAACAGGTCAGGAATTGCCCCCGGATAATCTTGAGAAGACAATAGCTCCTTACTCCCTTCTCGTTCTAGCGCAACACCCCAAAAAGGTGGCCATCCCGCAAATGCATCAACCTGGCCCGACGCAAAAGCGGCAGCAGCAGCACCCGTTTCTAAATTTTTGATGGTGATATCTGAACGAGACATGCCTGCTTCTTCAAGAGCTTGAGTCAGCATAAAATCACCCACGACACCCTCTTCTAGGGCAACGGTTTTACCCTTTAAATCTTCTAGGGTATTAATGTCTTCGGTAACGATCACTTTGTCATTACCAGCTGAGTTGTCGTTGACCAAAACAGCAACTTCTCCATTTGCAGCGGATGCTGCAAATGAGATTGTGTCATTCAGGGTTTGACAATTGCCGTCCAGCTGTCCAGCAGCCAGGGCTTCCATAGAGGCTAGATAACCGTCAAACCATTTAAGTTCTACATTGGCTTCATTGGCTTCAAACAGGCCCTATTCTTCGGCAACAGCCCAGGGTAGCCTCCCAGGCCAGATACAGAATCCGATACCCAAAGGCGCGGCATCAGTAGCCGCAACCTGTTGCGAGGTATCAGCAGCAGGCTCAGATGCTGTGTCTGGAGCATTACCAGCACAGCCTACGGCCACCACTAAGCCAAATATAAATGCTACACATGTGAATAAAAACCGTTGTCGACGCATTGCGCACCTCTAAATCAGAACTGGAAGACCCTCTGCAATTATTAGTTGTTCTGCTTTTATACAGGAGGTCAAATGGTCATACTGTGAGCTGTAAACGATTTGCTTGATTGGTAACGGTTTGATGAATCCAGGCAAACCAGGCCGCTAGACCATCGCCTGTCTTAGCAGACACGCGAAATATGGTCACGTGGGGATTAATTTGTCTGATATTGGCTTCGATCTGGTCTAGATCAACATCTAAGTAGGGAGCGAGATCTGTTTTTGTAATTAATAAACAATCTGCTTCCCGGAACATAACTGGATATTTCAGGGGTTTATCTTCCCCTTCAGTCACACTTAACAAGGCAACTTTTGCATGCTCACCCACCTCAAATTCAGCAGGGCATACTAAATTACCGACGTTTTCAACCACCACCAAATCCAGACTGGCCGGGTCAAAATCGTGCTGTAGCTGGTGAATTCCCCCAGCAACCATCTTAGAATCTAAATGGCATGAACGCCCAGTGTTGATGGCAACGACTGGCACACCGTGCTGACGCAGACGATTCGCGTCTAACTCGGTGGTCATGTCGCCTTCAATAACGGCAATTTTTAGATCCTGTATCCCCTTGAGGGTAGTTTCTAAAAGCTGAGTTTTACCTGCACCTGGGCTGCTCATCAGGTTGATACAGGTAATCCCCCACTCATCAAAATGAGTGCGGTTGTGATCTGCTCCTTGTTGGTTGGCATGGAGCAGATTTATTTCAAGGGCAGCGTCAAAAGTTTGATGCATGTCAAAACAATGGGCAATGGACAATGGGTGTGGAGACGTTCCATGGAACGTCTCCACAAAGGGAGACTTAAACGGCAACACATTCAAGTCGGTCAATTTTTAATTCGCGACCAGACCGAATATCTTCCATCGGGCTATTACAGGTGGGACAGGCATATTGACTACCAAATTCGGGCCGATAGTCTGCGTTGCACCTATGACAGTGAGCCACCAGGGGAATATCCTTAATCACCAGCTGAGTGCCGTCGAGAAACGTGCCCTGGGTTTGCACATCAAAGGCAAACTGCAGACTGGCCGGTTCTACACAGGTAAATGCACCAACGATGAGATGAACCTTCTGTACGGTGGGGCGTTCTGGCTGAGAGTCCCACCAGTCGCGAATTGTGCCGATTAGGGCCTTAGTCATATCGGTTTCATGCATGGGCAATGGGGGTGCAACATAGGGGCATTGCGTGTAGCGCCGTTCCATGGAACGGCGCAACAAGGGGGTTGGGTTATTTACAATAGATAACGACAAACAAAATTGGATAGGCGGAAAATTTATAGGGGGTGAT
>ERZ1740070.703-NODE-703-length-22351-cov-8.942770_pt1 | contig 22351 bp, 19 predicted proteins | sample MGYA00581734_ERZ1740070 | MGnify/ENA primary metagenome ERZ1740070 (study PRJEB43018, sample SAMN04849744) | marine metagenome | isolation source: floating plastic debris | place: Pacific Ocean | collected 2008-09-01 | study: EMG produced TPA metagenomics assembly...
CGACGATCCAGAGCCGATGCCAACGGTTCGACTTTCGGAACATCTCCAGCGATCGCATCAGCGAGCATCTCCGCGGCGTGATCGAGCAAGAGGGCGTGACGGCCGAGCCCGAGTTGATCGCGCGGATCGCACGGCTCGGCAACGGCTCGATGCGCGATGCACTCAGCCTGCTTGACCGCGTGATGGCGGCTGGCGAGAAGTCGCTGTCTGTTGAGTTGCTCGAGCGGCTGCTCGGCTTGCCCGCGCGAGAGATCGTCACCGGGCTCTTGCAGGCCGTCGCAAGCGGCGACGCGAAGGGGGCCCTCGAGGCGGGCCAGCAGCTCATCGAGAGCGGCACGTCGATCGACCAGGTGCTCGAGTCGCTGCTCGAGCGGCTTCGTGATGTGATGGTTCTGTGCGCGTGCGGGCCCGAGGCCGAGATGGTCGAGCTCTCAGGCGATGCCCGGCGGGTCGAGGCCGAGCTTGCGCAGCACTTTGATGCGCCGGGCGTGGTGCACATGGTCGCGCTGACCGAGAGCGTGCAGCGGTCTGCGAAGAACTCGCCCGTGCCTCGCGCGCTGCTCGATGCGCTGCTGGTGCGGCTTGCGATGACCGAGAAGCTCGCGGACGTGACGGCCCTGGCGCGAGAACTGGCGGGGTCAGGTGCCGGCTCGGGAAAAGGCTGACGGCAGCGCGAGCGCCCGCTGTCGCCGAGCCCTCGGCGCGGCCCGCCGCGTTGCCGATGACGCCCGCTCCGAAGCCGCAGCCCACACCCGAGGCAACGCCGAAACCGGCGGCTGAGCCTCGCCCGATCAAGGTCGAGAAGCTGCGCACGGCTCCCGCCGATGCCAAGGATGCGGCTGCGACGGCTACACCAAAACCCAGCGATGAGCCGCTGGACACGGACGATCTGGCCGCGGTGTGGAAGCGCGTCACGGCGGCGGCGCCCTCGATGATGATCCGCACGCTGCTCGAGCACGCGCGGCTCGCGAGCGTCGCGGCGGGCGTGGCACGCGTGGTCGTCGCCCCCGGCATGCGATCGCTGGCAGAGGGCCGAAAGGGCGAGCTTGAGCAACTGCTGAGTCGACACGGCGGCGTACAGGCACGCATCGAGCTTGAGGTTGCCGATGCTCCGCGCGACAGCTCCGCTGCTGAACAAGACGGCTCGCGTGACAGCGACGAGCCGCGCCTGCCGCCCGGGGCTGATGACCGCGTGCGCGAGCACCCGCTCGTAAAGGAAACCGCTCGGGTCTTCGGCGCGGGCATCGCGAAGGTGAAACCCCGACCGATCGCGGCCAAGCCGCCCGCGGACGATCGGCCGCAGAACGAACCGTCGGACGAAGCACACGATGCGACCGGCCAGGACGACGCCGGCGCGTAAGGAGACAGGATGTTTGGGAACATGAAGATGCTCGGGGCGCTCTCGAGCCTGATGCAGAACCGCGAGGCGCTCGAGGCTGCGGGCAAGCGGATCCAGGAAAAGGCCGAGGCGATGCGTGTTGTCGGCGATGCGGGCGCGGTCCGCGCGACGGTCGACGGCAAGATGCGGGTCGTGACCGTCGAGATCGCACCGGCGCTGGCGACCTCACCCGATGCGGCGGGCGAGCTCGGCGCGTTCGCGGCCGACGCGGTAAACGCGGCGCAGACGGCCGCCCGCAATCAGTTGCAGGACATCGTTCGGGCCGAGGCGCAAGAGCTTGGTCTTGAGGACCTGCTCGACCAGTTCGGCGGCGACATCGGGAAGCTGCTGCGGTGACGACGCCGAGCGATGCGATCATCCGAATCGATGGCGGCAGCTCGACCTTGTGGGGGCGGTACGACCGGGCGGCGTGGGATGTGCGCATCGACGTGGGCGACGACGAGCTTCAGGACGACACGCTCGACGAGGCCGAGTGGGCCCGGCGGTGCGAGGCGAACCCGCGGCTTTTCAATGGGCCGATGCTCTCGGTTGACCGCTTTGATCCAGAGGCCGGCACGGTTCGTGCGCGCCGCGCGTGGTACAAGCAGCTCGTGCTGGACTCGCCCGGTATCCAGCTGCTGGCGGTGATCGGGGTCGTCGTTGCGCGGCGCGAGGGAGGCGGCGTCTGCACGCTTATGGGTCGGCGCGGCCGGCAAACACGGCTCTACGGCAGGCGCTGGGAGCTCGCGCCCGCGGGCGGTGTCGATCCCATCGAGGGGCCGAGCGTCACGCGCGACATGGTCATGGCCCAGCTCGCCGAGGAGATGCGCGAGGAGGTCGGTATCGAGGCGCAAGCCCGTCATGCCGACATCGTCGCAATGGTGCACAACCAAGAGTCGCGCAGCCTCGACCTTGTCGCGCTGATTGAACCCGAGGAAACGGTCGAGGCGCTGCGGGCACGGGCGTTTCGTGAAGCGACGTGGGAATATGAGCGGCTGCTCTGGCTGCCGATTCGTGCCGCATCGCGGTTCGTTGCGACGCACGGCGAGCAGCTGACGCCGCAGAGTCGCGTGATCTTTGAGTATTTGGGCTGGGCTTAGGCCGTCGGCGGCACCCACTCCGTCTCGGGATCTTTCACGAGCATGAGCCCGCCGCGGAGCACGCACTCTTTGCAGATCATCGCGCCCTCCGCGGGGCTGCGCCAGTGCGGCGCGTCGTGCTTGTGCATCAGGCACATGGTGCACGTGTCGTCATCGCCGGGCATCTCGCCGGCGTCTTGGACGATGGTCGTTGCGTGCGCGAGCGTGAGACACTTGCCGCAGATCAGGCTGCCGCGATGGCCCTCGACCATCGGGCGATCCTCGGACCATGTGTGCTCGCAGAAGTCGCAGATGAAGTCCTCGGGCTGCATGTTGAGCGGGTCGGCGCCTTCGCGTTGCATGCGTTACTCCGTGTGCTCGCTGGCCGCGGGCTCGCCGCCGGGCACGAGCTGGTTGCGGGCGATGAGTTGGTAGGTTGGGCAGCGTGCGAGCAGCTCGGTGTGTGTGCCCTGGTCGACGAGCCTGCCCTCGTCCATCACGAGGATGCGGTCCGCGGCGAGCACGGTGCTCAGACGATGTGCAACGATCAGGCACGTTCGGCCCGCGGCGAACTCGCCCATCGCCTCGGCGATCTGGTGCTCGCTGTCGGCGTCGATCATGCTGGTCGCTTCGTCGAGAATGAGAATCGCCGGATCGCGCAGGATCGCGCGGGCGATCGCGATGCGCTGGCGCTGGCCGCCCGAGAGCGTGAGGCCCTGCTCGCCGACCGACGCGGCGTAGCCGCCGGGCATCGCCTGGATGAAGCCGTCGGCACGCGCCTTGATCGCCGCGGCGCGGATGCTCTCGTCGCTCGTGTCCTGCGCCCCGTAAGCGATGTTCGCGCGGATGCTGCCGCTGAAGAGCACCGTCTCTTGCGTGACCACGCCAATCTGCCGGCGGAGCGATCGCACCGCAACATCGGTGATGTCCTGCCCGTCGATGCGGACGACGCCCGTGTCGGGATCAAAGAGGCGGGGCACGAGCGCGAGAAGGGTGGTCTTTCCCGAGCCGTTGGGGCCGACGACCGCAACGGTCTCGCCGTGGGTCACGTCCAGAGACACATCACGCAGCGCGGGCTCGGTCTTGTTGGGGTACGTGAACGTCACGCTGTCGAACTCGATCGTTTTTGCGTGGCGCGGCAGCTTGGGCAGCGTCGCCCCGTGACCGGTCTCGGTCGGGCGCGACATCATCTCGGCAAGGCGGTCGGCGGCGCCGGCCGAGGTCTGGATGTCGGCGATGATGCCGGTGAGCGGCTTGAGGCTCGCGCCAGCGGCACCCAGCGCGATGAGAACCGTCATGAACGCTTCGAATTCAAGGTGCTTGTCGATGATCGCCTTTGTCGCCACGAGCACGAGCGCGCCGAGCGAGAGGATCACCAGCAGATCGACGAGCGGGCTGGCGAGTGCTCGCGCCGTGCGGACGTGCATGAGCTGACGCATGGCCTGCTTGTTGAGCTTGTGGAATCGGCCGGCCTCGTACCGCTCGGAGGTGTGCACCTTCACCACGCGCAGGCCCTGGATCGCCTCGGTCGCGGCGTGGTAGAGGTCTTCCTGGAACTCGAGCGCGCCGCGGCTCGCCCGGCGGATCTTCTTGCCCACGCGGCGGATCACGGTGTAGAGCAGCGGCGCGATTGCGCACGCGATCAGCGTGAGCCGCCAGTCGAGAATCAGTGCCGCGAGGAACGCGGCGATGCCCTTGGAGACCTGCGCGACACCCTTGGAGAGCAACGCGTTGAAACCCGCGCCGAGTGCGCTGGTGTCCATGACGATGCGTGCGATCGAATTGCTCGGGCCGGTCGTGACGACGTCTTTGAGCGGGAGGCGGACGACGCGGTGGAAGGCTTGCCTGCGGAGGTTGGTTTGCGTGCGGTAGACGACGGTGAGGGCGAGGTATTGGTGGAGGAAGTTGGCGAGTCCGCCGATCGCGGTGAGCAGGCCGAGGCCGACAACGATCCAGACGACGGCGGTGAATCGGCCTGCGGGCAGCACATCGATCAGGCCGTCGGGAATGATGCCACCGGCGGGGCCCGCGTCGAGATCGCGCGCGAGCTCGGGCAGCGTGCGACCCTCACCGAGCATCGCCTCGAGCACGGGCTTGATCGCGATGAGCCCGGCGCCAAGGCCGCCCGCGGAAACCACGGCCATCACGAGCGCCAGCACCACGAGGTGCTTGTAGCGCAGCATGCCTTTGGCGTATGTCCAGAATGGATCCACGGGCGTGCGAGTTCCTTTCACGGGGCCTGTCGCAGGGCCTGCCCACCGCATTCGGCGGGCGCGGCTGGCCGACCCGAAGGGTATTCACACCGGCGGGGCCGTGGGGTTGCCGGCGTGCGGTTCTGGGCAGCGTTCGGGGCGGTAGGCTTGCGTTGGTGGACCGGCCCAGCGTCACATTCGTGATTCCATGCTTCAACCACGGCGAGTTCGTCGGGCAGGCTGTCGCGTCGGCACTCGCCCAGGAAAAGACGGATGTGCGTGTCGTCGTCGTCGACGACGGCTCGACCGACGGGCACACGCCCGCACAATGCGACGCGTGCGCGGGAGATCGCGTCCGCGTGATCCACCAGAGCAACACGGGCTTGCCCGGCGCTCGCAACGCCGGCGCTGAGGGCGCGACAACCGAGTTTCTGGCGTTTCTCGACGCGGACGATTGGGTCGAGCCGGGCTTCACGCGGGCGCTCGCCGAACGGCTGGCCGACGCACCGGCAGCCTCGCACGCCTACTGCTTCGAGCGGATCGCCGAGCTCGGCAACGACTGGGTCTGGAAGACGCCCAAATGGGACACACAGCTGATGCTGCTGACGAATCTGCATCCGGTGACCGCGCTCGTCCGGCGGACCTGCTTCGAAGACATCGGCGGCTTCGACGCGACAATGCGTGATGGGTACGAGGACTGGGAGTTCTGGGTGCGCTGCGCCGCGAGAGGCTGGCACGGCGTGCGCGTGCCCGAGGCACTCTTCGTCTGGCGGCGACACAGCCACGAGACGATGATCGCCGACGCGGTCGCCCGGCACGATCGGCTCTTCGCGCAGATCGTTGATCGGAACAAAGCCTTGTACGCCGAGCACGCCGAGTCGCTCATCAAGCGGTCGAACAGCCTCATGCGGCGCTTCGACGTGAACTGGCTCGACGAAGAACACGACGCGATCCAGCTCGGCTTTCTTCGTGACCGGGCCGAGTACCTCGAGCAAGAGCTTTGGGCAACACGCGGCCGACTCGAGCAGGCGCAGCAGGCAACCACGGAGCAGGAAGCTCGCACGGCCGACGTGCAATCAGCGGCGGACGCACGCGAGCGGGAGCTGCTCGCGCTTCTCGATGCGCAGTCACGCGCGCTGCGGGACCAGCGCGACGCGTACGAGTCGATGGCGATGGTGCGGCTGCACCACGCATCGCACCGCGTCGTGTCGGCACTGCCCGGACCGATCGCGCGGTTTGCGCGAGGCGTACTCGGCGCATTGGGCGGCCTGCTCAAGCGGATTGCGCCCAAGCAGACAACCCCGAAGACTTGATCAGGACGCAACCGGCGTGATCAGCCGACGACGCGCGGGCCGTCGAGGTTGAAGCGGTCGCCTGGGGTGGTCGCGTTGCTCAGCACGTCCTGGAAGCCATTGCCAAGGCGTGAACGCTGGGCGATAATCGCTGAGGGCACGGTCGTCGCGCCGCTTCGACCCTCCGAGACGATGGTGTACGAGTACCCCTCGCCCGCCCGGCCGACCTGGGCTGCGAGCGACGCGACGTTGACATCGACCCGGCCCAGTGCTCCGAGACTCACGAGCGGCGCGGTCTCGACGGTGCCGTTGTAGAAGTGAAGCTGGATCTGGAACGACACGGTGACCGCCGCGTTGGTCGACGGGTTGAACACGGTCAACGTCTCGCCCGGCAGGGGCGGTGCGGCGAAGAGTGCCGAGGACGATGCGTAGATCGCCGCGGGCGTGGCGCCGACGCCAACGGTGCCGTTGTCGCGAACGCTGCCCACGTAGGCGTGCACCGCGACGCGGCCAGTGGACTCATACAGAACAGTAAACGACTCGCCCACGGGGATGCCGAGTGCTGCCGAATCGAGCACGACCTCGCGTGCGCGGTCGCCCGGCACGGTCACGGCCCGCGTGATCGTCGCGCCGGAGCTGCGGACATACCGCAGCGTGACGGTCGCGTCGGTGGCCTCGCGGTTGGAGATGGTCAGTGTGGCGTTGGCGGGGCTCGCGGGGATGGCGACACCCGCGACGCTGCCGCGTGTCGAGGCGAGGTTGGGCACGCCGGGCGTCATCGCGGCGCTGGAGGCGACGATGTCGCCCGAGCCGTTGCGGATCGCGTCGTAGGTCGTGATGCCCGCGACGATGTCGACGGTCGAGATCACGTGGAAGCCGGTGAAGTTCGTGCCCACCTCGGCGGTGCGCGCGACGGGCATGCCGTCGCGACGCAGGGCGTCGAGCTCGAAGGTGTTGACGATCGGGTCGCGATCGCTGAAGAGCAGGCGGACTTGCACGATGCCGTCGCGGGCCTCGAGGTTCTGCCACTGGAGGAAGGCGTTGCGCTCGGCGGTCCCGCCGGGCACGTACTCGTTGAACGTCGGCAAGCCGCCGAAGAGCCAGTTGCGCTTGGCGGGCTCGGGCAGGTTGGAGGGGTCGACGAGCGACTCGCCGGCGACCGAGCCGGGCGCGTTGCCGTTGGACTGGTGCGAGAGATGCGCGGAGATCGGCTGGGGGTTGAAGCCGCCGTTGCTCGTGTTCGACCAGACCTCGACGGCGAACGACGTGTTCGGGAACGCGAACGCGAGGCCGGCTTGGTAGTTGAGGAACTTCGTTTCGTGCGGCGCGAGCGTGCCGAAGGCGACCGCCTGATCGCGCCGGCCCGAGGCGTACCGCAGGATCACCTGATAGTCGGCCGAGACGGTGTTGGGGTTGGTCAGCGCGAGGGTCGTGGCGCTGGCGCCACCTCGGAAGCCCTCGGGGTACGCGAGGCGGTGCTCGTACAAGCCGTCGGCGCCGAGGCCCTTGATGACCTCCGCGTCGACGATATAGACGAGATTGTCCTCGCTTGCCGGGTTACCAGCGGTGCCGGCACGGACGGGCGTCTCGTTGAAGGCCGAGCTGAGCGGCGGGTCGACGCTCGTGAAGTCGTCGGTGACGACGTTGGATGTGATGTTCTGCACGACACCCCACGAGCGATCGTCGAGCACGCGTGCGAAGACGGTGAAGCCGCCGTTCTGATTGTCGAGGTTTGCCGAGTTGTCCTGGAGGTTGATGAAGAACTGGCTCGAGCCGGAGTCGGGGTCGCCGCCGAGCTTGGCGATCGAGAGGGTACGCTCGAGGTTGGAGCGGACGAACTCGTTGTCGACGGTGCCGAAGTCTTGGACCTCGTTGAAGCCGGTTGCGTCGAGGAAGCCGAAGCCGCCGCCCTGGAGGACGAAGCCGTCGACGAGTCGGTGGAAGAACGATTGGTCGTACCGGCCGGCCCGCGTCAGCCGCATGATGTTGTTGACGGTATTCGGCGCGGTGTCACTAAAGAGCTCGATGTCGATGTCGCCGAAGTTGGTCGCGAGCCGGATAATCGCGTTGCCGGGGTCTTCGAGCTGTCCGATCGCCGGGGCCGGGGCACTGCCCGCGAGCGATAGAACGACCCGAGGCTCGAGCTGCTCGACCGCCTGTTGGGGGAAGTGCTTGGCGGATCGGCCAGCGCCCACGTTGGCAGCCGATCGGCTGGGGCGGGCGGTGGATCGGCGTGAGCCGGCGGAGCGGCGCGAGAACGTCATGGGTTGGCCTCCAGGTTTGGCCGGGCGAGCTCGTCATCCGTCGCGGGGTCTAGCCGCACGGCGGGTCGCAACCGGGCCTGAAGCCAAACGGTAGCGATCGGCCGCCGCGATCGCAACACGGCCCGCCGCGTTCCGCCTCCCACAAGCCGAGCCACACCAGCGGTTTGCAAAATCGAGCGGATCGGCAGCGGGCCAGGCCGAATACGCTCTCCGTGTCGTGGCACCCCATTCGCACAGCACGAGCCAGACCACCGGTGCTTCCGCGCGACCGGTGCGCGTTGATGCGTGTCCAACGCCCGGCGTCCGCCGCGTGGCGGTCGCGATCCCGTGTTTCAACGACCAAGCCAACCTCGATGCGCTCCTGGCCGACCTCGACGCCGTCCCGCGCTCAGACGCCCTGCTCGACATCACGATCATCGACAACGCCTCGGCCGAGCCCGTCGAGCTGACTGGCTCAGCGGGCGCGCGAGCCGCCCGCGTCGTCCGACTGGATCAGAACCTCGGCGGCAGCGGCGGGTTCAACGCTGCGATCGCTCTCGCGCTCGACGCCCGCCCCCGGCCCGACCTCGTCTGGCTCATCGATAGCGACGCCCGCGTCAGGCCCGACACGCTCGCCGAACTCATCGCGGCACTCGATAGAGACCCGGACACCGTGGCTGTCGGTCCGACGCTTGTTGATCCCGAAACGGGCGAGCCGCACGAGCACGGCGGGCGGGTCGACCGGCGCACAGGCTCGCTCGGCAACGCGGGCGCTGCTCCGATCGCACCGGATACCACCGAGCCCGTCGACTACATCGCCGCCTGCTGCATGCTGGTGCGCACCGACGCGATCGACCGCGCGGGGCTCATGCCCGAGCTGTTTCTCAATGGCGACGACGCCGCGTGGGGCGTGCGTCTGGCTCGCGCCACCGGCGGCACACTCCGCATCGTGCCCGATGCCCGAGCATCGCACCCCCGCTTCGACCGATTCAAGGGGATCGCGCGATACTACTCGGCCCGCAACGGTTTCGTGGTCATCGATGATCTCCGCCTCGGCCGCCGCGTCCGATTCCGCCGGGCGATGCTCGAGGTCGCCCGCGCGGCCGGCCAGACCATGATCGGCCGTGACGACATGGCTGCCCTCCACCTGCTCGGACTGCGCGACGCTCGCACCGAGCGCGTCCGAACGCCGGGCGAACTGCCGCCCATCCAGCCGCCCCAACCGATCGAACGCCTCGCCGACACCCTGGGCACGATCGGCATCGCGGGGCGCACCGCCCGCTTCGATCCCGCGTTGCCCGCCGAGCTCCGCGCCGAAGTCGAGGTGCGCCTTGCGTCCGCACGTCTCCGGGTGCTGCCCAGCTCTCGCAACATGCTCGCGCGGGTTCTGCTGCCAAGCAGCACCGACATCGCGTTCGCCTCGGCCAAGGGCAGGCCCAGCGCGTGGGGGCTTGGCAAGACGGTCGTCAGCCTGCACGAGGGCGGCTTCGTCACGCGACGCGTCGGCACGCTCGAACGCCTCTTGCGGGCAGGGCTTGTCGCGTGCCGCGGCAGCATCGCGGCGGTACGGCTCGCGCTGCTCGGCGCAGCGAAGCCGGCGTCGCCAACGCCTCGTGCTATTGCCGCACGGCGCGAAGTATCGCACGCGAAGACAACGCCGAGCGTGTCGGTCGTCGTGCTCAGCTACAACCGATGCGATGCACTCGATACAACGCTCACGCATCTCTCGACGGACGAAGCGCTGGCCGATGCCGAGATCATCGTCGTGGACAACGCATCGCACGACTTCAGCGCCGAAATAGTCCGCGATAAACATCCACGCGCCCGGCTCATCGAGCTCGACAAGAATGTCGCGATCGAGGGATTCAACATCGGCGTGAACGCGGCGAGTTCCGACGCCGTGCTCATTCTTGACGATGACGCCTGGCCCGCGCCCGGCGCTGTCGACCGTGCGCTCGACGTGCTCGCTCGCGACCCATCGCTCGGAGCTGTCACACTCTTGCCCGTGCATCCGAAGACCGAGAAGCCCGAGTGGCCCTTCGCGGCCGCGGGGTCAGGCGACAACTGGCCGGTGATGGGCTGCGGCAACCTCGTGCGTCGCGACGTCTGGCTTGGCGCGGGCGGCTACGAGCGTGCGTACTTCCTGTATCGCAACGACGCCGACCTCGCGCTCACGATCGCCGCGACGGGCCTCGGCGTGCACTTCGACCCGGCACTGATCGTTTGGCACGACAGCCCAGCGACCGCGCGCAAGAGCAGGCGCTGGTTCGAGATCGCGACGCGGAACTGGCTCTGGATGTGCCGAAGGCACGGCCGGGGCGGCACGCGCACGCTCATGATGCTGCTGGGCGTTGCGTGGGCGGGCAGGGCCGCGGGGCTCCGGATGGGCGACCATCTCGCGCTGCTGCGCGGCACCGTTGCGGGACTCTTTCGCCCCGCTCCACCGCTGCCGCGGACAGCACGCGTCGATGGCTCAGCCTTGCGACGCCTGCTGATGCTTCGGGTTCGTGGGCGGTCGTAGTAGCGGTCAGCTACGACGCGGGCGCGTCGCCTGCCGCGATGAGGACACCCAACAACCATCGCCATTCCGCATAGCGGTACGGCACGCCGTGCAGATCATGGATCGTGCGAAGGCGTTCGACGCCGCGTTCGGTGAGCGCGTGTTGCCAGGCTGTCGCGCTGCGATCGCAGAAGTACGTTCGGCACGCAAGCGGCTTGATGGTGTGCACGGTGCAGAGGTTCGCGTCTTGAAACGGGCACCCGTCGCGTTCATTCGCGGCTTCGAGCGACACTAGCTGCAGCGGCGACGTGAGACGCCGCACCGTGTATGCCGCCTCGAGCCCCGTGACGTATAGCCGATGCCCGCTCGCGCCGAAGTTGCAGCAACGCCCCGAGGCCCAGCACGCGGGGCCTCGCTCAGCGATCTCCGCAGCGGACTCGGCAAAGACAGACTCGATCAGCCCCGCGACCGTGTCGTCGCCCGCAGCATCGAGCCATGCGCGTGCTTCGGCGATGTCTGCCTCGTCGTGCTCCGACTGTGTCATTTCAAGGCCGCCATCAGAGCGGGCTCCGGTCGCGCGTCAGTCGGATGTGCTCGGGCGTGTGCTTCTGGCCCGTGTTCATGCCCGGGCAGAACGATGCCGCACGCTTCCACGCGTTGGGATGCTGGAGGTTCGATTTCCAGAAGGGCCACGTCCGGCATTGCTCGGGCCGATGCTCGTACACGCCGCACACCGCCTTGCCGGGGATCGTCTCGCGATCGAGAAACACGCAGTCGTAGCCGAACTCGGTGTGGTGCTCGGTGAGCGATCGCCCCTGCGGCAGCACGCGGGTGTACTTGGCCTCGAAATCCGAAACCGACATGCCGAGCCGATCCGCGAGCCCGCGGACCTCCGCGTCGCTCACGATCACGTACCCCTCGGGCCCGGTGCAGCAGTTGCCGCACTGCGTGCACGAGAAGCGCAGGCCTTCAGCGCCGAACCAATCGCGCCCGGCGGTTTTGTGCGGGCCGCTCACGCGTCGCTCGCAAGCTCGCGCTGGAGCACCACAAGTGTTTGATCGTCGTCGCGTGTCATCGCGCCCACGTGTCGATACAACCCTGAAAACACCGCGTCGACGACGAGGTCGGGGTTGCCCGAGCCCTCGAGCACCGCGTCGTCGAGACGATGCGTGCCGAATTGCTCGCGCTGCGAATCAAAGGCCTCGGTGATGCCGTCGGTGTAGAGCACGAGCGCATCGCCCGGATCGATCGAGAAGCGGGCCGACTCGAAGGGGATGTCATCGGTGATGCCCAGCGGCAACGCGCCGGCCTTGTCGACGCCGACGATCTTTGCCGGCGGCCCACTCCGAACCAGCCTCGGCGGGTTGTGCCCGCACCTCGCGTAGTGGAACTCGCCCGTCGCCGGCTTGTAGATCGCGAAAAACGCCGTCACGAACGAGCCCTCGATGCCCGCGCGGAGCAAGCGACGGTTCGCGTAATCGAGGATCACCGCGGGGTCGGTCTTCTCGCCCTCGTAGCCGTGCAGGATGGTGTGCAGGATCGCCATGATCGTGGCAGCCGCGGCGCCGTGGCCCGACACATCCGCGATCAGCACGCCCCACGCGCCGTCGGGGTACTCGAAGAAATCGTAATAGTCGCCGCCCGCCTGATCCGAGGTCAGATAGCTCGCCGCGATCTTGAGCCCGGGGATCGTCGGAAGCCGACGCGGGAGCAACGACCGCTGGATCGACGCGATCTGCTGGAACTGTCCTTCGAGCTGCGATCGCAGCTCCTCGGCCTGGGTGTACGCAACGAGATTCCGTGTCGCGGTGCCGAGCATGTTCGTTGTCATCACGGCCTGCTCGAGTTCCTCGAGCGTGTGCCCGCCGGGCTCGCGGCGGAACTGGAAGTTCCAGTTCAGCGCCTCGCCGTGGTCATACGCGGGCACCGCCATCATCGAGCCGAACTCCCCAATCGAGTCGCCCAGCACCGGGTCGTTGCGTACCGAAAGACCGTGATAGAGCTTCGGCTCGTCATCGGCGATCGCCTCGCCGAGGAAGCCGCCGATGTGCGCCGGCATCGTCTTCCAATCGCGCCACGGGTTCATGTCCACCGGCGGCTCATCGGGCTCGAAGACGTCCCTTGGCACAAACGAACGCGTGATCTTGTACTCGCCGCTTCGCAGGCCTCGCCGCGAGAGCGAGATGAGATAGTCGTTCCGCCGCATCGTGTACGTGTGCTTGCCGAACGTGTACAGCAGCTTCTCGGGCACCGTCTGCTTGCTCATCTGCTGGAGCATCTCGACCGTGTGCGCGATCGTCGGCCGTTGGGCCGTATCGATGGTGTTCGCCCCGCTCTTCACAGCATCAGTCGCATCGCTCACGCGCTCCCCCACCCCTCGCGGCATGCCGCGTCCACCCGCTCCGCGATTGTCTGCGCATCCACGACCAAGCCCTCCATCTCGTGCAACAGCACGCTTCGCCGATCCGCATCCGGATGCATCGGCAGGTTGATGCGCACGTTCCAAGCGGCCGCCCGTGCCGCACCGTCCGCGATCGCCGCAGCCCCCGCGAGGTCCGACCGCAAATGCTCGTTGCTCGCGCCCGCGAGCGACTCGCACACGCGCAGCACGTCGATGCACGCGGCCAAGGATGCTCGTGGGATATCGATGCAGGCAAGCACGGCGGCGGGCTCCTCGGCCCTTCGACGCGCGTCGCCCTCCGGAAGTTTCTGGAGCGCGTTGAGATGCTCGTACGCCGCCGCGTCCTCATCGCCCAGCTTCATGAGAAGCGTCGCGGCGCGTGCGAGGTGCTCGCGGGCCGACTCGAGCGACGCCTGCTGCTCGGCGAACCGCTTCTTGCCGAGTGAGTAGGCGACCACCATGCCCGCCAAGCCAGCCGCGACCGCGCACGCGGCGCACGCGGCAGCGCCGCCTCCGGGGGCGGGGCTCTTGGCCGCGAGGGCCTCGGCGAGCGTTGCCATGGGCAGCTCGGCCAGAGACTTGGTGTCAGCGTGCGCGTCGGCGGGGGTGTCGGTCTCGCTCATGGGCGAATCGTATCCGACGGCCGCGACAGCCCGCGGATGATCGCGGGCGATCTCGATCACTCGGCCGCGGACGGGTTCTCGATCGGTGCGCCGACGATCGAGCCGTACTCGGTCCACGAGCCGTCGTAGTTCCGCACGTTCTCGAACCCGAGCAGGTACTTGAGCACGAACCACGTGTGGCTCGATCGCTCGCCGATGCGGCAGTACGCGATCACCGGCTCGCCCGGCGCGATCGACTCGCCCTCGACGTAGATCTTTTTCAGCTCGGGGAAGGGCTTGAACGTCCCGTCCTCAGCGACGGCTGTCGCCCAGGGCACGCTCTTCGCGCCGGGGATGTGCCCGGCACGCTGAGCCGTCTCTTTGAGACCGGGGGGCGCGACGACCCTGCCGGCGAACTCGTCCGGGCTGCGCACGTCGACGAGCAACGCGCCCTGACCGCCCTCGGCGAGCGCGAGGATCTCGCCGAGCTTCGCGCGCAGGCCCGCGTTGGGCTCATCGGCGGCGTAGGTCGTCGGCGTGATCTGCGGCGCGTCGGTCGTCAATGGCTTGTCGTCCTCATCGAGCCACTTGTTGCGTCCGCCGTTCATCAGGCGCACGTCCTCGTGGCCGTAGGTCTTGAAGAGCCAGAACGCATAGGCGGCGAACCAGTTCGAGTGGTCGCCGTAGAGCACGATGGTGTCGTCGCGTGAGATGCCGCGCTCGCCGAGCAGCTTCTCGAGCTGCGCCTTGCCCGCGATGTCGCGGCGCGTCTGATCTTGCAGCTCCTTCTCCCAATCAAGGCCGACCGCGCCGGGGATGTGCCCCGCGTGATACGCCTGCGTGTCGACATCGACCTCGACGAGCTTCACGCCCGGGTCGGCGTGGTGCTCAAGCACCCAGTCGGTGCTCACGAGCACCTCGGGGTGGGCGTAGTCGGTCCGGTCCTGGACGGTTTCGGTCACGGTAGACATGTGTGTTTCTCCTGTGGATGGTCGTGGGTTCGCGGGGCAATGACTGACTTTCATCAACCGCGCGGCGTCGTGTTTTCCAACAGCTCGGGGACGTGCTTGGCGAAGTTGTTCGTGTACTTGAAGGCGTCGTCGCAGAAAATCATCACGCCGAGACCCTCAGCGCCGTCGCGCTCGATCACCCGGCGTGCCCCCTCGAAGATCAGCCCGCTCGACGGACCGGCGAGCAGGCCTTCATTGCGTGCGAGCTCGAGCGCCGTCGGGTACGCCTTCTCGTGCTCGATCTCGAGGATCTCGTCGATGAGGTCGGGGTCGTAGAGCGTCGTGACATCGAGCTGGCCGACGTTGCGCAGGCCGGGCACATCGTGTCCCTCGCTCGGTTGCACCGCGATGATCTTGATCTCGGGGTTCTGCTCTTTGAGGAACGTCGCGCAGCCGCTGACCGTGCCGCAGGTGCCCAGCGACGTGAACACGTGCGTCACCTTGCCCGCGGTCTGCTTCAAGATCTCGGGCCCCGTGGTTCGGATGTGCGCCTCGACATTGGCGCGGTTCTCGTACTGGTTCGGCATGGCGTAGCCTTCGCGGTTCGCGCGGGCGTGCGTGCGGGCGAGGTTGATTGAGCCGTCGCCCGCGCCGGGCGTTGGGCAGAGGTCATCACGCACAACGTCGATCTCCGCGCCGGCGATCTTGAGCAGGAGCTTCTTCTCGAGCGGCACCTTGTTGGGCATCACCGCGCGCATCGGGTAGCCCTTGGCCGCGGCGATCGCCGCCATGGACAGGCCCGTGTTCCCGCTCGTCGGCTCGACGATGCCCCGGCCAGGACGATCGGGGCCGAGCTCGCCGCGCTCTTCGAGATCCGCGATGATCGAAGCGGCTGCGCGATCCTTCACCGACCCGAACGGGTTGTGCCACTCGAGCTTCGCGAGCAGCGTGAACGTCTCGGGGCGCGGGCTCAGCCGATTGATGCGAACCATCGGCGTCGGATTATCGACCGAGGGCAGCAGGCCGAGCACGCTGTCGTGCACGTTCGAGCCGGCGGCGGCCTGATCGGTTGATTCGGTGTCGGTGGTTTCAGTGTCTGTCGTTTCGGTGTCTGTCGTCGGGGCCGTGGTCATGCCGCGTGCTCCATCATCCGCCAGCCTGGCTTCACGCTGCCGGCGGATCAGCAAGGAAGTTGATTCGATTTGCGTGGATTCGAGGTCCTGAACCTCAGACGACGGGCAAGAACGCCGCGTCACGATGCAGACTCAACGCGTGTGATCAGCAGCAAGCCAAACGCGGACAGCCCGGGTGCAGACAACAACACGTCGCCCGCGATCGGGTCGATGATGTCTGGAGTGCTCGGGCGTCGTGGTGCATCGCAACACCGTACGCCCCCGACCGCCAGAGGGTCCACTCCCACGCTTCGCCGACGCCCGAGCCGGTCGCGCTCGCGTGACGTTTCTGCCGTTGTCTCCCGATCGCGGGCATCTGCACCGCCGACAGGCCCGAAACGCAAGCGCACTCTTTACACGATCAACCGCCCGCTTCGGGAGTCACACGCCCCATGTCCGAGAACCCCTCCACCCACGATCACACCGGCAGCACCCCGCAACGCATCGCCATCCTCGGCGCCACCGGCGGCATCGGCTCGGCCCTCTGCCGACGCCTCGCCAGCCGAGGCTGCCACCTCGCGATCGCCGCCCGCCGGCAGGAGCCGCTCGACGCGCTCGCCAGCGAGCTGGGCGACGCCGTCAAGCTCAGCCGCGCCTTCGACGCGACCGACGCGACCGCGAGCGAGGGCTTCATCAAGGACGCGGCCGACACGCTCGGCGGGCTCGACGGCGTTGCCAACCTCGTCGGCTCGATCATTCTCAAGCCCGCCCACCTCACCAGCGACGAGGAGCTCGAGCGGACGCTCCGCCTGAATCTCTGGACATCGTTCGGCGTTGTCCGCGGCGCCGCCAAGACCATGCGCAAGGGCGGCGGCTCGGTCGTGCTCATGGGCACCGCCGCCGCAATCGCGGGCGTTGCCAACCACGAGGCGATCGCCGCCGCGAAGGGCGCGGTCGCGGGGCTCGCACGCTCCGCCGCGGCGACCTACGCCCCGAGCAACATCCGCTTCAACGTTGTCGCGCCCGGCCTCGTTGACACACCACTCGCAACCGACATCACCAGCAACGAGATGGCGACCAAAGCCTCGGCCGCAATGCACGCGCTCGGCCGCATCGGCAACCCCGAGGACATCGCGCCCATGATCGACCTGCTGCTCTCGCCCCAAGCCGCGTGGATCACCGGCCAAGTCATCGGCGCCGACGGCGGCCTCTCACGCATCCAACCCCGCATGAAGTTCTAAGCCCTAACCACGACCACCTCTACGAACACCTTGCCGCTCAGCACCACGCCGAAGCAAGCCGGCTGGATGGCACCTGTGCTGCGTATCGCCGGCATCTACAACCTCATCTGGGGCGCGCTCGTCGTCCTCCTCCCCGTGACCACACTCGGCTGGCTTGGACTCACCGTCGACCAAGCCGACCCGATCCGACCGATATGGCAATGCGTTGGCATGATCGTCGGCGTCTACGGCATCGGCTACTGGGTCGCCGCCCCCGACGTCGCACGACACTGGCCGATTGTGCTCGTCGGCTTCCTCGGCAAGATCTTCGGCCCCATCGGTTTCGTGCAAGCCGTGCTCATCGAGGGCGTCCTGCCCGCCTCCTTCGGCTGGACGCTGCTCACCAACGACCTCGTCTGGTGGATCCCCTTCGCCCTCATGCTCGCCCACGCATGGCGCGTTTCCACGATCGAACGCTCGGCGATCAACACCACCGACGAAGACCTCCCCGCTGCCCAGGACATCGACACCATCAAAGACCAGCACGGCAACACCCTCGCCGAGCTCTCGCGCCAAGCACCCCACGTGGTCGTCTTCCTCCGCCACGCCGGCTGCACGTTCTGCCGTGAGGCGCTGGCCGACCTCTCGAAAGACCGCGCCCGCATCGAGCAATCGGGGGCCAAGCTCGCGCTCGTACACATGGGCGCCGACACAAAGACCTCGGCCGAGTTCTTCGCGAAGTACGACCTGGGCGAAGTATCACACATCGGCGACCCCGACCGCACGCTCTACCGCGCGTTCGACCTGCAACGAGGCAATATCGGCCAACTCTTCGGGCTCCGCGTCTGGGTCCGCGGCTTCATCGCTGGCATCCTGCACGGCCACCTTGTCGGCACCCTCAAGGGCGACGGCTTCCAGATGCCCGGCGCGTTTCTCGTCCGCGACGGCCGAATCGTCCGTGCGTATCGACACCAAGACGCCGCCGATCGCCCCAACTACGCCGCGCTCGCCGCAACATAGCGCCCGCGGCTACGCAGCCGTCGCTACTCGATGGGCAACGCCGCACGCGCCACTCGCTCCGACGGCGCGTTCTTCGCATCCTCCAGCAATGCGTCGTCCACAGGCACAGGATCCCAATCCACGCGAGCGGCACCGAGCAGCGTGCCGGATGCGAACGCCAGGTCGACCTGCGCGATCTGATAATCGGAGAGCGCCCGCACCTCGCTCGACTGCGCCGTGCCGAGCAACGACGACGCGTCGAGCACGTCGGTGCTCGTTGATCGCCCGACGTTGAACTGCCGCTGCTCGGCCTCGAGTAAGCGCGTGTTGAGAATCACCGACTGGCGGGCCGCGAGCACACGCTGCCACGCACTGTCGAGCGTGTCGATCGCGTCGAGCACCTCCTGGCTGATCGCCTGCGCCCGCGCCTCGCGTGTCCGCAGGCGCTGCAAGCGATCGAGAATGCTCGCACGAACGCGGCTCTTTGCCTCCTGGTTGCCGATAGGCACCTCGGCGTTAAGCCCGAGCGTCCAACCCTCGAACTCGTTCTCGACCATGACCTCGGTCGCTCGGCCGAGGCTGCTGCCCAAGCCGTTGATGCGGTAGGTGTAATCGAGCGTCACCAACGGCAGCGCCTGGTTCTCGTTGAACTCGATCGTCGCAGCGTCCCGCGCGAGCTGCAACTCGAGCTCGAGCATCTCCATCCGCGTGTCGAGCGCCTGCGCGATCAGCTCGTCGGTATCAAAGAGATACCGCACCGGGTCCGGCGCGCTCTCGGTCTCGATGAGCGTGTCGGTCTTGATGCCCAAACCCTCGGCGTTCATGATCCGCTTCAGCTCGCGCTGCTGCCGCAGCACCTCGTTCTCGGCGACGATGATCCCCTCGAGCGAGTCGGCCACGCCCGACTGCGAGCGGATGCGCTCGACCTCGGCCGCCCGTCCTTGCTCAACGAGCCGATTCGCGCGCTCGAGCTGCGCAACCGCGAGCTCGTACTGCTGCTGACGCACGTCGAGCTCGCCCCGCGCCGCGTAAAGCCGCCAGTACGACCGGTCGGCCGCGGCGAGTTGGCGGATTGCCTCGAGCTTCGTCTGCGCCTCGCTGATCTGCCGGTCGTACGACGCGACACGGATGCCAAACGTGCTCGCACGCCGACCCGCATTGCGGAGCAAGGGCTGCGAGATCGAGAACTCCAGATCGGACGAGTACGCCGGGTTCAGCGTCGTGAACTCGTTGTTGTTCTTGTTGCGGTTCATCGGCAGCTGCACGCTCGCCGTGCCGCCGGTGCGCAGCGGGATGCGCACGCCAGGCACGACGTTGATGTTCTCGGCCTGCGCGTTGCTCAGCTCGCTGGCCACCGCATTGTCGATCTCGTCGTATCGGCCGCTGAGCGTGAAGACGCCCTCAAACGCGGCCTCTTCTTGGCTCAACCTCGCCTCGGCCGCGGCGGGCGCGACGAGCTGCGCGCCGAGGTCCAAGTTGTTCGCGAGCGTCTCAACGCGCACCCGCTCGAGCGGCAGCACGATCTTCTGCATGCCATCGAACCGCGTGAACGCAACCGGCTCGCGACCGGCCGCCTCCGCGAGCGTCTCGCCCTGGTACTCGGCGTAGTCCACCGGCTCGATCGACCGCAGCCGCTCGACCGGCAGCACGCGGCCGTAATCCTCATCCATGTGCGCGAAGGGACTGCCCCCGCACCCGGGCAGGCTGGCAGACGCAACCAGGCCGCACACCATCACCAGACGCGTCGCCACACCACCATCGAGAGCCGAACACTTCGCCACGAAGACCTCCCGCGCGACCGCTCGCGCCTTCACAACCGCCACCGCCAAGTTCACTCGTGCCGGAGCGCCACGATCGGATCGAGGCGCGACGCCTTGATCGCCGGGAACATCCCAAAGACCACGCCGACCACCGCGCTGAACCCCATCGAGAGCACCATCGCCCACGCGGGCACACCGACCGCCGAGAGATACTCACCAAGCACCGCGCGTAGCCCAAGCACGATCGCCTGCCCGAGCGCAAGGCCGACCAGCCCGCCGACGACACACAGCACGACCGCCTCGACCAGGAACTGCAACAGCACAACCGATGGCCGCGCGCCGACCGCCTTGCGCAACCCGATCTCGCGTGTTCGCTCGCTCACGCTCACGAGCATGATGTTCATGATCCCGATGCCGCCCACGAGCAGCGATACCAGCACCACGCCCGCGCTGATCAGCGTGACGCCGCGTGCGAGGTTGTTGAACTGGTCGATAAAGCTCTGGACGATCTCGATGCGGAACGTGTCCTCATCCTCGGGCGAGAGGTTCCGTTGCGTGCGCAGGATCAGTCGCACCGCTGCCTCGGCCTCGGGCGCCGACTCGGGGCTCGAGAGCTGCGCGAGGATCGTGTTCCATCCGTACGGATTCAGCCGCTTGGCGGTGTTGAACGGAATCACGATCTCGCTCTGGCTGTCCCCGCCGCCGAACATGGGCGAGACTTCCTTGGTCTCGAGCACGCCCACGATCAGAAAGCGGTACTGCTTCACGAGGATGTACGACCCGGTCGGGTCTTCATCGAGCTCAAGCTCTTCGATCGCTTTATCGTTGACGAGGCAGACGAGGCGCGACTCTTCGTCGTCGATCCGGCTGATCGGTCGGCCATAGATCACGGTCCGCTGCTCGATGTCGTGCCACTCGGGCCAAACGCCCGTGACCTCGACGCCACGCTGGAGCACGCGGCCGGCCTGCACGTCGTACCGCGAGTCGGTCGTCGGCGTGAGCTGCTCGATCGCGCCGCCGGAGCCTTCCAATATCTGCTGGGCCTCAAAGACGGAAATCTTCACGTCCGACCACGACGTGGTCGTCCGCATATCACGCGGCACCCAGCCCCACACCCACATCTTCCGTGCGCCGAACGTCTCGAACTCCTTGAGCACGAAACCCTTCAAGCCGTCGAGCGACGCGACGACGGTCACGACCGCCATCACCGCGATGATGATGCCCAGCGTCGTCAGCAGCGCACGGATCTTGTTCGCCCAGATCTGCCCGATCGCGAGGAACACTGTTTGGATGAGCAGCCGAAGCACGATCATGACACAGCCCCCGCGCTCTCGTTCTTTGCAACGACCCCACGCGCATCGTGCCCGCCCATGATCGTCTCGAACCACTTCTGGTGCGCCGGATCGTCCTTGCGGGGCAGGTCGGTGAGAACCTCGCCGTCACGCAGGCGGATGATCCGGTCCGCATGCCCGGCAACGTCTTCCTCGTGCGTGACGATCACGATCGTCTGACCCTCGGCGTGCAACTGCTCGAACAGGTCGATGATCTCGTTGGTCGTGGTCGTATCAAGATTGCCCGTCGGCTCGTCGGCGAGCAGGATCGCCGGATCGTTCACCAGCGCCCGCGCGATCGCGACGCGCTGCTTCTGCCCACCCGAGAGCTGGCTCGGCCGATGCCCCATGCGATCCCCCAAGCCCACACGCTCGAGCGCACGCTTCGCGCGTTTGCGTGCCGCGAACACGTTCCGCCGCGAATAGATCATCGGCAGCATCACGTTCTTGAGCGACGACGCGCGATTCAAAAGCTCAAACGACTGGAACACAAACCCGATCTCTTCGTTGCGCACCCGCGCAAGCGACGAGCCCGTGATCCGCTCGACCTTTCGGCCCGCGAGCCAATACGAACCCTTCGTGAGCTTATCGAGACATCCCAGGATGTTCATCATCGTGCTCTTGCCCGAGCCCGACGCGCCCATGATCGCGACGAACTCGCCCCGCCGAATCGTGAGCGACACGCCGTTGAGCGCGCGGACCGTCTCCGTGCCCATCTTGTAGATCTTGTGCAGGTCCGTGAGCTCGATCGCGATGGCACGCTCGTCGGCGGTCATTCCACATCCGCCTCGGTTTGCTCGGACGCCACATCGTCGTCACTGCTCTCGCTCTCATCGGCTTCGCTCGCGTCGCCTGCCGCGTCGCCCTCTTCGTCCGCGCCCTCTTCCTTGATCTTCTGCTCGTGCTTGATGTCCACCAACACGCGGAACGGCCCCACCACGACCACATCGTCCTTGTCGAGCCCCGCCTCGATCAGCGTCTCGGTCAGGTCGCTCGGCCCAACGATCACGGGCGTCGCGATCGCCTCGCCGTCGACCATGCGATACACCACGCGGGCGAACGTCTTGCGCTCGTCGACGTATTCGCTGCCCTCGACGACGTCCCGGGGAAGCTCGTCGACCCGGCGATCGAGCACCGCCTGGCTCGGGACTTTCAGCGCGTCGTCGAACGTCTCCACGATCACGTCGACCGAGGCGCTCAGCCCGCTGTAGATGCGATCGGCCTCACCAAGGTCCATGACGACCTCGGTGTCAAAGAACCCGACGCCGTCGGAGGTCTGGCTCATCTTCAGC
>ERZ1740070.704-NODE-704-length-22349-cov-5.232350_pt1 | contig 22349 bp, 23 predicted proteins | sample MGYA00581734_ERZ1740070 | MGnify/ENA primary metagenome ERZ1740070 (study PRJEB43018, sample SAMN04849744) | marine metagenome | isolation source: floating plastic debris | place: Pacific Ocean | collected 2008-09-01 | study: EMG produced TPA metagenomics assembly...
GTGTGCCTCAGTTTTACCGCAGGTCGTCTGTCGCGACCCGTTTTTGTTTATTCTTCAGTGCCTTTTGGAGCCGGTTCACCGACCCTCATAATTTCCCACTGTAGCTCTATCCCACTGGTTTCGTAAACCCTTTTGCGCACCAGCTCGCCAAGGTTTTCCAGATCGGCGGCGGAGGCGGTGCCGGTGTTGACCAGAAAGTTGGGATGTTTGGGCGACATCTGCGCACCGCCAAGGGTGTGGCCACGCAGGCCCGCGTCGGCGATGACCTTCCACGCTTTCAACTCATGGCTGGCATCTGCTTGACCGGTCGAGGAAAATCCGGCGGGGGTGCGGAAGGTGGAGCCCGCCGTGCGGTCCTTGGTGGGTTGGGTTTCATCGCGCTTTTTCAGTTGCGCTTCCATGCGGGCGTGAAGGGCCTCGGGGTCGCCTTTCGGTGCGCGGAACGTCGCTTGGGTCAGGACCCAACCTTCGGGCAGATCGGTCTGGCGGTAGGCGAAGTTGAGGTCTTCGGCGGTCAGCGTCTTGTTCTCGCCCTCGCGAGTGACGGCCTGGGCGGAGTGGAAGACATCCGCCACGTAGGAGCCATAGCACCCCGCATTCATTCTGATGGCCCCGCCAATGGCGCCGGGGATGGTGCGGAGGAAGGTCAGGTCGAGGCCCGCGTCCGCCGCCTTGCGCGCGACATGAGCGTCGAGCGCGGCGACACCTGCGGTGACTTCGTTGTCGTTGATTTCAATGCCGTTGAACCCCCGCCCCATGCGGATCACGACCGCGCGGATACCGCCGTCGCGGACGATGAGGTTCGAGCCGACGCCCATTGGGAAAACGTCGATGCCTGCGGGCAGCGCTTTGAGGAAGGCTTTCAGATCGTCGAGGTCGGCGGGCTGGAAGAGGTGGTCGGCAGGGCCGCCGACACGGAGCCAGGTGAGGTCGTTGAGCGGGCGGTCGGGCGTGAGCGTGCCGCGTGGGGTTGGGAGTTGGGTCATGGGGGTGGGTGGTAGTTGTAGGGTCGCAGCGGTGCAAGTCTGGAACTTTGGCGGGTCCCACTTTCCTTGCGCAGCCCCGCCACGCACGCCGCCGCATGTTTTCGACCGATGGGGCCGTTTGACGATCACATTGCCACGCTAATCTGGCACAAAGGCATTGATGGCAGTCGCAAGTTTCACCAAGTCAGCCTCATAGAAACCTGCCGCATTGATGCAGTTCGTTTCCAACATTCGCAGGCCATTCTCTGTTCGACAAATATCGATGACATAGGCTGGCGAATACTGTGGGTTCGCTTCAACAAGTTGCCTTGCAAAGTGAAGTGCGTCGTCATCAATCTCGTGACGGTAAATGACGCGCGATCCTTCCTTATAGAGCGAGTAGGTCACAAGCTTGTCTCTCACCACCCAAAGTCGCCACTCTTTTTCTATGCGTGCAGGCTTGGTGAGCATCAGCTTCGTATCTGGCCGCAGCGATCCCTTCGGGATTTCCGTTTCTTTCAAAGCCAGCACATTTTTCGCAAGCTGGATGATTTCATCAGCCGATTTGACCGTTCCGGGCACTTCTTTGCTGTCCTCAACCGGGCGAACAAACCAGTGCGTTTCGTCGTCTGTCAGTCTCTTAGGAACGTCGCGCAGGGTGAGAAACAGCGCATCTGCGCCATTCAGCATGAAGGGATGCCATGCGGCCTCGTGAACGAATGGCGCTATCCTGAAAACACCGGGGTGAAGGTCTTTCTGCTGTGCATACCGCCACAAGGTGTAGGAGCCGAACAGGACCACCGCGTTGGTGTCCTGAATGTCAGGTTCGGGCATGAGGTCGCCGACAAACGGAACGACCTTGTGCCAGCTATAAGGAATGTCGAGACGGTCCAGCGCGGCGGCCAGTTTCCGGGTGTCTTCAAAGTCTTGGAGTATCCACTGCACGCAAACCCACCTTTCTGTTTAACAATCTACTACTCGCTTCAATCCAGCAAACGATCTGGATCGCTTCAGCTTGTCTCAAAAGAAGAGGGCAGACTATCAAAATGAGGTAACCTTCACCGCCCCACCGTCCGCTTCACCCACCGCCACGCATAAATCATCGGCCATTTCAGCAGCCAGCCGCCCGCCACCGGCACACCCAGCGCCCACCAGATCCCCGCCTCCCACCAGACCCATGCGATGATCGGCAGGCCCGCCGCGATCAGCGCGTAGGCGCGGGACCAGTGGTTGTCTTTGCTGGGCACCATTGCGGCGATGTTGGCGATCAGGAGCCAGAGGCAAGCGGCAATGAGGCTGTAGGTCATTTGGGGATCTCGGGGTGTTCGCCTTTTGCGCGTTTGTAGAGGTAGCGCAGGGGGTTGCGGAACATCGAGATGAAGGCGGCTGTGCCGAGGGCGGCGATAAGCCAGCCGTGCTCATACCCGATGAACGCGATGCCGAAGGGGGCGGCGATCAGGAGGATCACGCCGGGGACGTATTGGTGCTTCATCGGCAGCATTGCCACGACGGTGGCGGCCAGCACCCAGAGGGCGGCGAGGATGAGGGAGAGGCTCATAGGCGCGCCTTACATGTCGGGGGCAAAAAAATTCAGATTTTCTAGGCAGAATTTTCTGAAAATTCTTCACTTAGCCAGACGCTCCGGCAGGGCGTTGGCCCATGTGCTGATCGTGCCAGCGCCAAGGCAGACGACCATGTCGCCCGGGCGGGCCTGTTCGCGGACGAGGCGTTCCAGATCATCCTCGGAGACAATCGCGCGGGCGTGGCGGTGGCCGTGGCGGATCAGGCCTGCGACCAGATCATCGCGGGAGGCGCCGTCGATGGGGTCTTCGCCTGCCGAGAACACTTCGGCAATTGCGACGACATCGGCGTCGTTGAAACAGGCGCAGAAATCCTCAAACAGATCGTTCAAGCGTGAGTAGCGGTGCGGTTGGTGCACCGCGATGACGCGGCCTTCGGTGGCCTGGCGGGCGGCTTTCAGAACGGCGGTGATCTCAACCGGGTGGTGGCCGTAATCGTCGATGATGGTGACGCCGTTCACTTCGCCGACCTTGGTGAAGCGGCGATTGACGCCTCCGAATGCGGCAAGGGCGGCGCGGATTTCTTCCGCTTTCATGCCCAGATGGGGGGCCACAGCCACAGCGGCCAACGCGTTGGAGACGTTGTGATCGCCGGGCATGGGCAGCGCGCAATCTTCGATCACGATGCCTTCGGCCTGCAGCGCGATATCGAAACGCGCGACGCCGGCTTTGTAATGCAGGTTCACGGCGCGCACATCGGCTTGGGCGTTGAAGCCATAGGTCACGACACGGCGGTCGGAGATTTTACCGACCAACGATTGCACCTCGGCGTGGTCGATGTTGCACACAGCCAGCCCGTAGAACGGGATGTTCGAGACGAAATCCAGAAAGCCTTGGCGCAGCGTGTCGAAATCGCCCCAATGCTCCATATGCTCGGGGTCGATATTGGTGACGATGGCGATGGTCGCCGGGAGGCGGTTGAACGTGCCGTCACTCTCATCAGCTTCCACGACCATCCATTCGCCCTGCCCCATCCGGGCGTTCGAGCCATAGGCATGGATGATGCCGCCGTTGACGACGGTGGGGTCCAGATCACCCGCAACCAGCAGTTCGGCCATCATCGTGGTGGTGGTCGTTTTGCCATGGGTGCCCGCGATCGCAATGTTGGACTTCAGGCGCATCAGTTCGGCGAGCATTTCAGCCCGGCGTACGACGGGCAGGCCAAGGCGGCGGGCCTCGTCCAGTTCGGGATTGCCGGGTTTGATGGCCGAGGAGATCACGACGACTTCGGCCCCATCAAGGTTCTCCGCCTTCTGGCCTTCGAACACCACTGCGCCCAGCTTATTCAAACGGTCGGTGATCTTGGAGCCCTTCAAGTCAGAGCCCTGCACCGTGTAGCCGTGGTTCAGCAACACTTCCGCGATGCCCGACATGCCGATACCGCCAATGCCCACAAAATGGATCGGCCCCACGTCGCCGGGAAGTTTCGTCGCTGCGTTCATTCTGGGGTCTCCGTCCATCGTGCTAGCTCCCTCAGGGGTTCGGCGCTTATGCGCTCTGTAAATCTTCGACCATGGCGACGAGTCGCTCTGTCGCGTCCGGGCGCGCTGTTCCTAACGCCGCGAGCGCCATTTGCAAGGCGGCATGACTGTCCGACAGAACCGCTTGGATCTGTTGCGCAAGGCTTTCGACCGTCAACGCGCTCTCCGGGATCAGGATGGCGGCATTGGCATCGACAAGGCTGCGGGCATTCGCTGTCTGCTCGTCGCGGATCGCGGCGGCGAGCGGGATCAGGATCGACGGGCGACCGATCACGCTGATATCGGCAACGGACGAGGCCCCGGCCCGGCTGATGACAAGCTGCGCTTCTGACATCAGCTTGGGCACGTCGGTAAAGAAAGGCTGCACATCGGCGGTAATGCCGTTTTGCGCGTAAAATTCGGTGACGCGCGCATGATCGGCTTCGCGCGCCTGATGGCTGACGCGGATGTTCTTGACCATCTCCATCGGCAAGGCCGCAATCGCAGGGGGCACCACATCCGACAGGATCGTCGCCCCTTGAGAGCCGCCGATCACAAGGATCGACATCGGATAGTCGCCGGGCGGGATATAGGCGGCCCCTGCCCGCTCCATCACGGCGGCGCGCACAGGGTTGCCGACGGGAACGCCTTCGACACCGTCGGGCAGTTCGGTCGGCCATGTGCCGCAGGCAATCCGCGCCACGCGTTTGGCAAAAAGCTGGTTTACCCGGCCCAGCACACCGTTTTGTTCATGGATCATGCGCGGCAGGCGCAGGAGCGTGGCCGCCCCCATCGCCGGGATCGCAGGGTATCCGCCAAACCCGACAATAACCGCAGGCTTGTCGCGCATCATCTTGAGCGTTGCGCTGATAACGCCCGCGGCAATGCGGAACGGCACCAGAGCTTTAGAGAGCACGCCCCCACGCGCGAATGTGGCGCTGGCGACCTGCTCAATTTCAACCACATGGGGAAAGCCGCCCGTATAGCGCGCGCCGCGCGCATCGGTGCTGAGCTTGACGCGCCAGCCCTTGCGCAGCATCGCCTCGGCCAGGGCCTGGGCGGGGAACATATGCCCGCCTGTGCCTCCTGCCGCGATCACCAAAAGGGGCGCTTTGCTCATGTTCTTACCTGCCGCGTCTGAGGAGGATATCTCCGATTTCGCCTTGCGGTCTTGTACGCGTAAACGCCAGCAACATGCCAACCGCGATGCCCCCTGCGATAAGCGATGATCCGCCATAGCTGACAAACGGCAGCGTCATCCCTTTGGCAGGCAAAAGGCGCACGGCGACGCCCATGTTGATCATCGCCTGAATGCCAAAGACGCAGACAAGGCCGGTGCCTGCAAGGCGAATGAACGGGTCACGCTCCTTCATCAGGCGCATCAGCGAACGGACGACGACGGTGGCGTAAAGCGCGATGATGATGCCGACGAGGATCATGCCGTATTCTTCTGCTGCAACAGCGATGATGAAATCGGTATGCGCATCAGGGAGCGACCATTTCACTTGCCCCTCACCGACGCCAACGCCAAAGAACCCGCCCTCGCGGATGGCGTTGGTGGCGTAGCCCAGCTGGGTCGTCGGGTCCACGTCGGGTGACAGAAAACCATCAATCCGACGGGCGAAATGTTCGGAATTGGAATAGGCCAGCGTGCCTGCAAAGATCACCAGCCCCGCCATGCCCAGCAGCAACACCATCGGCGCGCCGGCCACGAAATACATCACGCCCCAGGCAAAAAGGATCAGGCAGGCTTGGCCAAAGTCGGGCTGCATCGCCAGCAGGAACAAGATGATAATCGTCAGCGCGAAAGACAGCGTTTTGCCGGGCGGGCCGTTAATCTCCTGGCTTGCGGCCAGCATCCACGCAGCCATCACAACGAAACCCGGTTTGAGAAACTCGGACGGCTGGATTGAGGCAAAGCCCAGCGAATACCAGCGCACCGCGCCTTTTCCGAAATCGGTCCCGAAAAGCGGCAGGAACGCCAAAGCCGCGAAGGCAACGACAAAGCCCAGCACAGCCAAACGGCGCACCACGGACGGCGACATCATTGAGGTGAGCATGAGCACGACCAGCGCCATGCCACCAAAGACGGTCTGGCGGATCACGTAGTGAAACGGCTCAAACCCGTTCTTCGCGGCCAGCGGTGGGGACGCCGCAAAGCCCAGCATCAGGCCGATACAAAAGAGCCCCAGGATCGCGGACAGGGTCCAGCGATCAATCGTGCGCCACCATTTGGGAAGAATAGGCTCCCCGTCCCGCGATGGGAGAGAGCCATAGACCATCTCAGTCATGGATAATTACCGCCAACTTGCCTCAATCACGCCCCTTTGCGGGGTCTGAACACAAGTTTATCAAGACCTGCGCGATTTGGCTAGGAAAACTGCGCGGCGTTTGCGGATTGACGCCTTGGCGCGCGATCCCCAAAAGGCAGCCATGGCCTATCGGACAATCATATTGGGCGCAGGCGCCGCTGGCATGATGTGTGCCGCCTATGTCGGGCCGGGTGCACTTGTTATCGATTATGTTAAGGCGCCCGGAGAGAAAATACGCATCTCCGGCGGCGGGCGGTGCAATTTCACCAATATGTATGCAGCCCCAGAGAACTTCCTGAGCCAGAACCCGCATTTCTCCAAATCCGCGCTAAGCCGCTACACGCAGTGGGATTTCATCGATCTGGTGGCGCAGCACGGCATTGCGTATCACGAAAAGACGCTGGGACAGCTCTTTTGTGACCACTCCGCCAAGGACATTATCGCGCTTTTGCTGGCGGAGATGGACAAGGCCGGGGCCGAGCTGCGGTTACGGACTTCTGTTCTGTCTGTGACCAAAACCGAAAGCGGCTTTGCGGTCGAGGTTGAGCAAGACGGCAGGCGCGAGACGCTAGACTGCGCCAATGTCGTCATCGCCACCGGCGGCAAGTCGATCCCGAAAATGGGCGCGACGGGCTTTGGCTACCAGATCGCCAAACAGTTCGGCCTGCCGCTGATCGAGACGCGCCCTGCCCTTGTGCCGCTGACCTTCGGCGAAGACATCATGGCCGATCTCAAACCACTTGCAGGTCTCTCGGCCCCGGCACGCGTCAGTTGCAACGGCACCAGTTTTGACGAAGGCCTGCTGATGACCCATCGCGGCCTGTCGGGCCCGTCGATCCTGCAAATCTCAAGCTTCTGGCGCGAGGGCGATCCGGTCACGGTCAACCTCGCTCCTGAGACGGACCTGAAAGCCGCGCTCAAAGCGAAACGTCAGGAAAATGGACGCCGACAGATCAGCACCGTGCTGAGCGATCTGCTGCCTGCGCGGCTGGCGCAGCATCTGACAGGCGTTGCGGAGCTGTCGGGAAATATCGCCGATCTCGCCGACGCCGCGCTCGATCATCTGGTCACAACAGTCACAGGCTGGTCGCTGAAACCAAACGGCTCCGAAGGCTACCGCACCGCAGAGGTGACTTTGGGCGGCGTGAACACCGACGCCCTGTCCTCCAAAACGATGGAGGCGAAAGACATCCCCGGCCTCTATTTCATCGGCGAAGTGGTCGATGTGACCGGCTGGCTAGGCGGCTACAACTTCCAATGGGCGTGGTCGTCAGGATGGGCTGCGGGCCAAGCGATCCAACAGCGAGACGCTTAGGCGCGCCCGTCTTTCGCTTTTTCAAAATATCCCCGCCGGAGGCATAAGAGTTTTCTCAGCGCTTAGCTCAACCCACCGACCAAACGGATGAAATCCTCACCGCGTGTCTCGAAACTATCATATTGATCGAAGCTCGCCGCAGCGGGGGCCAGCAGCACCGTATCGCCAGCCTCTGCATCCTCGGCAGCCCGCGCAACGGCCCGTTCCATGGTCTCACAAACCACCGTGTCGACGCCGTCCAGCTGGCGGGCAAAGGCTTCTGCCTCGCGCCCGATCACATAGGCTTTGCGGACATGGGCAAACCCCTCTTTAAGGGCCGACAAACCGCCCTCTTTCTCCAAACCACCGCAAATCCAGCGGATATTCTCGAACGCGGCCAGCGCCTTTCCGGCACTGTCCACATTCGTTGCTTTGCTGTCATTGACGTACCGCACGCCATCCCGTTCTGCGACCAATTGCGAGCGGTGCGGCAGGCCTTTGAAGCTGTGAAACGCCGCCGCAATGACCTTCGGCCCCAAGCCCAACGCGCGGCACGCGGCATAGGCGGAACAGGCGTTTTGATGATTATGCGATCCGGGCAGGCCGGGGATGCCGCGCAGGTCGATCGAGCCGGTTTGCCGCCCCTTGCGGTATTCGGACAGAAACCCTTTGCGCGCGAAGACCTGCCAGCCGGGGCCGGTCAGTTTGCGATCGACCGAGACCGCGATCACCCGATCATCCCCCGGCCCTTCGGAGAGTTGGTTCGCGATATAGCGCCCCTCGGCCTCGTCCACGCCAATCACGGCGCGGTCGGGCCCGCCTTCGGAAAAGAGCCGCCTCTTGGCCGCAAAATACCCACCCATGCCCGCGTGACGGTCCAGATGATCGGGCGAAAGGTTTGTAAAGACCGCGATGTCGGGCGTCAGCGCGCGGGCGATTTCGGTCTGATAGCTGGAGAGCTCCAACACGATGACCTCGCCATCATGAGCTGCTTCAATATCCAAAACGCCGCGTCCGATATTGCCTGCAAGCTGCGTGGGGCGTCCGGCCTCGCTCAGGATATGGTGGATCAGTGCGGAGGTGGTGGATTTACCGTTGCTGCCAGTGACTGCGATCACGCGTGGGGTGGTATCAAAGCCGGTCCATTCTTCGGTCGCGAAGGAGCGGAAGAATAGGCCGATATCATTGTCGACGGGAACACCGGCTTCATAGGCGGCGGCTATCACTTTGTTCGGTTCGGGATATAGATGCGGGATGCCGGGGGAGATGATGAGGGCTGCGACGTCCTCAAACGCGCCGTGCTTGCGCAGATCGTGGAGAGTGAAACCTTCCCCTTCGGCTTTCTCGCGGGCAGGTGCGCTGTCGTCCCAGAGCAGCGGTTCGGCGCCGCCTGCCCGCAACGCATGGGCTGCGGCCAAGCCAGAACGGCCCAGCCCCAGAACGGCAACACGCAGGCCGTCATATCCTTGAACGGGGATCATGCGCCTACCACGAGATCGGCGCGCGGCGGCGGAAGAAGCCACCGGTGGGGCCATCCTCGGGCAAACGCGCCAGCCAGAGCGCGGTGTCCGCGCCTTGCTCGGGCGTCAGCGGGGCGGAAGGCCCGCCCATGCGGGTGGCGACCCAACCGGGGCACATGGCGTTGACCTTGATACCGTCCGGCACATCGCGCGGCAGCGCGTGGGTGAGCGCATTCAGCGCGGCCTTGGCCAGACCGTAGGCGCCCGGCCCTTCCAGGTTTTCGGCAAATGCGCCCCATCCGGAAGACAGATTGACGATCCGCCCCCAGCCTTGCTGCGCCATGTGAGGCGTGCAAAGCCGGATCAGGTGATAAGGCGCGTGGACCATGACCTGCATGGTGGTCTCAAACCCCTCGGGGTCCTCAATCAGGTTGCTATCAATCAAAACGCCTGCGTTATTGACCAGCACATCGACGCCGCCCAGCGGGGCAAGTGCGGCCTCGAAACTGTCGGGTTTCATCAGATCGAGCGTAATCGCCTCGCATCCGATCTCGCGCGCGGCGGCCTTGCCCGCTTCCAGATCGCGCACACCGATGACCACGCGGTGGTCCTCCATCAACCCTTCGGCGATGGCCCGTCCGATGCCGCGATTGCCCCCGGTGATAAGCGCGGTTTTCATGTCAGCGCACCTTCAGTGTTGCCAACCCGATCATGGCAAGGATCAGCGAAATGATCCAGAAGCGGATCACGATCTGTGGCTCGGCCCAGCCTTTCTTCTCATAGTGGTGATGGATCGGCGCCATCAGGAACACGCGCTTGCCGGTGCGTTTGAAATAAAGCACCTGAATGATGACGCTCAGCGCTTCGACCACGAAGAGACCGCCAACGATGGCCAGCACGATCTCGTGCTTGGTGGCAACGGCGATGGCCCCCAGCGCGCCGCCCAAAGCCAGTGATCCGGTGTCGCCCATGAACACCGCAGCGGGGGGTGCATTATACCACAAAAAGCCAAGACCGCCGCCAAAAAGACCTGCGCAAAAGACCAGAATTTCGCCCGTGCCGGGGACGTAATGCACGTCCAGATAGTCGGTGAAATCGACGCGCCCCACCGCATAGGCAATCACGCCAAGCGTGCCTGCCGCGATCATGACCGGCATGATCGCCAATCCATCCAGACCATCCGTCAGGTTTACGGCGTTGGCCGCCCCGACGATAACGATCATCGAAAAGGGTATGAACAGCAAACCAAGGTTCAGCAAAACGTCCTTGAAAAACGGCAATGCCAGCTGATTTGCGAGTTCGGGCGGATGGTATTGCGCGGCCCAATAGCCCGCGATGGCCGCGATCAAAAAGCCCAGCCCCAGGCGCACTTTGCCCGGCACGCCAGCAGTATTCTGCTTTGATACCTTGGCATAGTCATCGGCAAACCCGATGGCCCCGAACGCCATGGTGACAAAAAGCACAAGCCACACAAACGGGTTATCCAGCCGCGCCCAAAGCAGTGTTGCGGTCAGCAACGCGCCGACAATCAGCAAGCCGCCCATCGTGGGCGTGCCGGCCTTGGCGACGTGGTTTTCAGGGCCATCATCCCGGATCGGCTGACCCTTGCCTTGCCGTTTGCGCAGCACGTTTATCAAGGGGCGGCCAAACATGAACCCAAAGACAAGCGCCGTCAGAAACGCCCCGCCCGCGCGGAAGGAAATATAGCGGAAGAGATTGAAGAAATCTCCCCCGTCCGACAGCGCGGTTAACCAATACAACATGCCTTCAGGCCCCTCGGTCTTGTGGTTGTTCCACCGGATGCCCCAATTTCTTGATTGCGTCAACAATGCGACCCACCCGAGAGCCCAGCGATCCTTTGACCAGAATGACGTCTCCGGGATCGACAAGGCGGTGGGCGTCGGTGGCCAATTCATCGGCCGTCTCAACCCAGCGGCCCCGCTTGAAATCGGGAAGCGTTTCATACAGCCCGCGCATGCGCGGGCCCACGCAATGGATCAGTGTGATCGCCTCAACCGACGCATCCTGCGCGATGGCGGCGTGCATTCGGGCCTCGTCCGCTCCAAGCTCCAGCATGGCGAGCAGCACCGCTATCCGGCGGCCTTTGGAAACACGGCCGATATTGTCGACCACATCTGCGGCGGCCAGCACTTCAAGCGCGGCCGACATCGATGTGGGATTGGCGTTATAGGCGTCATCGATCAGTTCGATCGTGGCGGTCTCTTCGACCGTATCAAGCGCAAGGTGCATGCGTGCGCCGCGCCCGGCAGGCGGCACCCACAAGGCAAGATCCATCGCCGCGACAGCAAGATCTGCGCCCAACGCATCCACAACGGCCAGAACGCCAAGGCCGTTCATTGCAAAATGCCTGCCAGCCGTCGACAGCTTGAAGATCACCGGCGCATCGTGACAGGTGGCCTGCACGATGGTGCGGTGGCCTGTCAGGTTCACATCGGTCAAGGTGAACTGCTCAGAGGCTGTGCCGAACCAGACCGGATCAAAGCCGAACTGCGCGGCCTCGCGCTCCAATGTCGGGCGGGTCGGCACATCGGCGTTCAGCACAACGACACCGTCTTGCGGCAATCCCGCCATGATGGAGGCTTTTTCAACGGCGATCCCATCGATATCCTCGAACGCTTCAAGATGCGCGGCTGCGACTGTGGTCACAAGCGCCACATGCGGGCGCGCCATCCTTGAGAGTGGCGCAATTTCGCCCGGATGGTTCATGCCCATTTCGATCACCGCATATTCAGTGTCGGCAGGCATCCGGGCCAGCGTCAGCGGCACGCCCCAATGGTTGTTATAGCTGGCAACAGAGGCATGGGTGCGCCCCTGGCAGGCCAACACGTCGCGCAGCATTTCCTTGGTCGAGGTTTTGCCGACCGATCCGGTGACACCAACAACGCGGGCTTGCGTGCGGACGCGGGCAGCACGGCCCAGCGCTTCGAGGCCGTTGAGGACATCGTCCACGATCAAAAGCGGGGCATCGCCCGGCACGCCGTCGGGGATGCGCGAGACCAGCGCGGCCCCGGCCCCGCTCGCAAGCGCCTGAGCAACAAAGTCATGCCCGTCCCGCACATCCTTTAACGCGACGAACAAGTCGCCCGGCTCAAGCGTGCGCGTGTCGATAGAGACGCCTGTGACCGACCAGTTTCCGTGCAGCGTACCACCCGTGGCCTGCGCCGCCTCGGCCCCGGTCCAAAGCACGCTCATAATGCGCCGTCCAACGCGGCGACGGCGACACTGGCCTGTTCGACATCATCGAATGGGAACACATTGTCGCCAACGGTTTGGCCGGTTTCATGGCCTTTGCCGCAGATCAGCAAGGCATCGCCCGGCTCAAGGGCGTCGACGCCGCGCAGGATGGCCTCGGCCCGGTCGCCGACATTCGTGGCCTCTGGTGCGCCTTGCAGCACGGCGGCCCGGATCGTTGCAGGATCTTCCGAGCGCGGGTTGTCATCGGTCACAAAGACAACATCGGCATTTTTCGCCGCCGCCTGCCCCATCAAGGGGCGCTTGCCAGGATCCCTGTCGCCGCCTGCGCCGACAATCGCGATCAGGCGCCCCATCACATGCGGGCGCAGCGCTTTGAGCGCCGTCGCCACAGCGTCCGGTGTGTGTGCGTAATCGACAAAGACGGTGGCGCCGTTTTCGCGGGTGGCGGCCAACTGCATGCGGCCCCGCACAGTGCCCAGATGGAGCAGCGTTTCGAACACCCGCTCGGCGTCGGCACCGCAGGCGATCACAAGGCCGCAGGCCAGCAGAATGTTTTCGGCCTGAAAGCCGCCGATCAGGTTGAGGCGCACCGATTGTGGCTTGCCCTCATATTCGAACAGCAACTCTTGGCCCGTCGCATCACAGCGCTGGCCGGTCAGGCGCAGCTCCGCGCGCGCTGCCCGGCCCACCCGGATCAGGCGCTGGCCACGGGCCTCGGCAATGCGGGCCATTTCGACGCCTTTGGGATCGTCGATATTGATGACGGCGGTGCCGTCTTGGGACAGGACCCGTGCAAAAAGCCCTGCTTTTGCGCTGAAATAGGCATCAAAGGTGCCGTGGTAGTCCAGATGGTCCTGGCTAAAGTTCGTAAAGCCCGCCGCCATGAGTTGCACACCGTCCAAACGGCGCTGATCGAGGCCGTGCGACGACGCCTCCATCGCGCAATGGGTGATGCCGGCCTCGGCCATCTCAAGAAGGTGACGGTGCAGAAGTACCGGCTCCGGCGTGGTGTGTGCGAGCGGTGCGGTATAGGCGCCTTCGATGCCGGTGGTGCCAAGATTGGCGGCCTGATAGCCCAGTTCGATCCAGATTTGCCGGGTGAAGGTCGCGACCGACGTCTTGCCGTTGGTGCCGGTGACGCCGATCATATGGGCAGGCTGGCGGCCAAACCAAAGGGCAGCGGCCCCGGCCAAGGCCTGACGCGGGTCTTCAGTGATGACCAAAGCGGCGTCTGCGCCGTCCAGCACGTCGCGCGCGATTTGCGCGCCTTCCGCGTCGGTTAGGATCGCACCTGCTTCCATGCGCAACGCATATTGGATGAACTCCGCCCCGTGGATGTTTGATCCGGGCAAGGCGGCGAACAAAAACCCGGGCTTCACCTCGCGACTGTCAACGGTCAGGCCGGTGATCCGCACCTCGCCGCCTGCCTGTGCGGTTAGCCCCAGTTCGGTCAACGATGTGGTTTTGCCCATGCCCGGCCCCCGGTTCGCGCGTCAGTTTGAGGTCAGTGTTACCTTAGCTGGCGCAGCAGGTGCAATCTCTGGTCGCAGCCCCAAAAGCGGCGCCATGCGGCGTGTCATTTCCGAGGCAACGGGCACCGCCGTCCACCCTGCCGTGCGGCGCGGTTTCGGACCCGAGGTTTCCGTCGGCTCGTCCAGCGTTACGATCAGCACATATTTCGGATCATGGGCCGGGAAGACGCTTGCGAAGGTCGAAATGACCTTGTCATCGTAATAGCCGCGCCCGTTGGTCAAAGGCTTGTCTGCCGTGCCGGTTTTGCCGCCCACGTGATAGCCCGGCACCTCGCCAAAGCTGGCGGTGCCCTTGGTCACCACTTTGCGCAGCATATCAGCAGAGGCCTTTGACGTCTGCTCGGACACGATGCGCGGCCCCTGTTGCGGGGTTGCGCGTTTTATCAGCGTCGGCGTGACTTTGGTGCCGCCGTTGAGCAGCGACGCATAGCCAGCCGCCAGATGCAGAGGACTGGTCGAGATGCCGTGGCCGTAGGAAATCGTCATCGTCGAGATGTCTTTCCACTGCTTTGGATAAAGCGGCTGCGCGCCTGGCGCTTCGGTCAGTTCCACCTGTGTTGGCTGAAAGAAACCAAGGCTGGCCAAAAACTCTTTTTGCCGTTTCGCCCCGATATCCAGCGCCATATGGGCGGTGCCAATATTGGAGGATTTGACGATCACGTTCTCGACGGTCAATTCCGGGCCATAATTGCGGAAATCCCGAATTCTGTGGCGGCCGTAGACCATCGGTCCTTTGGTATCGATCATCGTGGATTGATTGACCAAACCCAATTCCAGCGCCTGCGCGGCGGTGAAAATCTTGAAGGTGGAGCCAAGCTCGTAAAGCCCCTGCACCGCGCGGTTGAAAAGCGGGCTGTCGCCGGGCTCGCCTTCGGTGGGCGGGCGCGGGCGGATGTTGGGATCGAAATCAGGCAGGCTGACCATCGAAATGATCTCGCCCGTGTGCACATCCATGAGGACCGAGGCTGCGCCTTTCGCATTGAGCAGCTTCATGCCGCCGTGAAGAACACGCTCGGCCGCGGCCTGTACGGTCATGTCGATCGAAAGCTCAAGCGGCGCGCCTTCGTTGACCGGATCGCGCAGGAAGTCGTCGAAACGGCTTTCAACGCCCGCAACGCCGATGACTTCGGCGCTATGCACGCCTTCACGCCCGAACGACGCACCGCCAAGGATATGGGCGGCAAGATGACCGTTGGGATATAGCCGCATCTCGCGCGTGCCGAACAGAAGGCCCGGATCGCCAATATCATGGACGGCTTGCTTCTGCTCGGGGCTGAGTTTCTTCTTGATCCACAGGAACTTGCGCTTGCCAGTGAAATCCTCCAGCAGTTCTTTTTCATCCAGATCGGGGAAGATCACGGCCAGTTCGCGGGCGGCCTTTTCCTTGTCGATCATGATCGGCGGCTGCGCATAAAGCGCGTGGGTTTCGAGGTTCGTCGCCAGAATGCGCCCGTTGCGATCCACGATGTCGGCGCGCTGCGCGAGGATTTGTGAACCAGAGGCGCGGGCCTGCGGCTCCATCGGCTCGGACGCGGCCAGATGGCCCATGCGCGCGCCAACGGTCATGAAGGCCCCAAGGAAAAACACGCTGAGCACCAACAGCCGGCCTTGCGCGCGCAACCGCGCCTTGTCGCGCATTTCCTCATGGCGCAGGCGGATGTTTTCCCGCTCGATTGCATCGGGGTTTTCACCCGTTTGGCGGGCTTTGAGGACACGCGCCAGAGGGCGCAAAGGGGTGCGGATCATGGCAGCTGAACCTCCTCGTCATCGGTGTCGGGGCCGATATCTGGACCTGCGCGCGTCTCCACCGGGTCGGTGATCGGCAGCAGCGGCTGCGGCGGGTATGCCACCTGATCCACAAGGCCAAATTGTTCGGGCATCAGGGGCAGAAGGCCCAACCGGTCAAAATTGATCTCGGCCAAATCACGCAGCCGGTCGGGACGGTTCAGATAGGCCCATTCGGCGCGCAGAACGGCCAGACGCGAGCGCTGTGTGGCGATGTCGTTTTGCAGGTTGCGCACATCGCGCAAGGCTTGCTGCGTGGCATAGTTTTGCTGGTAGGCCCAAAACGCGAGCGCCACGACAGCCAAAGCAGAAATCACATAAAGAAAGCCGCGCATCTATCTGTTCCCCAACAAAAAAGGCATTCCAATGGCTTTACGGTCAACCGTACCTGCAGGGGCATCGGTACGCTCTGCGATACGCAGCTTGGCCGAGCGGGCCCGCGGATTTTCAAGCAACTCCTGATCGTCCGGGCCGATGGCCTTGCGTGTTACGGGGCTGAACTGCGCCTGCGTCTGTTCAGGTTCGGGCGCATAGCGGTTGACCCGCCCACCACCGCCGGACCGCGCCTGAATGAACCGCTTGACCATGCGGTCCTCGACCGAATGAAAGCTGACAACCGCCAGTTTGCCACCCGGTTTGAGCGCGCGTTCTGCCGCCTCAAGCCCTTCCGCCAGCTCGCCGTATTCGTCGTTCACGGCAATACGCAGCGCTTGAAAACTGCGGGTCGCGGGATGGCTTTGACCGGGCTTTGGCCGCGGCAAACACCCTTCGATGATCCGGGCCAGTTCAAGCGTGCGCGTGATCGGGCGCGCTTTTACAATCGCCTTGGCAATCCGGCGCGACGCGCGTTCTTCGCCATAGGTATAAAGAATATCGGCCAGCGTTGCCTCATCAGCCTCGTTAACCAGATCGGCAGCGGTCATGCCCTGGGCGCTCATCCGCATGTCCAGCGGGCCGTCTTTCATAAAGGAAAACCCACGCTCGGCCTGGTCAAGCTGCATCGAGCTGACGCCAATGTCCAACACAACCCCGTCCAGATCGGCGCCGTGTTTATCAAGATGCGAAAACGTGCCCTCGACCATCTCAAGCCGGTCGCCATAAGGCTCTGCCCATTCGGCGGCCATGGCAAAGACCGACGGGTCGCGATCAACGGCGATCACTTTGGAGGCACCCGCAGTCAGCAGCGCGCGGGTATAGCCACCCGCCCCAAACGTGCCATCCAGCCAGACACCGCTGACGGGGGCGACGGCCTGCAAAAGCGGGCGCAACAAGACAGGGATATGCGGTGCATGCGGGGTCATGGCGGCGCTGGCTGCCATCCTCACCCCTCCTTCGCTTGATCCAGATAGATCAATGGGTCGAAATCCTCGGGCAGCTCATCAAGCCACTCGTCTGTGCGCGCGGCCTCTTCGCTTTCGTAGGTTTCGGGCTTCCAGATCTGGAATGTGTCGCCAGCGGCGATAAAAAAGGCCGCATGCTCAAGGTCGATTTTGTTGCGCAGCTTGGCCGGCATCACGATCCGGCCAGTTTCATCGACCGAGGTCGGGAAGGACTGGCCGTGAAACAGCCGCTGAAGCATCTTGCGCTCCATCGAGCCGCGCGGAAGCGCGTCGATCTTGTCGTCCACCTCGGCGATGGCTTGCATGGTGTAGCATTCAAGGTATTTGCGGCGGTGATCGCCGTAGACAATCACCAGTTCAGGATTGAGACCTTGGGTATATTGCGGATCGCCTGCCTCCAGAACGCGGCGAAAAGAGGCCGGGATAGACACCCGCCCCTTCGCATCGACCTTTTGGTCGAACTCGCCTCTGAATCTGCGAACCACTGTCCCGTAGCCCTTCTCTATGTCGACCCGGTGCGGGCCTTAAATCTGCCCCAGAAATGGGAACGGCGGATTGAGCTGCTGCCACTGCCCAATCCGCCGCCCTCGTCCCTTGCGGGATGTCCGACTGCGCGCGCCACCTGGGGGGATGTCTGCTCGCTCGCGCGCCGGATCTCTTTGTTCGGTGAAAGCGGGTGCCTGTATGAAACCTGACTTGGTGCTTTTGTTCGGGGTTCTTGATCTGCCCCTGAAGCCCGTCCCTCATCCGATGCATAAGGGATGCCATGGGAATTTATGGTAATCAATAAAAAAATGAGGGATTAGACGCTAGATACTGTTTGGAAGAGGGCTGAAAAACAAGATATAGGGTTCAAAGTACGAGCATCATACGACTATGATGTGGCGCATAGCAAAATTAGCACAACATATTGTGCTCTTTGTTCTGCTATAAAAACTTCCCATCTAATCCCAATATTTTACAGAATATTACGTTTTTAAGTACGAAAGCGCACGTTCACGCCCCGAAACCCGCGCCAAACACTAGGTTGATTCGTCTTTTTCCCGCACAAATCGCTGTGGACCATGAATTCCCACAGCGAGACTGTCAGGGGCTTGAACACTCGGATTGCACTGCTCTGTCGGAACTGCGGAGCTAACCTGTCAGGCCATACCGCCAGCAACCAGACGATCCGCCAAACGCACATAGGCCTGCGCGACAACGACATCGCCCTCCGCTATCGGTGTGCCTGTGTCTCCAGCCTCGCGGGTGGCCAGATCAATCGGCAGCGCGCCCAGGAACGGCAGACCAAGCGCCGCAGCCTCAGCCTCGACCCCGCCCTGACCGAAGATATGCGCCTCATGCCCGCATTTTTCGCAGACATAACCGGACATGTTCTCAATCAACCCCAGCACGGGCGTCTTGAGCGTGTTGAACATATCAAGCGCCTTGCGCGCATCCAGCAACGCCACGTCCTGCGGGGTCGAGACAACCAAAGCCCCGGTCAGTTCGGTCTTGGTACACAATGTCAGCTGCACATCGCCCGTGCCGGGCGGCAGATCGACGATCAGCACATCCAGATCACCCCATTGCACCTGCCCCAGCATCTGTTGCAGCGCGCCCATCAACATCGGGCCGCGCCAGACAACGGCTTTGGCGGCATCAACCAGCAGACCAATCGACATGAACGTCACGCCATGCGCCTTGAGCGGTATGATATTTTTGCCATCAGGCGAACCGGGCCGTTTGGTGGTGCCCATCATGCGCGGCTGGCTGGGGCCATATATATCGGCATCCAGTAGGCCCACCCGCCGGCCCTGACGTGCCAAGGCGACAGCAAGGTTTGAAGACACGGTCGATTTGCCAACGCCCCCCTTGCCCGAAGCCACAGCAAGGATGCGATCGACGCCGGGCACTTTCAAAGGGCCGTCCTGCGGTTTGGGATGTCCGCCGATCTTGAGCGATGGCGGTTCGGGCGCTTTTGGCGCTGGCCCATGTGCCGTGAGCGCGACGGAGACCTGTTCGACACCGGGCAAGGCTGCGATCATTTGTTCAGCTGCGGCGCGGATCGGCTCCATCTTCTGGGCAACCTCTGGCGAGGGCGCTTCAAGAACGAATCTCACCGATGCACCCTCAATCGTGAGCGCGCGCAGCATGTCTTGCGAGATCAGAGTGCCGCCATCGGGCAGCGCAATCTTGCCAAGCGCCGCTGTGATCTGATCTCGTGTGATTGTCATCTGCCTGCCCTTTACGCGTTTTGCCCTACCGGCGACCAGTCGGCGCGGAGATCTGCGCTCCTTCTATACATATGCCGCCCGTAAATGAGGCAAGAGCCCCGAATTTCGCCCAGCATTATCCCATGCGCCTCGCGCATATCAGGTTTGCAGCATTGGGCTATTGTGCAACTGCAGCATTCACCCATATTTAACCCAACGGCGCTAGAAACTTGGCGCAACCGAGCATGAAATTAAAGGCGAAACAATGGCATACGTTACGCACGCACAAGCTGGCTCTCAAAGCCGCACTGAAAACCCCAAAGCGCTTTGGTCTTCGTTGACCTCCCGCTTTATTGCATACCGCAACTATCGCCGCACTCTTTCCGAGCTGCGCACCCTGTCCGCACGCGAATTGTCCGATCTGGGATTGAACCGATCCATGCTCAAGCGCGTTGCTATGGAAGCAGCTTACGACGCGTAGGCACGATATTTCGAGATCAGGCGTTCCTCTCCTCCTCCCTGGGACGTCTGAAAATTAGCGGCGGCACCTCTCCTCCTCCCTGGTGTCGCCGCCTTTTTTTTGCCGTGACCATTCATGTGCTAAACTGGGTCCATCCTGATCCAGAGTTTGCATCATGTCGCACACCCCCTCCATTGTTCCCTATTTGAGCTATGCCGACGGCAAAGCCGCGATTGCCTTTCTCACAAAGGCTTTTGGTCTGTCTGTCGTGCAAAGCTATGACGACGAGAATGGTGTGCTCCAACATGCCGAAATGCGCTTTGGCAATGGGGTCATCATGATGGGGACAGCCCATATGGCGAAAGGATCGCCGGGCATTTACCTTGTCGTTGAGGATGTGCAGGCGCATTTCGACGCAGCAAAGGCGGCCGGGGCACAGATTGTCTATCCACCCGAGCAAACCGAATGGGGCACATGGCGCTACCGTGCGAAAGATCCCGAAGGACATGAATGGAGCTTTGGCAGCTACGCCCCCTCCATCGAGCCACCAAGCTGGGGCTAGCCGCGCATGTTTTTGGGCGAGCCCATCACCATATAGCTGTTGATCGCGTTGACGTTGGGGACTTGGCCCAGCTTGTCGGTGTGGAAGGTCTTGTAGGCGGCCAGATCCGGCACCTCGACCCGCAACAAGTATTCGAAAACGCCGGACACGTTATGGCATTCGGTCACTTCCGGAGCGGTGCGCATTGCGGATTCGAAACGTTCTTGCGAGGCTTTGGAGTGATCCGACAGCCCGACCATCACATAAACCGTGAAGCCCTGCCCCAACTGGTCGCGGTCCAGAATGGCGCGGTAGCCTTTGATAAGGCCTGTCTTTTCAAGCTCTTGCACCCGGCGCAGGCAGGCAGAGGGGGACAGGCCCACGCGGTCTGCCAGTTCAATATTGCTGAGCCGCCCATCACGCGACAGCTCGTGCAATATCCGGTCGGTTATACCATCACTTTTCGCCATATATTGCGATCATAGTCAGTAAAGCAGATTCTTTGCAATTTCATTGCAGCACTGTACGCATAAAGTTGCGCCTATGACGTATGACCTTCTGACCGCCCTTGCCGCCTTTGCTTTAGGCAGCTCAATCACGCCGGGGCCGAACTATCTGATGTTGATGGCATCGGGGGCCAACTACGGGGTGTGGCGGACGCTGCCGCATATGCTGGGCGTGGCGTTGGGATTTGTCTTTATGGTCATTCTGGTGGGCGTTGGGCTGATCCAGATTTTTGACTTATTCCCAGTGACTTATACGGTTCTGAAAGTCGTTAGCGTTGGCTATCTTCTGTATCTGGCCTGGAAAATTGCCACCGCTGCTGCGCCGGACGCGGCAGAGCCGACGGGCGCGCCGATGGCCTTTCTGCAGGCCGCAGCCTTTCAATGGGTGAACCCGAAAGCGTGGACGATGGCACTGACGGCGATCAGTGGCTACACCGTGCCAAGTGCCGGAATTTGGGGGATTTTTCTGGTGGGCGTGGTCTTTGGCGCAATCAATTTGCCGTCGGTGGGGCTGTGGGCGTGGATGGGCCAACAATTGCGAAAAGTGCTGGAGGGGCCGCGCCGGTTACGGGCTTTTAACATCACGATGGCAGTGCTGTTGGTGGCGTCACTTTACCCGATTTTATGGCCTTAAACGCGATACAGCTTTGATACAGATGTCATGCAGATCGGATATGTATTCGATATGCATGTCGTATGCAGCTAGAACGGCACGTCGTCGGCCATATCGGCGGCCACGACGAACTTGGCGACGACCTTTTTGCTGCCCGCTTTGTCGAATTCGATATCCAGCTTGTCGCCTTCCAGCCCCATGATCGTGCCGTAGCCGAACTTGGTGTGGATCACCCGGTCGCCGGCGGTGTGGGCGCTGACGGCGGTGGCGTCGATCACGATGTTCTTGCTTTCAGCGGGTTGGGACATGCCGCGCTGACCTGCGCGTTCTTGCAAGCGGCGCCAGCCGGGGGAGTTGTAGACGTTGGCGTCGGCGACCGCTTGATCCATGGCGGAGGATGGTGCCGCAGCACCATAGCCGCCGCCGTAGAGCCCCGGCGGTGTCAGGACATCGACATGGTCTTCCGGCAATTCGTCAATGAAGCGCGAGGGGATGGAGCTTTGCCATTGGCCGTAGACGCGACGGTTGGCGGCGAAGGAGATTGTGCAGACCTCTTCGGCGCGGGTGATGCCGACGTAAGCGAGGCGGCGTTCCTCTTCGAGGCCCTTGAGACCGGATTCGTCCATCGAGCGTTGGGAGGGGAAGAGGCCGTCTTCCCACCCCGGCAGGAACACGGCGGGAAATTCGCGGCCCTAGGCGGCATGCAACGTCATGATGGAAACCTTCGGCTCTTCGGCGTCGGACTCGTTGTCCATGATGAGGCTCACATGTTCGAGAAACCCTTGCAGGTTCTCGAACCCCTCCAGCGCTTTGACGAGTTCCTTGAGGTTTTCGAGGCGGCCGGGCGCTTCGGGGGTTTTGTCGTTCTGCCAATGGCCGGTATAGCCGCTGTCGTCGAGAATGATCTCGGCCGTTTCGATATGGCTTTGCTTTTCATCGCGGACCATGGCGGCCCAGCGGTCGATCCCGTCGACAAGTCTGGCCAGTTCGGTGCCGCCCTTGCCGCCGATCCCTTTGGTGGCGACGAGCAGCCGCGCGCCTTCGTGCAGAGAGACGCCGTTAGAGCGCGCCATCATCTGGATTTTCTGTT
>ERZ1740070.705-NODE-705-length-22333-cov-6.102792_pt1 | contig 22333 bp, 20 predicted proteins | sample MGYA00581734_ERZ1740070 | MGnify/ENA primary metagenome ERZ1740070 (study PRJEB43018, sample SAMN04849744) | marine metagenome | isolation source: floating plastic debris | place: Pacific Ocean | collected 2008-09-01 | study: EMG produced TPA metagenomics assembly...
ATCTGCTATGCTGGGTCATAAGCTGGTTCAAAATCCTATTATAGTCTTAGAACAGCTAAATGAGCTGCCTCTAGTGATAGAGATCGCTCAAAAATTATCGATTCAGCCTCGGTTGGGAGTGCGGGCTAAGCTTTGCACCAAGGGCATGGGGCGTTGGGGTGAATCAGCTGGAGACCGCGCTAAATTTGGGCTGACGATTCCTGAGATTTTGACCATTGTCGAACAGCTGCGGGCCGCCGACATGCTCTCATGTTTGCAGTTGCTCCACTTTCATATTGGCTCTCAAACCTCATCCATCAGCATCATTAAAGATGCGCTGCGGGAAGCCTGCCAAATCTATGGTGAGCTGGCTAAGCTGGGAGCCGATATGCAGTATTTAGATGTGGGGGGTGGCCTGGGTGTCGACTATAACGGGTCTAAAACCAATGTCCCGGCCTCTAAAAACTACAGCATTCAAAACTATGCAAATGATGTTGTTGCAGAGGTTAAAGAAGCCTGTTCCGCCAAGAACCTGCCGGTTCCTACATTAATTAGCGAAAGCGGTCGAGCTATTGCCTCCCATCAGTCTGTTTTAGTGTTTGATGTGTTGGGCAGCAGTGAAGTTCGTCCTCAGGTTCCCTTTCAACCATCGTCTGAGGACCATGCCATTCTCAAAGAGCTTTATGAAGCCTACAACAGTATTAACTCTAAAAACTATCAAGAGGCTTTTCACGATGCTGAACAATTTAAAGGAGAAGCCGTTAGTCTGTTTAACTTTGGCTATATAAGTTTGACCGAGCGCGCACGGGTCGAGAATCTTTTTTGGGCCTGTTGTCAAAAGATTATCCAGGTACTGCGTCAGGAATCTTATATTCCCGATGACTTAGCCAACCTGGAGAAAATGATGGCGTCCATTTATTATATGAATCTCTCTGTTTTTCAATCTGCGCCTGATACCTGGGCCATTGATCAACTATTTCCCATCATGCCCATCCATCGTCTTAACGAAGAGCCCAAATGTCGAGCCACCCTGGCGGATTTAACCTGTGACAGCGATGGTAAGATTGACCGATTTATTGATTTACACGATGTTAAGTCGGTGCTGGAGCTGCACGATCTCAAAGAAGGAGAGCCCTACTATCTAGGCATGTTTCTGACGGGAGCCTATCAAGAGATTATGGGTAATTTGCACAACCTCTTTGGCGATACGAATACGGTCCATATTCATCTCACTCCCCAGGGATATACCATCGAGCACGTGGTTAAGGGGGACACCATGAAGGAAGTTCTAAGTTATGTACAGTATGACTCTGATGACTTGGTAGAACAAATTCGACAGCGTTCGGAAGTCTCGCTGAGAGAAAAGCAGATTACGCTACCTGAAGCTCAGCTATTGTTGCAAAACTACGAAGAGAGTTTAAGCCGATACACGTATTTGTCGTGAATCCCGTAGGGACGTTCCATGGAACGTCCCTACGGGATTCAATCAAATGGTCTGTAGTTTGGAAAGGTCGGGTTTGACCCTGAGCTTAACGACTAGGGCTGTGATATTATCATGGCCATTTTGCTCGTTAGCCAGCTCAATTAAATCGGCCACCCCTTCTTCAATGCCCTTATGCCCTCTGAGAACGGGTTCAATGTGGGTAGAGCAGTGGGTTTCTAGCAGCCGGTCATCGCTCAGACCGTCAGAGCACAGCAGCAGCAAGGTGTCCTCAGTCAGGTTTAGATAATTAAAGCTAGGGTCTAAAACATCTTCACCACAGGGACCGAGTGCCTGGGTCAGCTGATAGGCATCGGGCCTGGCATAGGCGATAGCAGGTTCAACACCCCGTTTAATCTCTCGCTGGCCCACTTCATGGTCGACGGTAATTTGCTGTAGCCCCAGCCGTTTGGTATAGCGATAGAGTCGACTATCGCCAACGTGGGCTGCTACAGCCTGGGTGCCTTTGACTAAGAGCATCACTAGGGTTGTGCCCATACGAGCACTGCCAGTTCGCTCTTCTGCCTGATTTTTTTCATAAATGGCCTGGTTAGTCATGCCGATGGCATGACGCAGCTCGGCCTCGTCGGGTAAATCTGCCTGCCAGTGTTCATCCAAATAGGCTCGTAGCGTATCGACGGCTATTTGACTCGCCACCTCACCACCGGAATGGCCGCCCATGCCATCACAGAGAATGTAGGCACATTTAGCATCTAAGGTCTGACTGGATAGGGTTTCCTGACGTCTAAGGGCAGATTGAATAAAGTAGTTATCTTCATTGTGGTCGCGCTGCTGACCCACATGGGACTGGCCAGCATCCTCTAAGCCAGTCAGCTTCATCGGCAACACCATGGTAGGCGAATCGATGCTATCCATACCGGTATCTTCAGTGATGTCGATACCCTCTAGGCCTGGGATATCTAAATCGGCTAAGACGCTGACATCAGAGGTTGTCTCTAATGTGGCTGGCGGTGTATTTGCCCCCAGCTGATATTTATCTGCGATCGCAACAAGCGCCTCTTTAAGCCCTTCAATAACATCAAACTGCCCCTCAGTTACTTGGGCTGCCAGGTCAATCAAATCGGTTAGAGACTGGCTGTTTGACTGAAGTAGAGATTGTCACAATAGCCCCATGTCAGCCAGTCGATAGTCGTTGCGATAGGGGCCAAGTTCAACAGACCGCAGACAGACAATCTGATCTTCATCCATACAAAGATTGCTGATGTTGAGCAGACTGCCCTGCCCCTTAAACGCTGCCATGGCTTCCCACAGCTCAACCATCACGTAAAAACTGTGTACCTGCTGTAAGGGGTCGAGGGTGGCCTGCTGCCAAATCGTCAGCAGATCTGGCAGGTGGCTGCGATCTTCAATAATCAAAACGCTGTAGTCAGCTTCAATCCAAGCATGCTGTAGTTCTGGGATTGACGGAAAAAACCGACTGTGGAGCGCTAGATACGGATAGGCCATCAATGGAAACACCTGACTTGTTTCCACTTTTTGCGGGTCTGTCAACGAGAACCGATAGCGCTGTTCTACCAATGACGCCGCTAGCTCATTGGGTTTAGTGTCCGTAACTTGAACTTCTATGGGCTTTTGCTGATCGGCACTAAGGGATAGAGCCTCAGTCAGCTGGTAGCGTTGCTGGGTGCCCAACCAATCACCAGTCGCATGGTCGCCAATAGTGGCCGCTTCTATAGAGGAAATTGTATTGGCAGTAACCTTTTCCCAAATTTCGCGATTATCTTCAACCGGTGGACCGGCTTCAGTTGACTTATCCGCCGCTAGTACAGTGGCCGGTTTTCCTGGCAAAATCACGGCCCTCAAACGCTGCAGGGGCGAGCCGCATGATTGGCAGAATTTATGCTCGGGAGGGTTCTTAAATTGGCAGTATGAGCAAATGATCATCAGTGGATAGAAGGAGGCCGTTGACAATGACCGCAGCTAAAAAAAGTAACTACTGATTATTTTTTGTATAAGTCAATCTGTAGAACGCCGATAGATAAACCTTGCCCACATCCAGAACTTTAGTTTTTCTGCAGGGAAAATACAAGGTTTGGAGTTGGATATGGCTAGGTAAGCGTGCGAAAACGCACAGCTGACGATGCCATACTCCACTATTCCCAAAGATAAAAATAGTCTTAGCGCCTAAGATAATAAGGTGAGAATTAAGAGCTTTAACACTTAAATACAGTTCAGCATAGCCGATAAGTCATGCATATGTTGGTATGAGCGCAACCAAATCAACGGTCGTGTTGCTGTCGATAGGGGCGAGGGAGCCTGCTGTGTTTGGTATTAAGGTGGTCCCAACCTTTTGTAAACTGACCTAATTTTCCTCGCTCATCGGGGGTGAGATATCGCCACTGACCGGGCTGTAAATCACCCAACTGTAGGTGGCCAATGCTAGCGCGCACCAGCCGCAATGTTGGAAACCCAACGACGGCCGTCATCCGACGCACCTGGCGATTTTTACCCTCCCGCAGGGTGAGTTCCAACCAGGCTGTCGGTACATTTTTTCGATAGCGAATCGGTGGGGTACGCGGAGGTAATGGTGGCTCAGTGGCCATCACAGTAGCTTGGGCCGGGCGGGTGGTGTAGTCACGAATCCTTACTCCTTGACGTAGCTGCTCTAGACTGTCGGCATCGGGAATCCGCTCGACCTGGGCCCAATAGGTGCGGGGATGCCCAAATCGGGGGTGACACAGACAATGCTGCAGCGGTCCATCGTCTGTTAGCAGTAGTAGACCCTCACTATCGCGGTCAAGCCGACCAACGGGATACACCTTGGGTACCGGAATAAAGGATTTAAGTGTGGTGTGCTGACTGCCGGTGAATTGACTCAGGACATCGTAGGGCTTGTAGAACATTAAATAACGATGGTCCATGGGGAGGAGGTGTCAACTCTTGAAGCTGTCAATTCTTGAAGCTGTATTGAGAAATGGTGAAGTAAGTGGAGTCGCTAGATATGCTGAATAGATTCGATCACTATGAGTATCGGCAATATGAACAGCGCCTCTAAATACCGGATAGTGTGTACTTTGACCTTTGGCGATATCTATGGGCAGATTATCGTTTGGCTAATTGTACTGTTCCTCAGCTTAGCCACAGCCCTTGCCCTGATGGGAGCAAGCCGCCCCATCTATGCATTGGTGTGTGTGGGGCTGATTTTAGTTCTATCGCTGCCGTTCTTGCTATTTGCTTTTGTGACAACACTGATTAACCATATCGAGTTTAGTGAAATGGATATGGCAGCAGACGACAGCAGCAAGCGTGCTTTTGCTAACCAGCAAATGTCTAGCCAAACCGCTTCTTAGGGGGAGCTAGCCGCGCCGCCTTGTTCGTCGCCACCTGGTTCATCAGAGGTGTCTGTGGGTTCAGCTGGTGCAGGCTCGGGCTCAGCCGAGCCCGAGCCTGCAGGGTCTGAGTTATCAGTGGCGTTAGTCTGCCCCTGAGCGATCAGCTGCTGAATGCGATCTTTGAACTGTACAGGTGCCAAAGATAGAGCTGTTTCGAAAAGCGGTTGGGCTTCGTCTTCGTTTCCGGTATCACGCAGTACCAATGCTTTCGCCAGGGTTGGGCGAAAGTCGGGTGTGCCACCCCCTAATACCTGAGCATCTTGAATGGCGGTATCGTAAATTGCGATCGCATCATCATAGCGAGACTGCTCAGCGTACACCTGTCCGAGCAGTAGTTTGACAGCAATCACATCGATGGTACCGGGGCGAATCTGATTGGACTGCTCAGCCGTCTTTAAGGTGTCCTGCAGCAAACCAACCGCAGCCTGGGGGCGTTCTTGTTCCACCAGCAGCGCGACTAACCCCTGCAGCGCCTCCATGTTGCCAGGGCTGGCCGTCAGCACACTGCGATAGGTTTGGGCCGCACCCTCTAAATCTTCGAGTTCTTGCTGGGCTTGGGCCAGTAAAACGGAATAGCGAGGTTCCTGGGGGTTTAATTCTGCCAGTCGCGAGAGCGGCTCAGTCGCTCTCTCTTAGTCTTCAAGCCTGATGCGAGCTTCCACAAGGCCCTCAAGGGCGGCTTGATTATCAGGCTCACGCTCTAGCACCAGCTCATAGCCGTTCGCTCGACCTTCGAGTTCTGCTTGGCGATCGGTGTTAGTCGCGGTGGGGACATTGTCGCCATAACTAGGGTTGCGCTCAAAAGCTGCCTGAATCAGGGGCCCAAGGGAGACCGCTAACAGCGCCGCTACCGCTATGAACAAAATACCGCCAACTAGCCAACGATTGCGTTTGACAGCCACAGGACTCCGCTCCTTGAAAACAACTTGCCCATAGTAAACCCAAATGAGTCAGTCCGACCCGGCTTTTAGAGCAACCAAAAATCATGTTCATAGGACCGGTCATTTTCCCCCGACCGATGAAACTGTAAGTAATAAAAAATAGTAAACATTTTCCCTGGGGTCCCCTAACCGTCGCTAAACTTCGTCAAACCAAAGGTCATAAGGTCATGGACATTTGATTGTCCATTCGATTAGACAGAATATCCTTAAATTGAGCTGACATCTGTCAAAATCTATGAATGGTAACGTAAAAGCGGCCATGGCTTTATTTGGCATAGCCAGTAGCCTGATTAGTTTTTTATAAATAGAGTTGGTTTATTAATCTAAAAACTGTTAGGTTCAACCAAACGACATCACTACTTCATTTTCATTCTTATGATTTCTAGGCCGATATAGAGATATTCATATTCGACAGACGTAGGTCCCACGTATAAGTAACAAGCCGGCCGGTTGACATTTATACCCTTAACTACGCCCAAGCTATTTGTTCAAACTTTTAAGTAAGCCGATTTTCCTGATTGAGGAGGTTTCAAAATTAATGAGTTCTGCAGACAGTCGCCCCCCTGAAATGCCCAGTACTGCATCCGATAATAAGCCGGAGGCAAGCGCAGCTGCTGACTCGAATCGTCCTGCTTTAAAGAAGCCCCCCCGACGCCCCGCCAAGCCTGCACCTGTGGAAGAACCAGTTGAAGATACTACCCCACCAAAGGATTTAGACGTTGCCAAAGCGCCTCCGGTCGCGCCTCCTGAACCAGAGCCAGTACCAGAGCCGGTGGCTGTAGAAGAACCGGTCACGCCAACGTCAGAAGAATCTCCCGAGAGTCCTGCTGAGACTGAAGAAGAGCCTGCGGCTCCTCAACCCAGACTACAGCCGATTTCTCCGCCGAGTGAACCAATGCAGTACAGAGCCATTGGTTTATTAAAAGGTCGCTATGAGCCCTCAGAAGAGACGTTTAATCGGGGCAATATTATCAATCACGATGGTAGTAATACCTGTGCCGTTCTTTTAGGACGAACTACAAGCCTGGTTAAGAAGCATCTGGATTTGGAAAAAGAGCACCTCTGGGTTGTCTATCCCCGGACAATTTCCCCAGATGACGGCGGTATTGCTGTGCAGATTGTCGGTGTGTGGGAGCCTGAGACCCTGGGGGATGACGAAGACGAAGCGCCTGAAGCGCCCGCTGATGCGATTCAACCGGATTACTTCTCTATTCGGGGTGAGGTGGTCAAATATGATGAACGAAGACAGGAAATTCTTGTCAGCATTGTGCAAAAGATGCGCGCTGGCAAACAGCCCAAACGTCCATTTAAGCTACAGATTAGCGGCAGCATTGAGGTCAAAACCATTGGCTATTTCTGGGATCTGCACGTACAGCGCGAAGGCAACCAGTTTGTGCTGACTGAGGGTAGCTATGTGGCGGCAGTACCCCCCAAAAAACGTTCCAAGAGAAAGCCCGTGGGTGATCGCATGGGCGGCAAACGCCGACCCCCCAAGCGTTCTTCACGCCCTAGCCCCAAACCTAATTTGGCTAAAGACGATAGCGCCAAGCCAGACAAGCCAGCAGTGGAAAAGCCCAGCATGGTGAACGCCAGCAATGACCCAGTTACTGAGGCCACTAGCGCCGAAGAGTAGCCAGGATGCCTCGCCAGCAGCCCTCTGCCTGTCTTAATTATTTTGGGGTAGGAACGCCGTTTGTTTTGGTAAAGGGGCGACGGGCTCACTGAGTTCAAATTCCCCTTTAGCAATTTGATCTTTAAGGGTAGCCGCTACTTTGCGGCCCAGGTAAAGGCTGGATAGGGGGGCTGTTCTGACTCGGCTGCCGTTGATTGTCAGGTGGCCAGATTTGAGCTGCTGATAGCTGACCAAACCAAAGCTAGGACGCACTCGGCGAGGAATTGAAAAGTCAATGACAGGGGCAAGAATATCTTGGTCCTCGACGGCGCAGCTCTGCAGAACAGCTGGTTCTAAAATTGGAATTGGAATTCCGATGCCCAGCATGATAGACGGACCGTAGCCGCTAAAATAGCAGCCTCGCACCCACTCGGGCTGCATTTGTTTAGCATCGCCAATCAGAGCAACGGTGGCTGATGGCCCAATAGGAGTGCCATTGGTCAACCGTTTTTGTAATGGAAAGTGCTGGGTGCCTTCCCAGGCAATATAGCCAGGGGCTCCCCCCACAAATAGTCGACTGCCAATGCCGATCGTACGCAGCTGTGGATCGTTAAGCATGGGGGAGAGGGCCCCTGCGTTGGCATATACGGCGTTGCCTAAAAAGGGCTGCAGCGGTCCAAGATAGGTGAGTAAAGGCCGATCGCTACTGTTAACGCCAACAATAAAATTTTGGTAAAGGTTGCGGGGATTGAACAAATAGAATTGATTGATGGTATCTCGGCTAATGGAGATATCGAGCGTGGCGCGAGGGTAACAGTCGCTGACCTGTCCAATTGCCCTCAGGTGTACTGATTTACCAGCAATCAGCTGAGCAATTACATGCCCCCCACCCCGCTCGCTTGCCGCATCACTTTCAGCGGTGTCGCCCCAGCGAATTCTACCTGCGCTCTGGCTAGCTCCAATGTAAAGATCAACGGCACCAAATCCTGCATAGGCCATCACACCGTCGAGGTAGCATTCACGAATATTAATCGGGGGATCGGTATGCCCCAGATTGATAATGGCTCCTGATGATTCCATCGGCTCAAAGGTGCCGGTGGTAACCACATCAACTGTGGCTGCTGCGGCTTCTAGACCTAGTTTTGCAACGTTTGCCTTAGTTTCTTCGGCAGTCCATACTGTAACGCTGCCGTCTCGAATTTTTTGATTGATTTCGGCGATGGTGCGGGTGGTGGCCATAGCGCTACTGGCTTAAACGACTCACAAGCCAGCTACCTAAAATCGCAGTTGGCAACAGCACCAGGATAAGAGCGGCAGATTCTGGTGGGGCGATGATAGGACCTGCCCACTTAATGAGGGCGCTGAGGATAGCGGATGCGATCGCAATTTTTAACACATATAGCCAGGTATCCATAGCTAAGCCAGTAAACGGACATAGAGAATCAGCCGCCGCCGCTCAAGGCCGACGAATATTTAAACAACACCAGTCACCCCGTCGCCAGAGGGTGGCAACTGTCCAATTATGTTTTTCGAGAGTATCGGCAACCCACTTTGACTGCTCCAGCAAAACACCGCTCAAAATACCCCAGGTAGACTCTTTGGCAATGGTATTAAAATGCGGGATCAGCTCCACAATAATCTCCGCCAGGATGTTACATAAAATCCCATCCACCGGTTCCTTAACCTTGAGGCTGTCGATGCTACCCTCAACGACCTGAATCTTCTGCGCTGCAATTCCATTGAGATCGCGATTTTCCCCTGTTGCTTTAACCGCCAGAGGGTCAGTGTCTGCCGCATAGACCTGCTGCGCACCCAACAATATTGCCCCAATAGACAAGATGCCAGACCCGCAGCCAATATCGGCCAGCGTCAGCGGTTCTTTCTCCCCTAGACGCATTTCCAATGATTCTAGACATAGCTGGGTGGTGGGGTGGGTGCCTGTGCCAAACGCAGTACCCGGATCCAGCTTTAATACCAGACGAGTTAAATCTGCGGGTAGCTCCATCCAGGCCGGATTAATCAGCAGACGGTCACCAATCGGCTGAGGCTGCCAGTATTTTTTCCAACTTCTGGCCCAGTCTTCGTCTTCAATCAGACTCCAGGTAACATTGGGCAGATCATTGATTCCCAAACACAGAGCATCTTGCTGAAATCGTAGGGCCAATGCCGCCAAATCCACATTGCAAAACTGTTGTTGCGGAAAATAGGCTTTAATCCGACTTTGCTGGCCCCAACGCTCGCTGGCGGTGCCACGCCCGCTCCAGTTTTCAAATCGCCAGAAGATGGTGTCCTCTAGCAGCGGGGAACAGGTAACTTGTATTTCCCACCAGGTGTTTGCCAAGGGTTTGTCTAACGTGAAACTTGCTTTGGTGCTGTGCCAAGAACTAGAGATAATCCCCAGCACAGCTGATGTCTAACCCATTCTATAGGGCCACGGTATAAGCATCACGAATGCCAGGTACTTTTGTGATTTCTTCTAAAATCCCATCTGGCAGCGGGTCATCAATGCTGAGGACCATAACCGCATCGCCGCGTACAATCTGACGTCCCACCTGCATACTGGCAATGTTGACATTAAAACTGCCCAACAATGAGCCAATTTTGCCGATAATTCCCGGCATATCTCGGTGCAGGGTAAACAACATGTATTTGGTCGGCGGTACGTTAATGGGAAACTGATTGATATCGGTAATGCGCACCTCAGTGCCACCGACAATAATGCCTGTCACCGAATGTTCACCCAAAGACCCCTGGGCCGAGACATAGAGAGAGCCGGTAAAGTCTTTAACACTGGCATCTCGGGTTTCGATAACCTTAATGCCCCGCTCTTTGGCCTCGATAGAGGCATTGACATAGTTCACCCGCTCCCGCAGAGCGTTGGTAAGCAACCCTTTGAGTGTGGCAATCACTAATGGCTTACCATCTTGATTTGCCAGTTCACCCTGAAGTCGAATTTGCACCTGTTCCACGCGGCCACCGGCTAACTGACCTACCAAATTACCCAGGGTTTCAGCCAGCTGTAGATAGGGGCGCAGTTTTTCTAAAACATCGGGTCTTAAGCCAGGGATATTAACAGCCGACCGAGCCGGGAGTCCCAATAAAACATCCCGAATTTGCTCAGCGACATCAACTGCAACATTAATCTGTGCTTCAGCGGTAGAGGCCCCCAGGTGGGGAGTGAGCACAACAGATTTTCCTAACTCCCGTAAAGGACTTTCTCCAAGCGGCTCTTCTTCGTAGACATCGAGGGCGGCACCCGCAATGGTGCCATTCTTAACCGCTTCGTATAGGGCGACTTCATCGATGATGCCACCGCGAGCACAGTTGATAATACGGGCGGTTGGCTTCATCTTAGCCAGCGCGTCTGCATTGATCAGGTGGGCGGTTTCAGATGTTTTGGGAATGTGTAGTGTAATGTAATCTGCTTCTTGGAAGAGCATATCGAGATCTACCAAGTTACAGCCCAGTTCTGCTGCTCGATCTTTTGAAATAAAGGGATCGTAGGCCAAGATAGTCATCCCCATGGAGCGAGCAACTGTCGCCACGTGGGACCCGATTTTACCTAGGCCCACCACTCCGAGAATCTTTTTGTAGACCTCAACACCGGTAAACTGTTTGCGATTCCATGCCGCAGACTTTACTGATCTGTCGGCTTCAGGAATATTGCGCGACATTGACAGCATCATCGCCAGGGCATGTTCGGCAGCGGCAATGGTGTTCCCCTCAGGAGAATTCACCACCACGATGCCTCGACGAGTGGCGGCTGCCACATCGACGTTGTCTACACCCACCCCTGCACGACCGATGATTTTTAGCTGGCTAGCCGCCTCGATGACGGCGCTGGTGACCTTGGTCCCTGAGCGAATCATCAAGGCGTCGTAGTTAGGGATTAGCTGCACAAGCTCTTCAGGAGGAAGCTTTGTTTTGACATCAACTTGGGCCACCTGGGCCAATATATCGAGACCAGATTGGTCGATAGGGTCAGAGACAAGTACCTTCGGCATGGCTGAGGGGAGATTTTTTCACAGGGACTCATCCTACTGCATCGTTGCAAACGGAAGAAATCCTCTCTTTGGCAAATTATGGATCGCAGATATGGTTGCCAATGTTACAAAACGTTTAAGTTTTTGGGGTTGGTGTTGTCCATGGGCAATCCGTAGGGATGTTGCATGCAACGTCCCTACGGGAAATCGCAACGGGGGATCGCTAATTTTCAGTGAGTTGTTCGATACCGTTAAACAGATCGGCGAGAACACTATTGGAGATGAGAAAACCATCGGGATCGCTAAGTCTCAACCGATTGTTTTCTAGGATGGCTTGCCCTGACGCTAAATAGGACGCTAGCTGGGTCTTAACCATTGTCATAAACCCATGGCCAAAGGATTGAAGAAACGGAGCTAGCTCAATCCCCTCTGAAAGGCGCAGACCCATCATCAGCGCATCGGTTAGGTGTTCGGTGGGTGAGAGTGGCGGTTCGTTGAAAATACCTGCGGAGTGCTGATAGTGATTCACCCACTCACGATAGGTCTGTTGAGTGCGGGGGCGGGCTACCCGCTGGCCGCTGGTGTAGCTGGTGGCTCCCATGCCAAAGCCATAAAACGATTGATTTTCCCAATAGGTACGATTGTGGTGGCACTGATGCCCTGGTTTTGCGTAGTTGGAAATTTCGTAGTGGTCATAGCCAGCTGCGGTTAGCATCGTTTGGGCTTGCCGGTACATGCTGACGGTTGCTGTTTCAGTGGGCAGAGGTTGTTTGCCGGGCTGATACTGCTTGCCAAAGGGGGTAGTCGGTTCGATAGTGAGGTCGTAGACAGATAGGTGATGGGGGTGGGCTGCGATCGCACGCTTTAGAGACTTCTGCCACTGCGTCAGGGTTTGGTGCGGCAGTCCAGAAATTAAATCCAAACTCCAGCTAGTCACCTGGCTCCGATACATATCATCCACAGCCCGCTCCACATCGGCTAGCCGGTGAAACCGCCCACACTGCTCTAGTAGTGCATTGTCAAAGGCTTGAACCCCAAGGCTAATGCGATTGATGCCCGCAGAGCAGTAGCCCCGCACATGGGCCAGGTCAAATGTGCCTGGGTCCATTTCCATCGAAATCTCTGCAGTTGTTGTCAGACCAAACTGCTGGTCTAGGGTGTGCAAAATTTGCTCAAGCTGCGCCGTCGAGAGCAGCGATGGCGTTCCCCCGCCAAAAAACACCGTTGTTAGGGCAGAGCCTAAGACAGGGGTGGCTTTAATTTCTTGGCATAGCCAATCAACATAGGTGGCGATCGTGCCGGAGGTTTCTCCGCGCTGCCGGTTACCAATAACCGAAATGGGAAAATCGCAATAAAAGCAACGACGACGACAAAACGGAATGTGCACGTAGGCGGAAGCCGGGGCTGAAATAGGGGCCGAAGTAGAGGCCGAAATAGGCATCACAGAAGCAGGAACATAAAGGCATTTAGGGAGGAACCCAATGGTGGGAACATCAGTGATTATAATGTCGTTGTTTAGGCCTTCCCAGTGATGGTGTATGGTTTACCCTTCATGACGATAGGCACACACTGAGGTCGACATCATTCGAATGCTAGATGCATTAATTATTATTTCATTCATATTGGCAGGGGCGGGCGTTGGCTTTTACAGCGTTGATCTGTTGCCGCCCCAGGTTTTAGATCAAGTCAACAACATTGAAGGGTTGGGGACTGTAACGGCGGGATTTGGCGCTTTAATCGGCACCGGACTAGGGATTGTTGCCCAAACCAGCTATCGACGGTTTGAAAAGCAAATCAGAACTCTGCCTCCCGACCGCATCTTTGCCCGCGCCATCGGTTTAATTATTGGTCTACTTATTGCCAATTTAATCTTGGCCCCTGTTTTTCTGCTGCCAATTCCAGGAGAGTTTGGCTTTATCAAACCCCTGGCAGCTGTCATGAACAGCATTGTATTTGCCGTATCAGGAATGAATCTGGCGGATACTCAGGGACGTGCACTGCTGCGGCTGGTTAACCCTGGCAGTGTAGAAAGCATGCTAATTGCAGAAGGCACACTAAAGCCATCAACCTCCAAAATTTTAGATACCAGCTGTATTATTGATGGCCGTATAGAAGGACTTTTGGACACCAGCTTTCTAGAGGGCAGCATTGTTGTGCCTCAGTTTGTATTACAGGAGCTCCAAGCCGTTGCCGATGCGGCCAACGATCAAAAACGGGCCAGGGGTAGACGTGGGCTAGATATTCTCAATCGTTTGCGGGCGGCCTATCCAGATCGAGTTGTGGTTGATCCCGCAGACTATGCCGATGTGGTAACTGTGGATGCCAAGCTAGTTAAGCTGGCCCAAGAAATGAACGCCATGCTGCTCACCAATGACTACAACCTCAGCAAAGTAGCTCGGGTGCAGCAGGTCGGCATTTTAAATATTAACGATTTGGCCAAGGCCATCCGCCCAGCTTACTTACCGGGGGATGACATTGAGATCAAGGTTCTTAAAGAAGGTAAGGAAGATGCCCAGGGTGTAGGCTACCTAAACGATGGCACCATGGTGGTGGTGGAATCTGGCAAGGGCTACATTGGCGACAATGTGCTGGTGGTGGTGACCGGGGCGCTACAGACTTCGGCTGGCCGGATGATTTTTGCTCGCCCTAAAGGGACTGCGACGGCTGGCCAGAAACCCGGTTTCTAAAACATTGGATATCTTCAAATGTTTATTCCAAATCAGAAACCGAGTGTCTGCCGCGCGCCTATTCCCACTCGATGGTGCCAGGGGGCTTAGAGGTAATGTCGTAAACCACACGATTAACCCCATCGACTTCGTTGACAATGCGGTTAGAAATCACCTCTAGCAAGTCGTAGGATGGGCGCGACCAGTCTGCCGTCATGCCGTCTTCACTGCTGACAAAGCGCAACACGATTGGGTGGGCATAGGTGCGCTGATCGCCCATGACACCCACACTGCGTACCGGCAGCAGCACAGCAAACGCTTGCCAAAAGTCGTGGTATAGACCACGCTCACGAATCTCTTCACGCACGATGTAGTCAGCATCACGCAAAATATTTAGCCGCTCGGCGGTCACCTCACCCAAAATGCGAATGGCTAAACCAGGGCCGGGGAATGGCTGACGGCGTACAATTTCGTCTGGCAAACCGACGGAGCGACCGACATTACGCACCTCATCCTTAAAGAGTTTGCGCAGGGGTTCGATCAGCTTAAACTGCAGATCCTTGGGTAGACCACCGACATTATGGTGGCTCTTAATTTTGACCGCCACTCGCTCACCCGTTTTAGGGTCCACGTTCGTGTCAGCAGACTCGATCACATCGGGATACAGCGTACCTTGAGCCAAGTAATCAAAGGGGCCTAGACGCTTAGATTCTTCTTCAAAAACACGGATAAATTCATGGCCGATGCGTTTGCGCTTTTCTTCTGGGTCGGTGACATCTCTAATTTTTTCCAGGAAGCGGGCGCGAGCCTGGACATATTCAACTCTGATGTGAAACTGCTGGTCGAACAGCTCCACCAGACGCTCGGGCTCACCCTTACGCATAAAGCCCTGATCGATAAACATACATGTGAGCCGATCGCCGATCGCCTGATGCAGCAAAAATGCCAGTGTAGACGAATCGACACCGCCAGACAGCGCTAGTAGGACACGCTTATCACCCACCTTGGCTCTGACTTCGCGAATTGCTTCTTCTACAAATACTTCAGTGGTCCAGGTGGGTTCACAGCGACAGATATGATAGACAAAATTACGAATCAGCGCCTGGCCATCAACGGAATGGACAACTTCTGGGTGGAACTGGACACCGTAAAACTCTTGATCGTGGTTTGCGATCGCAGCGCTGGGAGTATTATCCGTATGGGCCAATACCTCAAACCCGTCGGGCAGCCGTGTGACCGAATCACCATGGCTCATCCACATGGTAGAGCCATCACCGACATTGGTTAGCAGGTCTGTGGGGTCATCAATGTGTAGGGAGGCTTTCCCATATTCGCCGCGTTCAGCCGTTTCTACTTGCCCCCCCAGCTGCTGCACCATCAGCTGCATGCCGTAGCACACACCCAACACCGGAATCCCCAGCTCCCAAATCGCTGGATCACACTTAGGGGCGTGGTCAGCGTAAACAGAATTAGGACCACCGGACAAAATAATGCCCTGTGGACTCAGCTGACGGATTTTCTCAACCGAAGTGCGGTAAGAAAGCACTTCTGAGTAGACATGGGTCTCGCGAATACGACGAGCAATCAGTTCGGAGTATTGGGAGCCAAAATCAAGAATAATTAGCATCTGACGGTTAAACTCAGATGGTTTGGTAGATACCGTGTCGGTAATGGCAGGAGTTTTTGCAGTCACGGATAGGTCCTGAAGCTGTAGTGGTTGAGAAAGCGGGTTGAATCCTCTTATTTTAGTGATTGGCTTATTAAATGATACTGATAGCCCTTAGAAGCCTTTGGAAAACGCCATGTGCTAACAGTGCCGTTCTAAGAGTTATGAAAAATTATTTTATCTAGAGTAGCAAACCACGGTGCGAATACTGCACTCCCTGTTTGCTAGTACACAATTTTGACTCTGGACTTTGACAATGGCTATCGCCTCGAATTGCGCAGACTAATGAGATTGCACCCGCTAAGATGGAAACACAATGTTTGACCTACTGGCTTAGACCCCAAACTCCCATGGTTAGGGGTTTTGAGTTCGACAAAACCCTATGAACACCATCGACTATCTTCGTATCAGCCTGATTGACCGCTGTAACTTTCAATGTGTGTACTGCATGCCGGAAGGTGCTGACCTTAACTATGTGTTACGAGAGTTTTGGCTAAGTCATGACGAAATTTTGACACTGTTGAAGGGAGTGTTTATCCCATTAGGATTTACCAAATTTCGGTTAACGGGTGGAGAACCGCTATTACGGCCAGGTATTGTACAGCTGGTGGATGAGATTGCCCACCTACCCGAGACAACGGATTTAGCATTAACCACAAATGCCTTTAAGCTCGAGAAGCTGGCCCAGCCGCTGTATGATGCGGGGTTGCGACGTATCAACATTAGCTTAGACTCGCTCCAGCCAGAAACATTTGAAGCAATTGTTGGTAAGCCTACCTCTAGTAATTTGGCAACAGATGCTACTCATATCCGCTGGCAACAGGTGTGGAAAGGTATTCAAACCGCCTACCAGGTAGGCTTTAACCCGCTCAAATTAAATGTTGTTGTTATCCCAGGGATTAACGACCACGAGATTTTAGATCTAGCTGCCCTAACTCTCGACAAAAATTGGCATGTGCGATTTATCGAATTTATGCCCATTGGCAATGACGATCTATTTACCAATAAGGGCTGGATTGATTCAGAAACAATCAGACAACAGATTCGAGAGCGCTGGGGTCTAGAAGAATCCAGGATTCGCGGCAACGGTCCGGCCGATGTCTTTAAGATTCCAGGGGCTAAGGGAACGTTGGGATTTATTAGCCAGATGTCTGAATGCTTTTGCGATCGCTGCAACCGCATGAGACTCTCAGCCGATGGCTGGCTGCGCCCCTGTTTACTAAATGAAACAAGTCAGCTCAATCTACGCGAAGCCCTACGCAGCGGAGACTCTATTAACACTATTCGCGATCTCGTGGGCAATTTGGTGGCCAATAAACCAGAGATTAATTTCAAAATGCGAGAATCTGGCACCACAGGAGCCTACAGCCGCACGATGTCTCAAATCGGTGGATAGATCTGTTTAAAGTTATCTGTCTTAATTTGAGACTTTATGTCTTTATGTAGGTCTAATAATAATACTCATTAATCTTTTTTTAAGACATTAGCAACCACTTGATAGCCCAGCCTAATTTATTGAGGCCTATGTCAAAATGACCTCAAAGTAGAGCAGCCTGAGGGCGAATTTTGAGACTGGTTGCTATTTAAGCCTGATCGCTGACAAATTTTGATGTCTCAAATTAAGACTAATCTGCCTCTGCTTAAGTCTGATAATAATACTCATCAATCTTTTTTTGAGACATTGATTTTTTATCTTGTTTAACCCTATGAACGCTAGCCAAGTTCAAAAATTTTTATTAGTCATCTATCTCTGTGCTCAGCTGGCATCCTGTGTTGCATTGGCTAGCGATCGCATTTCGCAGCAGGAATTAGTGGCCCAAATCGAAGCGGGTACAGCGCCACTGATTTTGGATGTACGTACAGTAGAAGAGTACGAAGCTGGACATATCCCAGGGGCCATTAACATTCACTTTCGAGAACTGGAAGAGCGGCTTGACGAGATCCCAGGCGAACCGCTAGTGGTCTACTGTGAACGGGGTATCCGAGCAAAAATTGCTGAAAGAACCTTACGGGACGCTGGGATATCCTCTGTGATTCATTTAGAAGGAGATATTTCTAAATGGCGACAAAACAATTTACCCCTTGAGCGCAAACCTCTGCAGCCACTGTCTACAGGCTCACAGCTGCCCGAATCACTCACAGAGCGATGGGTCGTTAGTGCGCCTGAGGCAAAACAGCTAATTGAACAAGGGGCAACACTTTTAGATACCCGGAAGCTGGCCCTAACCCGACTGCGGGGGGCTATCTATGTGAATTGGAAGCAGTTCTCACCTGAGGATGCAGTGACTCGCGGTCAGCTACTAAGCCAGGACGATGAGCTAACCCAGCGGCTACAGTCTTTTGGCATTTCACACGACAAGCCTGTGGTTGTGTTTGCCAACCCGCCCGGCGGCTGGGGAGAAGATGGTCGAATTGTTTGGATGCTGCGAACCTTGGGCCATTCTCAAGCTGTGATGGTGGATGGCGGATTTGAAGCTCTGCTAGACGCCAGCGTGCCCGTACAGTCAGGACATAGCCAGTCTGCAGCGCCAGGTGATTTTGTTGTAGCGCGCAACACGACCTGGGAGATTAAGCGAGATCAGCTTAAGGCACAGTTAGATGACGATAATGTAGTGGTAATCGACACCCGCGAAGCCCGCGAGTTCGCTGGCAAAACACCCTACGGAGAACAGCGTGGGGGCCATGTGCCAGGAGCCATTCATCTTTACTTTAAGGACTTTTTAGGCCAGGACGGTCGGCTGCTGCCCACCAATGAGATTTATCAAAGGCTGGAGACAGCTGACATTACCCAGGATACGCAAATTGTTGTTTACTGCACTGGCGGTATTCGCTCTGGCTGGCTGGCCTCAGTGTTAGTAACCCTGGGCTATTCGGTTAAAAACTATGCGGGCTCTATGTGGGAATGGTCAGCTGCCCCTGCAGATAGCTATCCTTTGGAAAGACTGTAAGTTTTTGCCTCACTATGCCGGACTGTCTCGCTCTGATCGCCCACGACACCAAGAAAAATGAGATGGTGACTCTGGCGACAAACTATCGACATGTGCTCGCCCGCTACCATTTGATCGCCACTGATACCACTGGCCAGCTGATTGAGACAGTAACAGAGCTGCCCGTGGAACGCATGGCCGCTGGTTCACAGGGCGGAGAGCTGCAGATCGCGGCGCGGGTGGTGGCGGGCGATGTTGCCGGCGTTATCTTTTTGCTAGATCCGGTTAGTGTGAACCCCAATGAGCCCGATATTCGAGCGCTGTTGCGGGTCTGCACGTTACACAACGTGCTGTTGGCCACCAATGTAGCCACAGCAGAACTCGCAATTCAAGCTGTGGCTAAACGTCGAGACGCCTATTTGATTTTTAACCCCGTAGCGGGGCAAGGCAATCCCGATAGAGACTTAGCCTTGATTCGTCAGATTTTGGCACCGCAGGTTAACTTACACACGGTGTTTACCCAGCCGACCATAGACCCAATAGACCAGGCCAAGGCTGCGATCGCAACTATTCAAGCCAACCAAACTGAACACGACACCGGCTTTATTATTGCCTCCGGAGGGGATGGAACCGTATCTGCGATCGCAGGTGTTACCATCGGTACTGGAATTCCCCTAGGCGTTATTCCACGGGGCACCGCCAATGCATTTTCTGTTGCCATGGGCATTCCCACCGATTTAAGACAGGCCTGTGAAACCATTGCAGCAGGCAATACCCGTGTAGTAGACGCGGCCTACTGCAACAACATTCCGATGATTTTGCTGGCCGGTGTTGGATTTGAAGCAGAGATGGTGGACAACGCTAATCGAGAGCTAAAAAATCAGTTAGGTACGCTAGCCTACCTACTCTCAGGAGCACAGCAAGTGTTTGCCCAAGAGCTATTCAAAGCAAAAATTGAAATCGATGGTGAGGTGGTTGAAGTTGACACAGTGGCTGTAACGGTGGCTAATGCAGCCCCTGCAACATCAGTAGCCGCCCAAGGATTTGGCGAAGTTATTCCCGACGATGGTCTTTTAGAAGTCACCATTCCGATTCCTCAGTCTCGGCTACAGGGTGTCAATATGATGGCCACCCTGTTTACCTCTGCTCTGGTTAAAGCCCAAGCCAAGCGAGAAGATGTCGTCTGTCTACGAACAAATCGGCTGACAGTCACAACAGAGCCCCCTCAAAAGTTGGTTGTGGACGGTGAGCTGTGTGAAGCTAACCCAATTGAATTTGAATGCGTACCAGGCGGTGTCACTATTTTTTCGCCGCTGTCGACGGTGGAATAGTGGGGGGAGCTTTGAGTGAAAATTTTCTAGAGCAATCAAGGCTAGTAATTCTCAGACTAAGATTAAAGGTCTCTTTATGAGTCCCAAATTGATAATAGTCAGTCTTTATTTAAGATTTGTGTTTTGAGGGAAAAGTCAAGTTTCACCAATTCCCGTGCGTGTGTCTACAGTTTGGGCGCTTTCTGGCGGTGACCAGAGTAGGGAAGTTTAGGTGTGCGATCTCAAGGAATGACACACTTCGTTCTAGGAAAAACGGTGGGTAAATCGGTGTGTTGGTTTATAACGAGAGTTATTCTGAGGAAGTTGCCTATTACGGAGGGCTACGAGGCTATCGTGACGGTTGGATAGCTCATAGATTCAGTAAACTGGAGTTTGAGGTATGAGCTTTTATGGTTAGCACCGCATCGACACCCCCCATTCTAGTGACTGACACCTGGGTTAAAGCTACCTGGGACGCATTTTTAGCTTGGGCTGAAGATCCTAATCTGGAAAAAGCTCGCTTTTACTATGACGCTGGCTGGATGAGAATTGAAACTATGCCTATTGGTTCAGCCCATAGTCAGGGTAATTCACTGCTAGCAGCGGTTGTCAGTCTGTACGGGACACTAAAAGATATTAAGTTTGTTTCCTTTACCAACGGTAGTTTTCGAAAAAACGATGAGCGAGAATGCCAGCCAGACTTAGCGTACTACATTGGACCTGAGCTACAGCGACCGCCTCAAAATAATCAGCCTGTGGATGTGGATGTTTATGGGCCACCGACATTGGCTATCGAGATTTCGGCCACTACCTTGAGCGATGATTTGGGGCAGAAGCGTTTACTGTATGAGCGTTTAGGTGTTGAGGAATATTGGGTAGTAAATGTTGAGGATGCAGCTGTAGTTGCCTTTGCCATTGCTGATGGCGGTAGTCGGCAAATTGAGGTTTCGGCAGTCTTACCTGAATTGTTCATACCAGTCATTGAAGAGGCGCTAAATCGCAGTCAAACTGACGATGATGGAGCAGTAAATCGCTGGTTGCTACAACAGTTTAGTGAGTCTTAGTTTTGATTGGACACGCTGTTGCCAAAGAGCTTTAGTAGCTTCGTTCAAAATTTGTATTTGCTAGTCAGCTAAAGCCTGTAATAATTCTGCTACTGCCCAAAGCTCTTTTTCCTTAGGGAGTACAATGCATATGAATTTGTGTAATTTGCTCAGCGATGCCTAGTATTTTCATCTCCTATCGTCGTACTGACAGTGGTGATATTACTGGGCGTATCTATGATCGTTTAGTAGGTTATTTTGGCCCACAAGTCATTTTTAGGGACATTCAGTCGATTCCATTTGGGGTGGACTTTCGTGAGCATATTGGCACTGAGTTGAGTGGCTGCCAAGTATTAGTTGCTGTAATTGGGCCTGACTGGCTAACTGTAAAAGACAAAGAAGGTAATCGTCGTCTAGATCATCCAGGTGATTGGGTGCGGCTTGAGATTACAACTGCCTTAGAGCGGGGTATTCCGGTTATTCCACTACTGGTGCGCAATGCTAAGCTGCCAAAAGCTAAGGATTTATCAGACTGTTTGCAACCGTTGGCGTATCGTAACAGTACCAATGCCCGCTCCGATCCAGATTTTCACCCTGATATGGATCGGCTGATTGATGGCTTAGAAAAGGTTTTGGTCGATCAACTGCCTACTCAAGCTGTCAATTTACCTGCTCCTAACAATATTCCTAACGCTAAGACCAGCTGTTTTGTCGATCGTGAGCAACCCATTGAAAAGGTGCATCGATTGCTGGAGCAATACAGTCTTGCCGTTATCAATAGCAATGGTGTTGGAGGTATGGGTAAGACTGAACTGGCAACTCAATATTCCCTCAAGCATCGTCAGGATTATTCGGGTGGGGTTTGTTGGTTGTTTCCAAAGCAATCAGATATTGGTTCTCAAACTACTGAGTTTGTGCGGGCTCATTTCTCTGAGGTTCTGATAATTCCTGGAGACCTGACGTTGCAAACTCAAGTGTCACTTTGCTGGAATAACTGGCCTGGGGAGAAAGTGCTAATCGTGATTGACGATTTGGTAAATTACAGTGCCATTCAAAACTATATTCCCTTGAACAATCCCCGCTTCAAGGTATTGATTACGACCCGCGAACGACTAAGTTTGCCTCGAAGTCAGCAATTGATTTTAGGTGGGCTGCCCCCCGAATCATCTCGCCAACTTTTGGAGCATTTATGGGGGGAAGATGTTTTTCGACAACAAGAGTCCCTAGCAGGTCAGCTATGTGAGTATGCTGATCATTTGCCCCAAAATCTACATATGATTGCCAAGTTGGCGGGAGAAAAATTTCTGGCCGGGGGAAATAGTTAGGGTTTGCTGAAAAACTCAATAGAAATCTTAGGGATTATCCCACAGCCC
>ERZ1740070.706-NODE-706-length-22329-cov-5.950705_pt1 | contig 22329 bp, 19 predicted proteins | sample MGYA00581734_ERZ1740070 | MGnify/ENA primary metagenome ERZ1740070 (study PRJEB43018, sample SAMN04849744) | marine metagenome | isolation source: floating plastic debris | place: Pacific Ocean | collected 2008-09-01 | study: EMG produced TPA metagenomics assembly...
GAGAACCTGCTCCAGCCCATCAAGAATAGAAAAAACGAGGTCGACCGCCTCATTATATTCATCCTGCCGTTGAGACCTCCCAGCGCGGTAAACGGCGTTCGATAGTCCGTCAAAGATATGCTGAGTTCGAGAGTCGATTTCTTCAGCGAGGTCCTGTTGCAAACAGACGTCCGCGCAGCGGTAGCGAAATGGCGCTCCATCAGGCAGAGCTGACACTCGCTAGTTCAAATCCACGCCCGTTCCCTGCAAGACCCCATGCTCCAGCGCATAGCGGGTCAGGCCTGCTGTCGACGAAATCCCCAGCTTGCGTTTGATGTTCTTGCGGTGCGTCTCGACCGTGCGCACCGAAATCTCCAGCGTTGCGGCAACTTCCTTGTTGGATTGTCCTTGCGCCAGTTGCAGTAGGATCGTCTGCTCGCGGTTGGTCAGCGACTCCCGCGCGCCGTTCTCGCCCGGCTCCAAAGATCCCTTCGCCCCCGTGCACAGATACCGCCCCCCGGTCATCACCGCATCAATCGCCTCTTTGATCTCTTCGGTGGGCACATCTTTCAGAACATATCCCTTGGCCCCGTGGCTCAGCGCGGAGTTGATATATTCGGGGCTGTCATGCATCGACAGGATTAGGATGTTCGTCTCGGGGCGCTTTTCCAGAATGATTTCCGTCGCCGTGAGGCCGCTGACCTGCGGCATGTTCAGATCCAGCAGCATCACGTCGGGTGCCAAATCCTGAACCCGGTCGATGGCCTCCTGCCCATTGCTGAGCACGCCGACCACATCGATATCGTCATAGGTCTCAAGGATGGATTGGATGCCTTCTGCGACCATCGGGTGGTCATCCACAATCACAACGCGGGTCTTACTCATGCCGATACTTTCGTTTTGCCTTCGGGCGGCAGCAGATGGCTCAACGGCACTTGAGCTTCGATCACCGTACCTGTTTTGGTGGACAGGATCCGCAACGTGCCGTCCAATTGCTCCATCCGTTCTTGCATATTGCGCAGCCCCAGACCACTGCGCTCTTGTCGCGCAGAGGGCGCGTTTTCCAGACCGCGCCCGTCATCCGAGATGCGCAGCGTCGCTCCGCTCTTATGCCCGCGCAGGTCCAGCGTGACGCGTTGCGCTTCGGCATGCCGCTCGATATTTGTCAGCGCTTCTTGGGCGATGCGATATAGGGCGATCTTGGCGTCCTGATCCAGCCGATTGCGAAAGACGACCGTGTTAAACGAGGTCTCAATGCCCGTGCGCTCGCTGAAATCCTCGATCAGCGCTTTCAGGGCAGGGCCCAGGCCCAGATCATCCAGCACGCCGGGGCGCAAATCGCGGCTGATGCGCCGCACTTCAACGATGGCTTCCGACAGCGTCTCGAACCCTTTGTCCAGACTGTCGCCCGCGCGTGCGTCCCCCTTGGCGATCCGCCGCCGTGCCAGATCAAGCGCATAGCGCACTGACACCAAAATCTGACTGATACTGTCATGCAGCTCGCGCGCCACGCGCCCGCGCTCTTCCTCTTGCGTGTCGAAAATCCGCTGGGTCAGCGCCTTCGGCTTGGCATCCGCCACCCGTCGTTCCCGCACGTACTGCAGCAGCCCCGCCAGAAGCACCAGCAACCGCGCCCCGATGGTGATCGCAATAATATAGTAGAACGTCTGACGCACCCGCGCCTCCACCTCCGCGCGCGAGGCAGCCACAGTGGCCAAAATGTCGTCGATGAAAATGCCCGTGCCAATCGCCCACCGCCAGTCCTGCAACCCGATCGTGTAAGTGACCACGCGGGCCGTCTCCCGCGTCGACGGCTTGAACCAGTCAAACGCGTGATACCCGCCACCGGTGCGCGCCTGCTCGATCAGGACATCCGTGATGGGGATGCCGTTTACATCCTCCAGACCCGCCCAGTTGCGCCCGATCAGGTTGGTCTGACGCGGAGCCACCAGATTGTTGCCCGCATAATCGAACACATAGAAAAATCCGTCCTGCCCGTACAGCATCGACGACAGCACCCGCGTCACCTCCAGCTTGGCGGCCTCATCATCGGGGGCCGCGCGGCCATAAGTGTTGATAATCGCAGTGCGCGCGAGCGACAGATAGTTCTTAAGCTCCTCGCGCTTGGCGGCGATCAACTCGGTCTGCAGCTGCTGGATTTCCCGCTCTGCCAATTGCCGCGACTGGTTGGTGACGATGATCGTGATCGCGGCCACGGCCAGCAACAACGGCAGCGTGGCCAGCAGGAATAATTTCTGAGCATAGGTCAGCGACAGCCGGAACATGCGATAAGCCCAAAAGAGGAAACGATTCGATTCGACGCGAGGCGTTTCCTGTTTATGCACAAATGCGGAGGATGACGGGGTAAATTCAGCAAAACCGCCTCATTTTGCAGCGGGTTTGTGCAAAATTTGCTCCGAAATGCAGCGCTCTACGCATTTGTAGGTATTCCGTCTGCGCATAGCCGCTATTAGTCTCCGCCCACCATTCACGATCCGCCTGCCTTGAGGGGTGGGCTGCCAACATATCTGGGAGGATACATTATATGGATCGTCGTTCTTTTCTGAAAAACTCGGCAATCGGCGGCACGGCTGCTGCTGCAAGCACCGCACTGGCCGCTCCGGCCTATGCGCAGGGCAAGCAGACGCTGACCATGGTCACCAGCTGGGGCCGCGGTCTGGCAGGCGTGTTTGACGCCGCGCAGCGCGTCGCAGACAGCGTCAACGCGATGTCCGACGGCTCGCTGACCATCGAGATCAAAGCCGCAGGTGAGCTTGTAGGTGCGTTCGAGGTGTTTGACGCTGTGACCGCAGGTCAGGCCGACATGTATCACGCCGCCGACTACTACTTCGTCGGTCAGCACCCGGCCTATGCGTTCTTCACGGCTGTGCCCTTCGGCATGACCGCGCAGGAACTGGCCAACTGGTACTACCACGGTGACGGCGCCGCTCTGCATGACGAGCTGGGCCAGATCTTCGGTCTGAAATCCTTCCTCGCTGGTAACACCGGCGCACAGGCAGGCGGTTGGTATCGCAAGGAAATCACCTCCGCTGCTGACTTCAACGGCCTGAAGTTCCGTATGCCGGGTCTGGGCGGTAAAGCCCTTGGTAAGCTGGGCGCATCGGTCCAGAACCTGCCGGGCTCCGAAGTGTACCAGGCGCTTGCCTCTGGTGCCATCGACGGCACCGAGTGGATCGGCCCGTGGGCGGACGAGAAAGCCGGTTTCCAGGAGATCACGCAGTTCTACTATGCCGCTGGTTTCCACGAGCCGGGCGCAGGTCTGTCCGTCGCCATGAACCGCGACGTGTTCGAGGGCATGTCCCCCGCACACCAGAAAATGGTCGAGATCGCATCGGCTGAAGCCCACCAGTGGAACCTGGCTCAGTTCCTGAACAACAACGGCACAGCACTGCAGCGTCTGCAGGCCGGTGGCGTGAAGGTTCTGGAATTTGGCGACGACGTTTGGGACGCCTTCGGGACCGCCTCCAATGAGGTCCACCAGGAAAACATGGGCGACGAGATCTACAAGAATGTCTTTGACAGCTTCTCGGCTTCGCTCAAAGCATCCTCCAGCTGGATCCAGCAGGCCGAAGGCACCTACCGCGCACAGCGCGACCGCGTTCTGGGCTAAGCCCTCTCGCGATACTAAAAGGGGCGGGCCCCAGCATCGGTCCCCGCCTTTGACGACCTGGCCGTCGCTTGGACGGTCAACCTGAAGAAAGAGCCTGACAAACGGGCTGGGGGATCATCACATGGACGGCATCGTCTGGTTTTTCCAGAATATCGCGCTGGCCTTTTACAACTTCGCCTATGCGATCACGCATCCGGGGTTGTGGCTTGATTGGAGCAACAAGGAATCGCTGATGCGGTTCATCTACTACGGCGGCTCGGTCGAGTTCTTCTTTGTGGTGTTCGCCACCTTTCTGGTCTTCACCGCCATCGGCATCTGGCGCAACAGCTTCCTTTGGGGCTGCGTGCGCGGGCTGGAAACGATGGCCAACACCATCGGACGCGTGGCCGCCTGGGCTGGCCTGCTGATGGTACTGCAACAGATCATCATCGTTTTCATGCAGCGCATCTTCTCAGCGGCCGAGATTTCTTTTGGCTTCGGCAAGGCGCTGACCTTCGATGTCAGCTGGTGGTCCGAAGAGCTCAAGCTCTATAACGCGCTCGTTGTGACGCTTTGCTGCACATATACCTTTGTGCAAGGCGGCCATGTGCGCGTCGATCTGGTCTACTCCGCTGTCAGCCACCGCACCAAGCGGATCATCGATATGATCGGCTCTATGATCTTCATGGCGCCGGTCGCCCTGATTACGTGGATGTATGGCTGGTACTTCCTGTGGCGCCATCTGGTGGTGCCGAACCCGTCTGCCTCTGACACGCTGGATCGGCTCTTGGCCAAATCGCGCGCGTTGCGCTGGAATGTCGAAACCATCGGGTTCTCTCCCAACGGCTTCAACGCCTATTTCCTGTTCAAGGTGCTGCTGGTGACCTTCGCAGCCCTCGTCTTCTTGCAGGCCATCGCCTTCTTCTGGCGCTCCTACCTAGAGTGGAAAGAGGGCGAAGAGAGTGCAGGCAAATACCTCGATAAAGACAAGCTGGGCGACGAAGACGCCGAGCTGGTCGCGAATATCCACTGATCTTAGGGGCACAGAGTAATGCTATTCGGACTTGATGGGGTCGAAATTGGCCTGATGATCGTCTTCCTCTGCCTCTTTGGCGGAATTCTATCGGGTTTCCCCGTGGCCTTCGCCATCGGTGGCGCTGGCGTCATTTCCTTCGGCATCATTGCTGCGCTCGACAGCGCGGGACTGCTGATCCACCAGGCGATTGATACCTCTTCGGCTGAATATGCCGGTTTGATTGCGGAAGGGGTGCGGCAAGAGGCGATAAGTGTCTTCCGATACCCTGATCTGCCGCGCATGGCCGAACCGGTCTTCGTGCAAGGCTGGGAAACCGCGCTGGATCGTAACGTCTCCTTCGTGGTGAACCGCATCAATGAACGCGTGCTGGCCGGTCAGTCGATCGAGACACTCCTCGCCGTTTTGATGTTCGTTCTGATGGGCATCACGCTGGAGCGCTCCAAGATCGCCAATGACCTGCTGACCACCATGGCACGCGTCTTCGGTCCGCTGCCCGGCGGTCTGGCCGTCTCCGTCGTCGTTGTGGGTGCCTTCCTCGCAGCCTCTACTGGCATCGTTGGCGCGACCGTGGTGACGATGGGCCTGCTCTCGCTGCCCACCATGCTGCGCAACGGCTACTCGCCTGAACTGGCCACCGGCGTCATCGCCGCCTCCGGCACGCTGGGCCAGATCATCCCGCCTTCGATTGTGATCGTCCTTCTGGGTACGCTCGCAGGCGATCTTTACTCCGCGGCTCAGGAAGAACGCGCCCAGCTTGCAGGCTGCACAGATGCGCTGACCTATTTGGGCGAACCTGCTGTCGTCTCCGTCGGCACGCTCTTTCAAGCGGCCTTGTTGCCGGGTATCCTGCTCGCCGTGCTCTACGCCAGTTACGCGCTGGTCTACGCGATCATTAACCCGGCCAAAGCCCCGCCGGTTGAGCTCGGCTCCACCAACTCTGAAGTCATCACCCGCAGCGACGCCTACACCTGGTTCCTCGGTGCCCCCATCGCGATCATCGGGGGTCTGATCCTGCTGGGGCAGGTCAACCTGCTGGGCACGCAGGACGTCACGGTCGACAGTTTCTCGGATGCCGGTCAAACCGCCAGCCTACGCACAACGGTCAGCCCGCAATGTCAGGCCTCGATGCAGATGCTGCACGGGATGGAGGCCTGGGACGCCGCCCTTGAAGAACAGCGCGTGATCGACGAGGCTGGTGGCGTGACCGCCAGTGTCGCCCTCTCCCCTGAAGAGATCGCCGCCGCCCGCGAGCTCAAGATCGAACTGGCCGCCCCCATCGGCACCGGCATCGGCATCGGCCTGGCCCTGCTCGCGCTGATCCTGACCACCGCCCGCGGCACCTCGCCCAGCGGCAATCCCGTGCCTTTGCTGATCGGCGGGCTGGGCGTCCTGCTTGGCTTTGCCGTCGATGTCGCTTTCATCTCACCGATCACGACGCCGGGGATCACGGTCTTGCTGATGGCGATCCCGGTGGCCATGGCGATCTATGGCTGCAAACACGCGGTCGGCATGCTCGCGCAAAACGAACTGCTCGTCGTCGTCTTCCCACCGCTGGTGCTGATCGTCGCGGTGCTCGGCTCGATCCTCGGCGGGATCACTAACCCGACACCCGCCGCAGCACTTGGGGCAGGGGGCGCGATCATGCTCGCCGCCTACCGCCGCCTGCGTGACGAGGACAAATCCGGCCGCATTATCATCATGGCGACGTTTTCGATCCTCATCATGATCCTTGTCGGCGTGAACTTCGATCTGCGCGTCAACCAAGACACCGTGACCCTTGAGAACTGGCTCGCCTTCCTCGTCGCGGAAGGCACCTACCTCTTCGCGATGTTCGGCATCTTCTACGCCTGCTGGACGCTTTTCCGCACCGGGGTCCTGTCACCGGTCGTGCGTGAAACCGCCAAGGTCACCTCTATGGTCTTCACCATTCTGATCGGCTCGCAATTGCTGAACCTCGTTGTGATCTCCTTCGGAGGAGAGCACTACATCCAGCAATTCCTGCGCAGCTTCGACAATGAATTCACCGTTTTCCTGATCGTGATGCTGGTGCTGTTTGTGCTGGGCTTCGTGCTGGATTTCCTTGAGATCATCTACATCGTGATCCCCATCGTCGGCCCGGTGATCTATGGCGGCACGATGGATCCCAAATGGGTGACGATCATGATTGCGGTGAACCTGCAAACGTCCTTCCTGACACCACCCTTCGGCTTCGCGCTCTTCTACCTGCGCGGCGTGGCCCCGCCACAAGTGACCACTGGCCACATCTACCGCGGCATCATCCCGTTTGTTTTGATCCAGGTGGCCGGGCTGATCCTGCTGTCGCTTTTCCCGCAAGTGGTGACAATCGTGCCCAACCTGCTGGGCGGGTAAGCTTCAAAAAAGGGGGCCTCCGGGCCCCCTTATTCTTTTGGCCAGTGCAGGCCGTCCCGGACATGACCCGGGACCTCGATATGCAGCGAGATTGCGTGCGACGAAGGCGATTTTGAGCCTAGACGGGTCATTGTGATTGCGTGCTGCGCGTGCTCGCAGCGCGGGAAATACGCCATAGGCGAAAAGCTCAGCGCGGCTTGGCAACGCAAAAAGCGAACACTCGTAAACGCTACGGCATCAAATCATGTTTGAATTCACAGATCGCGGGATGGAACGGTGCTTAAAGCGGCAAGGTCAATGACCTCTAAGCAAACCGTTGTGCGAGCCCGCCCTTTTCTTGTGAGAATAATGGCGGAGCAGCTCTCTGCAACAGATCCATGACTAAAAGCAGCGCCACAAGACCTACAATTTGGGATGCCACGTTTGTTGATAAATACTGCCTACACCTTTTCATTTGGTCTTACAGCCGACGCAGCCGCATCTTGGTACAGACCAAGATCTACGCGGCTTGATCTTGTATTTTGTCACCCAGTGACCTCGGACCGATTGTTATCGCGATCTCTGGCAGCCGTCTCGACAAGAATACCTTGCCTGTTCAACAAAAGGCGGACCGCGACGGCGCAGACTGCCATCACGGCCGAGGAAATCGCAAATAGGCCCGTATAATCTACAGCCCTTGCAATGCTGCCCGATACGGGCTGCAAAATCAGCCAAACAATAGCCGCAACCGTAAAGAACATCGCGGCATCTGTCGCGTCAGAGCCAGAACGGCTCCACCGCATGATAAGGCCGCCAAAGGCCGCTGCGATCAGAGCGAACAGGAACGTCAGGGTGAAAAGGCACAGAAGAACAACTGTGCCGGTCATTTGAAAGTAGAGACTGCAGGCAAGTATCGCGGTGACCACCGCTTTGGCGCCAATCGCATAGGGCAATAATAAAGCAGCGCCCAAGCGATAGGCGAGCAGGCCAGCAGTGCAGGCACCAACAATACCGATAAGCGGTTCTGCACCACCGGTTATCAAAGCAATGGCTTCGGCAGAGTATCCCATATCCAGAAGAAGAATGCGGGGATTGGCGCCTGTTACACGGTTGGCAGCCGAAGCCAACGCTATAACACCGAACAGAACAAGCGCATGTCGGCGTCGGAACGCGCCTCTGAGCGAGGGTTTTTGGGGACTGCCAAGATGTGCATTCTCCGCGCGTTTTATGTCCGCGCGCAGAAGAAGCGTGGACGCGAAGCCGGAGAGCGTGAGAAACGCTAGCGATCCAACAGCAACGCTCCACCCAAAAGTGCTGGCAATGACAATACCGCCCCCCAAACCGATGGCCGATGCCGCAAGGCTGGCGGCTTCGCGCCATCCGTTGACCCGCTCACTGTCCGCCTTTGGGGTCAGTCGTATCGTGACGGCGTCCCCCGCATTGTCCGCATTCGCCGTCGCGAAAGCCAAAGCAAAGATCGCAGCTAATGTTGCGGCTGGAAAAGCTCCGGGTGGCAGCAACGCACGGGAAACACTGGTCACGGTTACGGCCGCTTGCGCGATCAAAAGAAATCGGATCCGGCGATCGGCTGTATCGCTTAGTCTGTCAACAGCAGGGGCCCAAAGTGCTTTTAGCACCCATGGCAGATATAACAGCGACAACGCCCCAATTGCGGCAAGAGAGTAACCAAGGTCCCGCCAAATCAGGGGCAATGCGCCCATTGCGAAGACGGTGGGCAGGGTCTGGCTGAAGGCAAGTGCCGCAACGAGGATGAGCGTTCTGGTCGACAGCGCCTTTGTGGGGGCAACAAGGCTCAAAATTCAGCCCTGAAGAAGACCCCGGCTGTCAGCGGCTCTCCGGCAGCCGCAAAGTCCCGCCCAGATGAGTTAAACCGCCAGCGATAGAAATCTTCATCCAGAGCGTTCTTGACATTTATCCCCGCTGACCACCCATCGCCATCAACGGCAGCTGACAGGTTTAGGTTGACCAGATCGTCTTGGCGTTGCGTATTCAGGACGTCAAAATAGTAGTCAGATGTATAGCTCACCGCTGTGCCAAGTCGTAAAACAGCATCAGACGTCAGTCGCGTTGTGTACTCGGCACTTAGGTTCGCTGTCCATTCAGGTGAGAAAGGGGCGCGGTTGCCCGAAAGGCTTTCCCCGTTCAATGGGTTTGTCACATCGGTCAGGTCAGAATTGAGATAACCGACAGAACCGCCCAACGCCCATTGTTCCGAAGGTCGCCAGCTTGCTTCAAGCTCGAACCCATAGCTGCGCGCAGCCTCGGCGTTTGACACCAGACGTTGTGTGACCCCGTCAACGGTCGTGAGATAAAAGACCTGAAGGTCGTCCCAATTGTTGTAAAAGGCTGCCGCGCCTAGAAAGAACCGATTGTCCGGGCTCAGGTATTTGGCGCCAACCTCAAAGGTCTGAACGAACTCTGGGTCAAATTCGGTGGGCGGTCCGCCAGCATTGAACGTCGTGAAGCCGCCGCCTTTGAAGCCTCTTGCAAGTGAACCGTAAAGCAGCGTCGTTTCATTTAGCTGGTATTCCAGAACCGCCCGCGGGGTGAAGGCTTCGAAATCGGCACTGTCACTTTGCTTTGAGCCTGAAACGTCCGTGCCGTTAAAGACACTCGATGAACTCCAGTCAACGCTCTCCCAAGTATATCGCGCACCCAAAGTGAGCGTCAGTTGATCCGAGATTTGATAGCTGCCATCTGCAAAAATGGCGAAGACTTCCGTCTCATTCCGGGTTGGGTTGCCCGTTGATTCAAAGCCGAAAGGAAAGCCCGACGTCTCTGTAAAACGCGAACCTGTATCGATCTCGACGTCGGTGCTTTCGTAAAAGAAGCCAGTGGTCCATTCAAACGGACCATCGCCTGTGGATTGCAGCAGAACCTCTTGCGAAAAGCTGTCGCCTTCCTCTTTCTCGGTCGAGAGGGCAAATCCCAAGTCTTCGCTGGGAAAGCCAAACAAGATATCCTGCGGGTTCTCGGTCAGGCTGTCGTATCGTTGCCAGGCAGTAATCGACGTCAATCGCACGCCATCGAAATCATACGTGGTTCGCAGCGATATGTTTTCAGAATCCCGGTCATCAATGCTGTCAAGCGGCGTATCATAGCGCCGATCGAATGTGCGTTCGACCGGGACATACGCATAGCCGCTGTCCCGGATGCGTTCCGCGCCGAGAATAAGATCAAATGTCAGACGATCTGTGGGCGTGTATAAAAACCGGGCCCGGATTGCGGCACTGTCTTCCGCAGACAGATCATCGCCCAAGGCGTTCTCGATAAATCCGTCTTGTGTGCTGCGTAAAAAGGAAAGCCGCGCCGCGCCCTGATTGTTCGGCAAAGCAAAGTTCGCAACCGCGGCCACCTCGCGCATGTTCTCAGTGCCAAAGCCCAGCTTCACAAATCCGCCGGTCGTCGCATCCGGCATCCGGGTGAAGATATTTACCGCGCCTGCCGTTGCGTTGCGACCAAACAGGGTGCCTTGCGGGCCGCGCAAGACCTCGACCCGATCCACATCGGCAAAGTCAAAGACAAGTGCTGAAGCAAAGGGTTGATAAACGCCGTCAATATAGGTCGAAACAGCCTGTTGAGCGCCCGGATCAACCGTGGCCACAGCGCCTATTCCTCGGATGAAATACTGCGGGTTTGTCCGCGAAGCGTTGGTCTGAAGCGTAAAATTGGGCACCTTATCAGCAAGGTCCTGTACGTCCCGGATGTTGGCCTCGTCTATGTCACGGCCGTCCACCACGGTGACTGCAATGGGCACGTCTGCAAGGCTGTCTGTCCGCCGTTCGGCTTCAAGCGTCAGCGTCCCAAGATCAACAACCCCTTGCTGGGTGTCCTGTGCGCCAAGTGATGTCGGTATGCCGCCGACAAGCAACAGCACCGCAACATGATTTCCGCCCCGCATGTATCCCTCCATTAACCACTGAGGAAGGAATACCTGATGGTTTTAGTTGGAAAATAAAAACCTTTGTCGTTTTTTCGAAATGAATGTCGAATTAGATATTGGGCTTGTTGCGGGAAAAGGCGGCCGGTGTCACATCATATTCATGACGGAAAGCTTGCACAAAATGGCTTGTCGATCGATATCCCAGCTCCCAGGCCAGCTGCGTCACGGTGACTTCGACCGGATCTTGTTGCAGCCGCTCCTTGGCGCGCCGCATCCGCTCTGCACGAACAAATCTGGACGGCGACAGATTGTAGTATTGCTGAAAGACATCAAGCATCCGGCTCACACTGACATCAATGATCCGGGCAAGCTCTGCAACACTTGGCGGGTTTGCCAGGTTGCTGCGCAGAATTTCCCCAGCCCGCACTGCGATCATGTCATCGCTGCGCGGCTGCGCACCGAAGGTCTCTGTTGTAAACAAATACAAAAGATTGAAGGCGTCCCGCCTAAGCGTCAGCTGAAGCGGCCCATTGGTGCTGCTCAAGGCAAGTCGACGCGCAGCCTGAGACAGCGCAGGCGGAAGCGATTGCACATGCATCCTCGCCGACCCAAAGCTCTTTCCGGCGCTCAAAAGGTGCAGCAACGCCTGTTCCAAGTCGACGCTCAGCTCTCGCAAGGCCTCGTGCGTGAAGGTGAATTCCACGAATGTGGCGTCTCTTGTCGGCTTTTCGATGATTTCGAACTCCTGATCGCCGCGCCCTTGGTAGACGGTCAGAACAGGTTCGGTGTGTTCAAACACAAGACGATCTTCCAGAAGGACCCGTCGCTCCGAGCCAAGATGAAAGGCCAGCTCTATGCCGTCGCAGTCTTTCCCACTCAGCGCGAACGGCTCTTTCAGGAACCCACGCCGCACAGCAAGCGTCACGCCCGGCACAAGTGTCAAAACCTCGAAACGCAGGCTGCCAGCCCCATGCGGCAACGACATAATCGACCCGGACAAAGGGCTATCCAGCACAGAGCAAACATATGCTTCGGTCATCCGGATCGGTTTCATTCGCCACCTATTCTCAGACAGACGATCAATATCCCCAATCATTATACAGGAAGGAGACCAAAATGGACGACAAAAATACTCGGGAATTCGCGGAAAAGCTGATGGATGCATTCAAATCAGGAGGCGTTTCGGCGCTGACAGATTTTTACCATCCTGACTATGTCAATCAAACGCCGTTTCCAGGCGCCCCAACCACGCTTGAAGGGCACGTCGCCTTTGTGACCGCAGCAGCGCCACATCTTGAGTTTGTGTCAACCGAAACGGTCGAGATCGTGCCGGGGGAAGACACTTTGTCGATCCTGTCCAAATCCCGCTTCCGCGTCAAAGAATCCGGAGAGGATTTTGAGGCATTTGGTTTTGCTGTCGTGCGCCTGAAAGAGGGGAAAATCATAGAAAACTGGGGCGGCTACGATCCGGTCGGTTTCGCCAAGATGCATGACGCAGGCGTCGTTATCCCAATCGATTGAGAATGCGACTTCGGTGAGTTGCTTTTGACGGACCCAAAATTCGGCCACCGCTGTTTCGCATGGCGCCTGCACGCGAAGCAAAAAAAAACTATCGGCGAGGTCATAGCGAAACCACGCTCCGTCCCGCATTGCCGATAGTGGCCAGAACAGAAATCCAACCTTCGCAAAGAAGGCCCGCAGTGCCGGGTGCAACGACAAGTCGGGATCGCGTCAAACGACCGCAATGGGCCGACTTCGTCAAAGCCAGTCAGAGCTGACAAACAGAAGCGGCGTTTGCCCCGATGACCGCCGTCAGCCCAAACGCTCAGATGCGGCAAGACAGACCGTTCGCAGCTTAGCCGAACAATAGGTCTCCAATAACGGCTTCCAGCACGTCCTCACTCTGCGAACCATCGACGTCCAGAGCATGCAGTCCCAAACTGCTGACCTCATCTCGCACACGGTCGGTAAAGAGTGCGTCGCGCGCCAGGATATTGGCCAGCGCCAGCTCAGCATTACTCGTCTTGCGTGGGATCTCCCACGTTGTGCCACGGGCGTCAAAGGCGCGTCGGCGAAAAGCAGGTGTGGGCAACAGCCAAATCGCGTGCCGCTTGTCTTGAAGCAACGGTAGAACCAACAAAGGCAGCAGGCGGAACCCTTCTGCAATGACCAGGCGATCACTGGGGAGTGCCAGCAGATCGTCCACGATGAAGGGAAACCCTTCGCCCGCAAACCAATGGAATGTTTGGAACATCTCTTTGGGCGACCGCTCAACCCATCTTCGATCCATTGTCATTCGCTTGAAATGTGCAAGCTGCGGGCAGGCATGACTTGAGCAACGAGACGCATGCTCGCCCATGGCAGCGTCCGTGTCGTAGATCACCGCGCCATGCGCATCAGCCAATCGGCGCGCGGTCGTCGACTTGGCTGCTCCGCTTCCGCCGCCGATCCAACGGACATGCGACAGTGCAGAGGGAGGATTATCTGGTGAATTCACGTCTCATGAAATACCAAAAACTGGGATCGGTGACGAGTAACCTTTGGACCCTTCGCGCCTGACGAGACAATCGCGCGGCAGTCGCACATGGGGGCTTTGTTTGCATCTCGACGCAGTCGTTGCATGTCCAGGTAGAATTGTGCCACCGGAAGGGTCAAATGACCGTGTCGAGCCCAGACCTCCTACAAACCGATGAGTTCTACACAGTTAAATTCGTAGAATAAGTATGCCCAAGAAACAGCGATGAGCAGGCCGAAAGAGGCGGACACAATTGCAAATACAGTTTTGCCGTCTTTCCTTAAAGCGATGGCAATGGCTAATGAAATAAGGAAGATTAACCAGCTTTCCAAATCAAGGTAGGCGGAGCGTAAGCACTAATCATAAATCATTTTTTGGGTGGCTCCGGTCAGACCTAGCCTCACGAAGCGATGCCAGTGTCAATCAAGACATAAACGGCGGCAAAGTCCCGCATCTTTCAATCATCTTAAAGGTCTGCCGCCACCTCACCATTCAACGCCACGTTAAACCACCGTAACCAAACCGTCCGACCCTGCAGCAAAACCACCCTAAAAAATCTCCACAAAAGCCTAAACCACCGACCGCTCCAGCCGCTTCCAGGATTATGTTAAGTCTCAAAATCGTGGTCTCAGCCCGGCTTGATCCGGCCCACTGAAACAACGGTTTCGCATGCGAAACCCCACCCCATAGCCAAGCGACGCCTCACCGCCCGTTTCGCGCGCGAAACGGGGTTGCATGCGAAACAAGCTTGCGGCGATGAACGCGCCCTTAAGCGCGCGTGCGGCGTTAGTTCAGATACGGCGTCGGATCGACGGCATCGAAACCCTTGCGGACTTCAAAATGCAAAAACGGCGCGTCGGAGGCGCGGACCTCGGCGATTTTCTGACCTCTGGAGACCGTGGCACCTTCGGCGACGGTTATGCTATCGATATTGGCATAGACCGTCAGCAAGCCATCCGAATGGCGCAGCACAAGGATCGGCACTTGATCGGTGTCTTGCGTGATCGCGGCGACCTCGCCGCTATCGGCAGCACTCACCGTGGATCCGGCAGGCGCGCCGATGTCGATACCGTCATTGGTGCCTTTGCGGAACGCGCGGATGATCGGCCCGTTTGCGGGCAAAAGCATGCGTGCGTCGGCGTTCGATGGTTGGGTTTGTTGCGCGCCAAGATCGGGGCTTTCCGGACGCGGTGCCGCGGCGGCGATATCGGGATTGTCTTCTGGCAGCGGCTGTGCGGCACTTGGGGGTGTCGGTGTTGGAGAGCCCGCGCCAGGGGCATTCACGGGCTCGGCCGTGGCCGGTGTGCCGGGCACCGCAACCGGGATCAGCAAGAATTGCCCTTCACGCACGGACATTGCACTGTTCAGGCCGTTCCACTCGGCCAGCGAGCGGGGCGACACATTATAGAGCCGCGCGATCGAGAATGCAGTTTCGCCGCGCTCCACCTGGTGGCGCACCGGCTCGACGCCTGTGGGCGCGTTCGGAATTCTGCGTGGCTGCTGCGCTTCGGCGGTCGCAATCGCGGATCCTGCCAATTCGGTGACATCCACCTGTGACGGTGTCAGCGGTCCGGTCGTGGCGGATCCGGTCGCTGGGGAGGGCTCACTCACCCGGCTCGGCAGCGAAATCAGCTCCCCTTCGCGCATCACGTCGCCGGTGGTCAGACCGTTGTGACGGGCCAGCTCTTCGGGGTCGAGGCCAATCCGGCGAGCCACATCCGCGACCGTGTCGCCGCGCCGCGCCAGAGCGACCTGATAATTGGGATAAGAGATCACGCCGCGATTGTCAGATGGCGGGCGCGCCGCTGTCGCGTTTTGCGCAGCGTCGGTGGTATCAAACCCGCCCCCCATATCGCGAAGGTCGAAATCAAAGCCCCCAAAATCCGGGCCGCCTTCGCAGGCCGCCAGAAACAGGCAGGTGGTGCCCAGCAAAAGTGGGCGCATCAGCGGGCGTGCGGGCAAGCGGAAAAGTGCCATGGCTCGTGTCCTCAATCCTCTTGGCGCAGGTTTGTCCCACGCTCTCGCGGTCTACTCTTTGCCCAAACCTTCCAGAAGGGGCACAAATCTTACCGGTCGAAGCTCGTCATATTCATAGCCTGTTTCGCTGCGCGTCACCCGGATCAGGCTTTGCACAGCATCCGACTGCCCCACCGGCACGACCATGATACCCCCGATCTTGAGCTGCGCCAAGAGCGGACCGGGCGGGTCTTCGGCAGCCGCCGTCACAAGGATGCGGTCAAAGGGCGCTTGGTCGGGCAAGCCATGGCTGCCATCGGCGGTGAAGACAGTGATATTGGTGATGTCCTGTGCATCAAAAATCGCGCGGGCCTCGTTCACCAGACGCTTGTAGCGGTCCACCGTGTAGACCCGCCGTGCCAGATGGGCGAGGATCGCGGCCTGGTAGCCCGAGCCGGTGCCGACCTCCAGCACCTTGTCGCGCGGGGTCACTTTCAGGGCTTGCGTCATCAGCCCCACGACGGAGGGCTGGCTGATCGTCTGACCGCAAGCGATGGGCAGGGGCATGTCCTCATAGGCGCGTTCCGCGAAAAGCCCCTTTACGAAGGGGCCACGATCCACTTTTTCCATCGCATCCAGAACGCGTGCATCCGTCACCCCGCGCGAGCGCAGCGCGAAGAGAAACTGCATCTTGCGTTCGGCGTCGGATGTCATCCCATCTGCGCTTTCAACGCATCCAGCGTGTCATGGGCCGTCAGGTCTGCACGCATGGGCGTCACGCTGATATAGCCGTCGAGATTGGCATGGGCATCTGTGCCAGGGGCGGTGGGGTGATGCTGCGGGCCGCCTTTGACCCACAGAAATTTGCGCCCCGACGGCGCATGATGCGGCTCAACGCTGAACTGGGTGTCGGGGCGGCGGCCTTGGGCGGTTACGGCGACCCCTTTGACGTCCTTGTCGGGTACGGGCGGGAAGTTGATGTTGTAGAAGATCGAATACTCGCTGGGATTGTCCAATTGCGCGGCCAGAAGGCGGCGCACAACATCGGCGCCGTGCTGGGCTGAGGCCTCAAACGGGTCCTCAAGATCGACGTTCTGAGGGCCGTAATATTGCGAGAGCGCCATGGCGGGAATGCCCTGCAACGCCGCCTCCATCGCGCCACCGATGGTGCCAGAATAGAGCGTATTTTCAGCCGAGTTATTGCCGCGATTGACGCCCGAGAGCACCAGATCGGGACCATTTCCGTTCATCACATCATGCAAGCCAGCCAAGACGCAATCGGCGGGCGAACCTTCGGCGGCAAAGCGGCGCGGGCCCAGCTCCATAATCATCGTGGGATGCGTGTAGGAGATGCAATGCCCGACGCCCGACTGCTCGAACGCAGGGGCGACTGTCCAGACCTCGCCTGTCGGGCCTGCGATCTCTTGTGCAATCGCTTCAAGAACGCTGAGCCCCGGTGCGTTGATCCCGTCGTCATTTGTTATGAGAATGCGCATGTTTTGCCCCTTTTGACCTTCCTAGGGGAGAGGGCAGCGGGCGACAAGCCTCTTCATCCTTGCGCAAATCTTGCCGCCGAAAGCGCGAATGTCAGACCGCGAGATCATCGGTATTTAAGGACAAAAGAAGCCTATAGCGCAAGCTCGGCCAGAATGCGCTGCGCCTCATGGGTCGGGTCGGTCAATTTTGAGCGGTTTTCGCCGGGATGAAAGCGTCCGCGCGTTGCCGTGGGCATGGCCTTTGGATTTGCGATATCGACGCGTGGTCCTGTCTTTGCAGTCTCGGACTGCCAACTGCGCGCGAGCGCGGTTTGTGCGGCTTTTGAGGCGCCGTAGCTGCCGTAAAAAGGGGTTGCGATCGTGGTGTCATCAAAGAAAACGGCGCGGCCTTCCGAGCCCAGAAGCGGGGCGATATAGGCGATCAGCCGGGACGTGGCGCGGGTGTTGACCGCAAAGCTTTTGTCCCAGTCTTTTTCGTTGATATGCGAGGCGGGGGAGAGCGGGGCGGCATGCACCGCGGCATGCACCCACAGGTCGATTTTGCCCCAGCGGTCATAGATGGATTTGCACAGATGCTGCATCGCGCCATCATTGGTGATGTCCATCGGCGCAAGGGTTGCCTCGCCCCCCTTGGCTTTGATGCGGTCGTCGAGGTCTTCCAGGGCGCCGACGGTTTTGGCCACGGCGATCACGTGATACTTGGTGGCCAAAGCTTCGGCCATGGCGGCACCAAGGCCCCGCGAGGCACCCGTAATCAGCGCTGTCTTTTGGGTCATGCGTCGTTCACTCGGCCGCCGTTTTGATCTGAAAGCCTTTTTCGATCATGTCTTTTGGTGCAATTGGGTAATCGCCTGTAAAGACAGCATCATAATAGGCCGGGCGCGCCGGATCGCGGCCGTTCTTTTCGCCCACGGCGCGGTAGAGACCGTCGATGGAGATGAATTTCAGCGATGTCACGCCAAGATAATCGCGCATCTCGTCTTCGGTCATCTTGGCAGCGAGCAACTCGTCCCGGTTGGGGGTGTCGACGCCGAAGAAACAGGGCCAGATCGTCGGCGGAGAGGCAATGCGGAAATGCACTTCCTTGGCGCCGGCCTCGAGGATCATTTCCTTGATCTTGCGCGAGGTGGTGCCGCGCACCACGCTGTCATCCACCAGGATCACCCGTTTGCCCCGGATCAGCGCCCGGTTGACGTTCAGTTTGAGGCGCACGCCCATATTGCGGATCTGCTCGGTCGGTTCGATGAAGGTGCGGCCGACATATTGGTTGCGCACGATGCCCATCTCAAACGGGATGCCGGATTTCTGGCTGTAGCCGATGGCCGCTGGCGTGCCGCTGTCGGGGATCGGGCACACCATATCGGCATCCACGGGGGCCTCACCGGCGAGTTCTGCCCCGATCTCGCGGCGCACCTCATAGACCGAGCGGCCGCCGATCATGCTGTCAGGGCGGCTGAAATAGACATATTCGAAAATGCAGGGCTGTGGGCGCGTCGGCTCGAAAGGGTGATAGCTTTTGATGCCGGTTTCCGTGATGACGACCATCTCGCCCGGTTCGATCTCACGCACGAACTCTGCGCCGATGATGTCGAGCGCGCAGGTCTCAGAGGCCAGCACGGTGCCGTCGCCGATCTTGCCCATCACCAGCGGGCGGATGCCCAGCGGATCGCGCACGCCGATCAGTTTGGAGCGGGTCATCGCCACGATCGAGAACGCGCCTTCGACTTGGCGCAGGGCTTCTTTCATGCGGTCCGGGATTGTCTTGCCCATCGAGCGGGCCATCAGGTGGATGATGCATTCGCTGTCGGAGGAAGACTGGAAGATCGCGCCCCGTTCGATCAACTGTCGGCGCAAGGCCAGTGCGTTGGTCAGATTACCGTTATGGGCGACAGCTGCGCCCCCCATCGAGAATTCCCCAAAAAAGGGCTGCACATCGCGGATTGCGGTTTGCCCTTTGGAGCCGGAGGTCGAATAGCGCACATGGCCAATCGACAGGGGGCCGGGCAGGGTCTTCATCAGGCTTTCTTCGGTGAAGTTATCGCGCACATATCCAAAGCGGCGCACCGAGTTGAAGCCGGTTTCCGGATGGTGGCTGACGATGCCGCCTGCCTCTTGTCCGCGATGTTGCAGCGCGTGCAGGCCGAGGGCGACAAAATTGGCCGCATCGGCCAGACCGATCACGCCGAACACACCGCATTCTTCATGCAGTTTGTCGTCGTCAAAGGGGTCGTTGAAAGGGCGGGGGGCGGCAGGGTCAGTTTGGCAGGTCAAGGAACCGGGCTCCGAATCCGTGGCAGCGAATGCCTCTTCCTTAAGGGGTCAGATGCGCGGTGTCACGAAACTATCATACCGCATCCAAACTCTGTGATCGCCGTGCCTATTGTGTCAGCTTGATTGACAAGGCACGTAGCGCTTCGCTTGTTTCGTCAGACAGATTTTGGTCAGGCGCGGTGATTTCATGCAAACGGCGCACGACCTCTTCCAGGCTGTCCGCTTCTTGCGCGCTGAAAGGGCGGCTTTGCGAGGCAAAGCTTGCGATGCTCAGGCTGTCTTTGTCTTCAAAGGCGATGGTCAGCCCATAGGGCAGGCCAAAGTCAGCGGCCTGTTGCATCACTCTGGCGGGGCTTGTGTCTGTGAGATCGGCCCAATCAATGCGGCCTTTGTTGGCAAAACCCCAAAGAACTGTGGGGTCCTGCAAAACCAATCCATTTTGGGTGTAATGGGTCATCCATGCTTCGGGGTAGGTTTGAAACATGAAGCTGGGCGTCGAAAAGGTGATGTGCAATCCGATCGCATAGCCATCCGGTGCAGATAGGCTGAGCTGCGATAAACAGCTTTCGACGGCATTGATCTGCTGATGAGATGTCTTGTTGGCCATATGACAGTTGCCGTTTCGTTAGCCTATTGCAATAGTGCTACGAGAATAGCCCGGTGGGGAAACGCCGACCACTCTATATTACATTGACTTTTGTGCAGTGTGCGTTGCGGGATGATGGATTTTATTGATGTTGAAGCCCTGCGAGAGCGTGCGCCCGCAGGCTATCATATTGCGCTGCGCATGGGATTTGTCTTTCCCGCAGAAGAGCATAATGGCATGCCGCAAGAGTGGGTGCGCCACTACACATCCCGTGGGTTCATGATGCAGGATCCGGTGCTGCGCTGGGCTTATGGTGAAACCGGCCACACGCGGTGGAGTGCGCTGCAATCGCAAGATACATACGGCATTCTCGATCAGGCGCGTGGGTTCGGGCTGACATACGGTGTTGCGATCAGCCTGCGGGATCCTGTCCGGGCCAGCGGCTCGTCCGAGGCGCAGGGCAATCGCAGCTTTGGCTCGTTCGCGCGCGGCGACCGTGAATTTGAGGCAGATGAAATCGCGTATTTGCACGATATTATTGCCGAACGGCATGCGGCGCTGAGCCCACCGACCAACCTGACCGAAGCCGCGCTTGAAGCGTTGCGGATGGCGCGGGGCGGGATGCTGCTGAAAGAACTTGCGCATCAACTGGGCGTTTCGGAAGGGGCGATCGAACAGCGTTTGAAAAGCGCCAAGGTCAAGCTGGGTGCGCGCAATTCGACCCATGCGATCGCCAAGGCCACGCAGTTCGGTTTGATCTGAAGACAGCAGTTCAGCCTCCCTCGACGGATGCGATACCGGACGACGCCCTGAAAATCGCACTGCGTCATTTTTATTTATGTTCACAGAACACCTTTGTCGCGATTAACTCAAGCTCGCCATAAAGGAGAACTAAAATGAAGAATATCATCTTTGACTTGTCTGATATGCATCTGCATGGAACCGCCTTTTTTCAGTTCCTGAAGCTTCGCAAACGCTTCTTCGTGGATGATCTGGGTTGGGATATCCCCCATGACGCGCGCGTGGAAATGGACCAATACGATAATCCGTCAGCGCATTATTCGCTGGTGATCCGCGATGGGCGGGTGATCGGAGGGGCCCGCGCCATGCCCACGACCGCCGTTTGGGGGCCGCATAGTTACATGCTGCGCGATGCGGCACGGGGCATGCTGGCGGATATTCCGGGCGATGTGATGGATGCCGATCTGGCCACACCGCAGATCTGGGAGATCACCCGGTTCGTGGTCGATGATGCGCTTTGTGCGGCGGAACGCAGCCGCTGTCTGACGCTGATCCTTGATGGATTGGTGCGCATTGCCCAGCAACGCGGCGGGGTCGAGCTGATGTCGCTGTCACCGCTGCCGATGGTGCGTGCGTTGCGGCAGCTGGGCTATCCGGCAAAACGCGTGGGCCAGCCGCATGTCGATACCGGGGACGGGCGGCGCTATGCGGTGATTTCGATGCCTGCAAAACGATTGCCCGGCATGACCGCGCGTGAACGTGTGAAATCGTGGACGCAAGGCGCCTTGCCGGTCGAGCACAGATCGCCTGACAGACCGCTGATCGCAGCTGAATAATACAGGCGCCGCACAGGCGTCTTTGACGGGGGAAACGGGTTACTCGGTTGGGGTTGCGGCCTCGGCCGGGGCAGCACCACAGGTGCCGACAAGTTGCTCATACTGCGCTGTCATCCAGCCAAGTGCAGCCGAGGGATCGCGTTCTTCAATCTGCCCGGTCATCTGACCGAAGACTTTCGCCGAACGGGAATCGGCGATCATGGCAAGGTCCTGGCTGGTGAGCACCGTGTCGTAGACGAAAAATGCTACGGCTACCAAAAGGATGCCGCGCAGCACGCCGAAGAGAAAGCCCAGACCCTGATCGAGCCCGCCCAGAGCCGAGCGTTGGATCATGCTGGAAAAGAGCGGCGTGAAGACCGACACGACCACAAGCGAGATGGCGACAACGGCGGCGAAGGCTGCGATGATCGACAACTCGCAACTGTCGCCGATGAAGTCGCCGACAACGGGGATTTCGCGGACCAGCGGCTCAACCGAGGGGGCGAACATGAAAGCCAGCACGGCAGCGCCGCTCCAGCCTGCAATCGCCATGGCTTCGCGTACAAATCCGCGCGAATAGGCCAAAAGGGCTGAGACCACCACAATTGCGGCGACCACGCCGTCAACGATTGTAAAACCTTCCATGCCGTCCGCTCCTTGGGTTCGGGCTTAGCGTTCGCCGAACACTTGCGTCACAAATTCCGCCAGATCAGGCATTTGCTTGATGTCCAGCGCTGCACCTGCGCCCAATTTGCTTTGGGCCGGAGCGATTGCGGAGGTGAAACCAAGTTTCTGCGCTTCTTTCAACCGATTTTCGGTCTGACCCACCGGACGCAGGGCACCTGAGAGGCTGATTTCGCCAAAAACGACACAGTCTTTGGGTAGGGCCGCGTCTTCGCGGGCGGAAATGAGCGCTGCGGCGACGGCCAGATCGGCTGCGGGCTCAGAGATGCGCATGCCGCCTGCGACGTTGAGATAGACATCGAGGCCGGTGAACGGCACGCCGCAGCGCGCCTCAAGCACGGCAAGGATCATGGCGAGGCGTCCGCCGTCCCAACCGACAACCGTACG
>ERZ1740070.708-NODE-708-length-22307-cov-13.494068_pt1 | contig 22307 bp, 22 predicted proteins | sample MGYA00581734_ERZ1740070 | MGnify/ENA primary metagenome ERZ1740070 (study PRJEB43018, sample SAMN04849744) | marine metagenome | isolation source: floating plastic debris | place: Pacific Ocean | collected 2008-09-01 | study: EMG produced TPA metagenomics...
GACCGGTCGCAAGACAGGGCAACAGCCCAAACCAAATCAAACCCCGCAGCCCAAGACTGCGGGGTTTTTTATGCTCGGGATGTTGGGCGCTGAGGAAAGTCGAACCGCATCGCGACCTGTTAAGCCGCTATTTGTGACTTGAGTGCGCGCAGGCGGCATGGTTGTGTCTGAAACAATCCTGCACAAGCAGATCCAAATGTATGGCCGGGGAGGCATATTTGACCGACACACCTATCGCGAAACCGCGAGATACGAGCTTCTTCGGACACCCTAAAGGGCTCGCAATCCTGTTCTTCACTGAGATGTGGGAGCGCTTTTCTTACTACGGTATGCGCGGCCTGTTGGTCCTCTATCTGACCCAACACTTCCTTTTTTCGGACGAAAAATCTTCGATCATGTATGGCGCTTATACCGCGCTCGTCTATGTGATGACGATTATCGGCGGAACGCTGGCAGATCGCTATTTGGGGCAGCGCAAAGCGGTCACGTTCGGGGCGATTCTGCTGTGCATTGGTCACTTTGGAATGGCCTTCGAAGGCTCCGGCTCGAAAGAGTATGTCGTCACCAACGGCACCGAGATCGAAATGCAATATGAAGGGCGGGGTGATAATCGCATGCTCTTCATGGAGTATGATGGCGCGGAACGACGGGTTACCTTTGACCTCGAAACCGGCGACCTTCAGGTGCTGGCCACCGCAGATCGTGAGCGCGAGCCAAGCGCAGAAATTTATGCAACGCTTGCGACGAGTGATTTCACGACCCGAATTGAACAGCAGACGCTGTACACAAACATTCTCTTCCTATCGCTCGCCTTCATCATTGCGGGTGTTGGATATTTGAAAGCGAATATCTCGACCATTGTCGGCGCGCTTTACGAATTTGACGACCCGCGCCGCGATTCAGGGTTCAGCCTGTTCTATATGGGCATCAATCTGGGCTCGTTGTTGTCGTCTTTAACCTGCGGGATCATCGGTATTGTATGGGGCTGGAAGTATGGGTTTGGCCTTGCCGGGATTGGCATGTTCCTTGGCTTGCTCGTCTTCATGTGGGGGCAGAAATACTTGGATGGTAAAGCCGAACCACCAAACCCAGAAGTTTTGAAAAAATCATTCCTCGGGCCGATCAGTGTTGAGATGGCGTGTTACCTGGCCGGGCTCGGCGTGATCGCAGTGTCGATGTTGTTGGTGATGAATTCAGAACTGATCCCTGAATGGTTTGTTGGGTCGCTCGGCATCGCGATTTTCTTCGGCCTGGTTGGCTATGCTTTTCTCAAGCTCAGCGGCACCGAACGCAAACGGATGTTCGCAGCCATCTATTTTGTGCTGGCGCAGATCCCATTCTGGGCGCTGTTCGAGCAGGCAGGCTCTTCGCTAACGCTGTTCACAGACCGATTGGTCGATAAGGAAATGTTCGGCTGGAATGTTCCGACGCCTGTCTTCCAATTCCTGAATGCCGGTTACATCGTTATCTTCGCACCACTCTTTGCTTGGATGTGGATTAGCCTCGGGAAGCGCGGTTTGGAACCCTCCACGCCAGTGAAGTTTGCGATTGGGGTTTTCCTGGCCGGACTCGGATTCCTGTCACTGGTTGGCGGTATGGGAATCTCAGGCACGACAGGCATGACCGCCGTATACTTCATCTTCCTAATCTATTGGGTGCACACAATGGGTGAGCTTATGGTGTCGCCAGTTGGTCTTTCGGCAGTGACAAAGATGGCGCCAGCCCGCGTGGTTGGTATGACCATGGGCGCTTGGTTCCTATATTCAGGCCTCTCCAACTTCCTCGCGGGCGTGATCGCGCGCAGCACGGGGGCGGAAACGATTGGCGGGCAGGTGACAAATATCGCTGAAGCGAAGGCGACCTATGTCAGTGTCTATTCGAATGTCGGCTATGTCGCGATGGGTATCGGGGTTGCCATGCTGGTGATCTCGCCGATCATTAAGAGCTGGATGAGTACGGATGTCGGCGCCGTTGATTCGATGGATGATGAATTGCGCGCCTCGGGAGAGAAACCTGCGTGACGACAGCCGATGGTACCCCACTCAAATCAGTTTTCGTGAGCATCTTGCTCACGATTTTGATGGTGATGAGCAGTGGGGTGGCCGGCGCCAAGCAGACAATTGACATTAAGATTAAGACTTGGCCGGAGCCGAAATTTCCGATGCTAGCCGCTTTGTTCGGTTCTGAAGGGCATTGCGATGTCCGATTTGGCGTTGACGAAAATGGGTTCGCTTTCGCGGTTACCGCATCCTGTACAAGGCGTATCTTCTGCTTTGAGGCCAAGCGGGCGGTCTCGGAGGCAACGTTCGACCCAAAAACGATAGACGGCGTTCCGGTCGTCAGAACGAATGTCGTCTATCCACTCGAGTTCTTTCTGGATGGATCCGGCTATGACAAGGATAATGACCCGCGGCCCCTGGAACTTTGCGAAATGCAGGCCGTCTCTTAACCCGCACCACCTACCGTGAGGCCGCCAACCTTTAGTGTCGGTTGCCCAACGCCGACAGGTACAGATTGTCCCGCCTTGCCGCAGGTTCCGACACCATCATCCATGGCGAAGTCATTGCCGATCATTTCGACCTGGCTGAGCGCCGTCGGGCCATGGCCGATCAGCGTGGCATTCTTTACCGGCGCGACGACTTTTCCATTCTCGACTAGATAAGCTTCTGTACATTGGAATACGAAGTTGCCAGATGTGATATCGACCTGACCGCCACCGAAATCGACGGCCCAGATGCCTTTTTTAATGGATGAGACGATTTCCTGAGGGTCGTCTTTGCCACCGAGCATCACAGTGTTGGTCATCCGAGGCATGATTGTCGCGTCGTAGGATTCCCGGCGTCCGTTTCCAGTTGGTGCGACACCCATCAGGCGCGCATTCTGGCGGTCCTGCATATAGCCTTTGAGGATCCCGTCTTCGATCAGGACGGTTCGGTTGGTCGGTGTGCCTTCATCATCGACGGAGAGCGATCCGCGACGCGCATCAATGGTGCCATCATCGATCACTGTGACGCCCTTTGAGGCGACTTGTTCGCCGACGCGGCCGGAATAGACGCTTGTGCCTTTGCGGTTGAAGTCGCCTTCCAGACCGTGCCCGACGGCTTCGTGCAGCAAGACGGCAGGCCAGCCAGGCCCAAGCACGACTTCCATTTCGCCTGCAGGGGCAGGGATCGACTCAAGATTGACCTCTGCTTTGCGGAGCGCGCGTAGGGCGAGGCCCTGCCAACGTTCCGGCGCGATCCACTCATCATAGGCGGCGCGTCCACCGGCACCTGCCGATGCTGATTCGCGGCGGCCATTCTGTTCCAGCGTGACCGATACGTTTAAACGGACGAGCGGGCGGACATCATGAAAGATCTCGCCTGCCGGGCGCAGGATATCAATTTGCTCGTGACTGCCTGCGAGAGAGACAGAGACTTGAACCACACGCGGGTCCTTGGCTCGGACCCAAGCGTCGATTTCCGCCAAAAGACCGGTCTTAACCGTAAAGTCTGGCGCTTCTGTTGGATCAATCGGCTTATAGAGTTGCCGGTTTGTCGGGACTGGGCCTGTATCAAGCTGACCTGAATAGCCGCGTTTGGCCTGCCGTGCTGTGTCTGCTGCCCGGCGAATCGCTTCTATGGATAGCTCGCCTGAATGTGCGTTTCCGCTTGCTTCGCCGGCGACGACCCGCAATCCGAAGCCTTGGCTCGTGTCATAGGTTGCCGATTTGAGGCGCCCATCGTCAAAAACGAACCCCTCAGAGCGAGAGCGTTGTACGTAAATGTCGCCATCATCGGCGCCGGAGGCGGCGTCGCTGAGGATTTTCGAGGCGTCTTGGGTGTCAAAAGGCAGATCAGTATAGGTCATGCCATATATCTGACGTTGCCGGAGCGCTGGATCAAGCGCTCCGGTGTGAACAATTTGATTATCCGGCGGTTTCGACGGAGAATCGGGTCAACTGCCGCTCGGCAAGTTCCCAACCAGGCTTCAATTCGAGCGATTTTTGGAAATCGTCATAAGCGCCCGCCACGTCGCCTGTGTTTTCGCGGGCTATGGCGCGGTTGTAGTGCGCCGCGAACAGATCTGCTGATTCGAGCTGGATCGCGCGGTTGAGAGGCGCGATCGCGGAGTCGAAGTCTTTCAGATAAATATGAGCAGCGCCTTCGTTCAGATAAGCCGCGCCGAGATCCGGCATCAGCGTGGTGGCTTCTGAATAATCTTCCAGCGCCTTGTCATATTGGCCTTCGCGCATCCGCAGGACGCCGCGATTGACGTAGGTGGCAGCGCGATTCTTTCGCGTCATGGCCTGTTCGCGCAAGGCGCGGGTGCAGATCTCTTCGGTGGCGCGGAAGTTTGAAAATCCGCTTTTGGTTTTCTGGTAGCAATCGCCGCCGAGGCCTTGGCCAATAACGAAGACCTGAGCTGACGCGGTTTCTGCGGCCAGTGCCGTCGCGGCTGCAGCGATCATAAGCTTGAGTCTCATCTCATATCTCCTGCTTTTAAGCTTTAACCATACACTAATATCGTAGACTTAGCGACAGAGTGCGACATTTTATGAGAGCTGGTCGTATTGGGTAGACCTCGGGCTTTCACGTATATATGGCTGCGGTCAAGATTGGATGGAGTGACTCTTGCGTTACGTTCTTGCATGGATTTCTGCGGCGCTGATGACTGGATCGGCGTTTGCACAAGAATTAGTCGGGCAGCCGACCCCTGGCGCCATAGGATTTCAGCCCGCGGCGACGCGGATTATGGAGCGTGTAAACGACTTCCATAATTACCTGCTTTGGTTCATCGTGCCGATTACGATTTTCGTTCTCGCACTGCTGATCTGGGTCTGTGTCCGCTACAATAAGCGCGCCAACCCAGAACCGCGCAAGTTTAGCCACAATACGACGATTGAGATCGTCTGGACGGCTGTCCCAGTGATCATCCTCGTTTTGATTGCGGGCCCATCTTTCTCGAACCTGTTCTATCAAGAGAATGAGCCGGACCTCGAAGCCATTGCGCAAAGCGGCGACATGGATGACCCGAACATCTACGTTGACGCGGCCAAAGAAGGCTGGATCACCGTCAAGGCTGAAGGCATGGGGAACTGGGCTTGGACCTATTATTATATGGACGAATTGGATTCTGAGGGTTTCCCGATCCAATACGTCTCAAACGGCATTCACTACGGCCTGCCAACAGACCCAGCGCCGACCCCAGAAAAGCCGCTTTACCTGGCAACGGACTACCCAATGGTGATCCCGGTAAACCGCTACATTCGCTACCAGACAACATCTGACCGCGTGATCCACTCTTGGACTGTTCCAGCGTTTGGCGTGAAGACAGACGCTGTTCCAGGACGCCTTAATGAGGGGTGGTTCTTAGTTGAGGAAACCGGCGTTTATTACGGTCAGTGTTCAGAGCTGTGTGGTAAGAACCACGCCTTTATGCCCATCGAGGTGCGTGTGGTGCCGCAGGACCAGTATGACCGCTGGATTGAAGTTATGAAAACAGGCGATGTCGATGCCGCGACTGAGCTCGTACAAGTTATAGATCCGATTGGTGAGGCTACGCGCCTCGCGTCGGTCGAGTAAGAGAGGGATTTAGATCATGCCTATGGATCAAGTTGCTGCTCACGGCCACGACGCCCACGATCACAAGCCTGGCTTTTTCACACGTTGGTTCTTCTCAACCAACCACAAAGACATTGGTACACTGTACCTCGTATTCGCTCTGATTGCGGGTATTGTAGGCTACTCGCTTTCAGGCCTTATCCGCCTCGAACTCGCAGAGCCCGGCATTGGCCCTATGACGGGGCTTATGGAAGTTCTTTACGGAACGACCGGACAGCAGGCGATTGAGCAGGCGAAGAGCTTCTATAATGTCGTCATCACCTATCACGGCCTAATCATGATCTTCTTCATGGTTATGCCAGCGTTGATCGGTGGTTTCGGGAATTGGTTTGTGCCGCTGATGATTGGCGCGCCAGACATGGCGTTCCCGCGGATGAACAATATTTCGTTCTGGTTGACCGTTGTTGCGTTTATCATCGCAATGATTTCATTCCTGGTGCCAGGCGGTAACGGTGTGAACGGATTTGGTGGGGGCTGGGTGCTTTATCCGCCGCTCTCTAGTACGGCCGGACATGCAGGGCCTTCTATGGACCTCCTGATCCTGTCACTGCATACCGCCGGTATCGCTTCGATCCTCGGTGCAATCAACTTCATTGTGACCATTTTGAACATGCGCGCGCCAGGTATGACGCTGCACAAGATGCCACTATTTGCTTGGTCTATGCTGGTCACAGCAGTCCTGCTTTTGCTCGCGCTTCCAGTGCTTGCAGGCGCGCTGACGATGCTTCTGACTGACCGGAACTTTGGATCTCAGTTCTTTGATCCATCCGGCGGCGGCGACCCGATCATGTTCCAGCACTTGTTCTGGTTCTTCGGACACCCCGAAGTGTACATCATGATTTTGCCAGCCTTTGGCATCATCTCGCACATCGTCTCGACATTCTCGAAGAAACCAATCTTTGGTTATCTCGGTATGGCTTATGCGATGGTCTCTATTGGCGCGATCGGATTCATCGTGTGGGCGCACCACATGTACACCGTTGGTATGCCGTCAGACATGAAGGCGTACTTCGTTGCGGCAACGATGGTGATCGCGGTGCCCACGGGGATTAAGATCTTCTCCTGGATTGCCACAATGTGGGGCGGATCGATCGACTTCTCAGTTCCTATGGTCTGGGCGATCGGTTTCATCTTCCTGTTCACGCTCGGCGGTGTCACCGGCGTCGTGCTTGCGAATGCTGGTATCGACCATGCGCTGCACGATACGTACTATGTGGTTGCTCACTTCCATTACGTACTGTCGCTCGGCGCCGTGTTTGGTCTCTTCGCTGGCTGGTACTACTGGTATGAGAAGATGTTCGGCGTGAAGTATAATAAGTTCATCGGTTACCTGCACTTCTGGGTGATGTTTGTCGCGTCTAACTTGATCTTCTTCCCACAGCACTTCCTCGGACTGAACGGTATGCCGCGCCGCTACGTCGACTATCCGGAAGCGTTCTCGCTTTGGAACTATGTGTCTTCTATGGGCTATGCGCTCTCTATGGTCGCAACACTGCTATTCTTCTTCGGTGTCATCGAGTCGATGCTGCGCCGCCGCAAGGCAGAAGCAAATCCATGGGGCGAGGGTGCCACGACACTTGAGTGGACGCTCCCAAGCCCGCCACCATTCCACCAGTTCAATGAACTGCCAGTGGTGAAGAATGAGGCGGGTCACTAAGCCAGCCCGCAACAAATAAAACCGGGCGGCCCTTTGCGCAAAAACAGCGCAGAGGGCCGTTTCCTTAGGACAGTGAAAGAAAACGTACTATGTCCGTCGAGATGACCGCAGAACCTTCCACTCCGAAGCTCGCCACAGCAGGTGATTATGTCGAGCTCCTGAAGCCGCGCATTATGATGCTTGTGGTATTCACAGCGCTTGCCGGGCTCGTAGCCGCTGTTGGCGTGACAGGGCAGGCGATCAATCCCGTGCTTGCCTCTGTTGCAATCCTCGCTGTCGCGCTCGGCTCTGGCGCCGCTGGTGCCATCAATATGTGGTATGACGCCGATATCGACGCTGTGATGACGCGTACGTCTACGCGCCCCGTGCCATCTGGGGCTGTGCCAAAAGACGAAGCACTGACCATGGGGCTGATCATGTCAGCCGTTTCGGTTCTATTGATGTGGATCGCTTCCAATGTTCTCGCCGCGGGACTTTTGGCGCTCTCGATCGCCTATTATGGCTGGTTCTACACAATGGTGCTGAAGCGCCGCACGGCTCAGAACATCGTGATTGGCGGCGCAGCAGGCGCATTTCCGCCGGTCATTGGTTGGGCGGCGGTCACAGGTAACACGCCGCTTGATGCCTGGATCCTATTCGCTATCATTTTCTTTTGGACTCCGCCGCATTTCTGGGCGCTCAGCCTGGTCGCTCATAAAGAGTATGAGAAGGCTGGCGTACCCATGCTTCCGGTCACAAATGGCGCGAAGGCAACCCGGGATCAGATCCTGATCTACACCTTACTATTGGCGCCGATTGGCCTCGCGCCCTTGCTCACCGGGCTTGGCGGCTGGGTATATGGCGCCGTGGGTGTCGTTCTAACGCTCGGCTTTATCTTTTTCGCCGCGAAAGTCTGGCGCAGCGAAGCAGGGGAGGCCGATGCGGGTGACGCGGAACGCAAACTCGCCATGGGCATGTTTGCGTTTTCGATCTTCTACCTGTTTGGGCTCTTTGCCGCACTCATCATAGAGCGTGGTTTCGGTCTATACTTCCCGCTCGGAGGACTTTGATGGTCGATACAGTTCCTACAGCCGCCGCACCTGAAGCGAGTCTGCAACTCAAAGCACAGAAGCGCCGCAATCTTTGGCTCGCGCTGGCGCTTGTCGCTTTTGTGGTCACGGTTGGCGTCACGACCGCTGTACGCATCCAAGAAACGGATTTCTCGGGCGGGGATCGATTGTATTTCTCTGGCTATCTGGACGAAGCTGAGAAAGAGCAGGCGGACCGTGAAGCTGTCGAGCGCTATGAGGCGATGCGCGCTGAAGAAGCGGCTCAGACTCAAGCCGCTGTAACCGAGCCTGCAGAAGCGGCTGAGACACCGGAGAGCGGCGATGAATAATGGCAAGATCGCTCTGTTCGCGACGCTTGGCGCGCTGTTTATGCTGGGCCTCGCCTTTGCCTCTAAGCCGCTCTACGACACGTTTTGTCGGATCACCGGCTTTGGCGGAACAACTCAGATTGCTCAACAAGCCCCAGAACGCATTAGCGACCGGGAAGTGACGGTACGGTTTGACGCGAATGTCGCCAATGCGCCGCTTAAGTTCAAAGCGTCTCAGACCAATTTGCCCGTGCAGCTCGGCGCCCACAGTCTGGCCTTCTATGAGGTCAAGAATACCTCGGCGAGCGATGTCAGCGTGATTGCCAGCTATAATGTCACCCCGCACAAAGCTGGGCGGTTTTTCAGCAAGCTTGAATGCTTCTGCTTTGAAGAGCGGATCATCAAAGCCGGCGAGACAAAGAAGCTGCCCGTCATCTTTTTCGTCGATCCTGCGATGGAGGAAGAGCGCGGCGCCGATGATATTCGGACGATTACGCTTTCTTATACCTTCTTCAATACCGACGAATTCACAGGTGCGACGAAAACGGCATCACTAAACTGAGTGGTTGCAGAATCCTCAAAGTGCGGTCTAAAAGCGCCTGAGATTGTAATAACTATTGCCGCAAGGGGCTTCCCGTAATGGCCGAAGACGTCAAACACGACTATCACCTCGTAAATCCATCGCCTTGGCCGCTGATCGGCTCAATCGCTGTGCTTGTGCTCGCGATTGGCGGCGTGACCTATATGAAGGGTCTTTTCGGAATTGAAGCTGGTCAATTGTGGACCTTGGTTCCTGGCTTCTTGATGGTCATTTGGACAATGGTCGGCTGGTGGCGTGAAGTCGTCAAAGAAGGCCGCACGGGCGATCACACGCCGGTCGTGGAAATCGGCCTCAAATACGGAATGATCCTGTTCATTGTGTCGGAAGTTATGTTCTTCGCGGCCTGGTTCTGGAGCTTCTTTGAGCTCGCGATCTTCTATCCAGCCCGCGTTGGCGCAACGTTTGATGCGACCAGCCCCGTTTGGGAAGGCCTGAATGCGTTCGCGCAGTGGCCGCCAACGGGCGTAACGACATTTGATCCATTCCATCTGCCATTGGTCAACACGTTGATCCTACTGCTGTCTGGAACAACGGTTACGGCCGCGCACCATGCCTTGCAGCACGACAAAATGGACAATGCCAAGTTCATGTTGATCCTAACGATCGTTCTTGGTTTCGCGTTCACGTGCTTGCAGGTCTATGAGTATTCATTGGCCCAGTTCACATTTGACGGAACGCTTTATGGCTCCGCCTTCTTCATGGCGACCGGCTTCCACGGCGCGCATGTTGTGATCGGAACCATCTTCCTCGCGGTCTGCCTGTTCCGTCTGTATGCCAACAATATGACCGCTAAGAAGCATCTCGGCTTTGAATTTGCGGCCTGGTACTGGCACTTCGTTGACGTGGTCTGGCTTTTCCTGTTTGCTTTTGTCTATGTGCTGCCGCACTTGGTCTTGGGGCATTAACATCCCTGAATTACGGGCTCGCTCTTCGGACGCGGGCCCGTTTCACATTTACCGAAAGACTGGCGAATGACGTTTCGCCCTATGCCCATTCTAACTGTGCTCAGCCTAGTGAGCCTTGTCATCCTCGTGTTGCTCGGGAATTGGCAGTATGAGCGTTACTCTGAAAAAATAGATGCGCCTGCGATTGAAGAACAGGTCGAAGAGAGTGTTCTGGTTAGGGTTCTAATCGACACATCCCATCCTGGGTATGCGCAACAAGTCTATGGCTTTGCCAATAGCGAACCGATCTGGCGCCGTTACGTCCCAGGAACTCTTGAAGCGACCGGAGAGACCGTCATCACTATGGTCGAAGCCACAGGCGGCGCAGAGCCCGTACCTGTGCGCATCGCGGACCTGCCCGAAACGGCGACGTTCGAAGGCGTTGTTTCCGCGAAAACGCCGAGCAATTCCGCTTTCGCGTCGACTGATGATCCAGACGCGAACATTTGGTACAGCCTTAACCCTACCAAGCTTGCCGACAAATTCGGACTTTCGAACACGCCTCGAATTGTCGAACCGACCCGGATGATGGTCCGAAATGCGGCGGATTTGACGCGCGCCCGGCAGACGCTCAATCCTTACGCCTTTGCCAAGCCGATTGATCCGTTGCCGCCAGAGCGTCATTTTGGCTACGCACTGACGTGGTGGGGGATGGCCTTAGGACTGATTGGTGTGTATGTGGCGCTGCACCGCGCACGCGGGCGTTTGAAGTTCTAATAAAGGCCAACACGCGATGAAATATGTTTCGACCCGAGGGCAAGCGGCTCCTGTCGATTTTGTGGAAGCCTGCCTCACCGGCTTGGCCCCAGATGGCGGCCTATACGTGCCTGAAGCTTGGCCGCAGATTGAGCCCGCGTTGCCCAACGAGACTTATGTTAAAGTTGCGACCCGCATTCTGAAAGCGTTTGCAGGCGATAGTTTGAGCGAAGCCGATATTGCGGGCCTTTGCGAGCGTGCCTATGCGAGCTTCTCTCACCATTCTGTAGCGCCCTTAATGCAAAGCGGCCCGAACGCCTATGTGATGGAACTGCATCATGGCCCGACGCTCGCGTTCAAGGACGTCGCGATGCAATTCATCGGACAGCTTTATGATCTCGTATTGTCGCGCCGGGGTGAGCGTATGAGCGTTGTCTGTGCAACCTCTGGCGATACCGGTGGCGCTGCAGCGGCAGCATTTGCCGGCGCCTCGCACGTCGATCTTTACATCCTGCACCCTCACGAGCGTGTTTCGCCCGTCCAGCGTTTGTTCATGACGACGACGGGCGCCAGCAATGTCCACAATCTCGCGCTTGATGGCGACTTTGATGATTGCCAAGCGATCGTGAAGTCTCTGTTCGCTGACACGGCCTTTTCTGCGCAAGTGCAGCTATCAGGCGTCAACTCGATCAACTGGGCGCGGATTGCGGCGCAATCTGTCTACTACGCGACAACCCAAGCCGCGATCGGCCCTGACCGTGCGATTCGGTTCGTTGTTCCGAGTGGGAATATGGGCGACGCCTTTGCAGGCTATGTCGCGGCGCGTTGCGGTCTGCTGGCCGGATTTGAGCTGGTCTGTGCCGTCAACGAGAATAAGACACTCGCCACACTCCTCGCGGATGGCGAAATGAAGCGTGAGCAGGCGGTGCCAACACCGAGCCCGGCCATGGACATCTCTGTTCCCAGCAACTTTGAGCGACTTTTCTTCGAAGTCGCTGGACGGGATGGTGACACCGTGCGCCGCACGTACGATCAATATCGCCAGTCCGGAATGGCGACGCTGCCGGATGAGGTTCGTGGCCCGCTGAGCTGCACCGGTCTATCGGCGTTGATGGTTGATAATGATGGGACGCTCAAGGAGATGCAGGTTTTCCTCGATGAAACAGGCGCTTTGATCTGCCCACATACGGCGGTTGGGACGTCGGCCGTGAGGCGCCTCTCTGCAACCGAGGCGACAACTGTCGTTTTATCGACCGCGCACGCCGCAAAGTTTCCGGAAACGGTCAAAGAAGCGACCGGCCAAGACGCGCCTCTGCCAACACGGTCACAGTCTCTGATTGAGCGCGGCGAAGTGTTTAAAAGAGTTTCAAATGACCTGGGCGCCGTGAAGGACTATATTCGCTCAAACATGGTCGCAGAGGCGTAATCATTTGAGTGCTCCAATTGGTGAATGGCAGTGGAATAAGGCAACGCGGCGACTAACGCTTGCCTTGCAACCGGCAGTGCTAGGGCGTCAATTATCTGGCGACTGGGCGCTCGACGATCTCGGGAATGTGCTCGATGGACTGAGTCGCCAACGCTTGGAGACCGGGTTCAGCACGCCGAACGGAGATGTTGGCTTTGAGCTCATCACCGCCGAGGGCGAGGCGATCTTTCTCGCAGGTGGCCCGGTTGATGAAGTGCGGTCACGCGGCGTGATCCTATCGGTCGCGGACACAACTGAACTTGGCAGCGAGCCTGGTGCAGACCTTCTACCCGTATTCCAGCCCATCGTATGCTTGCGGAGTCAGCGCATTGAGGGGTTTGAGGCACTGGCCCGCTGGCAAGGTAAAGACCAGCAGCAACACCCCGTCGGTGATACGCAAGGCTTGGCGACCTCGATGCTGATTTTCGCCGCTGACGCGCTCAGCCGGTTTCGTGACATCGCCCGCAATCCGAATCTGTTTGTTCAGGTGAATATTACGAGCCACGACTTGGCCGATGCGCAATTGGTCGATTTAGTTTCGGCGATTCGGTCTGGGCATGAACTCGCACCCGGGGCCATTCGGTTTGAGCTGACAGAGCAGGATGCTTTGCGCGATACCGAGCAATCGCTGCAGCGCTTGCATGAATTGCGGGATGCCGGTGCGGGAATTGTTTTGGATGATTTCGGCTCTGGCCATTCATCCTTTCAATGGCTCGCGGACTTGCCAGCTGATGCGCTGAAAGTTGATTCGAGCCTTGTTCAGCAAATCGACAATCCGCGCGTTGAGACGATCTTAGAGGCGCTCACTTTGATGGCTCGTCGGCTTGGCATGTCTTCGACCGCGGAGGGTGTTGAAGATCTCGCGATGTTGACGCGCTTGCGAACGCTCGGTTTTGACCATGCGCAGGGGTTTGCGCTTGGCCGCCCGCAACCCGCAGACGTGACCGAAGCCTTACTCAGCGCCTAGATTCCGAGATCGACTTCCAGGGTCGAGATGGCGTGGACAAAATTACTCGGCGCCAGAGACGATTTGCCGGTCCAGCGAATGTTCGGGAACCGGTCGAGAATATTCTTATAAGCGGTTTCCAGTTGCATGATCGCGACGCGCTTACCCAAACAAACATGCGGACCATTGCCGAACGCTAAGTGCTCATTGGCATTTGCGCGTTCGATATCGAACTGGTTCGGATTCTCAAACTTTGCGGGATCACGGTTGGCCGCCGCATAATACATCACGACCTTATCGCCTTCGCTGAGCGGCTGGCCGCCGAGCTCGGTGTCTTTCGTGACCGTCCGGCGCATATAGGTCACCGGGCTCACCATGCGGATCGCTTCATTGACGAAATTGCTCGAGAGCGCTGGATTGGCGATCAGTTTGGCGCGTTGATCCATATTTTCCGTCAGCAGCTTCATGGTGCCCGACAATGAGTTTCGCGTTGTGTCATTGCCCGCGAAGACGATTAGGAGCCAGGAGCCGTCCAGGAACTCATCCGACAGCAACTCGCCATCAATCTTGGAGTTTGCAATCGCGCTCAGAAGATCGTTCTGAGGATTCTTGCGGCGCTCTAAGAGTTGGTGGCGGCCATAATCGAACAGCGCTTGGATCTCTGACATGAACTCAAGGATTTGCGCTTCGGTGAGATTGCCAAGCCCTTCCTGTTGCGCCTGGTACTGAGCGTTTTCCAGGAAGTGCATCCAATGCACCAGTTTCGGGCGATCTGCTTCCGGCACGCCGAGGATTTCGCACAGCGTAAATAGCGGGAGTTCGGCCGAGAAGCTCTCCACCATATCCACAACGGGACCTTTTGCCTGCATGTCATCGAGCAGCTCGTTGACCTTGCCGTCGACCTTTTTGCGGAGCTCAGCCACATAGTCTGGCCGGAACCACGCCATATGCTCCATCCGCAGCGGCGTATGGTGTGGACGGTCCAGATTGATCAGAGAATTCAGCGACGAAGAGTGGAGCAGGGGATGGCGGGGCGTGTCGGGTAGGCCATAGGTCATCAAGATCCCACCGCGTTGCGATGAGTAGGTGACGGGGTCGACCTCAACCGTCTTGATGAGTTCATGGCTGGTAAGCGCCCAGAACCCTCGCCCGACTTGCTCTGGGTGCCACATGATCGGCGCTTTGGACCGCATCTCATCGAACGCATCAAACGCGTATGCGCCGCGGCTTGAGAATACTTCCGGACTGTCGAGCTGGATCGGAGGCTCGAGCGAGTAAATAGGTGGATTGGACGGCGGAGCAGACTGCGATTCTTCTTGATAGGTCTCGGTAACGTTCTGAAAGCCCATTTGCGTCTCCGGTGTTTATCTTCCTTTGGTCTGCAGCATTCTGAGGCTGCTTTACGTGCACGTTACCCTATCGTTTTCGTCTGTGAACCCGTGACCCACCGGAAGGACGCCGCCGCTGTGGGCGTTCCTCAGGTTCTTGTGGGAGCAGCTTGTTCGGGATGACATCCTGCAACTGCTCTCGCAAAACCTCCGCCGGGATTTCTTCGACGGCGCCCGGACGAAGATCGGACAGCTCAAACGGCCCATACTGGGTTCGGATCAACCGGTTCACCTGCAAGCCAAGATGTTCCAGCGCCTTGCGGACTTCGCGGTTTTTACCCTCGGTTAGGCGCACATTCAGCCAATTGTTCGTGCCCGTTTGCCGTTCGAGTTCGGCTTCGATCGACGTGTAGCGTGTGCCATCATCGAGTGTTACGCCGCCTTTCAACGTATCGAGCATCTCTTGCGAGGTCTCCCCGTGCGCGCGGGCGCGGTAGTGGCGAACAAAGCCGGTCTTGGGTAATTCCATAGCACGCGCGAGATGACCGTCATTGGTGAGAAGGAGAATACCTTCTGTCGTTAGATCGAGCCGCCCAATCGTAATAGTCCGAGGCAACGACTTCGGTAACTCGTCAAAGATCGTACGCCGCCCTTCAGGATCAGACGTTGTGGTGATCAACCCCGACGGCTTGTGATAACGCCAAACTCGAACAGGCTCATGCGCTTGGACGCGTTTCCCATGAACCCGGATATCTTCGCGCCCCGTGACTTTGAATGCAGGAGTGGTGAGTTTGCGCCCATCGACACGAACCTCGCCGCGCTCAATCATCGCTTCGGCTTCTCTGCGGGAGGCGACGCCAGCGCGCGCTAGGTATTTTGCGATCCGTTCGCCTTCGCTCCAATCGGTTTCCACGCCCTTACTTGGGCGTTTCGGACGATTTGGGCGGCGTTTTGGCTTTCGGTTCGTCTCTCGACGGTCCGTCATATGGATCTCCGTTTACGTCTGCAGCCCAAAGACGGGCGCGAGGATCATCAACCCTAATACCAGCTCCATCGGAATCCAAACGGGAATGAGGCCATTTGACCGGTTTTGTTTTTTGTCGAGCAGAAGCGACAAGGTCCGGCCGAAGCCAGCGCCGATCCATCCCATCGCGACGGGGAACAGGGCGAAGACCTTATAGGTCAGTTCGAGACTGCCTTGCAGAAGGATCACCAGCACTGAGAGATGGATCAGCAAGAGTAGTCCGCCATAGGTGGCGCGAAACTCAGAGAAGCCACCTGGCTTTTCCGGATTGGGGTCTTCTACCAATCTGACGACGCCAGCCGCCCAAGAGGGAATCAATAAGGCGCCCAATCCGAGTGCAGCGCAGAACCCAAGCGCGATGATTGCGAAAATATCCAAAATCGGCGGCATCATAAGATCCTCTAGTATGTAACAGAGATTATAGGTCGCGGGCTGCGTTTGGACAGGATCTACATGATGCCCGCATCGCGCCAGGCCTCTTTCGGCCAGCGGCGGTGCTGCCAGAACCACTGTTCTGGATTGGCGCGGACTTCAGCTTCAATCAGGCCGGTGATGCGCTCTACGCAGGTTTTAACGTCTGTTTCCACGTCGCCAGTCTGTTCGGGCGTAAAGGGTTCGTGGACCGTCACTGCAAAGCGGGCAGGGCCGGTTCGCCGGGTTGTCACGAGCACGATCGGCACTTTGTATTTCAGTGCGAGCCGAGAGGGTCCCGGTGCCGTCATTGCATCGTGACCGAAAAACGGGATTGAAAGGCCCTGATTAAACTTCTGATCGTTCATCAGCGCGACGCTGCGATTCTTACCAAGCGCGCGCATCATCTCGCGTGTCCCGAGGCCCTTTGGGGTGAGGACGCCTATGCCGTAATCGTGGCGGACTTTGTTAAGCTTACGATCGATATGGGGATTGTTCAGCGCGCGATAGGTGATCAAACAGTCGACCGGGCGGTTACAGATGACGGCCGCCATGACTTCCCAATTCGCGAAATGGCCGGAGACGAAAACTGCGCCTTGGTCGGAGTTTTCCACCGCGTCCAAATGCTCAGCGCCGATGACGTCAACGCGGTCGCCTGCATAGGGATCAATTTTTGGGAGGTGCGGTAATTCCCCAGCCGTTCGGCCTACGCTTTCCCAGGAGGCCAGCGCGATGCGATCTCGCTCCTCATCAGAGAGGTCTGGAAAAGCAAGCGCCAAATTACGCTTCACCGTCTTGTTCTGGGAGAGGAGTGGGGCGATCCGTTTCATCAGCCAACCCAGAAAACTGGACGCGCGGTCCGGGCCGAGCGCCTTCATCGGGGCCCAATAGATCACATCCCAAGCAAAAGCCTCGATACGCCACATCAAGCGCTGACCGAAAGTTGAGCGATTGTCGATGTCTTTTGGACGGATGTATTGCGGCGTAGCTTTAGCCATCAGGGCCGCCTTTGATCACATCTGCGATCAGTTTGTCGAGCTGGTCTTGCGGTTCAAACTGTACCTGAATAGGCAGGCTCTTGATTCCTTCGGCCTCGTCTGGGCTTAATCGCGTGAGGTCTTTTTCGGTTGTGATCAGTGTAGCTTGATGGTCCGCCGCCAGATTGCGGAGATACTTTAGATCTGCGGCTGAGTATGTGTGATGGTCTGGGAAAGGAACGGCATCACACGTCTCGATGCCAAGCGCGTTCAAAGTGTCGAAAAACTTCTCCGGCCTGCCAATGCCCGCGAACGCAACATACTTGCTTTCAGGTGGGCGCTCCGCAGCAACGATCGTTCCTTTGATGAGCGGCACAGAAGCGAGACTGAGGTCTTCGGGTGGCACCGCGTCTCCCATCAGTACGATGGCATTGGCGCGGGATAGACCGTCCTGGATCGTTTCCCGCAGTGGACCCTTCGGGATGACAAATCCGTTGCCGAAGCCTGCATGGGAGTCGACGACGACGAAAGTGAAATCCTTGTGCAGTCCGGGGTTTTGATGACCATCATCCATTATGATGACATCGACACCCGCCGTTGCCATAGCTCTGCCAGCAGCCGCGCGATCTGTGCTGATCCATGTTTCACCATGACGCGCGAGCATTAAGGGCTCGTCGCCTACGTCCGCTGCAGTATGGGTTGCGGGATCAACGCGCAACGGTCCTTTGAGGCGACCTTTATAGCCTCGGCTTAGTGTCGCGGCGCGCAGACTATGTGCTTCAGAAATCTGTTGGCGCAAAGCCGCGACCACAGGGCTCTTCCCGACGCCGCCAGCGGTTAAGTTGCCGACACAGATCACAATTGGATCGACCTTTAGCGGCTTGGCGTTCTTAATTTTCCAGCGTGTGACGCCGGCATAAATTGCCGCGATAGGCGATAGCAGAAAGCGGAGCAGGGGCGCGGCTTCTCTCGATTTGGGATCAACCTCCCTCGACCAAAAGCGTGGCTCTCTCATGCTTTCAGCCCCACACGTTGGAGAATTGGTTCCATCGCTGCCAGTGTTGCAGTCATTGGGCCTTTCGCATCAGTCTCCAGGGCGTCTCTCATTGCCTCAGAAACCGGTGCAGGTGGGTAGGCGGCGATCAAGGCGTCAGCATCTTCGACCAATGTAAAGCCATCATGCGCTTGTAACTGCACGGTTAAGTCTGAGAAATTGAATAGGCTGGGGCCGGTGAGAATAGGTTTGCCGAGCCGCAGCGCTTCCAGTGGATTATGACCGCCAACCCCAGGGGCATGACCGCCGCCCAGATAGACACTATTGGCCAGGCGATACCAGAGTCCCATCTCACCCATCGTATCGGCAAGGAGTACGTCTGTGCCGGGCGGAATAGCGCGTGTTTCGGACCATCGTGACACGCTTAATTTCGTACAAGAAAGGAGGCTGTCGACTTCATCTCCGCGCTCAGGGTGGCGCGGCGCAATGATCAGCAATGGGCGCGGCTGCAGCTTTGGAAAAGCATCGATGATCAGGGCTTCTTCGCCGGCATGGGTGGAGGCGGCTAAAAACACGTCCCTAGGTCCGACGGCGGCGCGCAACGCCTGCAGCATTGTTTCATCAACAGTCGGGGCGGGTAGGGCCGATTTGAGGTTGCCGGGATTGATAACCGATTTGCCAGATAGCGCCTCAAGACCGGTTTTGGTCTGAACGTCGGCGGCAATCATCAGATCGTAAGTCGAGAATACAGTTTCGGCTGTCTTCTTGAAGCGAAGCCAACCGAGCGTGCTCCTTTCGGTCATGCGGGCATTTACCAGGATGGCAGGAACACCACGCGCCTCGAGCTCCAAAAGTTGGTTCGGCCAAATCTCACCTTCCGCGAATATGGTGAGATTTGGTTGCCAGTGATCCAGAAACCGGCGTGTCGCGCCGCGCGTATCGACCGGCGCCATCTTTTGGGTGGCGATGATTGCACTGAGGCTCGGGTCATCTTTCAAGGTTTTGGCGATGAGCCCGGCCGCGGTTTGCGTTTGGCAGGTAAACAGGAATGCCGCGTCGGTCAGGCCGTCACTGACCAGACGTCGGGCCAATTCGAGCAGCAATTGCGATTCGCCGACACTCGCTGCGTGAAACCAGATCAGCTTCTCAGTTGTTTTGGGCTCGATATACTTTGCGAAACGCTCGTGAATCCTTGCGTGGTTTTCTTTTCCAGCCTTTACACGCCGACGAAAGAACGCACCCAAAAAGGGTGCGATTAGGCGGTTCAAAATCTTGTATAAAAAAAGTCCGAGCGGCATTGCGCCCTTATAAGCAGATTGCGGGACAATGTCCCACTAAGTGTTTCAGCCTGCGATGATGCCGGCAAACGTATTCGCTGGCGATCCCGAGCTGGTCTCGGACTGGTCATTGGAATCCGGCGTCAGAGAGAAACCCATCCACGCAAGAATGACCGCAATCGTGAAATTTCGAACAGCAACAAGAAGGCTAATCATAGTCTACCCCAATTCCATATCGAATAACATTAAACCAGAATCGCCTGCACGAAAAGGGGGATCATGCTAGAAATCGACCGAATCGCAGATTTTTTGATCCCAACCAGCAATAGGCGCACGTCATGGAAATTGATATCGATCATTTAATGAGCATGACTGGCGGCGACGCCGATCTCGCAGACGAGGTTTTGGACATTTTTCGCAATCAGGCCGAGATGTGGGGACGTTTGCTCGATCCAGATCTGAACCAGACCCAATGGGCAGATGCCGCCCATGCGTTGAAGGGCGCCGCTCTGAGTATAGGCGCGAAAGAGTTTGCGGAAGAATGCGCTACTGTTGAACAAAAGGGCAGGGGAGAGGTTACGGTCAGCCGGGTTGAGAGTGCGACCCTGTTATCGTCTCTCAAAGATGGACTTGGGCAAGCGATCGAGGCCTGCGCAAAAGCGAGTTATCACTTATCGAAGCCGGGCTTGAGGCGGTCGAACGACTCGAACTCATAGGCGATGCAGCGATCAATCAACGTGCGCCAGACGGGTTCAGCAATCGCTTTCGATAAGCCCTGACGTTCGGATTCTGCCTTCACCTTAGCGATGACATCTTCGATCCGAGGACGATCAAGCACGGCTTTGCGTGCACCCTTAATGCGCGCTGCAGCATCCATAAATGACTGACGTTCAACGAGAAGCTCGACAAGCAATCGATCGATACGATCGACCTCGTGGCGGACATCGTCCATTGTCTGCGCAGTCTCAGACGAATGGTATCGCGTGGTGCGATCTTTGAGTGTGTCAGACATCATCCCTAGCCTTTCGCTGTCCCATATATTTGTGCCTCACGCGCATTAAGCGATGCGGTGCGACGACGCGGGGGCCTGTCCAGAATCGAATAGGCCTTCCGATCAAGAACCGGAAGGCCATGGATACAGTAAGCGTTTGAGCCTATTTCGCGATCAAGTAAGGCATGCGCGCTTGGATCTGGCTTGAGCGGCTGGCTTCAACCTCAGAGATAAGGGCCTGAACTTCAGGCTCATTGATAATTTGAGCCAGTTGCCCAATCGCTTTCAGTTCTTGAGCTGACGCGCTGCTGGAGACGCCGAGGAACGGAATTCCGCCAGCTGACATCGGATAGGTCACGATGCGAATGTCCGCATCAGCCTCGATTTCTGCGAGCTCACGTGCCTTGGCGATTGCCGTGTTCAAGCCGCCAAGTTCGTCAACCAGGCCGACCTCAAAAGCATCCGCACCGCTCCAAACCCGTCCGCGTGCGACTTGGTCGAGCTCGGCTTCGGTGAGACCGCGGCCCTCGGATACAAGCTGTGTGAAGCGGTCATATCCTTGTTTAAGGAATTGCCGGAACTGCGCTCGCTGATCATCGGTGAAGGCAGACGTGGTTGTGAAAGCGCCAGAGAATTCGCCGCCGATAATGATCGATTCTGCATTAACGCCAATTCGCGCTAGGCCTTCTTGGATTGCGAATTTGCCGCCAAAGATACCGATCGATCCGGTTATGGTTGAGCGGTTTGCAACGATCCAGTCTGCGCCGGTCGCTGCATAGTAACCACCAGAAGCTGCCGTGGACGCCATTGAGACGATAACGGGTTTTTCTTCTTCCTCTTGGATGCGTTGGACCGCTCGCCAAATTTGATCTGACGCAGATGGAGATCCGCCGGGGCTGTCGATCCGGAAAATAACGGCTTCAACATCATCATCACGGCCAGCCTCGAGAAGGGAAGCCGCGATCGAATCAGACGCAAAACCGCTTCCTTCTTGGAATAGGCTGCCGCCCGCGCCGCCATTAACAATAGTTCCCTGTCCGCCAACAATTGCGATGACGGGGGAGCCGAATTTTGTGCTTGGTGGAGAGTAGGCTGAGATATCAATCTCAATGGCGTCTTCGCCGGCACGCTCCATAGCCGAATCAAGCGCGCCTTCGGGCCAGCCTAGATTTGTCGCGAGCGCCAAGTCAATTTGCTGCTCGGCCGTGAGGGGTCCTGATTCGAGGGCGCTGCGAACTTCATCGATGGTTAGGCCGCGGTCTGACGCGATGTCACTGAGTGTGATCGTCCAAATCGATTCGGCAAGTTGGGTCAGGTTGCTTCGATGCGCTTCAGTGTAGCTGTCTTCTTCAAACGTATTCACCGCGCTCTTGAACTCGTGAAAAGCTTCGAACTCCGGTGTGATCGACAGATTGTCGAACAGGCCCTTCATAAAGAGCGTTTCAAGCGCCAAGCCGCTGGCGATCATCGATGTGCCAGGTTGCGCCCAAATTTCATCGGACATTGCAACAGCGCGGTATCCAGATGCAGCGCCGTAGGAGCCTTGCGAATGCGTGATGATAAACTTGTCAGCCGCTTTGAATTTTAAAAAGGCATCCCGGAACTCTCCCGCGCGAGAAGATCCAACACCATAACCACTCCCTCGGATGAACAGGCCTGCGACTTGATCGTCGTTTGCAGCCGCGTCCAGGGTGGTGATGATGTCGATGAACCCGGTACCGCCGCCGAATAGAACTTCGGGGCCAGTGGTTGGCGCCTGATCTGGGTATCCATTGCGCATATCCAAAGTTAGGACGATCGGATTGCCATCATCTTGTCCCGTCTCAGGACCTGATGCGGAGCGGACCGCGTCATTGATCGCGAATTGGATCATGGCCATGCCGACAAAGAACAGCAAGAATAGGCCCACAATGGATCCGACAACAGCACCGCCGAGCGAGGCAAAGAAGGTTTTCATAGGAGGAAAGCTCCGTTTCTTTTCTTATCGGATAACGATATGGGCGTTAAGATCAGGTTTGTCAAAACACAAAGATCAC
>ERZ1740070.710-NODE-710-length-22239-cov-6.006040_pt1 | contig 22239 bp, 21 predicted proteins | sample MGYA00581734_ERZ1740070 | MGnify/ENA primary metagenome ERZ1740070 (study PRJEB43018, sample SAMN04849744) | marine metagenome | isolation source: floating plastic debris | place: Pacific Ocean | collected 2008-09-01 | study: EMG produced TPA metagenomics assembly...
CCTCCTTTCTTAATATATAATTTTTTCCATTTTTTTTTTTGGGTGGTCTTCTCTTTTATCCCCCCCAAAAATTAAACGACTCTCCAGAGAAAACCCTCACCTTTCAGTTCGGTTCTGCCCACTACGAGAACTTAACCGGCCTCGCTAAACTGGCATTACAGCGGCAAAGAACCCAAACAGCCGCTACCAGCCACGTTTTGAGTGAGGTAATTATGACCAACGAGTCTAACAACAACACAAACTCCGGATTTATGGGTGGGGCTGCTGTACAGGGCAATTCTCTAATGCAGTATGTGCAGTCTATGGAGCCCGAGATGATTGCGCAGCTATCTCGTCCTGTCTCTGGCGATGTTATGCAGGCAATGGAGCTCAATATCATTGCTCTACTGGGTGGCCTTCCTTCTGAAGGGTTTGACGTTTCTGTCACTACCAGCCGTGAGACTCTAGGTCGCTTACTGGCATCAGCCATGATGGGGGGCTATTTCCTCAAGAGTGCTGAGCAACGTTTGGACATGGAAACATCCCTTATGGGCAACCTTAAGACCGACTTAGATAACTAACTGGCTCCAGACAATAGCCTTACCATGGCAGGATCAAGATAACAGTCAATTGTGGTCTGCTCGTGGGTGAAGCTAAGAAAAATCGACATATCGTGCGCGATAGCGCCAACAGTGAATATGCTCTAGAGCAGGTGCCCCCACCCAGGGCATCTGCTTTAGGTTTGGATGGGGCTATAAATCTAGAGCCATTGGCACCTGACCTGCGTCAGGCACTACTGACCTGGTATGGCGATCAGGGTCGTGATTTACCCTGGCGGCGTAGTCGAGATCCCTACGCTATTTGGATTTCGGAAATCATGCTGCAGCAGACCCAGGTAAAGACGGTGCTGCCTTACTATCAACGCTGGCTTGAGCTATTTCCAACGATAGCGGTTCTAGCCCAAGCTGAGCAGCAAACTGTCTTAAAAGCTTGGGAAGGGCTGGGCTACTATGCTCGGGCGCGAAACTTACATAAGACTGCTCAGCTGATTATCGAGCGTCATGATGGGATATTTCCAGCAACGTTTGAAGATGCGATCGCACTTCCCGGTATTGGTCGCACTACAGCTGGCGGCATTCTCAGCGCTGCTTATAACCTACCTGTTGCCATCCTCGATGGTAATGTGAAACGAGTATTGGCTCGTCTGGTCGCTTTACCTAAGCCACCGGCTAAAGCCATCAATGAGCTGTGGCAGGTATCCGAACAGATATTGGACCCACAGCAACCCCATGATTTTAACCAGGCAATTATGGATTTGGGAGCCACCCTGTGCACCCGTCATCGTCCATCCTGTCTGCTATGTCCGTGGCAAAGCCATTGCGCCGCTTACCATCAAAACCTACAGTCTGAGCTACCCATGACCGAATCTCGCGCTCCATTACCCCATAAGCAAATTGGTGTGGCTGTTATCTACGATGATGACGGTCGCATTTTGATTGATCGCCGTAAGCAAGAGGGCCTGTTGGGGGGTTTATGGGAATTTCCAGGCGGCAAAATCGAGCCCAATGAAACTTTTGAAGACTGTGTGCGACGAGAAATAAAAGAAGAGTTAGACATCGAAATTGAGGTCAACGACCCGCTGATCGTTATTGACCATACCTACAGTCACTTTAAGGTGACGTTAAACGTCTTTAACTGCAGCCACATCAGTGGTGAACCCAAACCGCTTGAATGTGACGAGATCAAATGGGTCACCCTGGATGAAATTACTAGCTATCCGTTTCCAAAAGCTAACAGTCAAATTATCGACGCGATTAAAAAACGAGCAATCAACAAAGGCTAAGAAAAACTCATCATGCCGTTTCCCAAGCCCCAAGGGAGAATGTGGCAGTGGAGGCAGTAGACACTGAACCGTTTGCCTTGAGGTATTTCTCGAATAACAGCTCAATTGTGAATGGGGGGTGGCACCCATCTTTTTTTGTTGATATCACCAACAGTTCCTTAGAAGAGAAGAAAGAGCCCCAAAGATGCATCTCCAGGGCTCGGAATCAGGGTGCATCTACCACTCCAACATGCTTGATTTGTCATGCTCTATCCGGAGTTGAACGATGACTTCACTAAGACTTCAAACAATATCCGGTGTCATCCGAGTGTTAGTAAATTTTCTAGCTAACCTCGGAACCTGGGTTGCCTTATTTACTTAGAACTGCCATGGCTCTAAAGTCTGTCCAGTACGCTGAACGCCCTAAGTATTAGCTATTTCAGGCGATAGATACCGGGCTACGTTTATCTATAAAGGGACTGTTGGGGGGTATCTGTGGCGTTGGCCCTTTAGCATCTAGCGCCATTGCCGAAGGGTTTTGTCGAGCAGCTGTGGGGCTATGACAATTACTTTTCTGGTCGAGCCGTTCATCCCAATTGGGAGTGGGAGGACGTGCTGGCAGGCTATGGTGCTTTAGCTAACGGTCTGATCTTAAATGAGAATGCTTTAGTCGTCTTTAGCACCTTCTTAAACAATGCCGATCTCTCAGCCACCAACATGCGTTAAATCATTGATGAAATCATCATCGACATTACTCAGCTACTAGATTGTTAATCTAATCACTTTCTCTTGAGAAAACATCATACAGTTCAACAATTAAGAAGAGAATCGTTGTAGACAAAATAATCATTGGTTACTTGAGAATAATTCAGACTCTATTGCTGACTTTGCATCTGGAATCTGACAATATAGATTTGTATCTGCTTCTATTAGCTCTACACCGCATTACTCATTAGCGCCTTATTCCCATGGAGCCATTCCTCAATCAGGTGCTGTGCCAACGCTATAAAATTCGCGCTCGCCTCAGCCAAAAACCAGGACGTCGCACCTTTGTCGCAACAGATTTACAAACTGAGACAACGGTGATCGTCAAGTTGCTGCTGTTCGATGTCGAATTCACCTGGGCAAATCTGAGACTATTTGAACGGGAAAGTGTGGCTCTACAGTCTCTAGAACATCCAGCTATTCCCAAATATTTAGATTTTGTCGATATTGAAACAGAGCTAGGCAAAGGTTTTTTACTCGTACAAACCTATATAGACGCCCAATCTTTGCAAGATTTGGTCACTGCGGGTCATACGTTTAGCGAAGCCGATCTTCATTACATTGCCTGTGAAGCCTTGGAGATTCTTGACTATCTGCATAACCGCAACCCCGTTGTTATCCATCGCGATATCAAACCCAGCAATCTTTTGCTCACAGAGCGTACTGAAGATAGCCCTGGCAAGCTATATCTAGTAGACTTTGGTGGCATTCAAGCACCGCAACAAGACAGCACAATCACCATTGTGGGCACCTATGGCTACATGCCATTAGAGCAGTTTGGCGGACGAGCGGCTCCAGCATCTGATTTGTATAGCCTAGGAGCCACCTTAATTTATCTGGCAACAGGACACCACCCTGCCAACCTACCGCAGAAAGACATGCGGCTACAGTTTGCCGATCTAGCAAATTTAAGTCCCGAATTTACCGGTTGGCTAGAATGGCTGACTGAACCAGACATCGCCAAACGCCCCAAGACAGCAGCCATTGCACGCGCGCAATTCAATCAGTCGCCGAGTCAGACTAAGGCATCTGAGCTACATCCCCTCCGAGAACCGCCACCCAAACACAGCGCCATTCAGCTCAATCAGACTCAAGGGAATCTGCATCTTCAAGTTCCCAAAAAGAACCTTAAACTTGAATTTCTCATACCTGCCTTAATCGGTAGCTGGTTCAGAGAGAAATTTGGTTCTTTTGGTGGCGCTTTTGCAGTTGTGGTTTTTGGCTTTCTCATCGTGACTGGGTTAATTTGGCCAGTCCTATTTGTTTCTGCTCTTATTTATTTCGGCACGCCAAGACGAGGCAAAAAAGGTGCCACCTATTCTTTAACGTTCGAGAAGTCTTCTAACAGCACTTTTATGGTGTTAACAGAGCTCTATAAGAACAAAGAGAAAAAACTTTTTAGACAACCCCTAACTCAAATGACAGCAGGTCCTGATAAAATTCCTCAATACAAAATCAACTTCAAGAGTGACGGACCATTTCACACGATTCGCATCAATGGTAACTATCAAGAAATTCGCTGGATCTGCGATGAACTAGACAGCTGGGGCCAGATGCCGATTATCTATGAACCGTATCAAAAAAGCATGTAGGTACTTGTGCACAAGCCGAACAACTTGGCAAGCTTGTTACTGTACAGGTTCCTCTATTTCATCCAGTCGTTGTTCTAATACTGATACACGCTCTTTTAACTCGATCATTAGAACGGCAAGGGTATCAAACTGTTGATCAAAGGAAGGAGTTTCAGCAGTGGGAGTCGGGTCGGTGGCCACAGGACGGCGGGCACCAGCACGGGGCAGTTGAGACTGGAGACGAGTCACTTGGGATTGGAGCGATCGCAGCTGAGACTCTAACCGATTAATGCGCGGATCGATCAAAGAGGGAGAAGCTACCACTGGTTTAAACCAAACACCTACTAGTAAAGCAATCACTAGACAGAACCAAGTCAGAAATTTTATAAAAGATTGCATGATTAAGGAACGCGTAGTCTGGTCATGATCTTAGCTATGTTTTTTAGTTTTGTTCTGAGAGAGATAGGGTCAAACCTGAGAGGAGAAGATCTGCACAGCAACAGCCACAACAGCACAATAGTTAAAAAGCTATTTGCGCTGCTTTCAATGGTCCATGTACAAAAGCAAATAGTCTGAATCTGAGTGGCCAGTTAGCATCAAAACTATTCACACATCCAAAATGTAGTCAACGAGGAATAATAGAAAGTATCGGGATTTGCCCTGACCAAACACCTCTATATGTTTTGTCCCCATGAGATACCTTGTTGCTGCTTTTCGCGATCGCACCAATGCCGAAGAAGCCTATGCCAGGCTAGAGTCCAGCAACTTTGCCATGGACGACATCACTATTTTGGGTGAAGGGTGTCAAACCACCGATGAGTTTGGCTTGCAGAATCCTAAAGAGGCGGCCTGGACCCAGGTGAGACGTATGGCCACCTGGTTAGTGCCTTTTGGGTTTGGTGGCGGGTTTGTTTTTAATACCATCACCGGCCTTAATACCTTTCAGTGGACTGGGACTTTGGGCAATCAGATTATAGGTGGGATATTAGGAGCAGGCTCAGGACTCATGGGCAGCTTTTTTATCAGTGGTGGACCCGCGCTGCTGTTTAACGATGACGGAGACTCATATCGCGATCGCATTGAGGCTGGCGAATATCTAGTTGTCGTCAGCGGTGGCGAAAGCATCATCACCCAAGCCGCGCGTGTCCTGCAGGCCCTGGAGCCAGAGACCATTGAAGCAAGATAGGGGCAAGTAACTCTATAGGGTTTAAGGACATCTGATGAGTTTGCCTTATACCTAAACACTTTTATGACCGCCTACACCCCCAGCCATAAAAAATCGCAGTAGGATAGAAAAACCTAAGTCGGAATGATTCCGGAAAACTGTAGCAAAGATTCTGATTCAGCAGGATATTTGCTAGCTACATTGGCGTTATAACTTAACACCTCCAGGCATATCACCCGTTCTAACGATATGGCAGACGTTTAACTCACCTGAAGATTCTGTCACCTCAAATCCTCGAATACCTATGACTTCCACAGCAGCTACCAGTGCTCCCACGTCAACAAATCCTTTCCTAATTGGCCAAGGATTGCCTCCCTTTGATCAGTTTCAGCCCGATCAAGTAGAGCCCGCTATTACTGAGTTAATTAGTGATCTCACCACCGCTCTAGAGTCATTGGAACAAACCATGACATCAACCTGGGAAGGCTTAGCAGCTCCCCTCACCAAAATTAGCGAACGACTAGGCTGGACCTGGGGCGTGCTAGGGCATCTCATGGGTGTCAAAAATAGCCCCGAGCTGAGGGCCGCCTATGAAGCTGTACAACCTGCCCTGGTTCAATTTGCCACCCGACTCAGCCAGAGCAAAGTCTTTTACAATGGCTTTAAGCAACTGGCTCAGGCTACTAATCTTAGCTCTGCTCAGAAACGCATTGTAGACGCGGCCATTCGCGATGCTGAACTCTCAGGTGTCGGTCTAGAGGGCGCGGCCAAAGAGCAATTCAACCAAATTCAGCAGCAGCTGGCAGAGCTATCAACTCAATTTTCAAATCATGTGCTCGATGCGACTAAGGCATTTAGTCTTACGCTAACCACCCAGGAAGACATTGCTGGTTTACCCCCCAGCTTGCTCAGCCTGGCAGCCCAAGCCGCTCGTGAAGCTGGCGAAGAGACGGCTACTGCTGAGACAGGTCCCTGGCGCATCACACTGGATATTCCCAGCTATGGGCCATTTCTCAAACACAGCCGTCGTCGAGACCTGCGGGAAAAAGTTTATCGTGCTTACATCAGTCGGGCGTCTGCAGGCGACCTCAATAACTCACCGCTGATTGACAAAACCTTGGCTCTCAGAAAACAGCAGGCGCAGCTGCTGGGTTTTGAAACCTATGCAGACTTGAGCATCGCTAGAAAGATGGCACCTTCAGTGGATGCTGTTGAAGGGCTGATGGAAGAGTTGCGCAGCGCTAGTTATGAGGCCGCCAGTAAAGAATTAGAAGACCTTAAAGCCTTTGCCAAACAACAGAATGCGGCTGAAGCCGATGACTTAAAACAGTGGGATATTCCCTTCTGGGCAGAGCGGATGCGGGAAACGGAGTTTGACTTAAACGATGAAGAACTACGGCCCTATTTCCCGTTACCAAAGGTACTTAATGGCTTGTTTGAGCTAGCGAGTCGGCTGTTTGGTGTGACCATTACAGCGGCTGATGGCCAGGCCCCTATTTGGCATCCAGACGTGCGCTATTTTGCGATTGCCGACGCTAACGACAATCCAGTTGCCTATTTTTATCTTGATCCTTACAGCCGGTCGGCAGAAAAACGCGGCGGTGCCTGGATGGACGAGTGCATAGTTCGCGCCCACACAGAACCTAAAAACCCGGTACGGCTACCGGTGGCCTATCTGGTGTGCAACCAGTCCCCCCCGATTGATGGGAAGCCCAGTCTGATGACTTTCCGAGAGGTGGAAACCCTATTCCATGAATTTGGCCATGGTTTGCAGCACATGCTGACCCAGGTGGACTATCCAGGGGCCGCTGGCATCAATAACGTAGAGTGGGATGCTGTTGAGCTACCCAGCCAGTTTATGGAAAATTGGTGCTATGACCGTAGCACGCTCTTTAAGATGGCACGGCATTACGAAACGGGTGCGCCCTTGCCCGAAGGAGACTATCAAAAGCTACTGGCAGCTCGTAACTTTATGACTGGCAATGCCATTTTGCGTCAGGTCAACTTTGGCTGGCTCGATATTGAGCTGCATTCTCGCTATCAGCCTGACGGGTCTGACTCTATTTGGGATGTGCGCGATCGGCTGTCTGAAAAGACAACGGTTCTACCGCCGTTGGCTGAAGATGCGTTTCTATGCAGCTTTGGCCACATTTTTGCCGGTGGGTATGCGGCTGGCTACTACAGCTACTTCTGGGCTGAGGTGCTGAGCGCTGATGCCTTTGCAGCATTTGAAGAGGTGGGTATCGATAATGAAGGCGCTGTGCAGGAAACTGGCAAACGCTTTCGCGATACGGTGCTTGCCCTTGGCGGCAGTCGGCACCCAATGGAGGTGTTCCAAGCATTTCGTGGACGTGAGCCTAGCACCGATGCGCTTTTGAGACATCGTGGATTGAAGGTTGCATAGTTTGAAGGGTGGGCAATGCCCACCCTTCAAACTATGCGGCTGAGAAATTTGCAGGATTTTCTTCGTTCTAGGCCCATTCCACCACTAGACTATAGGCAACTGGATTGGGCATACATTCCTTGACGGACATTGAACAGGCTACAAGCGCTGCATCATTCTCGCGCAGGGAACTGCGTGAACTGGTGCGATCGCAACTCCAGGCTCTTTTGGAACAGAACAATTATCAGGGGGCCAAAGCACTGCTTGTCCCCGTACAGCCGGCAGACATTGCAGAAGCCATCGAAGGGCTACCCGATACGATGCAGGCCCTAGCATTTCGTCTATTGTCTAAATCAGAAGCCATTGAAGTCTATGAAAATTTAGATTCCAGCATTCAACAAACTCTAGTTGAAGACTTTAAGCGCCAGGACGTCATCGACATTGTGGACAAAATGTCCCCCGACGACCGCGCTCGACTATTTGATGAACTTCCTGCAAAAGTAGTCAGACAGTTGCTGCAACAGCTCAGCGCCCAAGAACGAGAATCAACTGCCCTACTGTTAGGGTACGAATCGGGTACTGCTGGGCGGGCAATGACGCCTGAGTATATCGCCCTCAAAGAAAACTGGACAGTTGAGCGCGCCCTCAACCACATTCGTCGGCTAGCAAGCGTTAGTGAAACCGTCTATTACCTGTATGTCACCGACAATGCCCGGCGGTTAACCGGCATTCTCTCACTGCGGCTTTTGGTAATCGGTCAGCCAGAACAAACCATTGGAGAGCTAATGACTCGTGAAGTGGTCTCTGTAAAAACCGGTGATGACCAGGAAGAAGTCGCTAGGCTGATTCAGCGCTACGACTTTTTAGCCGTCCCCGTTGTCGATACCGAAGACCGTCTAGTGGGCATCATCACCGTTGATGACGTCCTCGATATCCTAGAAGAAGAGGCCACTAAAGATATCTACGCCCTGGGCGGTGTTCAGTCCGGCGGCGATAATTATTTTCAAACCAACCTACTCACTGTCGCTCGTAAGCGGGTGGTCTGGCTCTCGGTGCTGCTGATTGCCAATACCTTCACCACCGCCGTGATTAAAAGCCAGGAGGATTTAATTCAGCAGTTTGCCGTACTGGCTTCCTTTATTCCATTGCTGATTGGTACCGGCGGTAACGTGGGGGCTCAGTCTTCAACGGTGGTCATTCGTGGTTTAAATACTGATGATCTTAAGCTGAGAGAAGCCTTTCGGGTGATTCGACGAGAAGCGATCGCAGGAGCCTTTTTAGGATTGATGCTAGGTTTAGTGGTGACCGGGGTTTCTTATGTCGTGCCTGCTATCGATGTGGGGGTAGCGCTTACGGTTGGCTGTAGTCTGTTTGCAATTTCGGTGCTAGCCTCTAGCGCAGGAGCCGCTTTACCGATTCTGTTCCAAAGTTTAGGGTTTGACCCGGCCCTGATGTCAGCACCCTTTATCACAACGGTTGTCGATGTATTCGGTGTCTTTATTTACCTGACGTTAGCTCGACGAGTGCTGCAGCTTTAGTCTTGGTTATTGTAGATATGACCAAGCTCAGGCTAACCCACACCGATCCCAGCTATGTGTCATAAATAATCTAGGATATAGATGATGACGGGCAGCACAGCCAGACATCATAGTTTTCTGAAACAAGCACTACCTAGCCACGCTGTTAATCAAAACATTCCACTGCTACGACTGTAATCGAGACGTCAGCCCGTGCTAAAACACTTCCAGCAAGGTTTGAAGAACGACCTAATTGCAGGTCTTCTGGTGGTTATTCCCCTGGCCACAACTATTTGGCTAACCATTACTGTCGCCAGCTGGGTTATTCGTGCGCTGACGCGGTTCCCAAAACAGCTGAGCCCATTTACTGATCTGCATCCTGCCCTGGTCGCTTTATTTAATTTGGGGGTTGGTTTTGCCGTGCCGCTGCTGGCCATTTTGCTCATTGGTCTGATGGCTCGCAATATTGCAGGTCGGTGGCTACTCGATGTGGGCGAGAGGATTTTACAGTCCATTCCACTGGCAGGGTCCGTTTACAAAACTCTGAAACAGCTTTTAGAAACGGTACTGCAGGACACTAGAAGTCAGTTTCGACGCGTTGTCTTAGTGGAATATCCTCGCCGTGGTGTTTGGGCCATTGCTTTTGTTACCAGCTCAGCAACATCAATGAGTCCTGATTCAAAGATGTTGAGTGTTTTTGTCCCCACGACACCCAACCCCACAAGCGGCTGGTATGCGGTTGTCCAAGAAACTGATGTGGTCAATCTGAGTATCTCAATTGAGGAGGCCTTTAAAGTTCTGCTTTCAGGGGGTATTGTCGGGCCTAATTTGGCTGAGGCATTAGTTAACCGAGAAGCATTGCCTGCCAGCGAAAATCCAGATGAAGAGGACGCCGCTGGGGAGCGCTCTGTGGCTGACCCAGTTAAAACTGCCAAAGCGGGTTCCGCCAACACGACCGTTGAGTTGGTCAATATTGACCAACAGGCATAGATAGTATTCCTACGGCGTCTGGCTGATAATATAGCTGAGCTAGATCACCCACTCCCCAATCGCCATGCAATCCCGTCGCATTGCTCGTGAGCTTGCACTCCTCGGTATGAGTCAGCTCACGGACGATCCAAAACGTAGTAAGCAAGCTTCCACACCATCGGTTGAAACCTTATTGACCGAGGCCATTCGCACCCTGACAACTGAAGCCAAAGAGACACTGGAAGCGGCATCGGCAGAGCTGATACAGGGTAATCGGCAGTTACTCGATAGCGAAACTCGCTCTGGCGACCTTCGCAGTGCTCAAGCAACCGTTAAAGAAGCGATTGAAAAGGTACAAACCGCCATTAATCGACTCGGTGCGGCAACGGAACTCCCAGAATTTGTGCAGCTGGCAGGGCGTCAAGATGTGCAGAGCTATGCCCAAAGAGTTATTACTCAGCTGATTCAGCATCGTGACGAGATTGATCAGCAGCTAGATACCGCCATGGTGGGTTGGAATCTTAAGCGTCTGGCCCGTGTCGATCGAGACATCTTAAGGATTGCGCTGACCGAGATTGTGTATTTAGCCGTCGATAAACGCATTGCCATCGATGAGGCTATTGAAATTGCGAAACGATACAGTGATGAAGACGGCTATCGGTTTATCAATGGAGTAATGCGTCGGGTAACCGATCAGTTGGACAATCAAAAACTAGATGCTAGATCGGCACCTTTGAAGGTGTCTCAAGTAGTCTCTGACCCTGAAAACCCGCTTGCTAACGACGAACCCTAAGCAATGCGCCGTCGAATTTAACCTGAGTTTTTGGTGGGTACTGCCCACCCTGCCGTTACCATTGCCCATTTATTGATCTATGTCTTCATTTAATTGGTTTCGCCGTGGCTATGACGAGTCCTCTAAAGCAGAGGGTGATAAACCAGAGGAGACCAACACCGATACCTCTACAGAGTCTGATGCAGACGCGCCAGCTAACGCTGAGGACTATTTAGCTTGGGCAAAGGTCGCTTACCAAAATATTCAGCAGCAACAGACAGCAGAGCCTGAATCTGAAACCGCTACAGAGAAAACTGAGGAGACTAGTGAGGTTGAAGATGGGGCAGCAGAAGTTACTGCAACAGAGGCATCGCCTGACATCCAAGCCCCTGAAATCGAAGACACAGGGGTAGAGCCAACGGAGGAAGAAAGTAGTCCAACAGAAACCACCTCTGTTGCCGCCCCTTTCTGGGCAAAAGCGGCAGAAGCTGAACGGGAAGCCCGGTTAGCCAAACTTAAAGAAGACGCGATCTCAGAGCCTGAGCCCGAGCCCGAACCCGAGCCCGAGCCCGAGCTGGCTATGCCCGACATCGATCTAGATGAGGCATTTCTATGGTCGGCTGAGGTGTTAGCCTCCCAGGGAAGGCGTCCAGACGATATCTCCCTTGAAGAAATCACCTGGCTTAATCAGCTCCGTCAGGGCCTCGGCAAAACCAGGCGGGGGCTAGTTAATCAGCTCAAGGCAGTAGTCGGTCAGGGACCGCTCAACGAAGAAGCCATCTATGAAATTGAGGCACTATTGCTACAGGCCGATGTGGGCGTAGCCGCCACCGATAAGATTATCGAGGCACTCCAGGCCAGAATGCGAGAAGAAACCCTACCGCCGGATGCGGCTATTCGCTATCTAAAGACGATTTTGCGACAGATGCTGGATAGCCCCCTCGATGGAGAGCACAATCTGATGTTTGTGCCAGAAAGCGAACGGCTCAATATTTGGCTAATGGTGGGGGTAAACGGAGCTGGTAAAACCACCACGATCGGTAAGCTCACCCACATTGCCACAAAGTCTGGCTATAACTGTCTGATTGCCGCTGCCGACACATTTCGAGCCGCCGCAGTAGAGCAGGTTAAAGTCTGGGGAGCCCGCAGCGGGGTTGAAGTGGTCGCTAACCCAGGCCAAAATACTGACCCTGCCGCCGTCGTGTTTGATGCCATCAGTTCTGCCCAGTCGCGGAATACAGAGCTGCTGCTGGTGGATACCGCAGGTCGTCTACAAAACAAGAAAAATCTGATGGACGAGCTGACCAAGGTGCGCCGCATTATCGACAAAAAAGCACCTAACGCCAACGTCGAAGCACTACTCGTCCTCGACGCCACCCTGGGTCAAAATGGCGTGCGTCAGGCCCAGGTCTTTTCAGAGGCCGCCAACCTCAGTGGCGTAGTGCTCACAAAGCTAGACGGTACGGCCAAGGGGGGTGTGGCTCTAGCAGTGGTGCAGCAGCTGGGGCTACCGATTCGCTTTATCGGCGCTGGCGAAGGGATTGAAGACCTGCGGCCATTCTCTAGCTACGAATTTATAGAAGCATTGTTAAGCGGTTAATCATTTCGATATAAATGCCGGTTTATTTCTTTTGGGGTGCCGATGAGTTTCGGATGAAAAAGGCGGTGCGCGCGCTGTGCGATCGCAACCTCAACCCTGACTGGGCTAGCTTTAACTACGAAAAAATATCGCCAGAACAGCCAGATGGTGTGATTCAAGCCCTCAACCAGGCAATGACGCCTCCCTTTGGCATGGGTAAACGGGTTGTGTGGTTGGCAGATACCCCCATTTTTCAGCGCTGTGCCGCCGACCTGATAACGGAGTTAGAGCGCACGCTGCCCAATATTCCCGACAGCGCTATTCTGCTGCTCACTAGCAGCAACAAGCCTGACGGACGGCTAAAGTCCACAAAACTGATTAAAAAATACGCCGATATCCGCGAGTTTGAAACCATTCCACCATGGAAAACTGAACAAATCGAACACCAGGTTTATCAGGTTGCCAAGGATGTAGGCTTACAGCTCACCCCCCAAGCCGCTGCCCTACTTGGCGAAGTCATTGGCGCTGACACCCGACGTTTATATAACGAACTGACAAAACTTCAAACCTACTGGACCAACCCCAAACAGGCCTTGCCCCCCGAAGCCATTAATGCCCTGGTTGCCACCAGCACGCAGAGCAGCCTCAAGCTAGCAGAAGCCCTACGACAGGGGCATACCGATCGCGCCCTGACCCTAGTGACAGAACTGCTCGAGCGCAATGAGCCGGCCCTGCGAATTGTGGCAACCCTAGTGGGTCAGTTTCGAACCTGGCTATGGGTCAAATTAATGACTGAGGATGGTGAGCGCGATACCCGTATCATTGCCCAGGCTGCCGATGTGGGGAACCCAAAACGTATCTATTTTTTACAGAAAGAAACGCGCGATATCTCATCAATACAGCTACAAAACGCCCTGAAACTTTTACTATCGCTCGAATATTCCCTTAAACAGGGTGCGCCTGAGACGGTAACATTACATACCAAAGTCATCGAATTAGCGCATTGCTTTAAGCTAACCTAGGCCCACTATGCAATGTCCCTGTTTTATTCACTAGAATTGGTCAAATCTTGTCAGGTCTTGCCATGATGCTTACTCGTCACTCTAGTAATGACAGCCCTCGTCAACTCCGCTGGATGGTTGGAGCCAGCATTAGCCTGATTGCGATCGCAAGCGTCCCACTGTCCACCCTCTGGCAAAGGGGATATGCCCAAACCTTTACCGACGAAGCCATTAGTAACTACGCTGCAGCTGTGCTGGCCATCGAAGAAATCCGGCCAAAGGCCTACGCCGACATCAGCGACCTTATGACCATTGCCAATGCAGATGTGACTCAGCACGATCTTCGCTGTGTGAGCACCAACGATTTAGCAGAATTACCCCGTACAGTCAGATCTCAAGTACGGCGTTTGTTGATTAACTACTGTAATGCTGCCAAGCAGCTAGTAGAAGACGCCGGTCTCACTGACGGTCAATTTAATGCCATCACGGGTGAACATCGAGAGAATGAAGAGCTTGGGGAGCAGATACAATTGGAGATAGCAAGGCTACGATAAGCAACCAGCTCACCTACCCTCGCGATTATCTTCTAGCATTTATCCATCACCCCTATGCAATTCATCGATCAAGCCGAAGTTGACGTCCAAGGGGGCGATGGTGGGGATGGGCTAGTGGCCTTTCGCCGAGAGAAATATGTACCGACAGGGGGGCCATCTGGTGGCAACGGTGGGCCCGGCGGCTCGGTTATGCTCAAGGCTGTCATCAACTTACAAACCCTGTTAGATTTTCGCTACGCCCATCGGTTTCGCGCCGAGTCCGGAGAACGGGGCGGTCCCAAAAATATGACCGGGGCCACTGGCAAAGACCTGGTCGTAGAGGTACCCTGCGGCACCATGGTGTATGACGCTGAGACAGGTGAACTGTTAGGCGATCTGGTCACAGAAAACCAAACCCTGTGCGTCGCTGCAGGCGGTAAAGGGGGGCTGGGCAACAAACACTTTCTCAGCAATCGCAACCGGGCACCAGAATCGTGTCTGCCAGGTCTACCCGGTGAAGAAGGACGCATTCGTCTAGAGCTAAAGCTATTGGCAGAGGTGGGCATCATTGGCTTACCTAATGCGGGCAAATCCACGCTGATTTCAGCACTCTCTGCGGCAAAGCCAAAGGTGGCAGACTACCCATTCACTACGCTGGTGCCTAATCTGGGTGTAGTCCGCAAGCCCACCGGGGATGGTACGGTTTTTGCCGATATTCCAGGACTCATTGAAGGGGCACACACGGGCGCTGGGCTGGGTCATGACTTTCTACGCCACATCGAGCGTACACGGGTCTTGCTCCACGTCATCGACATTACAACCTTAGACCCGATCGAGCATTACCACACAATTCAACAAGAACTGGTGGCCTATGGCCATGGTCTGGCAGACCGGCCTCAGCTACTGGCACTCAACAAAATAGATGCCGTACCCGAAGACGAACTAGAGGTGGTCACAGAAGAACTCATGGCTAGAAGCGGATGCGATCGCATCTTTGGTATTTCCGCCGTGAGCCGCCAGGGTTTAGATGAGCTGCTGCAGGTCATCTGGGATCTGCTGGAAGAAACTGCCCCCAAAGAATTAGAACCAGAACCAGAACCGTTTCCAAACCTGGTGCCCTCAGATATGGCCCCAACTCATTGGACATAGCGCTTGCTAGCGCAGATTCCATGTTTGGCCAGTTTGATCAAGCGCCTGCTGCAGATGGGTGATGGTAATCTCTTCGTCACCCGCCAGACTTTTTGTTAGTTGACCAATTTCCAGAATCTGTTTGCCAGAGAGCAGTAGTCCCTCCGCCAACGATCGCCAGCGCACCTTACCCATAGATTTCACACCGTCTGAGAATGATTGCTGCCACAGCTGCAACCGCAGCTCTGCATCGGGCAGAGGAATGTCGATAGACATCAGCTGCTGTCGCCAGTGGCGTCGAATCAGATGGCGATGTCGCACTAAAAAAACAATTTGAGCTGAGGACGTAGCCAACCAGTGCTGCAGTGCGGCGCTGTCTATCGCTGAGTTCCGTCCCAGCCAATGATGGGCCGATTTAACCAGCACGACAGCATAATTGGCCTGAGTTACTTCATTAAGATAAGCAGACCAATCTTTAGAGGCAACCTGCGTCAGGTCCAAAATGTGTAAGGGCTGCTTGAGGTGAGTGGCAAGTGCGATCGCACATCGTTCTTTTCCCACGCCTTGCTCCCCTACCAACAACAATCTCAGCTGAGGTAGCTCTGCCAGCGTCTGCAGCCGCTGCTTAAGCACGTCTGCCACTATCAGATCTGGCCAGAGTACTCGTTCTCGGCATAGCTGAGCAGACTGATCAGCCGTAATCGCCTGTGTTGGCCAGCCAGGGTCAGGATTTTCGGCTAATAAATAATCAACCCACTCAGGAGCCAGCTGCAGCTGACTGCTCAGCAGTGTTGATGAACCCTCAACACTGCGCAAAATCTGTCGCTGCAGTAGTGAGTTAGGTCTCGAAAGTTGCGATCGCGCCCGTCGTCGCTCAGCATCATTGCGACACAGTACCCGCAATGCCAGGTCTAACGTCGGCAATGCGCCAACTGAACAGTTAGTCCCTGTCTGCAAATAGTGATATAGCCGTCCGTAACGCACCTGCACTTCTGGGGCCAGCGCCATCAGCACCAGTTTTTTCTCAAATAGACTGAGACCAAGGCTTATCTGCATCGTTGGCAGCCCCAACGATACCTTACTGGCTCGGCTCAGCAAAATCCGTTTATCTAACGTTTTTTGATACCCCAGCGACGGTCGTTCCCCCAACGCTTTCGGAGCTACATCATCGTAGGCCTTATTTCTAATCGTCACCAGCCCCTGCCACCAGTCACTCGTCGCCTTATCGGCTGACGTTTTAGCCACACGAGTCACCGACTTTAGATTTTTACGCTGCTGTGATGCCGCCACCAAAAGCAGACGCTCCAGCCAGTTGAGCTCTGTCTCCAGATAGGCCCAATTATTTGCAAACGGAATTCCGGAACCCATTAATTATTTCAAGCAACGCAGAAACTCAAGCGGTAACCCATCAGTATCGGCAATAAAGGCCACCTCATATACACTAGACCCAATCATTTGCTGTTGGGGTTCCAACAAGACAGTTAGAGCCACATCCTGTGAAGCCGCATCCTGCCGTAGCTGTTCTAACCAGCTTGGCAAGCTTTCAGCGGTTTGAGTCAGATCAAACGACAGATGATAATAGCCGGTGTAATGCTCATCGCTAAAAGCATCCGCAGCAGGTTTAGGCTCTGGCACCTGCATTAGTTCAATCCGCCCATCTAAGCCTTCCATCCAACAGGCCAAAGTAATACCAGCCGTAAAGCGTTCGATCACCTCAAACCCAAGCAGCCCATAAAAAGCAATAGCTCGATGAATATCTGCCGTTCGAATCGACGCGTGATGCATAGTAGTCCTATCGCCCAAACAACAATTCGCGCAGTTTACTCAAAAAATTTTAAATAGCGATAATTATTGGGTACACCCGGCTCTTTTTCTAAATCAAAATTGATCACTTCCCACTGGGGCACCTCTTGAGAAGACGGGCTAAATGCTACAGGCAAACCATACAGTCTGGGTGTTCCGGTATCAACCTGACCACGCCAGGGGGCACTGTACTCCAAATACGATTTCACCAGAGGTCGATAGCGCTCTGCAATGATGACTCGCGTTGCCCGATACCCTTCGGTATACAACCGATCAAGTGCCTCATGAATTTCAAACCGAATACCGTCAGGATGAGTATGCTGGCGGTACCATTCCCCTTCCCACTGACGCCAGTGACGCCCCGATTGCACATGTACCAAATCATGGGTTTCAAGACTGACCTCAAACGCACCGTGACGTGTACAAAGATAACTATCTGTCAGGGTTAATGCCGGAATGGTCTGCCGACAGTGGGGGCATTTTATCTCTGGCCCATAAAACGGATACTGAGAAGCAGAATTTATCATGCGGGTTTATTAAAACATTGACGCCCAAACTGGATTGGCCTGTCTCAACTACCCCAACGTTGAGCCCAGGAAAAAGCCCGAGGTATTTGAACGCACTAAAGAACACTCCAAATAAGGCAAATAAGCTTGCACTCGCCTTAATTATAACGGGAGGTAAAATACCGCGTTATAACCCTTACATACATTATTTCAAAGAGTTTTGTCTATCCGGATATCCCACGGCTGCCATCCTGAGTACATTTAAGTCGATCCAATACATTCTTTGGTTAATTTTGTGACTAACCTTACCCCTGTATTAACCACCCCCGCTGGCTTTTGGCCTGCCCCCGATCTCTCCAAAGCCGCTTTTATCGCCCCCAATGCCACCGTAATCGGTCATGTAGACGTGGATGAAGGAGCAAACATTTGGTACGGCGCAGTGGTGCGAGGCGATGTCGAGCTGATCCGCATCGGTGCCCATACCAATGTGCAAGACGGGGCTGTGCTGCACGGCGACCCCAATCAACCCACCATTCTCGAAGACCATGTCACCATTGGTCATCGTGCTGTCGTGCACAGCGCCCACATTGAGCATGGCTGTCTAATTGGCATCGGTGCCATCATTCTTAACGGCGTCCGCGTTGGTGCTGGTAGCATCATCGGTGCAGGAGCAGTCGTTAATAAAGATGTCCCCCCAGGCTCCCTGGTCGTCGGCGTTCCCGGCAAAGTCCTCAAAACTCTGTCCGCCGCACAAATTGAGGAGCTGACTGACCATGCAAAAAAATATGAGCAGTTAGCCCTGGTCCATGCAGGTAAAGGTACAAATTTAGGATTTGAGCCGGAAAATCAATCCTGAGTCGTAGATGGCCACTCTATCGCCTCAAAACTATCGATTTTGATTGTTCATGATCCCATTGCTCTCCATCTACCCCCATGACCTCAAAATTTTTCCAAACCGACAATACACTTCAACAAAAGCTCAATCAGGTTCTCGACCTTACCTGGGCTCGTTTTCCCAACCTGGCACAAAACCAGATTGCGGTTACCTGGCTACCCTACGAACCACCCTACATCGTCAACACAGGGGGTGCCTTGAGTTTTACCGAGTTTTGGAAACAACAGCCAAAGGGAGCCAGCTATCGGGGTGTAGAGCGGATTTACCCAGCCAGCGTGGTCAAACTGTTTTATCTGGTGGCAATCCATGAGTGGTTAGAGCGGGGCATGGTCCAGACAAGTCTTGAGCTAGAGCGCGCCATTCGCGACATGATTGTCGACTCCAGCAATGATGCGACAGGCTATGTCATTGATGTTCTGACGGGTACAACTAGCGGACCAGAGTTACCCCCTGGCCCGTTTGAAACCTGGAAACATCAGCGCAATTTGATCAATCGCTATCTCAACAGCCTTAAGTGGCCTGAGTTAGCGACAATTAATGCTAGCCAAAAAACCTGGTGCGATGGTCCCTATGGACGTGAGCGTGCTTTTTTAGGTGAGGGCTATGAGAATCGCAATATGCTAACGACCGAAGCCTCTGCAAGACTGCTCCATAGCATTGTGGGTGGGGTTGCAGTGAATGCGGAAAGGTCTCAAACCATGATGCACCTGATGAAGCGCGATCTAGCCCCTAAGGCGTTAGCTACAGATCCAGAATATCAGGTCACTGGCTTTTTAGGCGCTGGCGTCCCAGTTGAGACAAAAGTTTGGTCAAAAGCAGGGCTGACGAGCAAGGTACGCCATGATGCCGCCTACCTTGAGACAGATGGAGCACATCCCTATTTACTGATCGTATTTACAGAAGGCGCTGAACACAGCAATAACGAAGATATTTTGCCCTTTGTCTCAGCACAGATTTTAGCTGCGATGCATGAGATAGGTAAATAAGACACACTTCCAACGGGCACTCTAGGCTCAGTTCAAGAATGCATCAATGGTTACCGCAACACCATGGCAGCAGGTAGAAGCCCGCTTCAAAAAAATCTGGGGCTACGACAGTTTTCGCCCGCCACAAGACGACGTCATTCGCACGCTACTAGCAAAACAAGATGCCCTAATTGTCATGCCAACTGGCGGGGGCAAATCTATCTGCTTCCAGTTGCCGGCCTTATTACAAATAGGCATAACCCTGGTAATCTCTCCTTTAGTTGCTCTCATGGAAGATCAAGTCCAGGAGCTAAAGCAGCGCCAGTTAGCCGCAGAGAGAATCCATAGCGCCTTGGCTAGCTTTGAAAAACGCAAGATACTACAAAAAGTGCAGCGAAATCGGTTACGACTACTGTATTTATCACCTGAAACACTCCTCAGCAAGCGAGTCTGGGAAACTCTCTGTCAGCCTCAGGTGATTATCAACGGCCTCATTTTGGACGAAGCCCACTGCCTGGTGCAGTGGGGCGACACGTTTCGACCCACCTATCGACGACTGGGTGCCGTTAGACCAGCGCTGCTGAAGCAAAAGCCCGCAGACACAAAGCTACCCATTGCCGCATTTACAGCAACAGCCAATCCAACAGCTCAGCAAATCATTTGCGAAGTGTTGCATCTACAACAACCCAAAGAGGTAAAACTAAGTCCCTATCGTGCAAACCTAAACTTAGCTGTGAAAGTGGTTTGGACACCTCGCGGACGACGGCAAGCGATGCTGCAGTTTATAAAGGCGCATCCTGGGCAAGCGGGGTTAATCTATGTGCGCACACGACGGACAGCAGAAGAGTTAACTCAGTGGTTACAACCCAAAGGTTTTTCAGTAGCGGCGTACCATGCTGGGCTCATTAGTGAGGAACGTCGGCGTATCGAAGCGGAGTGGATAGAGGGGCGCTGTCAATTTGTAGTGTGCACCAGCGCCTTTGGCATGGGGATTAACCACCCACACGTTAGATGGGTCTGCCATTTTCACGCACCAAGTACGCTGAGTGAGTATGTGCAAGAGATTGGACGCGGGGGTCGAGACGGGAAACCTGCAGATGCGCTTACGCTGGTAAGTGAGCCCACAGGTTGGCTCGATTCGGAAGATAAACAACGCTGGCAGTTTTTTGCGAAGAGTGAGCAGAAGCTGCAGCAAGAGGCAAAGCGGTTGGTGAAGTCACTACCTACAACTGGCAATATTGATGAGGTGTTGCAGCGTAATAGCAAAGCGGCTACAGCGTTGGCATTGTTGCACAGTCAGGGGCAGCTGAGCTGGGAAGATCCGTTTAACTATCGACTGCAGGTGGAGCAGACGTCAAAACCTGGTGGGACTTCCAACAGCGTTAAGGGAATCAAGCAGTATCTCTTTAGCCGAAACTGTCGTTGGCAGAAACTTTTGGTGCAATTTGGCTGTGAGGCAGAAGCTCAAAATATGAAATGTGGTCATTGTGATAATTGTAGGCATTAGTCAATATTTAGCACTGTATGCCCAACCTAAAAGTACACATGGCTTACACTAGGGTTTACACCCAGGTTGAAAATTCAGCAGCCTATGTCAGCACTCACTCTTTACTCTCCTGAAGAATATCTTGAGCTTGAAGCCTCAGCAACGTTCAAGAGTGAATACCATGATGGAAAATTGATTCCCATGACAGGTGGATCAACCAATCACAATCAAATCATTATCAACCTGATTGCTTTTCTAAAGTTCAGCCTAAAGGGCAAAGGCTATCGACAGTTTGCAGGCGACGTCAAATTATGGATACCAGCAGTAAGACGTTATACATATCCAGATTTGATGATTGTTCAAGGAGAGCCTTTGTATCATGATAATCGTACAGATACAATTGAGAATCCGACGGTCATTATTAAGGTATTGTCCAAGTCTACGCAAGATTACGACCATGGCGATAAATTCAGCGCCTATCGCACAATTTCAACATTTCAAGAATATGTATTGGTTAACCAATACAAGCAACAAGTTGAACATTATGTGAAAACAGCTGAGAAACGCTGGTTCTTCAGCGAATATGACGCTAGCGATCAGGAACTTTCCTTAGAAAAGACACCTTTTGAAATCTCTTTTGTTGATCTGTACGATGAAGTTGACTTTACGTTGGAAGACCTATTTTGAAAACCTAATCAATTCAGTACTCAGGTTCAGAGGCCCTCTAACTTATAGAGGGCCTCTGAACGCACACCTGGGCTAAAAGTGTTTAGATAATAGATAGGTGATTAGTGTAAAAAATACAAATAATATTGAGAAGATACTTAGGTCGATGAACCTAACACAAGCTTTTAGTCCAGCAGTTGATTCTCTTCTATTGCTGGGGACTCAACCTCGACACTAGCAGGCTGTCCTCTGCCGAGATAAGAGAACAATAAAAGCGTTACCGCTATCGCAATAACTTGATTGATGTAATGCATCAACTGTTTAGAATCCATAGGTCAAGTTCTCCTTGTAAGAGTCTTAACCCAGGCGTTTTATCAATAATAGCCTTCACATTTTCAATATGGCAATAAAGGAAAAATATCGCAATGTAAACATTCGATACTCTTAGCCCCTTCAGTATGGAATAAATTTAAAAGATCAACGTGGCAACACATCATCTAGCTGTAGCATTAATTCTGGAAACGTTGGTGAAATGATTTTCTCTCCCAATCGAAACTGTTGTTGCTGATACTCATCACCTATCAGCGTACACACCGTGAGCGTAGGTTGTTTAGGTCGCCCAATAAACGCAATTCCACCTAAACCAAGATAGTCAACAATCCTATATTCTGATATACCATAGAGAGAATACTCTTCCACCTTTCGGGCATAGTCTGTTTCCCAGTTGGTGCTGA
>ERZ1740070.711-NODE-711-length-22225-cov-17.242535_pt1 | contig 22225 bp, 30 predicted proteins | sample MGYA00581734_ERZ1740070 | MGnify/ENA primary metagenome ERZ1740070 (study PRJEB43018, sample SAMN04849744) | marine metagenome | isolation source: floating plastic debris | place: Pacific Ocean | collected 2008-09-01 | study: EMG produced TPA metagenomics...
GTTCGGCCAGATATTGCAGGGCGCGCAAACGGCGTCCGCCCGCAACAATCTCTGCTGTATCCTTCTTGCCTGCCAGACCAGCGATAGACTGAATCAGGCCAGCGTCATAGATGCTGCCCGCCAGTTCAATCACGTCCGCTTCGGGTACATCTTGGCGTGGGTTCAACGGTGACAGGGACAGCTTTGCGAGTGGAAAGCGGGCCTCTGTGGCGATGATTTTCGTTTGCTTTGTCATTGGGACAATCCTTGTTTTGTGGTGATGGTTTTGTTATGCGTGCCCCACCCCGAAAGGGGTGAGGCGAGGGGGCTTATGTGGCCCCATGCTGTTTCAGAAAGGCGAGGCCGATCTTGGCGGAGAGACCTCCCTTTCGCACAAGCGCGATAGCTTCCTGTTTGCGCTGTTCAATTACTGCTCTGGTCATGTATTCACCTCCTTCCCGGTGCGGGCTGCACCTGCCGCCCATTCGTGAATGAGCGGTGTCCGTGTTCAATAATCAGAGGGAAACATGACCGTCATAACGCGGCGCGTTTGGCCTACATCGGTCGGCTGTTCCGATCCGTATTCATAGGCTTTGTCGTACAGGTCGATTTTGAACCAAACAGTCTTGGTTTCATCGCCAACCTTGATTTCAACAGCCCCGAATGAATGGTCGCCGTATGGATCATTGTCGTCATTGAAATCTGCAAACTGCTGAACACCGGCCATTGCGGCGGCAGTCGTTGCAAAACCAGCTTCGGCCAACGCGGCGGTGAACACGACCTGACCGGGGATTGTGAAGTCTGCGCCCCACGTATTCCGGAAGCGATCATTCTGCTGTGCAATGATTGCCGCATCTGCTGCGGCCTTCGCTTCGACCGGATCAGTCAAATCATACATGCCAGTACGTTCTTGGTTCTGATCAAATGTCATTGGCCCGCCTCCTTCCACTCTGCTGCCCATACGTCCATTGTGGCGATGATCGTGCCATTCGGGTCTGTCAGGGTCATTTCAGGCTTGATCGTTGCGGCTGCATGGTGATCCATGCCAAACATGCGCAGGGCTTGTTGATCCGTTGAATAGATCGCGCTTTTGCTGGTGTCGTAGTCAGCCTCCAGCTTGAATAGATCGTTCTCCATATTCGTCGTCCTTTGTGGTGTGTTGTGAGAGGCTTTATCGTCCCTTCTACAACCCTTTTTTACTATATAAATAAGGTACTTAATACTTCTTTATTGCACATTTGTGCAACTATATCGCTTGACCAAAACGCCCACTTTTGACTTTCTTTGATGCCGGAGGGGAGGGAGCGCACGGCCCGCCTTGCGGGCCAATAAAATCAACCGTGATCGTGAAACGATCCCCGCTTAAGCAACGGGCATAGCCTGGTGCCAGGTCTGACTTTCTCGTCAGCCATCGGATCGGTCGCGCAAGGACCAGCCGGACGGGTTGAACGCGGACGCACAAGGGGACCGTGGAATACCGGAACCCCTTGGGGGTGAGGATATGCCGCGAAAGCCCCTTGGGCGGCTGTGGGCAAGCTGTCAGGTGCAGGACGCGACCGAAACGCATGACTGACGGACAGACCCAAGACACATCATGCAAAGTGGAAAACAGAGGGGGCGTTCGGCTTGTCCGAATCCCCCCTCTGCTGCAAGGATTGTAGATCCGCGCAGGCCGAAGGCCGAAGGCACCATGCAAACGAAACCCGAATGGGCAGATCGACGCGGACCAGGGCGGGCATGTAGCAAAGGAGTGTGGTGGCTCAGAGAGACACCAAAGCGACCATTGCAACAGCCCGACAGGGGCCGTGGTGTTCTAGGTGTAAGCCGGTCTGCCGGCTGAAACCTGAGCGCGCGGTGACACGACGCAAAGCGGCGGGGCAGGGGCCAAAACAATGCATAACAAGCCTGCCTTGCATCATACCTCACCTAACAACCGAGCTTTCAAAGCAAATCGAAATGAGAATAAAACGGGAACAAAACTAGACACGCCGTAGCGATTTTGACTAGATCATCGTCATGGGAACGAAAGCGCCACATCGCTATGACATCATGGATCGGGAATATCCGGTGCGTATCAGCGTGAAATCAGACCCGTCTACAAACGAGCTGACACGGCAATGGCTGCAACGCCATGTCGGCACTGGAAACTACGCCAGCCGCCCCCATACACTTTGGTCTTCGCAACGGGCTCACTGCATCTACTTTCGGTCTCTACACTCTGCGACGAATTTCATATTGGGCTGCCCACATATCCAGCTGATCGGGGAGCCATACCGGGGGCCGCAAAGATAGGACGACGGAAGACTGCATGGCTTTGCGCCAGGACCGGCACTTATCCACCGTTTTCACTGATTTTTGCCAACTCGTTCGCTCTGGGGGCGCGAGTTGTCAAAAATCAGCAAGGTCTGGCGGAAGGGCCAGACTGAAAACCGTGGATAAGTGCAAGTGTCAGAAAGAAGGGGGCTGTCTGCCCCCAGCCTGCGGCTTCCCCCAGAGGATATTTTTCGAAGATGAAGCGAAAGAAAAAGCCCTCGAAAGGGCTTCAATCACTGGCCGCGTCATTCGTCACGGCGTCCGAATTTGAGTGTGATCTTGATCAAGATGAGATTGACCTCGATGCTGAGGCTCAAGTCGATCTTGCGAAGCTGTTTTCGGATTGTCTTGATACGACGAGCTGCGATGCGACGTAACCGATTGGATTTCTTGCGAATGTATTTCATGGGTGTCTCCTGTGTGAATAAACAGGGCAGGAAAACACGGCGAAAAAGGGGGCCTGTCCACACGCGCGGGACGCGCCCCGCAGGGCTTGGTGTTGACTGGTTCCCGCGTCGTGTATGATGCCCGTCTGTTATTCACGAAGACAGCTATGATGTCGCTCATGTTCGGACAGCGGTTGCGTGTATAGGCACTTCACAAATCTCGTTTAGATGGTAGGTGTGAACGTCGAAAAGAAGGGATGTAACTATGACAATCAAACCGCGTATTGCTGACATATCAGAAGTCGGTCTGATAGATCGCACCGCGGACTCAGGGGTGTTTGCTGAACATCAAGAAGCGGTGGAAAAGCTTCTGTTCGCCTTGGAGGCCAAGGGCAGGGGTAGGGGCATCGACGTGGCTACGGTCGAGACATTTGAAACAGGAAATGTCAAAATCCCACAATTTGTAAACGAGACATTCGTTGATGTACGCGCAGCAGCTCAAGCTGGTGATGTTTACGACTTTGGTGTGGTTAAGGATGCCATGGTCAAAGAGTGGGCTGGCAAAGCTGAGAAACAGCCGATCAAAGCGTTGCCGTGGTCGTCGAAACCGGCAATATTCCTGGCCACACATCCAGAGGAAATACCTTTTGAGAAGGCAATCTCGGTCTATCTTCTCAAGATGTTAGATGCAGAACACATTCAACTGACAGAAATGATGTTTGTTTCGGGGACTGCGAAACTGTTCATCTATGGTGGTATCATTGCGATGTTGCCGCTTGGCTCAACTATGCAGGTATTTCCCAATGCTTGGTCGTCGCCGCCATCTGTCGATACGGTAGGGTCCGTCTTGAATCCGTGCCTGATGGGAACGGCGTTCTTGGTAAGTGAATCTGGTAAAGGGCGGGCATAGGCAATGCAGCGGTGCTTTCATTTGACAGATAATGATTAGAAAGATGACTTATTGGGACTCATTGTAGACCAGCAGACGAACGAAGTAATTGTTGACCACACCTCAAACAAACATTTGCATACGACCCGACGTGGTAACCCGGTTCAGAGTAGGATCGGACAGATGCAAGTGGACAGTGTCTATCGCCGCTTAAAGGCGTCAGGCAAAGCCAGTCGAGACCGACAGGCTAAGCAGATCGGGGATAACTGTCCATTAATCTATGCGCTCAAGCAAAGCGATGGACTATGGGTATCAAGACGCAGCATTAGACAACTGAACCTCCATATCCCATGGATCGTGTCAGAATTATGTAGATCTCTAAATGGAGAGGTGGATTGTATTGTCGTGATCCCATCACGGCACCCACTTGCCATGATGCTTGCAGTCCGTCTCGAAAAAAAACTCCTAATACCTTTGCATCAAAGGCTGCTTCGTAAAGCGACGTTTTTGGAAGCGTCCCGACGAGCACAAACCCTGTTGAGCAACAAACAAAGCTTGATATCGGCAGGAGTCACCAGAGACGAGGAGAAGTCGTTACGAAGCGTCATTAAACGTGGAATGCTGCAAGGAGGTGCATCCTATTCAGCGAAAAACGTGCTAATTCCCCTGCGTAAGCACTTCGATCCCTTGAGGTTAGTGACGGGTGCGCCGTTGCCGGGTAGCACTGAAAGGGTGCTTTATGTAGACGATTTGCTGGCTACCGGTGAAACACTGCTTGCAGCAGATAGCATCTTACGGGTGCATGGAAACCAGGCAGTGAGTCGGTCAGCAACATGGTTCAGCAGAGTTTGAGTCTTGCAAGGCATTGATATACATAGATAAGGTGTAGATATTGACTTCCGGTGGGTAGATTTACTATACATAAAGGCGTTGGAGGTAAAACTCTGGCCGAGTGCGTTTGAGGTACCCCGCTCGATAAAGATCAGAAGTATCCCGCGTAGGCGCCTGCTAGGGCCGTGTTGTAAAGACAGAATACTAGTGAACGTGGCAGCGGCATGTTCTTTGACCAATAGGTCATCGTAAAATATGGAAACAGCAGGCTTAACGGCCTGCTTTTTTCGTTTAATTGCACAGTTCATCTATGATCAGACCCACAATGCTTGCATAAGCCATGTCACCGTCTGGCCGTTCTTGTCGAGCGAGGGACTTCGCAATGTCAGACGGCGCGTGGCCGTGCTGCAAGAGCAGTGAAATCAACACGCAGTCATCCTGGACCTGAAATTCGAGTTGTGATCCCGATCGGAACCCGGCGGAATAGAAGACCTCGCGGGGACGGTTCTGTTCGGTTGGATCGTAACCAACCGAAAGATGGATCGCGTGGCCATCGTCTGTGACCACTTTCCGGGTCTCAGTGAGACGGCGGTTTGGCAAATTGTGTCGCGGTTCTGGTGTATCTTTGTATGCCATCGGAGAGGCCTCGTGGATTGGGGTTTCGACGCGAGGGGCGGATGTTACTCCGCCCCAGCTCGCTTTAGCTTTGATCGTCTGGTTTCTTGGGGAAAGCGACCATATCGACATTCGGGAACATATTGTGCCGCACTTGCACCGAAGTGATTTCGCCGGTGCCGTCGCGGTTGATGAAGATCACACCGCAGTCATCCCAGAAGTTCTTGCCGTCTTTTTCGCCGGTCTTCACGCGGAGCTTCATGTTTTCCGTAGCCATTTGATATTCCTTTCAAGTTTTGTGTTTCGATGAACCTATTGGACAGGGCAGAAGAAGCCGGTGTCAAAGATAAATTTGTTTCGCGATAAGGCCCTTGGGCCTAGGAAATTTGTCTTTGAAGTGCCGCAGGCACGCCACCCAGGCGCTGCCCTGTAGGTTTCATCTTTAAGAAACGCATCACTTGAAAGGACACATGGTTTTGGCAGAGGAAAATATGAAGCGCGATGTCGAATGCGAAATCGGCAAGAACTTCTGGGGCGACGTGTGATCTGGTGCAACGTCCTGCAACGCAATCATGCCAGCAAGTGCGGCACAATTTGTTTCCTGATAACGGTCACGCGAACCCTGATTGACGATCAAAGCTAAAGCGAGCTCCTGGCAATTACATTCGGGCCAAATGAAACTTTATCCGCTAACGATCCGCAACGCCGGTGAACAACGCCGCAAAGGCACGAAGGCATAAAGCGAGCTGACGCACCGGAAAGTCTCTACAGCAACGGCATCGGACATCTGCCTTTCATCCCAAAGCGGCTCGTGCGCGTCCAGCTCATACACCTCAAGGAATCTGGCGCCGGGATCTTCACGCTTTTCATGCTCGATGATTTCCCGTTCTGGCGGCAGGATCTCGGATGTTACAAATTCCCAGAAAGGCACAGATGAGCGCAGGGAAGATTCAGGATGTCTTTCGATGAAATCTAACACTTCGGCCAAGTCTGCCGGACCATTCCCCAGGATGAGGTTTCCAGTGTCAAATAGGTTTAGGCTGGAACTTCCGGCGATGACGCCTTCAATCAATAAAAACCGCACGGTTCATTCCCATGAGACGTCTTGTGTCTGTGCTTTGGCACACATGCTGCGGCAAAGTCGTATAGAGGCCCGCCGGTCTGGGCAAGGGTGGGGTGCGTTTTCCAGTCCGGCTTTAGCCGGGCCTTGCAGGCGAACGAACGAACGCGCCTTCACATAGCGCCGTAGAAAGTGAGTGAGCCTGTGGGAAACCCACCCCACCATGTTACCCGGGGGAACATTTGGCTGTGGGGAGAAATAACATTCTAAAGCGGATGGGGCTGACTGCCCCAAACTCCGTGGATATTTGTCGAGAATGAAGTTGTTAGATCCCGATTGGCAGAACGATCTTTTCAGAATTTCATTATCCGGCCATATTCCCCGTGTAAGAAATTGAAGACATTTTATGCAGGATGATTTGATGCGTTTCAGAACTAAAGTAGCGGTACTCGCAATACTGGGTGTCGTGGCATGTGCCGCACCACAGACATTTTTCGATCAATATAAGGCCGGTGTCCCGCTTCGCTCATATCCCTACAAAGCAGGCGAGAGCTTCGCGAGCCTTGCCAATGACAAGACAAACTGTGAAATCGAAGCGGCACAACGAGTTCCACAGAACATAGTCGTACAGACATCACCGTCCTACACCACTGACACGCAGACTTACTGCAATCAAATAGGCACTCAGACGCTTTGCAATACAACAGGCGGGCAAACCTACGGCGGGCAGACGACATCCACAGATACCAATGCAGGTTTAAGGTTGCGGGCTTACGGTCAGTGCATGTCGCAAAAGGGCTACCGCTTCGTCGATATCCCTGCGTGTCCGGCTGGGACTGACTTATCCTCCCAACATAATGAAGAAGTCTTCCGCCCACTGTCGAGACGTACTTGTTATCAAGCCTACGCTTCTGGTGGCTTCGCTATCGGTGATGGTTGACCAAACTATCTTTGTTCATCTGACATAATTTGAGGTCTTCATTGGAAGTAATTGCATCAATCGCCGCTCTCTTGACGATCGTTTCTCTTGTGGCCGTGATTTACCCGTTCAAGCCGTATCGCTCTCGAAAGACGGCTTTAGCAGTGCTTGTAGGCTGTTTCGTTGTCGTTGGGATATCCGCCCCTAGTCCTGAAAGCCAAGAGGCTGCGCCCGCTGTGGTAGCGGCTGAGCAGGAAGATGATCCGGATGTCGTAGTTGCACTTGAGGAACAGCCGGACGCAGAGGTTGTTACTACGTCAGTTCAGACAGATGACATACCAATAGAACCCCGCACACCTACAGAGAGCGAAATTCAAGACATACTGGCGTTGTTTGACGCTGGCACTCTTAGGTCCTGGCGGCAAACCAAGACGGCGATTGGACAGCTAGAATCTGAAAATGTGGTCACAGACACCATCAAAGATGAATTGGAAAGCCGGATGTTGGATCAGGTCCGGCCACTGCCGGTATCTGACATTGAGGGAAACCTCGCTGGATATCGCAATCTGGCTGATCTGCGGCCAGACAACGAGAGCTATGCTGAAAAGATCGAGTTCTACGAAACAAAACGGCAGGAAGCGGCCGAGCGTGCCACCCGCGAACGGGAAGAAGCGGAAAGGGCAGCGATTGCGCGGCTGAATGTGAGTGAGGACCGCGTTGATCGCATTACATGGTATCAGCACCCGAACAAGCCGAGGTACACCAACAGCCGGTCTACAGCATACCTCTATATAGGACGCCGAGGTCTGGGCGACGAAGTAAATTCAGGAAGGCCGTGGCTTCGGATGAGGGTCCAGTACGCGGCATCCAGTTGGCTATTCGTCAACGAGGTAACAGCATATCATGACGGCGTATCAGAGCCGTTGGTTGCTGGGGTGTTCGAAAGAGACAACAACTCAACGATTTGGGAGTGGATGGACGTCGCTCCGGATGACTATCAGCTGGAAGTGCTGCGTTCTTTGGCGAATGCCGATGAAGCTTCATTACGCTTTCGCGGGCAGCAATATCATCGCGATGTGAATTTATCGGCTTCAGATAAGCGGGCAATACGTGAGGTTTTGCTGGCGTTCGAAGCGATGCGTTAGCGCCGGCTCTCCGAGAAGGTTTCAAGTGGATACACGACTTCAGGTACAGCTTCCTGGCGGTTGGGTCAGCTAGACCAAATAGCTAGGATCCGATTTTGAGCCAGTCACCTCATGTTTTCCTCAATCTCGGAGATGATCAACTCCAGATGCTGGAGGTGGTGCGCGATTAACCGCAGGTCGTGGGCGTAATCAGCCAAGGCATCAAATCTGTGGCCTTCGACCACATGATACTTGTTTCGGGCCAGCGTGTTATCTGGGGTTTTCTCTACCGTTACCTTCAAGACCTTGTTAAGTGCCATTGCCACGGAATGGATCGGCGATTGGTCAATAGCGTCATAGAGGTGCCGCACCGCGTACTGCACCAGGTACAGTATTTCCGTGCGCATATAGGCAGTCAGTAACCGCATGGTATCACTCGGAGTCACCGGATCGGCGAACCCGTCATTGTCCTTTGGGTCGGCATAGGTTTGAGGTTGGAAACCGGATGGCATAGACAAGCTGTTGCAAAGAGGATTGAGGATGTCAAACTCTCGTTTCCTGAACTGCACAAAGTCCGATCTTCCCGGACCTGCCGCCGACGATCTGCGCGGTAAAAGCAGCCGATAAGAGTCGTCAATATAGTCGTCTATTCAGCGGCTGCCATTGCTCAAGTATTGCGAAATGACTTGCTACCGATTGACCAGAGATTATCAATATTGCGCACGTAGGTATCCACTCTTTCAGCTCGATCATTCACAATGCTCCCAAGGTCGGTTTGGTGGGGCGCACCATGTACAAGAGACTTGTCGAACATTCCGAATTCGGTGTTCCACCAGTCATCTTCAACCTGGCCGGAAAGCTCTTCGAATTTCGATTGATAAGCCTTAAGGTCTGTTTCTTTTCCCGAGTACCAAAACTTCGACGCCAATATTGCGGTTATCCCACCTTTACGTTCGCCAATAAATTGGACCGGGAACAACAGCCCGTTCACGTAAAGGCGTTCAAGGACTGGGATAATGCGTTCGTCGTGATCCTCGTCCCAAAGGACAGCGAAGTCATGTTGCAAGGCTTTCTGGACGGGCCTGCCTGTCACATCGAACCATTCAGGTACGCGGAAGACGGAGTAGTGGGTTCCACGGCCTAGGTGGCCGTGCTCTTCCTGTTCGTCGTAGATGCAGTGCAGGATTGTGGAGTATGTAGCTGTATCGTTCATTTTCTTTCCTTTTCGAGGACAGATTACGGGTTCCCCCGGTGATGCGCGTTGATTTTCGGTCTAGGCGCGGTTCGAGATTTGCAGTTAGGTAGTTACCGGATTGATGTCAAGGTGCTGATGCAAAAGCGTTTGTCAGCCACGGTCTGATTGGTTATAAGCAAAGTATGGCACAGGCGGGGACGCCGATGGCCACGAAGGTGAAGCGCCGATGCTCAAAAGCGTCGGCGTTTTCTCATTTCTTGCTCTTGCTGAAATCGAAGTCAGGTGGGAATGCATCGGTCGATGTATTCTCGCGCCACGCCCTGAGTTGTTCTTCTACATATTCCTCGATGCGGTCGATGTCATCGCCGTGACCGCTCTTGATGATATGAAGGATTTCAGCCGCGCCTTGAGTGAAGCCCCTGCGGTAAGCCACTTCGGCATCACCGGTGGCGCGCGGCGGATCGCCCTTTGGAAAGGGCATGAATAGCGTATCTGTCATGTAGTCTGCTCCTGCTTTTTTGAGTTGGATAAAGCGGCTCGCCCGCCGGGGAAATACTTGTAGACGGTGGATGGTTTGATGCCATGATGGGCGGCAATGGCTTTGATGGAAAGTGTTGTCCCGGACAACATTTGCCGGACGCTCTCAATACCGTCGTCGTCAAGGGCAGGGGGTCTACCTCCGACGCGGCCTTGATCACGGGCCAGGGCCAGACCCGCTTGGGTTCTCTCACGGATCAGGTCACGTTCGAACTGGGCAAACGCACCGGCGATTGTGTAGAACATCTGGCCCATGGCTGAGCTGGTGTCGATCTTCTCACGATCAGAGTGCAGCTCGATCCCGGCGTCTTTCAATCGCTCCGCAATGAAGCCAAGCTGCTTCTGGCTGCGGCTCAGACGGTCGAGCGCCGTGACGATCAGCATGTCACCTTCCTGAAGGGCGCTGAAGCATTGCTCTAATGTTTCAGAATGGGCTTTCGCGCCGGATTCCTTGACGGTGTAGATTTCGTCGCAACCAAGTGCCCTGAGCCGGGCGATTTGAGGATCAAGATTTTGGTCGCTGGTTGAGACGCGCGCGAACCCGACCTTCTTTCCGCCTGTTGGTTCCATAAATCGTTTGTCCATCTGGTTTATGTAGAGTATAGTTTATGGAGACCTTTATAGAAACCCAAAATCGTCCATGTGGGGGTTTTGAGGCGGAACCGGAAGGTGTCTATTAAACATTCGTTTTATGGAGACGAGATATGGCAGGTCAGGATCGGTTCGGCGGTGTGCAGTCCAAGCGGCTGCGTCATGCCTTCGCCACGCAAGAGATAGAATCCAACCCGATGACACCGGCGGAAATTGCATTGTTCCGCAAGATGGAAATCAAGGGTTGGAATCCCGGCCGTCAGCGGAAGTTTCTGATTGGTCGGCTGATGCGTGAGCAACGACAGGTCACGCCTCGTCAGCTAGAACGTGCGAGGTAGGTAGGTCGCATTGCCTGATACGACCTACTGCTATCCGCCAGACTATTCAGTTCTCATCAACAAGCTGGGTATCCGTGATGCCGAGACCTTGGATCGGGCGGAACGCCAGATCACTGCAACGCGGGTAGATGAAGGCGTCCCGGGCGGGAATTTCTCGCAATCACACATCCAGTCCATCCATCATCACATCTTTCAGGACGTCTATCCCTGGGCCGGGAAGTTGCGAACACTTGATATAAGCAAGGGTGGCAGCGATTTTATGCCCCACGGTCGGTTGGCCGGTGGTTTGGGGCACGTCGAACGCTTGATCAAAGGCGGCAATTTCGGGCAAGGGATGAACCACGATAAATTTGGCGAATATGCAGCCAAGGTGGTCTCGGACCTGAATTATGCACACCCGTTTCGGGATGGAAACGGACGCACGCAAATGCAGGTGTTGAACCAACTTACAGAAAGGGCGGGCTTCGAGCTGGCCACAGAACGCATTAACCCGGCTGCATGGATCACGGCATCGAAAGTCTCTCACATGGGATCTGATGAGTTGCTTCGGGGTGCGATCACCTTTGCAATCGACCCGGATCGTGTTCACACTGGCACGAAGGCTCAGGAGGCCATCGCCAGCTATTTTGACACGGTTGGTAAAGCTATCGAAAAACTCCACTCACCTGCAGAGCGTGCGGCGGCGAAAGACCAGGTTCGGTCTGTTGCAAAGGCGTATGAAACCATGATGGATCGTGACACTCTGCAAAAGGTTCTGAAAGAGCCGAGGGGGCGGGAAAGGTGAAGCAGGATTGGCAGACCATTAGCTAGGTTGATCATATTCATAGGCGGCTGCTATCATTGGACGAGCTTAGAATGGGAGATCAGGATGTTCGAAAAGATTATTATGCGGGTCATTTGGTTGGTAACGGTTCTGCCATTCTTGGCAGTGTCAGGCTACGTCCTGTATCTGTTCACGATGGAATACACTGCTTTCGCCGCGCAAACAGATCCTATAGCTGTTGTGATCTTGCCCATTGTTGCACTGCTTGCCTTTGTGAAATTGGCAAAGTCGGTGATGACAGATCCGATTGCCGAATAACCCATCTGCGGATCATGATGCGCCAGCCACATTGACCCGACGCCATTCTGACGGGCTCATGCTCGTGCCGTTCCACGCGCCTCTCAAAGACGTTTTCGCTATCAGTTCTTCGTAGAAATATCGGAAAGCAAACATACCTTCCGCGTGATCGGTGGACACTGCCCACCCGGATCGGAGCGCGAATGCGCCAATGTCGTCGTTAATTGAACGCCTACTGGTGCCACTGTGGCGAAAGCATCTTGCCACTACGCGGCCATAGCTTCGTGAACCTTGATCGTAGCAGATCACCGGGGCATCGGCGATGAACTGCTCCATGAATTTCATGGCATAGTATCCGCAATCAAGTGTTTCCGGTTCTTCGGAAAAATCTATAGGTTGGCCCATTTCACAAGCATCGACGCCAACCAAACGGTATCGAACCGTCCCATCCGACAAGGTATCGCCGTCGATCAATGATGCCTCAAACGGTCCAATCGCTTTAGTGCCCGCATAGGCTTCGAAATTTGGGGTAACAAAGACAGCAAGGCCAAAGAAAATCGCACTACCGCCTGTTACGACAAGAAACGACTTAGCCGCTCTCACCCGCCTGCTCCTCGATAGTCGAGGTTTAGATGCCCAGAGGAAACCATTGGCGGACGATCAACAATTTGCGGTGTTAGTCCGGGACTATCAGGGAACCGATTAAACACTTGGTCCAATTCATACGCGGCCTGTTGTGCTTCCACAGTCACGCGGTGTGTTTCGGCGTTCAGACAGTTCAGATAATCCTCTACCTCTCGGAAATATAATTCAAAGTCGCGGCGAAGATCATCCTCAGTTCCACGTGCCACGTATGAAGAAATGACCGGTTTCAACGGTTCAAGACAGCTATTTGGAATGCTGACCTGTGATGAAACACCATCATCATGTGCGGCCACCGGCCCCGCTATGGCCAACAAAACAGCGAACGTGGAGATTTTGTAATTCGAGCGGTTTGTCATGACTTCAAATTCCTTTGGCGTGTGTTTGGGGGCATTGGTGCTCGAAATTCAAGCCGACGATCTTATGATACGATCCAGCCCTCAGCCGGACCAGACCCCTTATCGTACTATTTAGCACTGTGCCGGAGTGAAATAGCTGGCTATCAACTGTTCATCACACCCCTCGATCCACACGTTCTGCCAGTGCTTTCAAACTGCCGATCAGATTCAACGTGCCGTTTCGAGCGGCATTTGTCATTCCGCGAAGGTAGCCACCGGGATTTTGGACACGGATTTCCGGCGTAAATCGGTTTGCATCGGTGATGATCAAAGCGAGCAAGGCATCATCGTGGCCCATGACCTCGCAAGCGTCGTTCCAAGCTGACTGGTTGATCCCCAAGGCGGGCAATAGCTGAATTGCTGCACTCGACACGTCATGCTCGGTGGGCTGTCGGCCATTTGTTCTGGCGTCGATGTAGAGCTTCATATCTGGCGAAGCGAGACCGTAGAGGATCGGGCCTGATAGCTTTAAGCGAATTTCGCCCTTGCGGTCTTCGCTCGACCTTTCATTCTCTTTTTCTCTGCAATGTTCAGGGCCGGTAGGCTCTGAACCAATAAACCCAGAATGCGCGGGCTTGCCCGCGCTCCTTTTATCCACGCTTGCGTTACAGACAGTATTAAAGTCTTGGGTTGTATCTTGTATATAGGGGGTAGCACCTATGCTGCACCCGTGTTGCATATTCTGTGTTTCATCCAACAAACCGATGGTCTGCTGTGTGAGTAAATCGGCCTCTGCGACGTGTTTACGAAGATCGTCCATGTCGATCCGCCGCAGTTGTCGTGCATCCGGCCACGCCTCGTATTCTGCTTCGATCTGCGACGTGTCGGCTCCGAGGTCGGCCAGGTCATTGATCGCCGCTTTAAGGTGGCCTTTGTGGATGCTGCGTGTGTTGCACAGAAGGTTCCGCTCTTTGTTTAGGGCTTCCTGTTGTTGTTGGTGCGCCAGCATGGCGGGGACCAGTTCTATAGCGCAGGAAAAGAACACACCGCACCCATCGAACCCTGATCTGCCGCCATGCGCCATTGTGCGCTTTTTGATCAGGCCCACGGCGGCGAGCCGCTTTTCGTGTCTGGCGATGCTATAACGGGATTTGCTGCGTCTCGCGGCAATCTCGCCCTGTCTACGGTAGCAACAGGGTTCGCGGTCGTGCGACTTCCAGTCGCTTGGCCGGGGATCTTCGGCCATGCGGACGAAGGTGGAAATTTCGGCGTCTGTCAGATGGAACATGCTGGCGGCAACGTTCTCGAATAACCGAATGAAGCCGTCTCGTTCCATGCCGTCTGGAAGGACGGGGAAGCCCTCTGTGTGGTGATTGTGGCGCTCTTTAAGAGCTGCAATGTTGCTCATTGTCTGGTCCTGTCAGTGTTGAGCAAGACGGATTGTGACCAAAGATCAGGCAGATAAAGATTGTTCGCACTAATGCGTTTTTTGCTTGATTGGTATATGGGTGGGGTGATAGAACCGGACGTGAAAAATCTTTTAGTTTGTCGTTCGGGACGCCAATCCCTAGGTTCGATAACCCCCCCGTTTAGGTCGCCGCCTTGCGGGGGTTTTTCGTTGTTTGGTGCGAATTGCTCCTCTGCCGCTCGATTCTTATTGGTTTTAGCAACAGGCATACAACGTATGGATGCCTGTCGCAATTATTGTGTTAGCTTACTTCCCATCCACAATCACTGGTATTCACTCCGATTGCGTGAGTTCGACCGGCGCGCTACCGGGCGCCACATCGCGGAAATATCCTGTGTTGTAGTTCATTTTGTAGGTTGGGCTTCTGTATTCGCCCGCAGTGCCAGGTTCGGTAGTGATCTGAATTTGGAAATTGACCGGTTGTGCTGCGCTGCGCCCGATGTACTCGGTACGTTGCCGTGTGTCGCCATCGTCGCGATAGGTGACCATCTGGGTTCCAGTGTAGCAGAATGCCTCGATGCGGTCTGGCCCCTCGTCTTCATCATGTCGCTGGAAAAAGAGGTTGCTTCCTGCCGGACAATCCCATCCGGATCGTTGCATTCGGCTTAGGCGCGAGTAAGGCGCATCAAAGTTGGTGTATTGCGCTCCATTGGACATCGCGCAAAAGCCAAAGGGTGGCCTGGGTCTTGGTGGGCTGATGCGGTCGAGCATATAGCTCAACGCATCGCCGCAGCCGGACGGAAACCCTCCCGCGAGGCAAAGAATGACCTTGCAGTCAATGTCGCCTTCGTCGGCTTGTGCAACGGACATCGTTGGTAAAACGGCGACCAAAAGTGCGGTTGCGTAAACCTGAACGTGCCCGTTTATCGTGTCTATTGTTGTCATTGTGCTCTCCGAGACTGGATATGATGACGTCTTGCGCCAAGCGGTATGCCGCTTTATGCCACAATACATAGTCATAAACAAAATTTAGAAGAGCGCAAAACTTATTATCATCAAGACAGCTCATTGGCGGTCTATTATGTGATGAACTGTGCTGCTGTTAACGATAAAACTTGTTCAGTTGGTAGATCGAAACAGTTCGACAAACTTGCCTATCACGTGGTCGCGAACTTCAGTGCGTTCTGACAAGATATCGTGTTTGGCGTCAGGGATGATTTCAAACTGTCCGTTCGGCCAATTTATCATGCGTTGTTTGATTACCTTGGCATCGACGTCCTTATCCTGGCTTCCGCAAAACGTAGCACTCGGTATGTTAGGTGATGGTAACGTCGAAAGGGCCCGGCATTCTTTTAGGCACTCGAACAACCATCCCATGCTGGGTCCACCAAGTTGTAAACTGGGGTGAGTCTCAAGTTGATTTTTGAAATGCTGATACATTTCCTCATCATGCGTCATGGTGTTCTCTGCGAACGGCGTTTTCACAACATAACTCTGTGCATCTTGACCCGGCGCATAAGTATGCCCCTTGCCAAGGGTTTGTGCAGCCCAAGACAACGGCCATGCTGCAGCCCTCTGGATTGGTGCAAGGTTGACACCCCACATTGGCGCGACGAACCCACAGGAAGCGACTTGAAGTCCTTCGATTGCAGCGCGTAATCCGATACAGGCTCCCATCGAACTCCCGACCAAATGCCAAGGTTTCGGCAGCCCAAGCTGTTTCGCACTCTGCGCCATCGCGTCGACGTCGCGCTGGTAGTCGATGAATGTTTTTACGTGACAGACTTTTGGATCGCCGGTCAGTCTATCTGACAAGCCATGGCCACGCCAATCAATAACGACGCTCGCTAAACCTTGTTTCTCTAGCTTTTCGGCAAGTAAACCGTATCTTTCTACGTATCCTGTACGCCCTGGAAAAAATAAAACGGTTCCTTCGAATGTACGTTCGTTTTGCCAGAGGCCTATCCTTAGGCGGACATCATCGGATGTGTGTATCCAAAACGCTTTTCCGTGAGCAGGGCCTAATGCAACGTCGTTGTGTAAGGGCGCTTGATCCATTTAAAAATCCTACCTTAACCCGATGGTTATTTTGGCTACGTAGTAAATCGACGTTGCGACACCGCAGAGCAACACGATAGAAAAACCGGCAACTTGACCGATGCTTAGCAAACTCACAGAGAGCAATGCGATGACGACAAATACCTGAACAGCATTGATTGGTGCATCAACCTGAACAGCCTCGTTGTGTTCATCATACTGTGCTTGCTTCAACGCGCGTGTGATTTGAAACAGACTTGAAACGATTACAACAAGAATGATGCCTAACATCAAACTCGTCGTAAAATATGATGTTGCTTGGTTTCCTAAAAGTCCTGGTCTCTCATGACTAGAGCTCAGAACTGAAAGACCATCGTGTAACAACCAGCTCAGTATGTTTGCGCTGTCAGACGATAGGAAAGCACCTTGGAGTTTGATACTTATCGCAATCCAAATACCAAGAACTGAGCACTGGAAGACACCGACCATCAGCCTCATACTAACATACCGCAGGTGGTGTAGATCAATATCGCTAGTATCCATACGACGAACGGTTGCTAAGAAATCTGCTGAAATTATGTATAAAAACAGCATGATGACTAAAAAAATCCAGATGAACCAACCCGCATATATGTACCCGAACAGCGAAGCTATTATGGATTCGAAGGTGGATACCGAATCTGGCTCAATCAACGTGATAAGGGTTCGATCAACTTGATATTGGCCAACATCACCTAGCCAATAAATCCGTGCATATATCCCGAACCATTGTAACCCAAAGACAAAGCCAGCACAGACCAATGTGATTGCCCAGACTGGTAGAGAAAACACTGCCACAAAACGGCCCCAAGTCGTCTCATTAGCGTCAACGAGCTTTGGTCGGGTTTCAACGCGCCAGAAAGTGAGCATTTCGCCGAAGAAAATGATGAAAAGTGGCAATATGATTAGTGGTAAGATGGTCCAAGTAGGTGCCCAAAGAAACCCTACTTGCTTATCTAGCCCCTCGAACGGGCTGTAAGTGATAGAGTGCAAGCCGAAAATGAAATTTAGGAGCCCAATCATCACATAAATTGTCCATGAAAAAATCACTAGGCTGAACGCCTTCTGCCCCACGAACAATGCTTCACTACGTCCTGCAATATTCATGAATGACAAACGAGGTTTTTGATGCTCTGCCAATGCTTCTTGATTGTCACCAGGGACATTGACAGGCTTCAGTGTAGTCTCTGAACCGGCATCAGCTAGCCGCTTTTTGGTACGTCGTTCGTTTTTCTGCTGCTCTTTTGCATCCCATAAGATTGATTGCCATTGGCTTGTGGCTTCTGGATCGTTGCAGCCAAAAATGCGTGCCAACCAGCGAATATTCTCTCTGCTGATGCCATTGTCATTTTCCTGAAACCATAGCTGCACGGATCGGATCTCGATCCCCTTTTGGTTTCCCTCGATGGCACAGATAGCCTTGGTCAATAGTTCGGGTGTCCATGGACCGTCTGGACTACCATTGCGGTCCGCTGGTCGCCCGACGCCCTCAGCGGCCAAACGAGCGAAAAGCTGCTTAAAGTTGCTACCGTCATGCTGCGGCGCAACAAAAAATTTTCCATTTTTCACCAATGTGTTAACGACCCAAATTTTCGTTTCTTTACGCATTTGTGCGCTATTCTTCATATTCTATCGTGCGTTTCCGGTGAATGTAAGCACAACTAGTGCGAGTGGGAGGTTTTCGGCCTCATGAGCATTGATCAATATGGGGGATCGACATGGAAGCGCATTCAAACTCGACATCGGCGGATGCTGCAGCGAAGGGCAAATTTGCAAGCCCTTGCGAGGACATTTTCCTGCAGAGCGAGCATGTTGGGACCGTGTATAAGTGGGATGATGGTTTAAAGACGACGGTTTGGTTTGCTGGCTCAAAGCCGGAGGGTACATGCGTGTCGCGAACACACCCGGTTCAAAGCCTGAGTTGGCAATATAAATTTTCTAACGTAAGTTAACACAGATAGTAACTTCATATTTGCACAAACTTAGTATTGACGCGATACTCCTTTCTGTGAAACCAAAGAGGTAGTAAGAAGCTGTCCTAATACGGGGACAGCACATGCCGATAAAAAAGAGTTACTCATTGATCACGATCGAAGGTGTCAAAGAGCTTATTCAAACCGGGGAAGACTTCCGGTGTCGGTATGACCTCGTAGGATATGCTAAAGATGGTCGCCCCACCTACAACTGTGTCTACATCGCAGCTGACGGATCCGAATCCATTCTCATTGGCACACGGGCCACTGTGGGCGGTGTCCAGCCCAGAAACTTTAATATCTGGTCTGGACTGTTCGCCCACCATTTTGAGTATGGTGATGGCACGGAGTTGTCATTTAACAGCGAATACCTGGTTCGAACAGGTGATGTTCAGGGGCAGAACGAAATCAAGGACTGATGGTGCTTCAAGCGTCGACCCCAAAAAAGCCGCTCACCACCAAGCCGTAGGCTACACGGCCCGCTTATTTGGATTAGTGTGTGCGTGTCTTGTTTCTGGCCCAGCGATAGCAAATGAACGGCTAACCGCTGAACAATTTCTGGCGGTATCGGAAAACTGTGCCAGCTCAGTCGCACCCGATATCATGGCTGGGATTGTGAACGTCGAAAGTCGGTTTCATCCGTATGCGATTGGTGTTGGTGGTGCGAACGCTCGGAGCATTTTCCCCAGCACGAAAACCGAGGCCATCGCCGTTGCCAACCAGCTTGTTGCGAACGGCGAGCGGTTTGATGCTGGCATAGCCCAGATCAATATCGAAAATTTTGACTGGCTGGACCTTACTATTCCGCAGGCGTTCGATGTTTGTATGAACCTTTCCGCCGCCGAAAAAGTGTTGCGTGATGGGTATGATCGAGCGCGGGCCGCTGGTGAAAGTCCCGACGCAGCTTTGAGCATCGCGCTTTCGACATACAATACCGGCCACTCCACTCGCGGAGTTCGAAACGGCTACGTTGGCAGGGTCATGGAAGGTGCCAACGTAGCCGTTTCGACAAGAGACACCCCCACACCCGCCCCTGAAACAGAGCCACAAACGCCTGACTGGGACGTGTTCGGCAGTTCTGACACATCGTCTGCCATCGTGTTCACTCAATAAGGAGATTACCGAATATGAACATACCATCCAAGATGAACAAGCGCGGGGCCATTATCACGATGGCTGCCTTGCTTGTTCTGCATTCCGCCGGGCCAGCCTCGGCTCAAGGCTTCGGAGATTTTCTGAACAATATCCTTGATGAATTCAACGCGATCCGCACACCGCTAGCGATCATTGCGTTGATGATTGTTGGTGTCGCCTACGCCTTCAATTTCTTCGATCTTCGGAAAACAGCGTATGCGGTCATCGGTATCATCATCATCTTTTCGGCGGCGCAGTTGGTCGCCCTGATCACCGGGGGCTGACCTGATGGGACCATCAGACAAGGACGAACCTATCAACGAAGACAAAGTTTATCTGGCACTGACACGACCAGCAATGTTCTACGGTGTACCTTTCGAGGCTGCATTGTTGTGCGTTCTCATTGCTGGTCTAGCGATGATCCTAACGGATAACATCTTTTTCCTCGCTATCTTCTTCCCCTTGTTTGTTGTGTCCCGTTTGATTGTGAAAAACGATGCAAACGCCTTCCGCATCCTTTTTCGGTTTCTCGAAACAAAAGCGAAATGTGTGAACCGTTCCGCCTGGGGCGGTTCATCCACATCACCGTTGCGTGTGACACGGAATTATAAACCAGAGGAGTGCGACACATGGGAATGATGCAAGTCCTAAGAAAGCGCGAGCTTCTGGCCGATAATTACCTTCCGTTTGTGCGCCACGCCGACAATTACACGGTCATAACAACCTCTCGCGGGGCGTTTCAGACCATGCGGCTGAACGGTGCCGCTTTTCTGACGGCTGATAACAAGAGCATCAATGTGCTGCATGAGCGACTGGCGAATGCTATGCGCCAGATCGCGGATGAAAACGTCATGGTGTATAGCCACATTGTGCGTCGAGAAGACACAGAGCTTCCTAGTGGTGTCCTTACATCCAACTTCGGCAAATGGATGGATGAGGCATACACCACAAATCTTGTGCGCAATCGGTTGTTTGTGAACGACCTTTACGTGACGGTTTTTGTGCAGCCGCGCGGCCTAGCAAAATTGAATTTGTCCCATGGTGCTCGGAAGGCACGCAAGAACGACGTTGAGGTCGATGCTGATCTTCTGGAACAGCTGGATGAAACGGTGACAAAGTTGAAGGCTTCATTGCACCGATATGGGCCTGAAATGCTTGGGCTAGTAAAAAATCGGCTGGGCGTGATTTGTTCCGAACCTATGACGTTCTTGCGCGAACTGATCAGTGGTAATCGGTCCTTGATGCCTTTGGTCAACGGACCAATCGGCAATGCAGTATACACCGACCGTGTACTATTTGGGCGGGAGGCTTTTGAGATTAGACACGCTGGCGGCTCAACTATTGGCGGCATTCTTGGCATGAAAGATCATATGCCGAAAACTCGCCCGACGATGTTTGATGAACTGCTGTCCGCACCATTCCGGTTCGTTTTGGCCCAAAGTTTCAGGTTCCTGGCCAAAGGTGCCCAACTTGATGAAATGAAGCTGCGTCAAGGTCGTATGGACAACGCTAACGATGCTGGTGTGACACAAGCTGATGAACTAACCGACGCGCGCGATGAGTTGATGTCAAATGCATGGGTCATGGGTGAGCATAACCTTAGCCTGATGATTTTGGCAGATACGACGCGCGAAAAGCAGATGGCTATGAGTGATGCGTCGCGAATGTTGTCTGACAGCGGTATAGTGGTTGCCCGCGAAGATCTTGGTATCGAAAGCGCGTTTTGGGCCATGCTGCCCGGCAATCATGGCAAACGGTTACGTCCGGCGAGGCTCAATAGCGTGAATTTCGCTGCGCTCTCGTCGTTCCATAATTTTCCTTCTGGCAAGCCGTCTGGCAATTTTTGGGGTCCAGCCATTGCCAAGTTGAAAACGACGTCTGGCGGTCCGTACTTCTTGAACGTTCACAAGGGTGATCTTGGGCATACGTTCATCTGTGGGCCTTCTGGATCGGGCAAGACGGTTTTCCAACTCTTTATGATGTCGCAGCTCGAAAAATTTAGCGCGAAGCGCGTTCTATTCGACAAAGATCGGGGTGGTGCAATTTTTGTTCGCGCTTCTGGCGGTGACTACCTCGACTTCAAGGTTGGCAAGCAAACTGGCTGCGCACCATTCAAGGCAATCCCTATCAACGCGACCACACAACAATTCTTCATCGACCTCATTAAATCAATGCTACGTGATGACCAGCACCCCTTCACCGCGTCCGACACTGCCAGGATCGAGCGTGCCGTTGAATCATTGGCCCAAATTGACCAAGCGAGCCGTTCTGTGTCTGTCGTGCGAGAAATGTTGGGTACATCCGCCGAAGGCGGCGAGGCTGATATCGGTACGCGTTTCGACAAGTGGTGTGAAGATGGACGGTTGGCATGGGTCTTTGAAGGTGAGAACGATCAGATCGGGTTCGATGCGGATCTGATAGGTTTCGATGTAACAGACTTTCTTGATGAGCCGGAAATTCGCAATCCGATCATGCTTTATCTGCTGTACCGTGTGCAGCAGCTTATCAATGGACAGAAGATCGCAATCTTCATTGACGAGTTTTGGAAGGCACTTGGTGATCCATCGTTTGTCGAGTTTGCAAAAAATCTTCTGAAAGTTCTGCGAAAGCAAAATGGTTTCATTGTTATGGGGACGCAGGACCCCTCGGATGTGATCGCAAGCCCTATCTCCCGGACAATCATCAACCAATGCGCCAGCACGATTTTCTTCCCAAGCGACAAAGCCAAAGAGGAAGAATTGGTTGGTGAGTTTGGTCTGTCCAACTGTCAATCGCAGAGTAAAAAGGGACCGGATCGCGGCTTAAAAAGGGGCCACA
>ERZ1740070.713-NODE-713-length-22159-cov-6.508143_pt1 | contig 22159 bp, 20 predicted proteins | sample MGYA00581734_ERZ1740070 | MGnify/ENA primary metagenome ERZ1740070 (study PRJEB43018, sample SAMN04849744) | marine metagenome | isolation source: floating plastic debris | place: Pacific Ocean | collected 2008-09-01 | study: EMG produced TPA metagenomics assembly...
GGTGGTTTGGCTTAATGTTTTCTGGCGGTTGTGGCCGCCGGTGGGTTTGTGTAGGCCTGCTACTGATGGCTTTGCAGTCGGTGAATCGGGTGATGCTGAGAATAGGGGTGAGGGGGAGTTGGGGAAATTGTGCCAGACTATTTGGGGCTGGATGAGTGAGGAGGCGGATTGCCATTCTTGGTGACCCCACTGGGCGTTGGCAAGGGTTATATTCCAACCGGAGAGGAGTGCTGCCCAGAAACCTGCTAAGAAATCGGCAGGATCCGAATCGGCAATCATGACCATTGGCGCTGAAGATACTTCCAATGCGTGCTCACTTGCATACCGAGTCAGCTGCTCACGCCGCTGTGCAACCAACGCAACCCACTCACGTCCCACCACCGTAAAACGTAATTTTTCAGAATCCGCTCTCCATTTCCCCTCGGCAGCGAAGTGCGTTTTCCCCCTTTCTCCATCATCATCAACACCACACACCACCAGCCAATCACGCCTCAGCCGCACCCACACCTCTTCCGGCGTCGCTACTACTGCAATCTGGCCCATAGCGCTTCCCAGTCTGGGTCATCTAGGCCGTCGTTGGGCAGCCACTGCTGTGTGCCCATGCCTAATACGCGGCGTGGCGCGTGGGGCAAAAGCGTCTGCAAGTCTGCATCTAGGTTGATGATGGCCTGTCTGCCGATATCTGTTTCAAAAACGGAGGAGAGTACGACGTCGATTGGGTTGTCGTGACAAAATTGCTTGAGCCTACTGGGAGAGCCTAGGATGGCAGCTTTGAGCACGAAAATGCCGCGCCAGCCTCTGAAGTAGTGGGCTTTGAGCTGGTCTAGTGAGTTGACAGATTCATCTAGTGCGATCGCAGTGCGGTAGCGATGGGTCAGCTTCATCAGATCTTCGAAGCGACTAGGGGGCAACGGCTGTTCGATAAATTCAATGCGATGACCTAAGCGATCGCATTGATCTAGCCAGTGGTGAACAGCTAACTCGTCTAGCCCGCCATTGGCATCTAGCCGTAACTTAGCGCCGAGAGGAAGCTGTGCCATCAGCTGCGATAGCCACGCTAGCTCAGTAGACACAGGCGCAATGCCAATCTTCCACTTAAAGGTGCGATGACCCAAGGCCCACAGCATCGACCAGGCAGAGAGGGCGGCCTGCCCGGCAGGAAGCAGGGCACTACAGTCGGCAGCGGTCAGCTCAGAGCTTGAAGCGTCGCCAGCAAGATGGTTCAACGCAATCTCGAAGCCAAATTTGCAGGCGGGCAGCGTCGGTAAAATGGCAAATACATTGTCAGCAGAAAGCGTCGGCGGGAGACGCTGACAAAACATCAGCGCTTGGTCTTGGGTCTCTGTACCAAACCAGGGCAGGGGGGCAACTTCGCCAAAGCCGACGCGCCCTTCGTCATTCGTCAGCCGTAGAATGATGCCCTCACGGTATTTCCAGGTGCCATGACTGGTGCGGATCGCCGGCCGAAAGGGCCGCCGATACGGACGGAATTCAAAGGATAGTTCGTGGGAAAGGGACATGGCTATTCCTGACAAAAACCGCGTTGCGTTGACGCACTCACGACGTCGACGCTGCGGCTACGCTCCGAATTGCGTTTGAGGCAACCTTTTGGCACTGAAAAGATTTACACCGAAAAGATTAGAACTGGAAAAATGGGAGCTGAAAAGATCAGAAATAGGAGGATAACATCAGCGCCAGCGTCAGCAACAACCCACTCCAAAAATGAAAGTGAATCGCTAGAAATTTTGAATTACTAACGCGATCTGGCTGATTATGAAAAGTGAGTACGTGGTGGCACAGTCGCACAGCAGCTGGGATTGCACCGCACAGCAAAAGTGCACTCAAAGGAAAGCCGCCTCGGGCGATCGCAATGCCTACCGTCAGTAGCACCATCGTACAGGCGACCGGCAGCAGCTGAGCCCCCCGACGAGTACCTAGCCGCACAATAGGCGATCGTTTACCCGCACTCAGATCGTCTTCCACCTGATGGAAGTGAGAGCAAAACAGCACCAGTGTGGTCGCAATGCCGACGATTAGCGCCGCAGGCAGAAGCGCCGTATGCCAACCCCAGCTGTAAGCCCAGCCCGAAGCATGCCACTGCTGCACCTGAGCGTAGTAGGCCGCGCCGACTGCCAGGGGGCCAAAGCTGAGGAAGCAAAGGATTTCGCCTAGACCCTGATAGCCGAGCCGAAAAGGTGGCCCCTGGTAAAGGTAGCCGAGCGCGCAGCAGCCGAGCACCATGGCTAGCACTGTAAAATCTTGCTGTACTAGCGAAATTGACAGAATGCCTGAGACACCTAACAGCAGCGCGGCATTTCCCAGCCAGAAAATGAGTGAGCGGTTGCGGGTGAGATTCACCAGGGAATGGTGTTTGTTTATATCAATGCCTGTTGCTGCATCAAAGACGTCGTTGCTGAGGTTTTCCCAAACCAGGAGCAAAATTGCCGAGAGCGAAAAGGTCAGAAAAACACCCCAGTGAAAGGTTCCAGTTTCGGCGTAGGCTACCGCACTGCCCACGCAAATTGGCATAGCAGCAACGCAGTACATAGGCGGCTTTAGGGCCGCCATCCACAGTTTTTTGGTCTCATTTTTGGTCTCGGTGGGCACCAAATTTGACTGAACCGTGCGAAGGGTCATAAAAAGACGTGCAAAGGAATAGGTACAGGAGAGTATTTGAGCAATGCGCTGCCAGTCGCTATGCCAGTCGCTATGCCAGTCGCTAAAGGGCTAAAACCTAGCATAGCCTTTTGTTTACGAGCGTTTTGCGACTGGCAAGAAAACTCAAAGGTGGCTATTACCTGCGGTAAGACTACGCCTTGGCCTTGCCACGCCTTTGGCGTTGTGGATACGCTCAGCCACCGAATGTACAGAATAGAGGAAGCGGAAGAGGCATCAAAAAATGTTGGGGTAGGCAGCAGTTTTACCAGTCACTTTTGTTGGGTTCTCTGCTACAGTGCATGGCGACTGGGCATGGAACATCGTTTTGGGAAGTCTTTTGGGCGCTGCCTGTTTGTTCGCACGGCTCTGACTATCAAGTTCTGACTATCAAGCTCTAACTATTAATAAACGTTTTAAGCAGTATGGCTAACCATCACCCAGCAAATTTGGCAAGCAAGATATCCAAGCCATCTAGCTCGACCGCCGACGCCGCAGATCAACCCAAGACTGAATCGAAACCCAAGACTGAATCGATTGAGGAATCGGCACCCAATGAGCAAGCGTCGCCAGGGTCGGGGTCTCGTTTTTGGCCTCGCGCTTTGAAAAAGCCGCCAAAGCTGGTGGGCGTATGGGCAGCTATTTTACTGGGTGGGGGTGCGATCGCTTATTTCAACTATTCTCAAAACGCGCCAAGAAGCCTTTCCCCTGTCGGCACTCAGCTGGTTCCCCAAACAGCGCTAGCAACGGTAACGGTGACCACAGACGAGCTCGCCTGGAGCAAGCTGCGCCAGTTTGGTACCCCTGATAGTCAAGAGCAGTTCAACACACTGCTAAATGACTGGGGAGAGCGACTATTCTCCGCCAATGGCTTCAATTTTCGGCAGGACATTAAGCCGTGGATCGGCGATCGCATAACAGTTGCTTTTCTGCCAGATAGACCCAACAGAGCCGCCGAGCAACCCGAGAATGGCGGCCTTGCCGCCGCTACCCAAAACTTGGTGATGGTGGTGCCCATTGCGGATGCTGGCAAAGCCAAAGCACTGCTTGAGGCTAAGACCGATAGCGAACTCTTGTCGCTAGATAGCCGAACCTACAAAGGCATTCGCGTACAAGCGCTCAACGATCAATCTTGGGAAACTCTAGAATTGGCGGTGATTGGCAGCGATTGGCTAGTGATTGGCAACACGCCAGAAGGGATTGAGCAAGCTATCGATACTCACAAGGGCAGACGGTCGTTGCTAGACAACGCAGGCTACCGCAAGGTCGCCACCCGAATCGAAGCCCCGCAACCACGCGGCAAAAACTTCGCCCAGCTCTACCTCAACATCCCAGTGGCAACAGAGGCGATGGCGCCCCCTGCGGGCACAACCAACCGCCCCAAAGGAAGCCTTTTGCCACTGCAAGGATCGCAGGGCATTGTCGCGAACGCCTTGATTGAGTCAGAAGGGATTCGCTTTCAGGGCACTAGCTGGCTCCTGCCAAAAAATGACCTGGCCTATGGAGAGCTAAAAAACGAAGCCGGTGAGATGCCTCGCCGCTTACCTGGTGACGCGCTCGTGACCATGTCTGGCAGTAATCTTCAGCAGTTTTGGCAGGGCTTTAGCGAAGGCAAAACCTCACCGCCTTTCTTCCCCGATGCGCAAAATCTAAAAGCGGGACTACTCACCCAAACAGGCCTAGATATTGATGAAGACATCATGCCTTGGGCCGCTGGCGAATTTGCGATGGGTTTGCTACCACCGCCCAATGAAGCGACCGACACAGCTGAAACGCCAGCGCCAAGCAGCGCACCTGCGATTGCCAGCGCGCCGCTTTTGATGATGGTACAAACCAACGATCGCCAAACCGCCGAATCAGTGTGGTCGCAAATTGACGACGTCATGGTCAATCGCTATCGCTATCAGGTAGAGACCACCGAAGTTGAGGGTGGCTCCATTACCAAATGGATTTCTCCTTTTCAGGGGGTGCAGTTTAGCCACGGCTGGCTACCGGGCAATGTCACTTTCTTCGCGGTAGGCGACGGCGCATCAGAGTCCATTTTTCAAACCAACGGGGAATCGGTTTTGCCCACGCCTAGCCAACCGCTCTCTAGCAATCGTCTTTTTCAGACGCTTACCCGCACTGCGCCTACACCCAACAACGGCCACTTCTACATCAATCTCGCTGAGGTTAACGCGCAGGGCGGCGTATTCCCCCTACCGCAAATTCCGTCAGAAGGTGCTACTTCGGCAATCCAAGCGATTGGTCTGACGTCTACTGTGCGCGATCGCACCATGGACTACGATCTCTACATCAAACTCGCCAAATCTGACTAGAGAAAAGATAAAGTAGCGATCCCTGATAAACTCAAAGATGGCCCTATAGAGCTGAATAGGCTGACTTAAAAGCCCTCATAAAGTTCTGATTAATACCGGCTAGATTCGGCAGTTTGGAGGATAAATACCCCGTGGAAACCACCCTCGGTTTAGAGATTATTGAAGTCGTCGAGCAGGCAGCAATTGCCTCAGCTCGTTGGATGGGTAAAGGCGAGAAGGACATCGCTGACGAAGTCGCCGTAGAAGCGATGCGTGAGCGCATGAACCAAATTCACATGCGTGGCAAAATCGTCATCGGTGAAGGCGAGCGTGATGATGCGCCTATGCTCTACATCGGCGAGGAAGTGGGCATTTGTACACAGCCTAACGCTGAAGAGCTCTGTACCCCCGACGAACTGATTGAGATTGACATCGCCGTTGACCCTTGCGAAGGCACCAACCTTTGTGCCTACGGTCAGCCTGGCTCTATGGCAGTACTCGCCATTTCCGAAAAAGGCGGCCTGTTTGCAGCGCCTGACTTCTACATGAACAAGCTAGCGGCTCCCCCAGCGGCAAAAGGCAAAGTAGACATCAGCAAGAGCCCCACCGAAAACCTCAAGATTTTGGCTGAGTGCCTCGATCGCGGCATCGATGAGCTGGTCATAATCGTGATGAAGCGTGAGCGTCACGACGGCCTCATCAAAGAAATCCGTGATGCGGGTGCTCGGGTTCGCCTCATCAGCGATGGCGACGTATCAGCAGCAATCTCCTGTGGCTTTGAAGGTACCAACGTCCATGGCCTGATGGGCATTGGCGCTGCCCCTGAAGGTGTGATTTCCGCAGCAGCGATGCGTTGCCTCGGCGGTCACTTCCAAGGTCAGCTGATTTATGACCCTGCGATCGTGAAAACAGGTCTTATCGGTGAGAGTAAGGAAGCTAACCTAGAGCGTTTGGCTTCGATGAACATCACTGATCCTGACAAAATCTACACAGCTGAAGAGCTTGCCTGTGGTGAGAACGTTCTCTTTGCTGGCTGTGGCATCACGCCTGGTACGCTGATGAACGGCGTTCGCTTCTTCAACGGCGGCTACCGCACACAGAGCTTGGTTATTTCTAGCCAGTCTTCGACAGCTCGCTTTGTTGATACTGTGCACATGAAGGACAAGCCCAAGCGTGTGAGCCTACACTAATCCTTCGGATTCTGTAAGTAAAAAGTAAAAGAGGGGCGCAGAATTTTTGAATTCTGCGCCCCTCTTTTGTTTCAGTCGTCCATATCTCCAAAGATGGAGTTTTGTTTAGTTTCCTTGAGAGTGCGCTGGATTATTTAATACTTTAAAGGAGAGCACTGCTGCTCACCCGATTATAGATAAGTCATACCCAGTAAAAAGAAAATTTTGGATCGTAAGAGACTACTCACAAGAGAACACTCTTTACAACAAGATCCTTCCCCCATAACAAAGAAGCCGAAGGAAGCCGAATGAATATTGCTGTTGTTGGGCTCAGTCATCAGACTGCGCCAGTTGAAGTCCGAGAAAAGTTGAGCATTCCTTCCGCTCAAGTCGCTGATGCGATCGCCCACCTAAGCAGTTCACCCACCATTGCAGAGGTCTCCATCCTCAGCACCTGCAACCGCCTCGAAATTCACATCGTTGCCAGCGAAATCGAAATTGGCGTCCGCGATGTTATGCGCTTTTTGAGCGACCACAGCGGCATTGAGCCAAACGAGCTGCGGCCGCACCTATTTGTACTGCTTCAGCAAGACGCCGTCATGCACCTGATGCGCGTCGCGGGTGGGCTCGACAGCCTGGTCCTCGGCGAAGGCCAAATTCTCTCACAGGTCAAGCATGCCCTCAGCCTGGCACAGCAGCACAAAGGCGTGGGTCGCATTCTCAACCGCTTACTCAAGGATTCGATCAAGGCAGGCAAGCGCGTCCGCACAGAAACCAACCTAGGCACGGGTGCGGTTTCCATCAGTTCTGCGGCGGCCGAACTAGCCCTGATGAAAGTCGAAAGCTTTGACGATTGTCATATCGCTATCTTGGGCGCGGGCAAAATGGCTAGGCTGTTGGTCCAGCACCTGATCTCCAAGCGAGCCAACAAAATCACCTTGCTCAATCGCACCATTGGGCGGGCCAACGATTTGGCTGCTCAGTTTGGCGATGTCGACATTACAACAGGCACCCTCGACGGCATGTTGGATGCGGTGGTCGCGGCGGATGTGGTGTTTACCTGCACATCTTCAACAGAGCCGATTTTGCACCGTGAGAATTTGGAACCCGTCTGTAACGGTAGCCAAATCATGGTGTTCGATATTGCGGTTCCCCGTAATGTTCATAGCAACATCAGCGAGATTGACGCCGTGTTTGCGTTTAATGTAGATGACTTGAAGGCGGTTGTCGCGCAGAACCAGGAGAGTCGTCGGCAGATGGCGCTGGAAGCTGAAGCGCTGCTAGAAGAAGAAGTGGAAGGGTTTATGGATTGGCTGCGATCGCTCGACACCGTCCCCACTATCAGCAGCCTGCGCAGCAAAGTAGAAACCATTCGAGAGCAAGAGCTAGAAAAAGCCATGTCTCGCCTCGGCTCAGAATTTTCTGAAAAGCATCGCGGCGTCGTAGAGGCCCTCACCCGTGGCATCGTCAACAAGATTTTGCACGACCCGATGACGCAGCTACGCGCACAAAGAGACATGGATGCTCGCGACAGAGCCATGGAAACGCTGCAAGTTCTGTTCAATCTAGAAACAGCGTCTCGTAAGAGCGTAGCAAGTCGTAAGTAATAATCGAACGTTCTCTTAACTCTGAACATTACGCTGTAAGGGCAGGATATAAGAGAATGGTCATGATATCTGCTACGCCATGGAAAAAAGCGCTGCCGATCTTCTGGCTGACACTCATGGCGCTGAGCAGTCAGCAGCTCACAGGCTCTGGGGCCGCGCGCGTCGTTCCGCCAAGGCCTATCTCTTATGTGATCGCGCCACAAAAGCCAGCAGGCATCAAACACCACCCTATCCCCCTCGCCTCTAGGCCTAGTTTCCGTACGGCCCTAGGCACCCCGGACGACCCAGTTTCGGTGTACTTAATGGCCGGGCAATCCAACATGATGGGTGCAGCCTTACAAGAAAATATGGACCCTCAGTACACGGTCCCTTTTCCAGCTGCTAAAATCTGGGGAAATCGCGCGGAGTTTGTCCCCTTAGCCCCCGGATTTGATGGGCAGTATGTCGACTTTGGGCCAGAGCTCAGCTTTGGCCGCCGCATCGTAGAGCACAGCCGTGAAACCGTGTACTTGGTCAAAAGCGGGCTGGGGGCAACCACCCTAGCAGACGATTGGGCACCCGAGAGAATCAACAACTCCTACGATCGCTTTACACAAACAGTAGATGCAGCACTCGCCGAGCTAACAGAGCAAGGCGTTGCATATGAGATTAAGGGATTGGTATGGATGCAGGGTGAAAGTGATGTCTGGAAGCACGACTTTTCAACCACCTACGAACAGAACTTAACCCAGCTGATAGCCTCTGTAAGAGCGCGCTATGGCACCGACCTAGCCATCGCTATCGGGCTCATTCGAGGTGATTTGCCAACAGACGATAGAGTTGCGCAGCGAGAACAAGTGAGAATGGCTCAAAGGATCATCGCAGCATCGGATGCACGTGTCTTCTTGGTAGATACAGATACCTTCGGGCAAGGAGAGACTGTATTGCAGCCTGATGCCGTTCATTACAACGCAACAGGACAAATTCTGTTAGGAACAGCTTTTGCCGATGCCTTAGGCAATGCTGAGCTCACCAGTCACTAGCAGATGTGCATTCCTACAGCAGAGCAATGGCTCCCTTGAAGCACCATTGCGCGATGGGCAGGGACATAAAATTTGTCGGCGCGGGGGCTCTGGCCCTTGAAAATAGCGGACAATAGAAGAAGCAGACATTGGAACGCTTTTACAGCCGTTTGCGAACTACCTACCTACATATGCCATGCAATCTTCTCACCTTTCTGCCTTGTACCGTTTCACCCGCAAGGTCATAACAGCCTGCCTGCTGTTAACTTTGCTGGCCGGATGCACTGCCAACGCCGCCACACCTGCGGATGGCAGCTACAGTTACAAATCGCCTAGTTCCGATGGCATCGGGAAGGTTTACTATGGCCGCGAGATTGCGAATGTGATGGGCTATCAAGGGGCGAACTGGCTGGCAAGGCCTAGCCGCGCAACCGAAGAACGGTCCGATATGGCAGTGGATGCCTTAATGCTGGAAAAAGATGATGTCGTTGCCGACATCGGCGCAGGATTGGGTTATATCAGCTTTCAGCTGGCGCGCTGGGTCAAGGAAGGAAAGGTTGTCGCTGTCGATGTACAGCCAGAAATGCTAGCCCTGCTAGAAGCAGAGCGAGATAAGTACAAAGTTGACAATATTGAAACGGTACTGAGCACTGAAGCGGACCCAAACTTACCGACAGAAAGTATCGATATGGCAGTGATGTTCGATGCGTATCACGAGTTTGAGTATCCTGCAGAGATGATGGCAGGGATTGTGAGCGCGCTGAAGCCCGGTGGGCAGGTTGTACTGGCAGAATACCGAGCAGAAAATCCGCTGGTGCTGATTAAAAAGCATCATAAAATGACGCAGAAACAGGTCAAAAAAGAGCTGAGTGCAGCCGGCTTAACCTGGGTAAAAACGGATGATCGGCTGCCGCAGCAGCATTTGATGTTTTTTGAGAAAGCAGCGTAGCTGTATGCGATCGCCGATCATTCGCAGCAGTGTGCTGACGGGCAAATGCCAGATAGCTTCTATGCGTCTTCTTGAGGAGCGCGAACTACCGATTCAAATTCCATCTTACGGTGCGTACCGTTGCAAAATGGCTGTGTGGTAGAAGCGCCACAGCGACACAGTGGAATCATCTCTTTATCAATGGTGAATTCGTTACCTTCAGCATCTACCAGGGTAAAGGGGCCTTTTACCAAATAGGGGCCGCTGTCTTTGATGGTGATGTTTGTTTTGTCAGCCATGGAAAGTCCTCTCAAAGTAATTGCAGGAATCGATTGCAATAATCGACCGTACTGAGCCGAAGCGTGTCGTACTCACGTCTCAAAGATTACTACATACAGCTATCATACGTTTGCTGCTTTTTTAACGTGTGTCTTTGCCTCCTGACCTGTATACAGTGCATCCATCATCAAATGCGGCGCTGCCAATCATTGCAAACTTACCGCATAGCGGTCTTCAAGTGCCCGCAGAGATCGCTGCGACATTTACGCCACAGCAGCGGCGGACACTGCCCAATTCTGACTGGCACCTACAAATGCTGTATGACTTCCTGCCATCTCTGGGTGTCACAGTCATGCAGGCCAACTACAGCCGATATGTCGTAGATCTCAATCGGGCACTGAAGCCACCGCTATTTGGCTCTTTTTGGTCGGCGGTAGTACCAGAACAAACGGCTTTTAAGCAGAAGATTTATACCCGGAAGCCCACAAAGAGCGAGGTGCGATCGCGCATTGAGCAATACTACACGCCGTATCACGAGCGGCTAACGGCACTGTTGAATGATGCGATCGCCCAGCACGGGAAAGTCTACCTATTTGATCTCCACAGCTTTATGGGCCTGATTACAGACGACGTGTGTCTCGGCAATGCAAAAGGAGAGAGTTGCACAGAAAATCTTCTGACCACCGTCGAAGCCAGCTTTGCACAGCAGCAGTTTCAGGTTGTAAAGAACAAAGTATTTACTGGCGGCTACATCACGCGCCACTACGGTGAATATGGGCCTGTAGAGGCCTTACAAATCGAGCTACGCTATACCAACTACCTCACCGACGAACAGCTCAAAGTTGAAGCAATCCCCCAGTGGCAAGGCACGAAGTTCGAGCAAACAAAAGTAAAGCTCCAGTCTGTTTTCAAAGAGATTGTTAGAAGTATCTCAAAAGAACAATAAAAAACTCCCATACCTGTTGGCAGAGGAGCACACAAATGTAAAAGAAGTAAAAGCCTTTAGGCTAATCGAACTAATCGAAAGAAGAAGGTTACAGCTAGCCTAGAGCAAAGGCTCTGAAAGGTTGGCTGAAATTACGAGCAAAGATAAACAAGCCAACATTAGGCTAGACATTACCGCTGACTTTGCGAACTGTTCTACAGAGAAAGAAAACATCGGGCAATCCCTCCGGTACAAGAAAATAAAGCGTGTGTTCGCCTATTAATATGCGTTTAAAACGCACAGGATGACACCTGTATTTCTACTCTGAGAAACACTTTTGTACACAGCAAAAACACAGGCGGAAATCGTTACGAAACTCAAGATTCTTTTGGCATGAGGGTCTCAGCACTTCCAAGGCTAGCGCCTGTGAGGATAGACATAACAATGTCCATGGTTTGGCTCAAATGACTGCGGCCACTGGGCAGCTGGCTTACAGGGTCAATCGGGCCAGTCGGGCCATTGTGACTCACCGGGCCCAAAGACACCAGCTGAATGCGCCCTTCCGATCGCGCTGCATTCCACTCGGACCAAGACAACATCGGCCAGCGCTTAGGAAACATGATGGCACCAATTTTGGCAAGCAGGTCGCGATCGCCTCGCAAGTGATACAGCTTATCGATCTCAGCCACACCGTTGTTACCACTCACCACACCCGCCAGCGAAATCACTTCAATCGGCACATCCAGCGCATATTTAAGATAGGTCACCGCGCCCAGTGCTACCTGAGCCCCACCGCTGTAACCCAATAGCGTGATTGGCACTCCCGGCTGATAGCCCTGCTGCCGCAAACTGTTCAAAATCACCTGGGCCGTCCCTCGGTTGAACACAGGGCCATAGCGATTGTCGGTAGAGACAGCCACCTGAAACGTATTGCGCAGGTTGATAAAAATATCAAGCGGGCTCTGAGGATTTGAGTTTTCTATCCGGTTGACCCATCGCCAAAAGGTCGCAAAGGGCCGCTGAATCGTCAAGGGCCGATTGAGCGCGGAGTAGGCCATGATGTCTTGAATAAATACCATGTCTGGCGGTAGCGCTGCGGCCAACGTATCCAAAAAGTTTTGCACGCGCTGGGGGTAATCGGCGCAGCTTTGAGAAATGCCGTCGAGATACACGACATAGCGGCTTGGCCGGGTCGCATCGGCCAGCGGGTCTGCGATTTTGGGTGCAGAGAGCCGTGATGGCAGCTTACAGGTAATGTGCGTTTCGATACCGTCGCCATACCAGCCAGCCCACCAGCCCAATGCTTCAAAGGGTGAAAGCAGTCCAGCAATCAGCAGCGCAATCAGGCTCACACGGGCTAGGTCTACTACCGCGCTCAGCAGCTTGCTATTGAAAACAAGGTACCAGTCTAGCCACTGGGCATTGACCGGTGAGAGTAAAACAATCGCGCCCACTGTGAGCAGCACCACACAGGTCAGCTTGATGAGACGGTTGCGCATAGAAGAAAGTTGAAGATAGCTGTGAAAAACTGTGAAAATAGCATTGCCTTTAGCAAAGGCTATCAGGTTGATTGAGCCTTCCACAACGACAAATGCAATATCGCTACACAGTAACGAGCATCATTTTGGCGGGTTAAGTGGCACTGGCCCAGGAGATTTTTCCTGAGTCTTATTAGCCGAGACCAAAGGCACCCCGCGCTGAGACTTCAGCCCGGCATACAGCTCTTCCGTGAGGCGATTGCGATTGGTAATCAGCTCTTCGCCAGCCACCCAGTTCGTAATCCACTGTCCCAGCGAAGCAATCGGCTGACCGACCGTTTTTTGAATCAGCTGTAGCATTATCCAGCCTAGCGCCGCGCTGCCAAAGGCCTCCCACCGACTCAAGGTGGTAATCGACTCTATCCCGACAACGACCGCCAGCAAAGTCCAGATGGAAAGCACTACAAAAATTGCGCTGCCAAAGTAGGGGATAACGACCAGCACGCCTAACATCAGCGGTGCGTAGCTAAAGCCCAGCGTCCGCACCACCGCATTAAAGGGCAAATAGCCCCCGAAGGAAATATTGAGAATGGCCCAGATGCTCATGGCCCAAAAGCAATAGCCCACAACAAAGAAGAGCGTAGAGATAAACAGGCTCAGCACAAACCGTAGCGGGCGTACCTGATTGACAAACAGCACCACGATTTGGCTGAGGGACTGGGCAAATCCAGCGATAAAAACGATTGTCAGTGCGGCTAGTAGGCTATGGGGTTGGGTTTGCAGGCTTTGAAAAGTTTCGGAGTGGAGCGCGATCGCCCCCCTTACCAGCTCCCACAGATGCTCAAAAGCCCCCGCACGACCAACAAGCTGCGCCAGCTGGTCACAGCCATACCACGATACGCCACGCCAAATTACGGGCCAAACCACAAATATGCCAAAATCGAGCATTCCAAGTTACCGAGCCAAATCATTGCATCGTCTATTCTGTAGATTAGGCTACCGCTTGCCACTACTCAAATCGACTACACACCACCTGCGTAGGAGACCAAGGCGAAAACCAATAGTGCGATTGCCGGACGCTGGGCATAATTTTATTCTGGGCAGGTGGGGCCACCGTGTCGTTAGCCGTCGTATCGTTAACCGTCGAGTCAATCGCAAAAGACACCAGCGCGATATTGTTAACGCCGACCACCTCTCTGCCCTCTTGCAGCCAGCGAGTCCGCCAAAACTTCAGCCACGCTAGGCCAAATAGCCTAGGCTTTGGCCTTTCAGGCAACAGGTCAGACAGCTCACTTCTCAACTCTACAGATTCTGCCCGCTGCCGCTTTAGCCATTTCATCTGGATATGCCAGTCAGAAACGAGGTCAGGCTTTTGGGTAGTGCACTCCATCATGTTTGGCGGAGAATGCCAGCCAATCCATTGACGCGATCGCTCTGGCAACAGCCAATCTTTTAGCCGACTGTGCAAAATCCGCGTCAAAGTCTCTTCATTTTTTAATGCGCTGGAAGTGAATTGCACCAGGCTAGAATACTCTCCCGAAACGGCGTCGCGATAGTCTACATGAATCACAGAGCTATAGTGAATATCGCCAGAAAGAACAACTATTTTCTTGCGGTGGCGAAATAATGTTGTGAGTAGCGTTGCCAAGGCCTGATCGTGAAAATTCCAAGAGTCTCCTACATCGGCAGTAAATGTTTTACGCTGCTCCAAATGCCACTGCTGAATCCAGTCGAGCACCCGCATCCCAAACACATTCGTCGGTGCAATGATGAATGTTCGGTAGTCAGAATTTAGACTTTCAGAATTTAGACAGCTATCCGCCGACTCGGCGGCCTGAGAAAGCGATTCATCTAGCTGCTGCCGAAAGGCCGTAGGACTCATCAGCATAGGTGGATCGGTTGGATTGCCATCTATTGGGTAGCCCCGCCAAGTGCGTGTGTCGAGCACAATCACTTCGTGGCAGGCGCTGCGGATGGTGTAGTGCCAGCGCAGCGTTTTGTCACTGCGCTTGAGTATCCAAACGCGCTGACCTTTGGCAGCAGAGTCTTCGATTAGCTGAGGTAGGCCTGTGTGTGGGTCGTTTGGGGGTAGGCCTAAGTAGGTTGCGATCGCGCTTTCTGCTTCCTCATGTTCTCCAGCCGCACGTGACCAAGTCTCGGTTGCTCGCAGCAAAGCAGCACCCGTTTCATCAGACTCAAACTGCCTAGGCGTATTGCCCCACCCCTGAAAAACGGCATAGGCCAACAGGGCATTGCGTACGGTACGACGGCCCAAGGGCTTGCCGAGCGTTCTGAGGCACCACTCCTGATTTAGGTTCCAATCGTCGCTGATGTCGTGGTCGTCAAAGATAGTGTAGGTGGGAATGTTAGCCACCAGTCGGCGCACTTTCCACAGAGAGTAAAAAAACTGCCCCATGTTGCGTCTGTCGTTGTCCCAGCGGCGAATTCTCTTACGGCCTTCTGTTGCATCACGTCCTTGGGGCAAGCTTGCTGGCCAACAGGTAGGAGAATAGGAGAGCACGTAAATTGCGCAGTATTCGCCAAAGCTAAACAGATGGCTGGTAGTCCGTTCGGATTTGTTGGTGAGTCCAGCGGTTAGCCCAGCCTGCTGGGTAGAGAAATTCGCCCGTTTGCCTGCGGGGAGCTGTCTGGCAAGCACTTCACCAGACTCACCGTGAGGTTGGAGCGATTGGTGGCCTTCAGGCAGCGCCTCAACGGCACCTTCTGTTAAAGGCATGGCAACCGGCAACCCTTCCTCCCAGCCCAACAGCGTGTTGCCCAAAGGCGTCGCAATCCACAGCAGCGGGTTGGCAACATCATCACCGTAGATTTGATCGCCAGTCATAAATAGCTGGTGAGGGCGATGGCAAGGACGCCCAGCCTCGACTTCAATCAGGCTATCTAAAATAGGCAGCGCGTCGAAGCCTTCACCATGGGGCTTACGGCAGGAACCATGGACAATCTTGAGGTCGCTCAGTGATTTGGGTGGCAGCACGAAGGTGGGCTTACCATGGGCAAAGTAACTGATGGAATTGTCAGTCTGAGAGGGATGATCAATTGCGGCTTCTAGACTGTAGGTGCGCTCTGCCTGCGGCAGGGCCTCTTCAATACGAGTAAAGGTGAGATCGTAAGCATAGACGCGGCCTGCTTGCAAAGGCGTTTGGCCATTTTGATGACTATCAACAGCCTTTGCACTTACAGCCACTACATGCAAGTTTTTACCTAGCGCCACCGTTTTCCGCTGCCCTTGAAACACACATTGGCCTAGCTGCTGACCGTTATCCTGCGTTTCTAAAACCTTCACACTAACGTCGCAGGCGTTCTTGAGCGCAACCCAAACCGTCACGGCAGCAGCTTCTGTCCGTCGCAAAACGGGCCCAGCTAGCAGCAGGGGCAGTCCTTCTAAAAGTGCTTCGCCAGACAAATAGTCCATACTCACTGAAATAGTCTTCGAGATTCCCTCTCAAAATTGTAGTCTTACCAAGGTGATTAGTTTAGCTCTATGGTGTGAGAGGCATTCTTATGAAGCGGATTTGTGTCTACTGTGGCTCAAGTTTTGGCAAGCGAGACAGCTATTTGGCAGCGGCGAAGGCATTGGGTACAGCTATGGCAAAGCGAGATATTACGCTGGTATATGGCGGCGGGAATATAGGGTTGATGGGTGCGCTCGCAGACACAGTAATGGCTCACAAAGGCTCCGTCATCGGCGTTATTCCACAGGCCTTAGCCGACAGAGAGGTCGCCCACACAGGCATCACAGAGCTAAAAATCGTAGCCTCTATGCACGAGCGAAAAGCAGCTATGGCAGAGCTTGCAGACGCTTTTATTGCTATGCCAGGCGGCTTTGGCACATTGGAAGAGCTGAGCGAGATTATCACCTGGACCCAGCTCGGCATTCACAAAAAGGCCTGTGGCCTGCTGAACATAGACGGCTTCTACGACGGGTTGTTGAATTTCTTTGACCACGCTACCAAGGAACAGTTTATTCGGGTACAACACAGGGAAATCGTCTTCTCAAACACTGATCCTGCCGCGCTGCTTGATAAGCTGGGCCAGTTTCAAGCACCAGACATAGACAAGCTTCGTAAAACAGTCAGCCAATAAAACAACAGCCAGTACAAAAGCAACATGACATCATCTAATCGACAAATTATCGCCCTTGGCGGTGGTGGCTTCTCTATGGAGCCAGACAATCTCTTGTTAGACCAGTACATTTTAGAGCAGTCATCACACTCAACACCTCGCATTTGCTTTTTACCGACCGCTAGCGGCGATAGCGATCGCTACATCACTCGCTTTTACGATGCCTTCACTCAGCTAAACTGTCGCCCTTGCCATCTCAGTCTTTTCCGCCCACCGACCGAAGGTGCAGCGAATTTCCTGCAAAAGCAAGACATTGTTTATGTGGGTGGCGGCTCTACATTTAACCTCGTCACGCTGCTAAAGGCCTGGAAGCTAGATGAAGCCCTTCGGCAAGCCTCGGATAACGGCACCATTCTTTGCGGACTTAGCGCTGGATCCATCTGCTGGTTTGAAGAAGGCCTCTCCGATTCTGTTGTGCCTGGAGAGTACGCCAAGCTTGAAGCACTAGGATTTTTACCCGGTAGTCATTGCCCGCATTACGATGGAGAAAACAAACGACGTCCAGCCTATAAGCAACAAATCGGCAACGATAATATGTCTGCGGGGATTGCTGCAGATGATGGTGTAGCACTGCACTATATTGGCGACACACTAAAGCACATTGTTACTTCACGGCAAAAAGCAAATGCCTACAGAGTGATTTTGGCCGAAGGAACTGTCCAGGAAATCCCAATACAGCCTCGTTATTTGGGCAATCATAAAAATCAATAGCACAGACAAATCGCGCGAACAACCTTGAATAGTTTCAAACAGCCTTGAATAGCATCTTGAATAGTATATAGAGCGCAGGAAATACGAACCCGACGAGCACAAACCCGTGGGGTGTAACAATAAAGCTAGGTTTGTCTACTTTCTCCTGCCCTTTTGATAAACTAGCAAAATACGGACATATAGGTTGAGTCCGTTACCAATTTGTTCCGCCGCTGCTGCTATTAAATCGCTATGAGTGTTGAACCTACCCCTAACAGTTCCAATCCGGTATGGCAACGGCTAGAAGCTGGCAGGCAAGCAAAAGCCGCAAAAGGTGGATATGTGGGCTATGGCTCCCCAGCGTTTGGAGAACGTACCATTGATGGCAAACTCGTACAAGACCGCGACGAACAGGAAATTATTGAAATGATTCGTCGCCACCACAAATCAGGAAAATCTCTACAAAAAATAGCTGATTGGCTTAACGAAAACAGCTACACCACGAAGCGCGGCCACCAATGGAAGCGTATTTCTGTCAAGCGCGTGTTAGACCGGCTCTATGGTAAAAATCCAAAAATTTCAAGCACCTAGCTCAAGCACCTAGCTATTGTGGCCAAGCAACCAGCTATTGTGACATTGTTTACTTAGCATCCTTAATCAACACTATTGCCAGATACTATGGCCTCTCAGTCACCGCTAACGGTAACAGCTTCTACGACGAGTGCCATCAATCGCCAAGTTCTCAAAGTCTCTCCAGAGACCTCTGTCGCGGAAGTTATCAGTCGCATGAGCAGCGAGGCTGGCAGCCTACGAACCAGCTGTGCCCTTGTGGTGACAGCCCCCGAAACTGTTATTGGGATCGTAACCGAGCGGGATATTGTTGGACTTACAGCATCTCAGATAGGCGCAACACAGCCTTTAGCTGATATTCCGATAAGCGCCATTATGACCACACCAGTCAAAACCCTGGATGTGGACGCTTTTCAGGATATTTTCGCCGTTTTATTTTTGTTCCGTCGCTATCGTATTCGCCATTTGCCAATTGTTGAGCCAAGCGGACAGCTAATTGGCATAGTGACACCAGCAAGTATTCGTAGAGTGCTAAAGCCTGCAAACCTCCTGAAGATACGCCGGGTTGCAGACATCATGACGACAGAGGTGGTTCAAGCACCCGCTGATGTTTCTGTTATTTTTCTCGCTCAGCTAATGGCAGAGCATCGCGTTAGCTGTGTTGTCATTGTCGATACAGTTGTTATAGAAGAAGACGGTGAACCGGCCATTAATCCGCCTATCGGAATTGTGACTGAGCGAGACATTGTTCAGTTTCAGGCGCTGGGGCTCAATCTTCATCAGCAGTCCGCTAGAGAAGTGATGAGCAGCCCGCTGTTTTTACTCGACCCTCAAGATTCGCTATGGGCCGCCCATGAGGCAATGCAAGCGCGTAAGGTAAGGCGGCTAGTGGTGTCTTGGAACTGGGGTAAGAATATTGGAATTATCACGCAGACCAGTTTACTACGAGTGTTCGACCCGATTGAAATGTGCAGTATTATCGACAGCTTACAGCAAACTATTAAGCAACTAACAGCAGAATCTGCAACGGATAGCGCCGTAGCCCAGATACCACATACGCAAACCGCTGAACCGAGAACTGACGCAAACCATTCCCTTTCGACTTGGCTCACGCAGGCTGTAGCTTCTTTAAATCTTGCATCCGAGAGCACTCAGCTCACCGTAGCTCAGCTATCAAAACTACGGCAAGCTTCTCAACTCATTCAGCAGGTTGAAGAGACATCATCTGCAAAACATCAAAGTCCCAAGCTCAAACTGCTCTAACGCTCTCCGAATCTGTTCTGTTGACTCAATCGTCGTACATGCGAGCTTCTCGTGCACCTGGATTCTCTTCGCAGTAGCGATCAAAATCACTCTTAGGCTTTTCGACAAAGTCGCTCTTCTTCAAGATATCGCTGATAGAAATAACACCTAACAGCCCATTTTGAATCACTGGCGCACGGCGGATGCGCGTATTGGCAAATAGCCGAGCGACATACTCCGCGCCTAAGTCAGGAGGAACTACAATACAAGGCTTTGTCATAATCTCATAAACATGCATTTTCTTGGGATCGTGTCCATGGGCTGCCACCTTGTACACAATATCGGTTTCTGTCACCATGCCATAGGGATCACCGTCATATCTTGGTTCTACGATCAGGGCACGCAGTCCCTTTTCTTTTAGCGTAGCCACAGCCTCTGCAACGGTTGCAGAGCCGCTCACGGTAACGACCTCCTTGGTCATAATCTCTTTAGCTTGCATCATGGTACTTTATCTCTTTTCTAAAATTTTGCAGTCTCTAAACAAGCAATTGAATCATCATCACGAAGCATGACATTGCCCCGCTTAGTCATCGTGAATCCGACACTCTTTCGCATTGGGATTGTCTTCGCAGTACACCTCAAAAGATGATTTTCCATCCGTCTTTTTTTGCTTGCTGCGCTGATCTGATGCGGCCATCTGTAGCTCTTCAACCACATCCCAAGCCGCTGCGCAGTCAGGAGAAGTCTCTCCTTTTGCTTTGCAAACAGCACGCGCTTCTTCTCTGGCAACATCGATTCGGTCTTCTATAAACAGCTGCTTCGGCTTTTCTACAAAGTTACTTTTCCGAAGAATGTCGCTAGCAGAAACAACGCCTAGCAATTCACCTTGAATCACCGGAGCCCGGCGAATGCGCGACTGAGAAAACAATCGAGCGACGTATTCAACGCCTAAGTCTGGCGTGATAACAATACAGGGCTTGGTCATGATTTCGTACACACGCATTGCCTTAGGATCGTGCCCATGCGCAGCAACTTTATAGATGACATCTGTCTCTGAAACCATGCCATAGGGATCACCGCTATATCGAGGTTCCACAATAAGGGCTCTGAGGCCTTTATCTTTGAGCAATTTGACGGCATCTGCAACTGTTGCAGATCCATTGATCGTGACCACTTCTTTGGTCATGATATCTGAAGCTTTCATAGTGAAGTTTTGGGTTGGGTTGGTAAGAATAAATGAAAAATTGGGAGCGCGGTTCTAAGCTATGCGCTTATTTGCCCCGAGAAATGAGCTTCTAGCACTTTGCCTGTTAGTGAACTCATGACCATGAAATAATCGCAGGTAGGGCAGGCGGTCTGAATCGAATACTCTCCGCTGGAGGTTTGACGATCTCTTCGCAGGCTGCGTTCTGCTGGGCTGCCGCACATAGGGCAGCGAACTATTTGAATGGTTTTGACAGTTGCCGTAGAGGGGCATTTAGTCTGAGTAGCTGAATCTGATTTGGTCGAAATTACTGTGCTCATTACAAAAACCTCGCTGCTGCTGTACTAAACGTGTCGTAAGGTTTTACCCCTGCCAAAGTCTCTTTTAGCTCACCGCCTTTAAAGAACATCACGGCGGGAATGCTTTTGATGCCAAATCGGCTAGCGATCGCTTTATTTTTATCTAGGTCCAGTTTGAATACGTTAATGCGATCGCAATACTCGGCTGCCAGCTTATCCATGAGAGGGGCAACCAGCTTGCAAGGGCCGCACCAAGTAGCTGTACAGTCAACAACTAAGGGTGTGCTTTCTGTCAGGAGAGCATTGAATTCGGCCTCGTCTTTGATAAAGTTAGCCGTTCCTGCTTCGTCAGCACCCAGTTGGGATAAGGCACTAGCAACTTCAACAGTAGAGCGATTAGCATTGAGCGTTGTCAAACACAGTCGCCGCTGATAGTGGTCAATCAAGGGCGTTGTCTTCTCGTCGTATATCTCTAGCCGCCGTCGAATAGTGACTGCGGTGTCATCTGAACGGCCCATCTTCATCAAGCGGTCAATCAGGATACCGCTTGTAGCCTCGAAATAAATGACCTTCGGATACGGTTGACTGAGTATAGAGAGCAACTCATCGAGCGCTTTCGCCTGATCTAAAGTGCGAGGAAAACCATCTAAAATCCAGCCTTTTGCCACATCTGGTCGGCTGAAGCGTTCGCGAAGCATGGCGAGTATCAGCGCATCGGGCACAAGTTCTCCTGATTCTACGTAGCTCTGTGCCTGCAGACCCAGTGATGCTCGGCGGGTGATCGCCTCACGCAGAATATCTCCCGTAGAGATATGAGGAACACCCAACCGCTGCGAGAGCGTAATCGCCTGCGTGCCTTTCCCTGCACCTGGCGGTCCCAAAAGTATAAATTGCATAGGTTAAAGTCGAATGAATCGAGAAATAAATAAAAGAGTGTGAAAGGAAACCGCTTATAGATATGATCGAGAATGTCCGCGCTATGAAAAGCAAATATTCTGCAAGAATTCAAAAGAACCAATTCGAGGCCAATTTACTCCACACAGGACGTCTCAGCCGCTTTTGTGTAACATCTGTCTGAAGTATACACAAATGGATTCCTTAAAAAAGTATTTAGAGGAAGAATTGACGTCGATTGACATCATTCGTTACATCCCTCTGTGAGACGTTGAAAAGTAGCGACTCCGTATGAAAAAGTGCGTACGTCAGCCTCTATCCTGAGAAGATGTCCTCGGTTAAAGAACTCATATGGCAGCCGCACTCCTCACAGATGCTAGCCGTCGCCTAGAAAAAGCGGCCCAGTACGCGCCTATTTCAGACGATGCAACAGAACGGCTGAAGTTTCCAAAAGCCAGCTTGAAAGTGGCCATACCGGTGCGGATGGATGATGGATCGCTGCGCGTATTTGAAGGGTACCGGGTGCGATACGACGATACGAGAGGGCCGACCAAGGGCGGGATTCGCTTTCATCCAAATGTCTCGCTAGACGAAGTGCAGTCGCTCGCTTTTTGGATGACGTTTAAGTGTGCGGCGGTGAATCTACCTTTTGGTGGGGCAAAGGGAGGAATTACGCTGGATCCAAAGGCGCTGTCGAAGTTTGAGCTAGAGCGATTGAGTCGGGGGTATGTTGATGCGATCGCCCCCTTTATCGGCCCAGACCTCGATATCCCCGCCC
>ERZ1740070.716-NODE-716-length-22049-cov-5.371601_pt1 | contig 22049 bp, 21 predicted proteins | sample MGYA00581734_ERZ1740070 | MGnify/ENA primary metagenome ERZ1740070 (study PRJEB43018, sample SAMN04849744) | marine metagenome | isolation source: floating plastic debris | place: Pacific Ocean | collected 2008-09-01 | study: EMG produced TPA metagenomics assembly...
TCGCGATGGAAGACGGCCTGCGCTTCGCCATCCGCGAAGGCGGCCGCACCGTGGGTTCGGGCGTCGTCGCGAAGATCATCGAGTAAGCGAAAAGATGTAGGGTGGGGTTCTACCCCACCTCACGCTCTATCATGAGGGCCGCCCCCAGGGGTGGCCCTTTTGCATTGTGCGGCGGGTGGGCATTCCACTAGGCTGGCACCATGTTGAACGATCTGATGATGCGTCTTGTTCCCGCGACCTTACTCGCTGCGGCCGCGTCCCTCGCGGATGCCAAACCCCTCATCACCAATTCCGAACACACGCTTGTCTCTGTCTGCACCGGCTATGATGACACCAATGAGCGGCTCCTGCAGATCTGCGCCGCCGCGCTCAATGAGCCGGGCCTCACCGCCCGCAAACGGGCTGAGATCCTGACCGCCCATGCCGATGCGCTCAGTTGGCTTGACCGGGACGCTGAGGCGCGCCTCAAATACGAGGCAGCCCTCAAAGCCGACCCGCTTTTTGCCGACGCCCATGAGGGTCTGGCCTGGGTCGCCTGGGTGGCCGATGACTACCCCGCCGCCATCCCTCATTTTGAGACCGCCCTTGATCTACAGCCCAGCTCGGACGCTTTGGGCGGGCTGGCCTCGTCCCGGTTTGAGGCTGGTGTCATCGCGGCGCAAGAGGCGATCACGCTCTATGATGCGGCCCTTGCGATTGAGCCGGACAACCGCTGGGTCTGGCGTCAAAAAGGGTGGGCTCAATTGGGCGAGGAATGGTTTGAGGCCGCGCGCGACAGTTTCCAATCTGCCGTCGATCTTGATGACACGGATGCGGCCGCGCTCGAAGGTTTGTCGCTCTCATATTACCACCTTGATGACGATGCCACCGCGCTCAAATACATCAACGCGGCCATGGCGGCCGCACCCGACACGCCCGGCTATGTGCAACGCCGCTCGATGATTTTGTTGTCGCTCGATCGCCCGGCCGCCGCCTTGCGCGATGCAGACACGTTTCTGGATATGCAGCCCGACAACCCCATCGGCTATGTCCGCAAGGGCCGCGCGCTGGTCGCGCTGGGGCGCACGATGTCGGGCCTGACGGTTATGGCCGAGGCGCGGGGCCGTCTGCCCCAGGATGATGATCTGGATTACTGGTATGCGCGTTTGCTGTCCAATGACGGCCAGGAACACGACGCCTGGCATGTCATGGCCCACCATTTCGAAGAGGAAACAGGCGATTTCTGGGATTACGTGCTGCTGGCCTTTCTGTCGGTCGAAACGGACCGGTTGGAGGCGGCCACCCAGGCGGTGGGGCATCTCCACCGGCTGCGCCCCGATGACCCGTTCACGCAGTACTGGGATGCCGTAACGCGCGTATATCTCGCCGATATCGAAGGCGCCGAAGAGGTGATCCGCCGCGCGGTCGAACACGGTCTGAGCGACAGTATGCTGGGCGATTTCATGGAGCATATGGTCGGCGAAGGCTACTACATCCGCGCGGCTGCCCTGCGCCTCAACCTGAATAAGGCGGCGCTGGCGGCGCAATAGCGCCTCTTAGGGGGCCAAGCCCGATAAGAACGCCGCGCTTGCGTCATCCAAAGGCACCATCAGCTCGATCTCCACCGCCTCCAGCCGCACATCCTGAACCGTCGCCAAATGCCCCACCAAGGGCATCAGCTGCAGCCGCGCACCATTTGGCAGCCCCATGATCACAGGCTGCAATGGCTCGGGCGGTGCCGCGCCGGTGATCTGGGCGGGCACATGATCAAACATGCCGCCGGATTTGGCCGCGTCAAAGGCCCGCCTGACCACCGCGTTGCGCGCGCCGGCCTGTTGCAGGCGAAAGTAAAACCCACGGCTCGCCTCCTCCCAATTCAGGATCGCCGCGCGGAAACCCGGGTCCAGAACAACCGTGAGCAGGCTCGCCCCCGCGCCGCTGATATCGGCCCCAAAGGCGGCAAACATCGCCTGCGCAGGCCCATTGGCGCGCAGCACGGTCCAATCCCGATCCAGCGCAAAGGCCGGAAACGGCCAGCTGTTCAGAATGCGCGTCTCAATCGTGTCGAGGGCGGCGCGCATCTCGTCAGAGTTCAGCGGCCGCGCAGGGTAGGGGTTGCGATAGCCCGACGCCTCCATCAGCGCGCTACGCTGGGCCGAAGACAGGTTCAACTCCCCCATCAAGCGCTGCAAGAAATCCGATGTGATCTGCGACCGCCCGGTTTCCAGAAACGAGATATGTCGCTGCGTGCTCGACAGGCGCGTGGCCAGCGCCAATTGGCTCAGGCCCAGCGTCTCCCGCATGCCGCGTAAGGCTGTTCCAAAATCCGATGCGGTTTTCATCGTGGTCATTCCCTCCTGGGGAATTGTGATCATTCCCTTTCCACCGTAGCTGACAGGGGAACAACACGCAAAGGAGCACCGAAATGGTCAACATGATTTTACTGGGGATCGGGGCCTACTTGATCAATGTTTACGTGGCCGCAAGCCTGCTGATGGTCCGCATTGGGCCGCTGGCCTATATGGGCCCGCGCGATACTCTGCCAGAGCCCAGCGTCATTCGCGCAAGGGCGCTGAAATCGGCGAATAACTTTGCAGAGAACCTGCCGATCTTTCTAGCCTTGGGCATCTTGGCCCTTGTGGTGGAGGGCACGGATACGGGGCTTGCCATGCTGGGGGCGCAGATTTTCGTGATCTCCCGCCTCCTTTACATGCTGGTCTACATGTCAGGCCTGCCGGTGGTGCGCTCCTTGGTTTTCACCGCAGGCGCCGCCGGTCTGGCGATGATGGCCATCGCGCTTTTTTGAGTTTTGCACGCGGGGGCAGGGGCTGTTAGAGCAGCCCCATGGCCCACCGCTTTCCCGATCCTGACACGCGCCACCCGCTGATCCTGCCCGATGGGCGGCGTCACAAGGGCATCGTGTTCCTCAACACCGTGATCGATCCACCCAATTTTCAGGTGGGTGATTACACCTATGCCAGCGCCGACGACGCGCCCGAGAAATGGATCACCGCGCTCGCCCCGCATTTCAACCCATATGGTGAGGTCAAGCTGATCATCGGCAAATTCTGCCAGATCGCCCATGGCGTGACCTTCATCACGGCGGAGGCCAATCATCGCTATGACGGGTTTTCGACCTACCCGTTCGCGGTTTTCGACGGCGGCATCGGAACCGAACGGCCCTCCTTGCCGCCCCGTGGCCCGGACACGGTGATCGGTCATGATGTGTGGTTCGGGCGTGAGGCCAAAGTGCTGCCCGGTGCGCGCATCGGCAGCGGTGTGATCGTGGGCGCAGGGGCCGTGGTGGGCGGCGATGTCGCGCCCTATTCGATCGTCGTGGGCAACCCGAGCCGGGTCATGCGGATGCGGTTTGCCCCGGACGTGATCGCGCGCCTTCTCGATCTGGCCTGGTGGGATTGGCCGATTGAGACGGTTCTCGCCCATGAGGCGGCCATCGCAAGCGCCGATCTTGAGACGCTTGAGGCGGCCGCGCCATAAGGCGCAGATTCGAGGCTTGAAATCCCCGGCCCAATTCCGTAACCCTCCGCCCACCGTAGGGGTATAGCTCAGCTGGTAGAGCGACGGTCTCCAAAACCGTAGGTCGCGGGTTCGAACCCTGCTGCCCCTGCCAAATCACCCAATATGCACCCATCCCACCGCCGCCACCCCGCGCCGCAGGAACCGCGTGACCCGCGCGTGGAGCGTGGTAAGGTGCGGCTCTCAAACGCCCGATACCCGCCCAAGCCCGAAAATGAACTGTCATGACCACGATCCCGCGCAACCACATTGTTTTCTTCCATGACAAATCCGCGATCCCCGAACGCTCTCAGACCGCTTATGACGCCACGCTCAAGCACAACCCGGATGTGAACCACATCTATCTGGATGACGCCGCCACGATCGCCCTGGCGGAGGAACATTTCCCCCATCTCGTCGACACCTATCGCAGCATCCAGATCCCCGTGACGCGCTGCGATATGGCCCGGCTGATGGCGACATACGTGCATGGTGGCATCTATTCCGACATCGCCATGGGGTTTCAGCGCGACGCGCGCGGGATTATCACTGAGGGCGACGCGCTGGTGCTGGTGCGGCGCGATGACTTTCCGGTCTACAAGGACAAGGACACCGCCCACCTGGTCGCAGGTCTCTTTGCGTCTGCGCCCGGTCATGACTTCGTCCTATCCTGGCTCAAACGGATGTTTTTCACCATTGCGACCGGTGTGCAAAATTATTCGTGCCACGTGGCCGGCGGGCCGGGGCCGATCACCGAAGAATACTTCCTTCGGCAATTGAAACAGGACCCAACGGTGCGCGTTTTGAACTTCTCTGAGCTTCAGGGCACATGGTTCCAAAGCTTGCGTGACCCCGATGTCAACAACACTTGGGTCCACACGCAGCGCGATGGCATCTTGCCCCCCTCCAAACTGCCCGCGCGCTTGCCCCATGACCTGTTCTGGGATGACGCGCGCGATCCGTTCCAGTGATCCGGCGCCACAGCGGCCATCCTGCCCTCGCATCGAATCGCCCCCGGGCATGGGCCCAATGCGGCAAGATCATGTCGCGGCGGTGAGGCATTCCGTTCAACAGTAATTCAAATTTGACTCAACTGTTCTCGGTTCAAAAACGAAGAGTGGCCAATTCATGTCAAATTGCGCTTAACGGCGCGCTTGCCTCATTCTCGCCACATTTGAAGCCAAAAAAATTCGTGTTTCCGCGCGGTCGCTGCTGATCGGGCGGGTGTCTCTCCAATTTCGAGTTTGTGACAGAGGAGGGCACATCTGTAAAAGTTTGCGAGGCTGCCATGAAGCACAACCACTATCTGCCCGGGAAGCAAAACCCGCATTTGCCCCATGACGGGGTTGAGATTGAAGCCAAAGCGACCGACGATGAAACGGCGCAGCGCAACGCTGATCTATTGGTCAGCCAACTGATGCAGGGCAACACAAAACCCCGCATTCAGAGCAAACCTGTTGCGTCTCATCCAAACGCGTCTCAGGCCACCACATCTCAGGCCCGCGCGGCGCAGGGCACCGGCCAAAAGGATGTCCCCCAGACATTGACCGATGATGCCACGCCTGCCGCACCGCTTGAACAGGCCGCAGACACCACGCCGCCTGCGGAGCTCACCGAAGAAGAGATCGTGCGCAACGTGATGCGCGAAGCCTTCCCCCCCCTGAAGGAAGAGCAAGCGCCCACATTTTTTGAACGCGTGCCGCCGGTCTATGTCGTCGCCGTCGCCTGCGGTATCATCGTGCTGCTCTGGCCGACACTGCTCTTTTGGATGCTGCTGACGGCCTGCCTGTCGCTGATTGCTGCCGCGATCTTGATGCGCATCCCCGGTGTCGCTTGGCTCTTTGCACGGGTCTGGACCGGGTTTGCCCGCAAAGCGCCTGAACGGGCAGAGCGGGCGCGCAAGATCGCCGATTTCGTCGCCGTCAAGGTGGAGCGCATGCTCGATCTTTTGCCCGGCTCTCTGGCGGACCGTCTGTCCTTGCCTGATTTCTCACAGCCCGTCGGGCCCAAGCGCTAAGCCGCGCGAAGAAGAGTTTGAGCAACGCCGCCCATACCCTTGGGCGGCGTCTTGCGTGATCTGCCTTGAATTTGCCGCATGCACCGCGTATCTGACCGAACAAGGCAGATAACGCACAAGAGCATCCCAATGGCAAACCCGCTTCAGTTCATTCAACAGGTCCGCACCGAGGTGTCCAAGGTCGTTTGGCCCACGCGCCGCGAGGTGACGCTGACCACGATCATGGTCTTTATCATGGCCACGCTGACGGCGATTTTCTTTGCTCTTGTCGACCTTCTCATTCGCAGCGGGTTGCAAGGCGTGCTGGGCCTGTTTGGCTGAAGGCACCTTGATTTCACCCCCGATCAGCGGTAGGTGAGCCAAATCCTAAGACAAGGCGCGCTTCGAATCGAGTGGCGCGCCGATTTTTTGTCTCGGCGTTGAATTCAAAACCCGGTGCAGACCGGAACAGCAAGGAACTGGGTCTGATATGGCAAAGCGGTGGTATTCGGTCAGCGTGCTCTCGAATTTCGAGAAAAAGATTGCTGAACAGATCCGGCAATCTGTGACCGATCAGGGCTTGGAAGATGAGATTGACGAAGTGCTGGTGCCCACCGAAGAGGTGATCGAGGTCCGCCGCGGTAAGAAGGTCACGGCAGAGCGTCGCTTCATGCCGGGCTACGTGCTGGTGCATATGGAAATGTCCGACCAGGGCTATCACCTGATCAACTCGATCAACAAAGTGACCGGGTTCCTGGGCCCTCAGGGCCGCCCGATGCCGATGCGCGATGCCGAGGTGAACACCATCCTCAACCGCGTCCAAGAGGGCGAAGAAGCGCCCAAGCTGATGATCAGCTTCGAGGTGGGCGAAAAGGTCAAGGTCAATGACGGCCCGTTCGAGGATTTCGACGGCATGGTCGAAGAGGTCGACGAAGACAACCAGCGCCTCAAGGTCACCGTGTCCATCTTTGGCCGCGAAACCCCGGTGGAGCTGGAATACACTCAGGTCACCAAACAAACCTGACGCAACTGCGCCTTTCGGGGCGCGTGTCTCTCAATCTTCAAACGGACAAGAGATCCCGGCTCAAGGCCGGGATGGGTGGTCATCGCGCGCCGCGCTGCTCCAGCCAGATCATGCGCGCCAGCATCGGCAACAGCGCCACACAGGCGGTCGCGACCACGGCAAGCGCCCAAGGCCAGATCGGCATACCCACCGCCCGCGCCCGCGGTGCGATCAGGTAAAACGCAATGGTCACCGCAAAGAGCAGGTCAAACCAAACCTGATTTCCCGCCAAACTCGTGCTGTGGTTCACCCAGAATTGCGGCAGCCCCTCTTGCGCCACAGTGATGATGGAAAACACCGCAAACCCTGCGCCAAGCACCACGGGCACCGCCCAGGCCATGGTCCCACGCGTGGGCGTGCCTTTGGCAATCATCCAGATGGCACAGACGCAGCCCAGATAGGCCAGAGCGGGCAAAATTTGCAGGATCGACATTGGGTAACCTTTCATGCGCAGGGGGCAGGGGCGGGGGCCGAGACAAGGACAAGGGCAGGGGCAGGGATAACGTGTAGCGCTTGCTACATAACGCAATTACGTAGCACTTGCTACAAAAAAGCGAAAGGAAAGACATGCCCCGCTCCAAACGTGATAAGACCACGCTGCTGTCGGATCTGGCGGATCACGTCTTGGCCCACGGTCTCAACACGGCCAGCTTGCGGCCCATGGCGGCCGCGGCGGGCACGTCTGACCGCATGTTGATCTATTATTTTGAGACCAAGGATGGCCTGATTTCAGAGCTGTTGGATCACCTCGCCGCGCAGATGGCACACAGGCTTGATCACGCGATCCCCCCCAGGCGCTACGCGTCAGAGGCGCAGCTCCTGACTGATATCGTGGCCCTCATGCGCTCTGACAGTTTTGCCCCCTATATACGCGTCTGGCTCGATATCATCTCGTCTGCCGCGCAAGGCAGTGAAGCGCATCGCGCTGCGGGTCACGGGATCATCAATCTTTATCTGGAGTGGTTGGCCAAGCGTCATCCCAAGGGCGCAGAGGGGGCGGCCTTGGCTCTGACGGTGATTGAGGGCACGTTGATCATGGATGCCCTGGGTCACAAGGTCGTCACCGACGCGGCCTGCTCTGATATCAGGGCCTGATCCTGGGCTTGATCCTGGGCCCGCCCGTTTTATCCCAATAGCCGCCGGTGCGTTGGGGCCACGGTCGGCGCCGCACGCCCACCGGTGACCCATCCAAGCGCAAAGCATATCGGCACGCCCACCCGCAGGATCGCCGCCCCAAGCCGCGCACCCTTGGGATGCGCCTCCGGGTCACAGCGATGCGCCATTTCCTGCGCCCATGCCCGGGCGGCAGGGGCCACCAGCCGCGTCGCCACCGGGCTTTTCTCGAGCACATGGCGCACAAACGGAATGGCCCACAGGTGGTAACCGCGCAAAACCGTCTCCCCCAACACGTGCCGGCCGTAATAGCCATCCCAGACGAACACATCATCGGGAATGAACCCTTGCTTGTGCATATGGGTGCAGATCACCGTGTCATAGTGGTACTCAAGCCCGCCATTCACCACCTCGTAATCCCAGCCATCCACCCCGCGGGTGAAGTTCTCCAACACGACCGACCCGCGCCCGTATTCAAAGATCGTGTCGCCATCCTCAATGCGGATGTCCACATCATCGGGATCGGTGATGTTGTTGATGCGGATCGTGTCGTGCTGCCCGTCATTGGTGCCAAAGCTTTCTTCGACCACCTGGAAACCGCCGCCGATTGTGTCGTGGCCCATGGCCGATCCGAAAATGAACGTGTCCGACCCGGCCTGACCCTCAAGCCAGTCATTGCCGCCAACACCGTCCAGCGTGTCATTGCCCGCACCGCCCTCAAGCGTGTCCTGGCCACCGCCGCCCAGCATAAGATCGTTGTTGTTGCCCCCCTTCAGCAGGTCATTGCCCTGGCCACCGTTCAGGGTGTCATTGCCATTGCCGCCAAAGAGCCGGTCGTTCTGGTTGCCACCAAAGAGCATGTCATGCCCGCCTTGGCCTGCCAGCGTATCCGCCCCGTTCTTGCCGCGCAGAATATCCCAACCGCCCCCACCATCGAGAAAGTCATTACCGGTGTCGCCGTTCAGCGTGTCCGCCCCGCCAAACCCGAAAATCTCGTCCTGGGCCTGTCCGCCAAACAAAACGTCATTGCCCGCGCCGCCTTCGATCGTTTCAACCACTGGTCCGCCCTGACCACTGTCAAGATCGACGCTGCCTTGCGTGCGGGCAAAGTTCTGGGTCACGATCACAGAGGTCGCGGTGAACCCGCTGTCATACCGAAAGGAGCCGACCTCGATCCCGATCCCGACATATTCCAAATCCGGGTCCAGAATGTTGGCACGGTGACCGGGGCTGTTCATCAGGGAATTGTGCAGATCGCGCACATCATCGCGATAGCCAGCCTCGCCGCGCGCAGATTGCACCGCGATGTTCTCGGCCGTGGCCGCATTGCCGCGCAGGTCAAAGCCTGCATCGATCATGCGCTGGGTGGCCGTCGACCGGCCCGCGCCTTCATGGGAGAAATTGTTGGTCTGCAGCATCCAGACAGAATGGTCTTCCGCCGACTGGTTGAGGTTCGTCTCCAACTGCACGGGGTTGAGACCTCTCGATGTCCGCTCCTCGTTGATCAGCTCCAACATATAAAGCTCTAGCGGGTTGGCATATGACATCGCGCTCACACCTTTTCTTCTCACTGCACCACACCACCCGTGATCCAAGGCGGTAGGGGGCAAATACGCCACGATTGTGGCCGGTCTGAGAAGATACAAAGGAGGCTGCCCACTTAAGCCCGCGAAACCTCGCCGGTGCTGCGCAAAATGGCGCTGACACAGCCGGGCCGCCACACGCGCATAGGCCTTTTCCTGCCGGTTTTGTCGATCCGATCAACGCGAAACCGCCCATCCAAGACCCCCTCAAAAAACGCACCCTCGCTCTTTGGTGAGTTGACCTTGCCCGCAGCGTCTTATCTGATCACCCCATGACACGTTCGATCCGCACCTATGCCGCGTTACTGGCCGGTCTTTTGCCCTGCGTCGCGCCCGCGCAGGCGCAGGATTGCACCCGTGATGCGATGCTGGTCTTTGATGGCTCTGCCTCCATGGCAGAGCTTGGGTTGCAACTGGATGAACCCAAACGCATCGATGACGCCCGCGCGGCCCTGCGCGATGCCATGCCCCAGATCGCGCCCATTCGGCGCATTGGCCTCATCACTTACGGGCCGGGGCCGGAAAATTCCTGTGACGGGATTAACCTCAAATTTCCCCCGGTCGCCGACGCCGCCGACCCGGTGTTGGAGGCGATCTCCTGGCTCGATCCCAATGGCCTGACCCCCCTGACAGAGGCCGTGCGCAAGGCCGCCGACGTGCTGAACTATCGCAACGATCCGGGCATCGTCGTCCTGGTGACAGATGGCAATGACACCTGCGGCGGCGCGCCGTGCCAATTGGGGGCGGAGCTCGCCTCCACCGCCGCCAACCTGACCGTCCACGTGATCGGCTTTCGCGTCGACACCGACCGGTTCGGCCTCAAAACGGTTGATGAGGACTTGTTCCCCAAGGACATCTCGGTCGCCAAATGCCTCTCCGACAGCACCGGGGGCCTCTATGTCTCCACCGACACCGTCGAAGAGCTCAGCGATGCGTTACGTCAAACCCTGGGCTGCGCCTTTATCGGTTAAACCTGCCGGTTGATCAGGTTCTCCAACCGCTCCTGCTGTCCTGAGCGTGGCTCGGGGTTGATCTGGTCCGCGATCACGCGGTCAAAACACCCCTGCAAACCACCGCCCAGCATCTCCTGCGCCGCCGCGCTGTCCCATCCCGCGTATCGCGCGGCGCGCTTGTCCTCCAACGCGCCATCCTCCAACAGCGCGGCCGCCGCCTTCAGGCCTCGTGCACAGACATCCATCGCGCCCACATGCGCCGCGATCAGGTCTTCGGCATCCAAAGACTGCCGCCGCAGCTTGGCGTCAAAATTGGTGCCGCCCGTCGTGAACCCGCCCGCCTTGAGGATCTCGTAATAGGCCAGCGCCACCTCCGGCACAGAATTGGGAAACTGATCGGTGTCCCAGCCCGATTGGTAATCATTGCGGTTCATATCAATCGACCCAAGGATGCCCAGCGAGGCCGCCATCGCCAATTCATGCTCAAAGGAATGCCCGGCCAGGATCGCGTGGCCCTGCTCGATATTCATCTTCACCTCACCCTCAAGGCCGAATTCCTTGAGAAAGCCATAGACCGTGGCCACGTCATAATCATACTGATGCTTTGACGGCTCCTGCGGCTTTGGCTCCACCAGGATCGTGCCCTCAAACCCGATCTTGTGCTTATACTCCACCACCATCTGCAAAAACCGCCCTGCGTTATCGCGCTCGCGTTTCAGATCCGTGTTGAGCAGCGTCTCATACCCCTCGCGCCCGCCCCAGAGCACATAATTCTGCCCGCCCAGCTTATGCGTGGCATCCATGCAGGTCTTCACCGTCGCCGCCGACCAGGCAAACACATCCGGGTCAGAGTTCGTGGCCGCCCCCGCCATGAAACGACGATGGGTGAATAGGTTCGCCGTCCCCCAGAGGAGCCGGGTCTTGACCCCTGCCATCTTGGCGCCGATATAGTCGACCATCTCTTCGAGATTGCGGGTGTTCTCGGCAAAACTGGCCCCTTCAGGCCGGATATCGAGATCATGAAAACAAAAGAAGGGCTGCCCCAGAATGGCAAACATCTCAAAGGCGGCATCGGCCTTGGCCTTGGCATGATCCATCGTGTCGCCAAACCACGGCCGCTCAAAGGTCTGCCCACCAAACGGGTCGCCCCCCGGCCAGGCAAAGCTGTGCCACCACGCCACGCCAAAGCGCAGGTGATCTTCCATCCGCTTACCCGCGACCATCTCATCGGGGTTGTAGTGGCGAAAGGCGAATTCGCTGTCGCTCTCAGGGCCCTCATAGGCGATGGGCGCGATGCCTTTGAAAAACTCGGTCATGACAGGTCCTTTAGGGCAAGATAGGTCTGGGTATAGCGTTCATGCGCCTCGGCAAACGCGGGCTCAAGGCTGGGATCGGGATCAATGCTGCGCGCGATCTTGGGCGGCGTGGCAATCTCCGCGCCGCTCTTTTCGGCGGCCATCAGGCCCAACCGCGCCGCACCAAAGGCGGCCCCAAAATCCCCGTCCTCAGGCAGGTCCACGGGGCAATTGAGCGCCGTCGCAATGGCGCTCAGCCAATAGTCAGAGTTCGATCCCCCGCCCACCGCGAGCAGGCGCGCAGGCCGGGTGCCGGTGGCATTCATGGCATTGAGGCTGTCGCGAAAGGCAAAACTCACGCCCTCCAAGACGGCCCGCGCCAGCGCCGCCCGATCGCTCACATGCTCCAGCCCGATCATCGCACCGCGCACCTGCGCATCATTATGCGGCGTCCGCTCCCCGCCCAGATACGGCAGGAACAGCGCCCGCCCGGGGGCCTGCAACGGCCCCAAATCACCGGTCAGATCCTCAGGCTTTGCCCCCAACAGACCCGCATACCACGCCAGCGCATCGCTCGCCGCCAGGATCACCCCCATCTGATGCCACAGCCCAGGCACCGCATGGCAAAACGTGTGCAGCGCGGTGTCAGCATCAGGCGCATACCCATCCGCGGCGGCAAACAGCACGCCCGACGTGCCAAGTGACACAAACGCCTCCCCCCCACGCACAACACCCAAGCCAATGGCAGAGGCCGCATTGTCGCCCGCGCCGCCCGCCACCGGTATCCCCGGCGTCAGGCCAAATTCCGCAAACGCCGCGCGCAGCCCGCCTGAGGCCTCCGACCCTTCAACCAAACGCGGCATGTGATCCACGCTCAAATCCGTGGCAGCCAGCAAGGCCTCAGACCACGCACGTTTCCCCGTATCGAGCCACGCCGTGCCTGCGGCATCCGACATCTCTGAGACATGCTCGCCCGTCAGCCACAGGCGCAGGTAATCCTTGGGCAGCAGCACTTTGGCGGTTCTCGCAAACACCTCCGGCTCATGCGCTTTCACCCAGGCCAGTTTCGGCGCGGTAAAGCCGGGAAAGACGATATTGCCCGTCAGCGCGCGAAACGCCTCCTGCCCGTCGAGCGCCGCCGCCTCACCATGCGCCCGCGTATCGTTCCACAGAATACAGGGCCGCAGCACCGCATCCGAGGCATCCAGCAACGTCGCCCCATGCATTTGCCCCGACAGGCCAATCCCTCGCACGCCGGACAGGTCATGATCGCCCTGCAACTGCCGCAGCGCCTCCTCACACGCCCCGATCCAATCCACTGGGTCCTGCTCTGACCATCCCGGGGCAGGGCGCGCCACATCCAACGCCGCCGTCGCACTGCCCAAGGCCCGCTGATCCCCATCGATCAACAGCGCTTTGACACCCGACGTGCCCAGATCCAGACCCAAATACATGCTGTCCTATCCCCCCGAGGGCCGTCTCAAATTGCGGCCCGACACAAGTGTTAGAATATCGCCATACCCCTGTCGACCCGGCTGCGGGACTGATCAAGCCTTGGCTTGCGCGATGTGACATGCTCTCATGACCCGCAAAGGGGGGCACCACATGACACAGACCGTAGATGCATTCCGCTCGGGCGAGCTGACCACCAGCGGCTTTGACGGCTGGTCCGATGACATCATCGAGGAGTTTCGCCGTAACGAATTCAACGGCCGCATCGGCACCGACCTCGTGTTTGAAAATGACAGCGTGCGGGTCTGGCACATGACCCTCAAACCCGGAGAAAAGATGCCCGTCCACCGCCATGTGCTCAGCTATTTCTGGACAGCCATGGCCCCGGGCCGGTTCCTGCAACGCACCTATGACGGCACCACCTATGAAAGCGATGTGGCGGCGGGGCTCACGCATTTCTACCACGTGGCGGAAGGCGAGTTCGCGCTGCACAATCTTGAAAATGTCGGCACCACCACGATGATCTTCTGCGCGGTGGAGCTGAAAAAAGAAAGCGCCAACCGGCCGCTTCCGATCTGAGGGGTCATAATGGCGCGACCGCGAAAAACCAACAAAGTGGTCGGCGCCGCCGTCGGCAGTGGCATTGTCGCCCGCGCGGCGGAACAGGGCGGCGCGGATTTTCTGTTGGCGATCAACGCCGGCCGCCTGCGCAGTATGGGCGCGCCGTCGATTGCCTGCATGCTGCCGATGCATCACGCCGCTGACCTGACCTGGGATTTTGCAGTGTCTGAAATCCTGCCCATCACCGATCTGCCCGTCTATGTCGGCGTCAATTGCTGGAACAGCACTGAGGCCCCGGATGCGCTCGCCCATCGCATCCTTGAGGCGGGCTTTGCCGGGGCGGTGAATTTCCCCTCCTCGATCCACTATTCAGATACGTTTCAGCGCCTGCTCGATCGTGCGGGCCTTGGCACGCGGCAAGAGATTGATCTGCTCAAAACGGTGCAGGACGCGGGCGGCAAATCCATGTTCTATTGCTACACCCGCAATCAGGCGCGCATGGGCGCGGATGCCGGGCTGCAGGCTGTGGTGTTCAATTTCGGCTGGAATCTCGGCGGCGCCCTGGGCCATCAACCCCGGCAAACCCTCGAAGAAGCCGCGCAACAAGCCAATGAGATCAGCCGCTTCATCAAGAAAACCCGCCCGGATCTGCAACTCTACCTCGAAGGCGGCCCCATCGCCGAGGCGTCTGACCTCAGCTTCGTGTCGCAAAATGCCGAGATTGATGGCTATGTCGGCGGCTCCACCTTTGACCGTATGCCGATTGAGACCTCCATCGGGGATCAGATCGCGGGCTACCGGCTGGCCATGGACGCGGTGATCAAACCGCCCACGCAAGACCGCAAACTGATGTCCGCGGCCGCCTCCAGCGGGCTTTTCGGCGAAAGCGCCACCTTCTACGGCGCGCTCGACCAGATCCGGCGCGCCGCGCAATCCAGCGCCCATGTGATCGTGTCGGTCCCCGAAGGCGGCCCCCGGAGCGAGATCCTGAACCTTCTCGAACGGCTCAGCCCCAAACCCAAACGCGGCGGCTTTGTCGAATTGGGGCAGGACCGTCAGCACGGTGAACCCCTGCTTGACCTCGTCTTCGGGCGCAGCGACGCCACCACCAGCCAAGAGCTTTTGCGCCGCGACAACACCCATATCGTCCTGCACGGTCTGGATGGTCTGCCCAAGCGGGTGCAGAACCGCTTGCTGCGGCTTCTCGAAAGTGGGGTCTACACCCAAGCCGGCAGCACGGCCCGGCGCAACCCCCGGGCGCGATTGGTGTGGGTGGTCGACCCCGCTGAGGCCGCGCGCCTGCCGCTGGATACGGCGCATATGTTGCATGTGGCCTATCCCCGGCTTGCCGTGCGCGGCGAAGAGATATCGACCCTGATGGCGGCGATCTTTGGCCAATTGGGGGCCACCGGCCATCTGATCAACCGGATCTCCCCGGCGGTGATGCAGCGTCTTCGCGCTCATCTGTGGCACCGCAACGAAGAGGAATTGCGCAGCGTCGCAAGTGCTGCTTTGACCGCGCTGCAACGGGGGGAGCTGACCTTGGATCTGATCGACCCGCTGTTGTCCAGCGCGCCCGCCCGCGTCGCGTCCGAGCCGATCATGACCCCCAAGCAGCAGCTTTTGGAAACGCTCACGCGCTATAATTTTCGCCGCACCGATACCGCCCGCGCGCTCAATATCTCGCGCAAGACGCTCTACAATCGGATGAAGAAATTCGACCTGCTTTAGACAGGCAGCGGCTGTTCGACCACGGCCTGCACCTGCGCAGGCCAAACCACCGGCGCGGCGATCTCCGAGGATTTCACCTGGCTCAGCAGCACCGCATCGTCCAGCCCGGGCACCTCGGCAATGGCCGCCACGGCGCGGGTGCGCGACAGCTCACTGGGAAAGCCCCCTTCATGGGCGCGGATCTTTGGCAAGACAAACAGCGTGCGAAAGCCAAGCCGCAGGGCGGTTCTCGCATCCTCCGGTGTGGCCACCGACGCGATGCACCGAAACCCGGATGCCGCGCAGTCCGCCAGATTGGTCAATTCGTTCTCCACGCCCAAATCGACCTCATCAAGATGGGTGATGAAATCAATGTCATGCTGGCACACAGACGGCAGGTTGCAGACCCAACTGAGGCCCGATGCCTGCAAATCGCCCAGGATGCGCCGCCGCTGCAACAGCGGATTGCCCAGGAATATTCCCGCGCAGAGCCCGCGTTTTTGCGCCGCATTCTGGGTCAAATCCGTGGTCCAGCCGCTGGGGTCTGCCACACTCGGCAAAAGCGCTGCAATCTCCGGGGCCAGGCCCGGCTTGGGCGCCCCAAAGACAGGCATGAGAATCGCCTCTGGTAAGTCCAGATCTTGCGATTTTTGGTGCACACGCCATTGAACCAACTTCATCTTTTATCCCAAAACTTACCCAAAATTACCCACAAAAGGGCTTAAAACACTATTGGGCGAATTTTCTGGCTGTGCAATCATAACCTATGCCCCGACAGAGGGCTTGGGAGGACACATTGCCAATTCTTATTGGATCGCGGTCGTGAGATCGCTCCGACAACGTCCGTTGTTGACGGCCTTCGTGCTGCTGCTGGCGATCATTTTGCTATGGATGGTCTTTGCGGTTTGGCCGGACTGGTTGATCGATGCGATCGGGCGCAAAAAGACATTCGTCAACACGCTGCTAAACGGGCTGACCCTGGCCGGGCTCTACTTTTTGGTGGCCAGTGGCTTCACCCTCGTGTTCGGCCTGATGCGCAATGTGAACCTGGCCCATGGGGCAATGTATCTGCTGGGCGGCTATATCGGGTATGAGGTCGCCGCCCGCACCGGCAGTTGGCTTTTGGGCGTGGTCGTGGCCTTTGTGGCGCTCGCGATCATCGGGGTCATCCTGCAGCTTTTGGTCTTTCGCCGGATGCAAGGCGATGACCTGCGCCAGACACTGGTGACCATCGGCATTTCCATTGTTGCCGCTGACCTGATGCTCGCCGTCTGGTCCGGCACCACCTATCAGTTTGAACCGCCCGAATGGCTCTTTGGTGCGACGCAGCTGCCGATCATTTCCGCGGTCCGATCCTCGGGCGAGGCGGTGTTCCTGAAATACCCGACCTATCGCATCGCCGTTCTTGTGATCGCTATCATCGTGGGTGTCGCGCTCTGGCTATTCCTCAACCGCACCAAGCTGGGCATGATGGTGCGCGCGGGCGTCGATGACCGCTCCATGCTTGAGGCCACGGGCGTCAATGTGAACCTCGTCTTCGCCATGGTCTTTGCCATCGGCGCGGGTCTTGCGGGCTTTGCCGGGGTGATCGGCGGCACCGCGCTGTCCATCGCGCCGGGCGAAGATGTGCGCTACCTGCTCGCCTCCCTCGTGGTGGTGATCGTGGGCGGTATGGGATCGGTCACAGGTGCGGCCATCGGCGCGCTTCTGATCGGCATGGCCGAACAGTTCGGCCTGGCGTACTTCCCGACCTACGGCGTGGTCCTGACCTTCCTCATCATGATCGTCGTGCTCGCCGTCCGGCCTCAAGGGTTGATGGGGCAAGCATGAGCCAGCCACGCTCATATCTCGCAGCCATCCACCCAGGTTGGTGGGTCCTCCTGGCGTTCCTGTTGATCTATCCATGGTTTGCCACCGATTTCTTCACCTATCAGATCGGTGGCTACACCCTGATCCTGGGGCTGATCGCGCTCTCGGTCATGGTGCTTGCGGGCTATGGCGGGATGATCAACCTCGCGCTCATCACCGTGGCGGGCGTTGCGGCCTATGCGCTGCCCATTTTCGGGGAAAACGCCAATGACGTGCTGGGCCTGGGCTGGCCGGAATGGGTGCTCTATCCGTTTGCCATCTTGCTCGCCGCGACATTCTCAACGCTGGTGGGGCTGATTTCCGTGCGCACAGAGGGGATCTACACCCTCATGATCACCCTCGCCATCGCCGTGTCGTTCTTCTTTTTCGTGCGCCAGAACTACGCGCTCTTTAACGGGTTTCAGGGCTTCTCTGGCATAGACGCGCCGACCTTCTGGGGTATCTACTGGCGCGATCCGACGCCCTTTTACTATCTCTGCCTCGCCTGTGCCGCGTTCTTTTTCTGCGCCACGGTCTATGGATCACGCACCACATTCGGCCTCACGTTGCAGGCCATCCGCGACAATCCCCGCCGCATGGCCGCCCTGGGCTACAGCGTCACCGCGCACCGGGTCTATGCCTTTTTCCTGTCGGGCCTCATTGCGGGCACCGCCGGGGTTATGCTGGTCCTGATCACTGGCCGCGTCTCACCGGGCACGCTCGGCGTGGACATCGCCGTCGACATCCTGGTGATCGCCGTTGTGGGCGGGCTGCGCCACCCCATCGGCCCGTTTCTGGGCGCGCTGGCCTTCGTTCTGTTGGAAAATTTCGCCATCGACCTGATTGACCGGGAACGGTTCAACACGGTGATCGGCATGGCCTTTCTACTTGTCGTCTTCTTCTCGCCCGATGGTCTGATTGGCCTGTGGCAGAAGGCATCCGCCAAGATGCGCCGTCGTGACGTTTACGGCGCAAAATCCACCGCCAAATCCGCAAAGGAGGAGACCCAAGCAGATCTGGCTTAACGTCAAACCAAAGGGAGGACTACCGAATGTTAAAGACACCCAAACTATTGGCAACAAGCGTGCTGGCGCTGTCGATTGCCACCACCAGCGCGTGGGCCGAAGACATCAAGATGGGCGCGATTGCCGTGCTCGAAGGCGCCTTCGCCGTGCTGGGAGAGGACAGCATGCGCGGCGTCGAACTGGCGCTTCAGGAATTCAATTACACCGCCGGCGGCAAAACCATTGAGCTCATCACCCAAAGCTCTGACGCCTCCCCCGACAGTGCGGTGCGCGGCGCGCGCAAGCTGGTCGAACAAGACGGTGTTCAGATCCTCGTGGGCCCGCTTTCTGGCTCTGAGGGCATCGCGATCAAGGATTACTCCAAGACCCAGCCGGACGTGACCTTTGTCAACGGATCGTCGGGCGCGCAGGACACGACCCTGCGGGAGCCGTCCGAGAACTTCTTCCGCTTCAACACCGAAGGCGCGCAGTGGATGGCGGGCCTGGGCGAATATGTCTACAACGAAAAGGGCTATCGTTCCTTGGCCGTGGTGTCTGAGGATTACTCATTCCCCTACACCCAGGTCTTTGGGTTTCTTGAGCCGTTCTGCCGTCTCGGCGGATCCGCGCCTCAGGATGCGCGCTTCTTCGTGCCCATCGGCAACAAGGATTACAGCTCCGTCATCGCCGCTTTGCCCGATGATGTGGATGCGATCTACGTGGCCCTGGGTGGTGCGGACGCTGTCAACTTCCTGACGCAATACGAACAGGCGGGCGGGGATCTTCCGCTGATCGGCGGGTCCATCACCGTGGACCAGACCGTGCTCGGCTCCAAAGGTCGGACGCGGGATTTCGTGATCGGCACGCCGTCGGCGGGCCCGATCTCGGACACGTGGGATGATCCGCGCTGGCAGAAATTCGTGGCCCAGTACCAAGAGGCGTTCCCCGATGGCTTCCCGTCGCCCTCGCTCTTTGCGCATGCCTACTACATCAACACCAAGGCCGCGTTGTTGGCCCTGGACGAAGTGGGCGGTGACCTCTCGGACGGTGGCGCGAACATGCGCACCGTGCTCGCCAACCTGGAGTTTGAAACCCCAACCGGCATGGTCAAGCTCGATGAGCGGCGTCAGGCCATCGGTTCCGTCTTCCTCACCGAGGTGATCGAAGGCCCTGATGGCAATCTCGTCAACAAGACCATCAAGGTCACCGAAAACGTGAACCAGACGCTCGGTGTGCCGTATGACGAGTTCCTCGAATACGGCGCCGTGAGCCGTGAAAACCCGGTTTGCGAGTAAGACCCTGAGGCGCCCGGAATGAGCCGAACAGACGCTCTCACCCGCCTCCAATCCGCTGGGCAATACGCCCTGGAGTTGGAGGCGGTCAGCCGCCACTTTGGCGCGCTGGTGGCTTTGGCCGACATCAATGTCGCGGTCAAAGCGGGGGAGCGGCGTGCCGTTCTGGGCTCCAACGGGGCGGGCAAAACGACGCTCTTCAATGCCATCACCGGCGACTTCCCGGTGACCACGGGCCGCGTGCGGTTCTTTGGCGAAGACGTGACCGAATTGCCCGTGCATGACAGGATCCGGCGGGGCCTCCGCCGGACCTACCAAATCTCTCAGCTGTTTGAGAACCTGACCGTCATCGACAACCTCTATCTGGCCTGTCGCGGCGTGTCGCAAAACCGCTTTTCCCTGCGCCGCCCTGGGCCGTCTGATGCCCGCCGCGCCATGGCGCAAACCTTGTGCGAATTGGTCCATCTCCAAGACGTGCGCAACACCGAGGTCAGCACGCTCAGCTACGGCCAACAGCGCCAATTGGAAATCGGTCTCGCCCTGGCCGGGGCCCCGCGTTTCATTCTTTTTGATGAACCCGCCGCCGGGCTCTCGCCCACGGAACGGGTCGAACTCATCGAAATCCTGCAGGCTCTGCCCAGCCATATCGGCTACATCATCATTGAACATGACATGGATGTCGCCCTGCGCGTGTCCGAGTCCGTGACCATGATGCACAACGGCCGCATCTTCAAAGAAGGCACCCCCGAAGAGATCGAAAACGATCCCGAGGTGCAGGCGCTCTATCTGGGGGGCGGGCATTGAGCGGCAATTCCGTCATAAAGGTGCGCGGACTGCACGTGCATTACGGGGCCTCTCACGCGCTCCAAGGCGTCAATATCGAAGTCACCGAAGGCGTGCACGCCGTGCTGGGCCGCAACGGCATGGGCAAAACCACGCTCTGCAACGCGATCATGGGGCTGGTGCCGGTCTCATCGGGCTCTGTTCGGTTCGAAGGTCAGGAACTGGTCGGCAAATCGCCCCATCAGATTGCGCGCATGGGTGTCGGCTACACCCCGCAGCGCCGCCGCCTTTGGCCCTCGCTCACCGTGGATGACCATCTGCGTCTGTGCGCCCAACGCGGCAGCCCGTGGACGCCGGAGCGCATTTATGACAGCTTCCCCCGCCTCGCCGAACGGCGCAACAATGGCGGCGCGCAGCTGTCGGGCGGGGAGCAGCAAATGCTCGCCATTTCCCGCGCGCTTCTGCCCAATCCGCGCCTTCTGGTGATGGATGAACCCACGGAAGGCCTCGCGCCCGTGATCGTCGACCAAGTGGTCGATATGCTGGGCAAGATTGCCGATGAGGGCGATGTGGCGATTTTCCTGGTGGAGCAAAACATCGCCGTGGCCACCGCCGTCTCGCAGGATTGCGCGATCATGGTCAATGGGCGCATCTCGACCGTCATCGATGCCGCCAAGCTCAGCTCTGATCGCGCCTTGCAACAGCGCCTTCTGGGTGTCGGGCGGCTCGACGATACAGAGATGGACGCGGCACCTGCGCCCGCAGAACCCGGGTCCGAGATACCCATCGCGCCCACACCCACACCCCCGCCCGCCGTCAAAGCCCCCCAAGGCGCATGGCGCTACGTCCCACCCAACCGCTGGTCGCCCTCCCATAGGGATGCGTCCACCACCTCCGATCCCGGTGTCACGCCCTCAAGCGCCGCCGCCGTCCTGCCTGCGCGCAATGTCGCCGGCTCCGTCCTGGTCGTGGGCACCTTCGACACCAAAGCGACCGAGCTCAATTTCATCCGCGACCGTCTGGTCCTGCAAGGTTTGCGCGTCAAAACCATTGATCTGTCGACCTCTGGCAAGCCGTCCTCCGCCGATGTGCCACCGCACCACATCGCGGTCTGGCACCCCAGCGGGGCCAGCGGCGTCTTCACCGGCGATCGCGGCACCGCTGTGGCGGGTATGGCCCTGGCGTTTGAGCGCTGGTCTTCGGGCGTCAAAGGTGTGGCCGGCATCATCTCGGCGGCAGGCTCTGGTGGCACGTCACTCGCCACGCCAGCCATGCGCGCGATGCCCGTGGGCGTGCCCAAGGTCATGATCTCCACCGTCGCCTCGGGCGAGGTCGGTCAATATGTCGGCCCCTCGGATATCATGATGATGTACTCCGTGACCGACGTCCAAGGCATCAATCAAATCAGCGCCAAGGTGCTGGCCAACGGGGCGGACGCGCTGGCCGGTGCGGTGAAATTCGCCCGCGAAAATGCCCCCGCCGTGCCACAGACGAAACCTGCCATCGGCCTGACCATGTTCGGTGTCACCACGCCTGCCGTGCAACAGGTGACCGCGCTGATGGAAAAAGACTATGAATGCCTCGTCTTCCACGCCACGGGCGTCGGCGGGCGGTCAATGGAAAAGCTGGCTGACAATGGCTATCTCCAAGGCGCGCTCGACCTCACCACGACTGAGATTTGCGACATGATGCTGGGCGGGGTGTTCCCGGCCAATGAAGACCGCTTTGGCGCCTTCATCCGCAACCCCATTCCCTATGTCGGCTCTGTCGGCGCGCTTGATATGTGCAATTGGGGCGCGCCGCCCACGATCCCGGAAAAATACCAGCACCGGCAGTTCTACGAACACAATCCGCAAGTCACGCTGATGCGCACCACGGCAGAGGAAAACACCCGCTTTGGC
>ERZ1740070.717-NODE-717-length-22042-cov-14.813253_pt1 | contig 22042 bp, 23 predicted proteins | sample MGYA00581734_ERZ1740070 | MGnify/ENA primary metagenome ERZ1740070 (study PRJEB43018, sample SAMN04849744) | marine metagenome | isolation source: floating plastic debris | place: Pacific Ocean | collected 2008-09-01 | study: EMG produced TPA metagenomics...
CATGGCAGATAATCTACGAGGCGTTTTGGTTTTTGCTGATATTCAGAAAGGTTCAACATGTCAGATATCCCTGATGTCGAATGTGTCTGGTCATCACTTCCATGAAGTTCGGGTCCCGTTTGGCGGCCCAAACGCAAAGCGCGTGGGACACCATCCAATAGACAATCCCGACCACCCAAAGCTGGAGCCCGAGGCCGAGGGCAGCGCCCAGCGTGCCATTGAAGATAGCCGCCATTCTAGGGGAACCGCCCATCAGGATAGGCTGAGTCAACGCCCGGTGGACAGGCACAGAATATCCGTTTGGAAGCGTGCGCGGCTCGGGCATTAGAAGGCCGCCCCGCCGCCGAAGGAGAAGAAGCTTAAGAAAAAGCTTGTCGCTGCAAATGCGATCGATAGTCCGAACACGATCTGTAGAAGCTTGCGCATGCCGCCGCCGCTTTCTCCGAAAGCAAGGGCGAGCCCTGTCAGGATGATGACAATGGTCGCAAGTATACGCGCGACCGGCCCTTCAATAGACGCAAGCACCTGAGTCAGCGGTCCTTCCCACGGCATGCCAGATCCAGCCGCGTGGGCGGGTAGCGATACGGCCAAGACAATGCCGGTAAGCATCAGGCCCCTTCCAATAGACTTACTCATTTTTGTTTTCCTTTCTCATTTTGTGATGTTGGGTCAGGAACGACTTGCCGGATTGAGGGACGTACAGGCTCCAGCTCATAGCCATGCGTTGTCGTCCCAATCACTCTCGCGACGGTATCCACACGCCGCGATGTGCCATCGCGCTTAATTGAGACGACGCAATCTACGGCCTCTGCAATCAACTCGAATGGAATGTTAGATGTGACTTCGCCGATCAACTGCTCCAGACGACTGAGTCCCGCTTCAGCTGAATTGGCATGAAGCGTGGCGATGCCGCCTGGATGGCCTGTGTTCCAGGCTTTAAGCATATCCAGCGCTTCACCGCCTCGAACTTCGCCGATAATAATACGATCCGGACGTAGGCGAAGCGTGGAACGGACAAGGTCAGCAAGGCTGACGCTGCCCGGTTGGGTCCGCATAGCCACGACATCTTTGGCCGCACATTGTAGTTCTCTTGTATCCTCTAGGAGGACAACGCGATCTCCAGAATGTGCGATCTCAGCAAGAAGCGCATTGGCGAGCGTCGTCTTGCCTGAACCGGTCCCGCCGACAATGAGAATATTAGATCGTTCTGCAACTGCAGCACGCAAGGCGTCGGCATTTTGCGGACTGATCACGTCTTGTTCGACATATTCATCGAAGCTGATCACGCGTCCAGCTGGTTTCCGAATGGAGAAGCAGGGGCCTGCTGTGACGGGCGGCAAAACGCCCTCAAATCGTTCGCCGCCAATTGGCAATTCCGCTGAGACTATAGGTGAAGTGGTTGTTGCGTCCCGGCCTGCATGCGTTGCGACGAGGCGAATGACGCGTTCAACTTCGTGCGGCGAAAGCTCTGAACCGGTATCAACGCGCCCTATTTCCTGACGTTCGATCCAGAGCCGTCCATCTGGGTTCATCATGATTTCAACCACAGAAGGATCGCTAAGCGCGCCGGTAATTTGCTCGCCGAGTGCAGTCATAAGCATGTCTGTGGTTCGGCGCTCACCTCTTTCATTTCGCATTGGACTGCCCCTCTTCGCTTGCGCGCCGAGGCGCTGCTTGATGGAGGCGCTCGAGATCTTGCGCGGTAAAAAAGTCGTTTGTATCTGCGGTTGCCTCATCAACCGCGCGCTGCAGAACGCGCCGCCCTGATTGCAGATCTCGTCCGAGCTGTTCAATGAAAGCTTGGAAGTGTTGTTCGCCTTTGGCGCGCGCAGCATCCATTTGGCTCGCGGGCAAAGCGGGGGTGACCGTCAGGAAATAGCGAATGTAAAGCGCGAGCGTTTCGCCATGTACCAAGTCTTGACGCTCTAGGCGGTCGAACTGCCGCGTGAGGCGATCGAGGCGGCGAATGATCGCGGCGTCTCGTTCATCATCTATTTGCTCAGTGAAGAATGCTGTTAACGCGCGGTCGACGACTGAGCTTTCGGATTGATCGGGGCGTTCGGCTAAGGCGCGAACACGCGAATAATTCAGCTCGGAAATGTAAGGGTGAATGCGTGGCTTCATGATCCACGCCCCTTAAACATCTGAGCCGCAGTCAATTCATCAAAGGCGTCCGCTTCTGCAACTGGAGCGCCAAATAAATCCTGGGGCTGCGGGTCAGACTCAGCACCCTCGCCAAGATCAATATTTTCTTTCTCCGATACAGTGTTGAGGTCTGGCGAACGCTGCCGGCCTCCTTCATCGCCTACGCCTAGGTCTTCATGTGTTCCTGCTACAGTCCCATCCCAAAGGTTCTGAACACTGGTTGACGCAGCTCCCTCCGGCGCCTGAGAGGCGCTAATCGGTTCCAGTATGCGTCCGGTGAAATTGCGATCTTCATAGTAGCGGAGTTTCTTCGCACGAATGGGTGGAGCACCGGCGACCATGACGATTTCATCATCGGCAGGCAGCTGCATGACCTCACCGGGTGTTAGGAGCTGTCGTGCGGTTTCCTGACGCGAAACCATGACATGGCTGAGCCACGGCGCGAGACGATGGCCCGCATAATTCTTCATCGCGCGCAGCTCAGTCGTTGCACCCAGTGCGTCTGAAATACGTTTGGCGGTGCGCTCATCGTTGCTGGCAAACGCGACGCGCACATGACAGTTGTCGAGGATTGCGTTTTCTGGGCCGTAGGCCTTTGAAATTTGGTTCAAAGACTGTGCGATAAGAAAGGCGCGAAGTCCGTAGCCTGCCATATAGCCAAGGGCTGTCTCAAAGAAGTCCAAGCGACCAAGTGCTGGAAACTCGTCGAGCATAAATAGCACTTGCCGCCGGTCGGCGGTTGACCCGCGATGATCTTCGGTCAGGCGTCGCCCAATTTGATTGAGAATGAGGCGAACCAAAGGCCGCGTGCGAGAGATGTCGGACGGCGGAACAACGAGATAGAGTGAAATTGGGGACTCGCTCGAGACTAGGTCATCGATCCGCCAGTCACACGCCGATGTGGCACGCGCCACGGTTGGGTCGCGGTAGAGTGTCAGAAAGCTAAGCGCGGTAGAGAGAACGCCAGAGCGCTCATTTTCAGATTTATTCAAGAGTTCCTGCGCTGATTGGGCGACAACCGGATGCACGCGCGGCTGATCGTCCGTGCCGAGATGATTGGTCCGCAACATATTTTCCAATGTCGAGCGGAAGCTGCGCGATGGCGTCGATAAGAGTTCAGCCACGCCAGCCGGAGATTTGTCAGCTTCCGCGTAGAGGACATGCAGGATCGCGCCAACCAAGAGAGAATGCGCCGTCTTGTCCCAATGGTTGCGTCGCTCCAGCCCTCCATCAGGGTCAACCAGTATGTCTGCAATATTCTGAACATCGCGAACCTCGTTGCGACCTTTACGGACTTCCAAGAGCGGATTATAACGCAGCGTTTCTGGGTGGGTCGGGTCAAATCGCACGACGCGGGAAAACCGGGATCGCCACCCAGACGTCAGATCCCAATTCTCGCCTTTAATATCATGAATGACGGCAGAATGACGCCAGGAAAGAAGCGTTGGGATTACAAGACCTACGCCTTTACCTGAACGTGTTGGCGCAAATGCCATGACATGTTCTGGCCCATCATGCCGAAGATAGGCGCCTGGCAGCTGACCAAGGAATACGCCATCATCTGTCAGGAGCCCTGCTCTACGAACTTCTCCACGGTTTGCCCAACGCGACGATCCATAAGTGGTGACGTTCTTAGACTCTCGTGATCGAAGAACCGCACAACTCACTGCCGTAAAGAGGCAAGCGATCCCACCTGCGCCAGCTATTTGGCCGCCGCGATTGAAGACCTCTGGCGCATAAGCCTCGAACGCATACCACCATCCGAAGAAACGCCACGGGTGGTAGATTGGTGTATCACCAAAAGCGAACCATGGTTCACCAAGGCGCTTTGAATATCCAAGCTCATTCGCGGTCCACTGACCTGCGAGCCAGACACCAAAAACCGCGATGGTGAGAACGAGCATGACTTGCCAGAAGAGGGTTGTGTTCAGTTTCATGCCCTAAGGCTGAGACATTTACCCTCGCCTTGGATAGGCGGATAATCGTGTATTATCAGGACAATGCGGGATATCGCGTGACGCGAACGGCTATTCAGTGACTTCCCGTGATGATTGGTGATTGTTTGGCATGTCAAACAACTCTAAAAACCGAGTGTGTAATAGGCGTCGACGCGTTTTAATTGGAAACGGGTAACGATCGCTCCGCCCCAACTCCTTGCGTCTTAAAATCGCCCCAAAAACACCCTTTAAAAGTTAGACCGTAATCACCCCAGAACCGGACTCAAAATTGATCAACGACGGTCGAAGGCCGTTGGCGACCAATCAACGACACTGCCATATACGTCGCGAATGCGAATCTGGTTTGGACCATCCACGGAACGAAGTTTGATTTTCGAAGCATGTCCGCCAGTGAGCGTATCGATTTGCGAAGCACCAATGGATTCATCTTCGCAACTGATCACCACATTCAGCAGTTCGACATCGACGGGACTATTCTTGTTGCGATTGTACAAATCCCCTCGATAGTGAACGACCTGCCAAGCAGCGGGTGCTTCCTCATACTCAATGACAAAAACAGACGAAATTGCTCCTTGACCGCGCCGGAATGAGAGAGTGGACCAGGGCGGGCGCTGCTCCACGGGAATATCTAGGCGGCGGTGCAGTCGTGTTTGCCATCCCTGCTTCTCAGCAATGGTTTCAGCCTCCGCAAGACTTCCTTCCAGAGCAAGCAAGGGGTTGAAAGGCGGTTTATCATTCGGCCAATTAAACACATCCAAAAACGTACGATTGCAGAAGCGGACACCCTTCGACTGAATGCCGGAATCGTCCTTGAATCCTTCCAGCGTTTTCAAACCAAACCGGTTTTGCAGGTCCGCGAGCAGCGCCGCTGAGTTCGGTGAACGCAGTACTATGTGATCCAGTATCATGCTCCGCATTTACCAGGGAGCGCTCTGCTATGCACTATTGCACGATGGTATATAAGATTCCTAAAGCGCCCTAAAACAGCCGTTCGTCTATCCTTGCTTGAAAGGCTCTCCGATTATAAATCGTCAAAAATATTTGTCTTGTTACGAGCCGCGACGCATTGTTAGCTTACGGATTGAAAAATTGGGTGGGAAGAGATCGAAGAGATGGATAAGCGCTTAGCCGTTGGAACTGCAATGGCGCTCGTGGGATCATGCGTAGTAGCATGTAGCGATCAATCGACCACGTTTCGCTATGGTGAGTGGCAATGGGATATGACCATCACGAACGATGGCCAAGATTTTCTCGATCAATCCATAGACTGCGTGACCCGATCCGAGGCGGAAGCGGGTTTTGACTTTTTCGTTCGTGATTTCGCCGCGGGCTATCAGTGTTTTACCAAAGCAATTGAGATTGAAGCGAATATCGGACGTATTCGAATTGATAATTGCACGGATAAACACGCGAATGGTGCGTTTGAGCTGCGACGACGAAGCGCCAAACGTATCACTGTCGAAGGGACTTACGATTATTTGGTGGGGCAGGATTATGTTCCGCGTCGCATAACCATAGACGCGCGCCATCTCAGCGACACCTGCCGACTAGAGCTCGATTAACCGATCGTTTGAGGCGCGCTTTGTGATGCTGAATAAGACTTCGAGAGACAACCTGAACGGTCGGGCGACAAATAGATCACGCGCTATTCATGTTGAGTGAGTCATCTCGTGGATGGGCTTTAAATAAGGGGATAAGACAATGTCTAAAGCACGCGAAATTGCCGAAGAACGTTTGGCAAAGGGCGAAATATCGAAAGCGGAGTTTGATGAAATCGTAGGAGCGCTGTCTGGCGGCGCTATCGCTGAAAGCGCGACCTCAAACGAAACGCCAAACACCGACCAAGCACCACAAAGCGATGGTGGGACTGCGCCTCAAGTTAAAGAGATAGAGGATTTGAGAACCCTTTTGCATAATGGCGGGGGCTTTCTCGCGATGGTCGGAACTGCATTGCTGGCCACCGTATTCTTCCGCATGATTGGCAACAATTACGAGATCTTGGAGACCGGCTCCATTATGTCGGCGTGGAGCGATAATGGCGGGGGCGGGATTATTGCCTGGGTGATCGCGATCGCCGCTATCTGGTTCGCCTCTTTCTTTGCAGTCGGCGCTTTATCCGTTGTTGTCAAGGCCAGCATTATCAGTGCTGTGAACAAGACGGAGCATCCGCAAAACACGCTAGCGGAATTGGCGCGTCGGGATGCGAAACGTGACGACAGTTTTCGTGAGCAGCACATTATTCACGCCATGCCAGGCGATCCGGGTGATGTCGCTGAAAACCAATATCAGACCAAGATTCGAAATGTGGGAGCGTTTATCGGCGCCATCCTGATTTTTGTCGCTCTTAGCAGTCTGTTCGGAGCAAGCTGAGATCTCGCAAAGCAGAGGATTTGAACAATTTGCGCCTAAAGGGTTGCAATCAAAGACTCACTCTTGAAAACTCTGCAAATCTCAATATTCGACAAAGCAGTGGGCGCAAAACAAAAGGGGACTGTACGCCATGGATGGATCTATTCTCGGTTTCGACGAGGAAACCAATAAAGGGGCAATCCGGACAGAGAATGGTGATCGCTACGCGTTCACTCTAGAAGACTGGAACGGTGATCGCCCTCCAATAGCTGGCGACAAAGTAGATTTTGTCGCGAAAGAGGATCAAGCGACAGAAATCTATCTGCTAAAGGGAAGTTTTACTGCGCCAGACCTGTCTGGCATAAGCGACAAGCTCGGCACATCAGAGAGCCGGGCTGAGATGTTTGAAGCGGTGAAAAGCAATCAAGCGGTCGGGATGTTCCTGCAAAAACCACATGTTGCGGGCGCGGGTCTTATTATCCTGGGCTGGCTCTTTGCCGGACACTTGTTGATCATTACAGCTGTCGGTGACGCCTTCGATGCCATGGAGCAGATGACTGAGTTCATCAAATTGACAGGCGGTGACACCGGTATCGGCTTGTTTCGTATGATCGGCATTTTGAGCCTGCTCTTGTTTTATTTAATCCCGGTCTTCACTGGATGGCTCGTTTACAAATCATTCCACGGTCAGGAAACATCGAAGCATAAAAGACAGGCAGCTTTCGCTGGGCTCGCCTTGCCAATTGTTGTGCCGATCATCGCCTTCATCTTCATTTTCATCGGGCTGCCAGGATCTTTCCGGTCTGTGATCATGGAAGGAGGGCGGCAAGCCGCAAATAGCGGTATGACGCTTGGCGATTTGATCGATATCGATTTCCCTTGGTTTTTGATGATCACGGGTGGAGTGCTTATCGTGTTGCAAATGATGGGCATCGTGAAATCATTTGGCGGATCTAAATAGATCGCACTCTCAAAGGAACGTGAGCACCCGTGCTAAACTAAATCAAATTTCAGCGGCTTAAACTCGCCCCACAATGGCCACTCAGCAAAATGTAGCATCGCGACAGTTTTGGCGCTCAGCTGTCAATTTCTTGAAACTATGTAAAGCATCAGAACAAAGGTGTTGAGCTTGTTCCATTTTAGCGATGTTAACCCATTGCCTCTAGCGGACCACCGTGCAGCAATTGTAGGTACCCTTTTGATCGGAGGCGCTCTCCTGTTCTGAGGTAACCGCGAACTTGCTCTCGGAATTGCTTATCGTCCGACCAGTCTTTGGCGACACGTTCAGCTCCGAAAATTATCTCTGCAGAGCACCGAAGCGGAAGGCCTGCATCTTTCACGTCCAGGCAGATAAGTGCATTGCGAAGTCTCAGCGTTCGGTTTGTCCATCGCCATGGGCCTTCGTGTAGAATTTCCTCAGCTTGATTGTAGGCCGAAAGCGCGTGCTCCATTTTGCCAGGACCTCGAACATCTAAGTTCACTTTGACTGGCTCGCGTGCGTGCAAAAGCGAAAAGCCGGAACAAATGGATTGCGCCGTCGAAAACTTGCCTCGGGTCAGTAAGTGTTCTGTCCCACCTGGGTCGCGTAAAACATCAATCGGGCATCCCTCGATAACCGCGCGCATCTCATCAGGTTCGCTTGTATCGCGGCGGGATACCATAACCGAAACAATGGCCGGATCGAGATGCGGTATCCAAAACACGTCCGCATGAGGCGCTGGTTGATCTGGATTAGGGAAGAACAATAACCCCCAAGCCTCGGCCAAGTCTTGGCGTTCGTAGAGATGCAACAGTTTACTATTCGGGATGCATGATTGCGAAATCTGAACCGCGCTCTGATGCGCGTATGCAATTTTGGCAAATTCCAAGTTCCGTCTTGCAAACTCCCAGGTCCAATCACGCCGGCGAAGGCCAATCGTATAATCATACCGGTTGATATAGTTTGCTAACTCGATGGCTGGTGGTGATGTTTGTGCGTTCCCCATATTTTACTCCTAGCAATTATTATACCTTTCTTGAGGACCTATCGGCCGCCTCGCCGTTTCCCGAGCGTCCAGGATATTGAGCGCGATGTGACGGTTCCGGAAATTTCCATCCCGCGTGAGCGATCCATTGCCTTGCGCCAGGGCGCCAGCGTAAAGGTTTTCCCTCGTTCGATGATTGCAAATTTCCCGTTTGGCTTGATCACGGACTGCGAGTACGTACCCTCTATCTGCCCAGACTTCGGCAAAGGCTCATATGCTTTGCCAAGCTTGGCCGCCAATGCCTGACCAGTGTGATCCATGCCCTGGCGCTTTAGCACCTTAAGTATCTCAGGCGTCAGTGTCGCATCCGCATCCGGTACGACGCCTGCCTGCAACAAATGCTGCATTCGTTTGGCTTTGGCCGCGCGAACATCCGCTCCAAATCCGCGATGCTCCAAGCGGGGCGCAGCCCCCTCATCAAGCCAGGTCCAACCCGGCGCATCGATCTGATTTTCTAGGCTGACCCAGCTTTCGATTTTGGTTTGAAGCGGGCCATGCTTGATCTGGTGTTCACGAACCCGGCTCAGATAGTTTTTTGGGATGGTCCAACGGCCATCCGATTGGCGCTGGGCAATTCCTTTTCGGCGCAAGGCCTCGAGCCGTCTAACATGAGCCTGAATAAAAGACTGGCTCGCGCGTGGATCTGTCGCGCGGTGAAGGTCCTCTGAGTATATACCAGAATGGGCGGCCGCGATTTGATTGATGGTCTTGTCTGAGGGTTTCGGCTGTGGATCAGCGGGAATAATACTAACAACCATGCCAGCACGAATATCTTCAAACTGATCATGGGCCGGATTACGCACGAGCATAGCACGCCCATCCATCGTATCCAATACCATGTACGGATCATCATGCGCCTCCCCGCGCATGCCTGTTCGCAAGACCGCCCCGGTTATGGCAGTTGTAATTTCGGCCTCTGCCTGGACGGAGCGGCCTGGAACGTCGCCAAGAGATCGATGGATCTGTTTGATGATGTCTTTGCGCTCGGCAATCTCTTTCAGCGTTCGATCAAATCCGTCTGCAATTTGCCAGCGCGTTCGATTTTCCTGTTTCGCTAGGCCTAAGCGCTGAAGAGTTTGCAATCGCGCTTTGTAGGTGACTTGGTATCGCGCCGCAGAAGAGGCAAGATCGATCTCGCACGCTTCGCTCATCAGTTTCTTGAGGCGTCGATCCAAATCGGTCAGATGCTCAGCGCCGACTTGTCGCGCCATTTTCAGATCTTTTTCAAGCTGCGTTTGAGGTCCAAGTTCAAGATCGACCAGTTCTTGCGCGCGCCCTCGTAATCCATGCGCAATGTAGGACCGAGGCATGACAAGATCCTCGCCATTGGCTCTTTTTCCACGAATAACGATGTGCGCATGCGGATGCTCGGTATTGTCATGCACGGCAGCGACCCATTCGAGCGGAGTATCTAGGTCGCGCTCCATTTGAGACACGAGGTCTCGGACAAAAGGATTGAGGTCTGCCATTTCGCTCGCATCTTCCGGCGACACGATAAACCGGAAATGGTGGCGATCCGTTTTGGCATTTTCGGCGAAGATGTCTTTTTCGACATCATCACTCTTCTCATTAAAAAGATGGCCCTGCTCTTCCGATCGAACCGCACTATCCCGGCCGATATAACGAAGGTGTTCTCTCAGTGCCTTTACCGACGACGTCGAATGGCGAACAACGCTCGCTTTGACAATGACGCGGCGGCTATAGGTTCGACGCGCACATTGTTTGGGTCGGAAACGTGTTGGGCCACCGGATGGCCCTGCCCGACTGATCGAACGACTAACCTGCGAGAGATACGTTTTTGCGCGGCCCATTTTGCCGCCCGACCTGATCCGCCCAAGGCGGGGTTCGAAGGGGTTTTCGGATCGTTCAACCATGTGATGAAATCCGTGATAGAGCGGGATCTTCCGTGACATGGCGCGGCCCTATACTGCAGCAAACACTGAGCATCCGGAGAATCTGCAGCGCTGCAAAGAAGATGACAGCGCCATAAAAATTGATGTGCAGACAAGGAGTTATACCCTGTATGGCGCCGTCGCCTTTTATCTTGCCCTGCGCGCCCTTCCCCCGCGCCCCGCCCTGTCCAACAAGATCCGACCAGCCAATCATTCGGCATCTCCGATGAAAACAACGCGCCCGATAAGATCCGTACGTTGGACACTTCCGAAGTATCGACTGTCGAACGATCGATCATAGCGTACCGATCCGAGCAACAATTCATCCGCACTTAGGCGACGACAACCTTCCTGTTCCACCGGCATTTCCCGCCCTTGGCTGTCAAAGGAATGGATGTTTAAAGGCATAAAACCAGAGACAATCAGTACCCCGTCGCGCACGCAAAACTGCGTCCCAGGCGCTCCAATAATCGTTTTAATCACAGGCGTATTCTCAGGAAGATAGCCACGCGACTGCGCGAAGTCCGCCGCCCAGTCTGGAATATTCGCAGCGACCAAGTCGCCGATTTGATAACTGTTTGTATGGGTGACTTTATACCACCCGATTGGCGCGCTTGGACTTGGATTATAGATGAGTAAGGGTTGTTTTTCGACGGCGCCAAGCGCAACTAGGCAAAGACCGCCCCCGAGCAATGCCAAAGTGAGTTTCCCCTTCATGGCAGCCTCTCGAGCACTCGATCGATGAGACAATCCACGCTTTTTCCAGCCTGTAATCGATGGCTGATTTGCTGCCACAAAAGCAGATCGTTTTCTGCGATCGCGCTTTTTGCCCTGATACTATCGAGATGACTCAAAAACGCTTTGCAAGCCCCTTTCCCTCGAACGCTCAATAGGATTTGCGCGCCTGGAAACACCCCTGGGATTTGAGACAAATTCGCTTTTGGTCGCACGGCTTGAAGCACGAAGATGAGCCAAGACTGTGTGCCAAACTTGTTAGCTTCCCAGCGTTCGTATCCAAACACGCTGCCCGGTGTAAACGCAGCAAGGCTTCGTTGCCAATCGAGACGGACAAGCCGCTCCGGCGCCCCGAATAGAATGCGATCATTGTGTCTATTTTTGCGCCATCGGATCGCGGCAAGCGTTAGATTATCCGACATGGGTTTTACCGTCGTCGCCGGAATAGCGCTCGAGTTCTTCGATTGTGTAGACAACCTTTCCGCCATGTTTACGCCAGGCCGGGCCGGTGTTACGTGCACGCCAATTGGCAAGCGTTCTGACTTTTACGCGAAGATATTCAGCGGCTTCTTTCGCCAGCAGAAACTTTGGAGAAAACGCTTTTCCCTTTTTTGAATCGCTCATCACTCGACCCCACTCTACCTGTTTCGGAGTGCATCCCTTTGCGGCTCCTGAAGAGAGATGAAGACAAGCCAGTATGGTTAATTGAAGCCTGTTTTTTTCCCGATTTGCTAATTCCAGGGTGATTAACCATAAGCTCGTGGACTGATTTTTCTGCTTTAAGATCAGGGACGAACGGCTTCTAACTGCAATAGATGCTGCGGTTTAAACGCAGAAAACCCAATCCGAGATAGTCTCGGATTGGGCGGTGATTTTAGTCGATAAAGATATCTAACTTGGGTTCCAGAGAATGACGTGCCGCCCCTCTTTTCCTTTAACGGGAGCGAGGTTTGCGTAGATCCGCCGCGGTCCAATTTGAGGATCGGCAAGCGTTATGGAGACATATTCGCGCCCTGAATTTTTGGCTTTGCGGACCCAGCCGCCTCCAATTTCAGTTGATTTTTCACCTGCGAATATCCGGTAATCAGGCTGCCCGTCCATCTCTTTGTTGGTGTTTTTATCGAGCCGAATTGAGGCGGCGAGGTTCATCATTGCAAGGCTGCCTTCAAAGCCATTCTTGGTTTCGCTGACATATCCGAGTGCGTTGGCCATGGTATGTTTCCTTTCGTTTCCATGATGTCATCAAGGGCCCTTTGCCCCGTCGACGCGAGACCAATTAAGCGGCGGTGAACGGGCCGGAACCGGCTACGGGCGCAGCGCAGCAAAGCACTTAAGACCGCGCAGAATTTTGCGGCGCGAGGAGCCGCAACGCGGCGGGGGAAAATTCTTCGATGTCTGAAGTTTCAGGCCCGTTCAGCGTCGTTTAGGTCACACGGCATAAGACGGAAGCAAAGGGCCTTGCACGCAATTTTGGTGACGAGAAAACACGGTCTCGCGCACGAGGGTTTCAAGTAGAAGCGAACGTAGGTTCGCGGTCTAACCATGTGATCGCCTGCAACCAAACGCATACAAGTACGGAGAACTGGAGCGCTGCGCTCGCATACTCCGTGCTGGGAAATATCGCTTAAGCTGGCTGGTGGCAGGGGCTTAAAAATGGCGGATGTTTTAATCCTGAAACGGCACTTTCGCTGGGCACGCGTAATCTAGGGTGCAAAGATCGGCCTTCATCTCAGGCTAATGGAGAGATAGACCAAGCGCCCAGGCGGGCTGGTTCCAGTTGATTTTCGTGAAAGGAAACCCGTCTCGATCTCGCGCTGGCTCCGGGTCCGTTTCACCCCAGTCATAATCGTGGATGGATATGATCGGCGCTCGCCCTTCGACCCAAATTTCAGACACGAATTGGTTTTCGATTACGATCGTTAGCCTTGGCCGCGCATCGAATTTGGTAAAAATCGACATGGGTTTCACCGGCTCCAGAAGACATGAACCGCGTCAAATCCGGTTTGGAATGTGATGATGTCACCGCTCAACACCATGTCGCGCGCAAGCCTTTCCCAATCTATATAATAAGAAACACTCTCAGAAATTTCGGTTTCAATATCGTCATGCAGCGTCTCAACAAAATCCGCGGCGCTTGTATACTCGCCTGCATAGTGGTCAAAAGCGGTGGACGCATCATCTAAATTGTTGCCGTAATACTCGTAAAGCTTAGCTCCAATTTCACCGTGCTCACTAACAAACTCTGCAAGCGCGCAAACACTCTCAAAGCTCGCGTATTCGCTGATGCTCGCGCCTTCAAAGCCTTCATAATCAAGGATGGCCCATTCTTCTGAATTTGGTGCTGGGGAGCCCGCCAGCATTGTCCGCACACAGTCTCGCACATGATCTTTACCTTGATTGGCTTCGATCCAAGTGCCGTGCAACCGCCCGCTATTATAAGCTGCGAGACAAGCCACATAAATTCGCGGTCCGGTGTCAGAGACAAGTGTTGATGGCATCTGCGTATTGGTCATTGATTGCTCCACTCTTTCATGCCCTGTCACTCTTTTCCCGGCTGACGGGATGGGGCGGCGGAAAGACGTGTCAGCCTGGGCGCACAAGGGCTGGCTGCAAGGGAGGTCAGGTATGATGCCCATCAGTAAGGAAGCTGACCTTATTGATCCCGCCGCCCTTGCAGACAGGCCGCGCGCGGGCAGACACGCCGTCCGCCCCAGACCGGAAGCTGGGAAAAGTCTCACCTCAAAAGTCCTATAATTTACGAACAGACTTGGTGATGATGAGACGGTTAGTGAGGTGATATTCGTCCAAAGCACTTGGACGATAGAGAGCTTGTTCACGACATTTGCGGAAACATCCGGCTCATCTCTTGAAAAATGAGTTACATACCTCGATTGAAGCCCCTTTTAGGCGTACCAATCTAAGACTATGCTGGAGTGAGTATTGAGCCGTTTAAGACCAGAAACGTTCCGGCATGGCGCGCTCGATTATGATCTCACACATATGTCGGGCTTTGTTCGACAATGCGTAACACTGCATAATCCAGACGGCCTCAGCGTGCTCTGTACCTTCTCAAACCATTGCTTCACGATTGAGGGGGTGCCTCATAATTCGACATATACTGTGGAAGGCGAACAGCGCGATTTTTGTCCCAATCGGCACGCGGAGTCTTTGAGACTTCCGGGGCTTATTAGAGAACATATAGATGCCTGTCAGAGTATGCGGGTTTACCGCTCGAAAGACCGCAATGGCGCCAGTAAATTAATGATCTTGGATGATCCGACCACGGAAGACGCGTACTTTGTCTATTTCGATCTTACGCGGTCCACGAACAAATATGCCGACATTAAACTGACGGTGGCATCGGCCTTCCGTAAGCCTAATTATAAGCCGGGTGAGCATGCAAAACTCGGAACAGAATTGGATCGGGTTATGGGCGCTTTGCCACGACCAAAGAAGAAAAAGCGGTCCAAAAAGTAAAGGCCCTCCTTTCAGAGGGCCTGTACGGGTCGGTGAAAGCTCACAACTTAGCCGCTTAACGGTACACTCTAAAGTGCTCTGTGGTACACTTGCGTGTCCCCGCAATCCACGACCTCCACATATAAAAAAGTGTCCCGTTTGTCAAGTATTTTAGGCGTTCGAGCTATTCTGTTACGCCAAATAGCGAGGCGTAGCCGGCGCAAGAGATGCTCACCCGCCTTTTGCTAATTTGGTGTTAGCGCGCTCAAGACGTCAGCCAATACATTATCTGCAAAATCGACTAGGGGTATCACCAACGACACCTCGCATGTCGTTGAACGGGACCTCAATGTCCACTTCAAGCCATTAGCTTGGACCCCTGAAACACACAGATAGGTGAGCCTGACAATACCTAATGCGGAACGAGCTCACAAATTTCTGTTTGAGTTCGTGGGCTGCTGCTTCCTAATACCGGTCGTTAGAGTGTGCACAAAATTCTAGGTCGAATGATCGAGACTTGGCCCGCTCGAATGTCTCCATCTGCTCGCGAACAACCGAGGACGTATAACTGAGGAGGGTTGCTCAAGCAGTCTCGACCGGCGAGGCGCCAGCCGCAATGAAGCTATGGCGCAATCACCATTTTGGCGCGGCCGCGTTCTTACAAAGTCAGCGTCGATGTTTCCCTAAATAAATTTACCGACCCGTGTCTATATAGACGGATATCGACCCCATATAGACGTGGGACGCGCCGCCGAAGGGACAATCCCAGATGGACGACAAAGACGAACTCAAAAGAGCGATTGCCGAGGCCGCCACCAACGGGGCCCTGGTCGCGTTTTTCGCAGAGCTCGACTTTAAAAGCCTCAAAGACGCCGGTCGCGTACTTGCTGAACTCCACAATGAAGGCGCGCATGATGCTGTAGACTTCTTTGACAGTGTCGACTGGCAGGCGCTGTCTTCGCGCGATCGCACGCGCGTCGCGATGGTTCTGGAAAGCTGCGGCGGCGAACTCAAAGACGAGCCGAAACGACTGCTTTCCTTTTTTCACCGCGTCGCGGCCGCCCTGAAGCAACAAAACAAATACCACATAGACAACGCTTTCGAGAGCTGGGCGGCCAGGAATGATGCATCGCTGCCGGAGATATCGGCGCTCATTGCAAAGTCGTACGAGGGAAGCCGGTTTCTCTCAACGCTTGTGCACGCCTGGCGTAAGACAGACCCCGCCAGGGCGCTCAGCGCAACACTTGCTTTTTCTTCTGACGCCCGGCCCGGCGTACAACGCGACGCGATTTTTGCGCTCGGCGTCTTCACATATGTCGACATGGATGAAGCGGCGCCGGCGATTGCGAGATTGTCCGCGCTGCTTCAGTCGGCGCCCGGTGAGGCGCGCCTAATGGCGATTGCCGCAAGCGCGCGCCTGCTCGGCGCGCAAGACACTCCAATCGGTGAACTCGTCAACCGGCTTGAAGAACTATCGGTCGCTCCTGATCCCGACACGCGCCACGCCCTGATCGCCGGGCATGTTTACAACCGGTCCGCATATCCCGAAAAACTGCGCCGTCCGGTGTTCGAGCTGATGAAGACGGTGACCGCCGAGCGCCCCGATACGCTCGACCGTATCGACAGTGCGCTCAGTTTCATGGATCTTGATGCGGATCGCGAGACCGTATTTGAAATCATCACGGCAATTCTCACCAGTGAAACGAGCGCGCCATCCCTTCAATTCTTTGACTCGCTGACGCACCGGCTCGAAAACGCCGACCATAGCGTCCTGTGCTGGTATGTGACGCGCTGGCTGCTCGACAGCGAGCATGTCATCTGTTCGCAGCTTGGCGATCTGTTTCCGCCGCTCGGCAGGGATGCTTACAGTTTCGAACTCTCCGCCTTCGACCTCAAACCGGAGGAAGTCTTTTTCCTCGCGCGCAAGGTCTACGCATACCTTTTCTTCGCGCATGGCGGCGCGGTTTCGATGCTCAGCGCCTGTCTGATGGCGCTAAAGCTCTCGCATCGAAAAAGTCTCGAAGCGGACATAAACGGGTTCTGGCTCAAGAATTTTCCCGCCGATATCGAGATCTTTGATGCGGTCGTGGAAAAAGCGCCGCAAAAGGGCCTGAAAGCGTCGGTCGCACGCATGCGCGCAAGGCTCAACGCCTATAACGCGCCCCTAAACGACCTGCCGATGAATCCGGCGCTGCGGCCATCGACGATGGAGCGCCGCGTCCAGACGGAGTTTGCCCGAGAGCGCGCCAGACAAGTTAACCGCATAGCGCAGGAAAAATCGATCCTGTCGGCGGTCGCAACCACCAGCACGCTTCTCTATGGGCGCACCTCGGTCACATATATCTATCCCGGCGACGGCGAAGAACCCATCCGACAGATCATTCCAATGACGAAATTCGAGACCTCGACGCCGATCCCAAGAATGGATGTCCTTTACCCATCGCGGCTCAATTACTTCCTATATCAGTTCCGTAAAGCGAAGCGACCGTCATGAAGCTGCTTCTGAAACAATATCTCGCTTCTCTGAATGAACGCGATGAACTCGATGTCGTGCTGCCCGACATTATGAGCGAGGTGGGATATACAGTGATTTCGCGTCCCAAGCGCGGCACAACGCAATATGGCGTCGATGTCGCCGCAACAGGCGCGCACCCTGAAACCGGCGAGAAAGCGCTGTTTCTTTTATCGATCAAATCCGGCGATCTCACTCGCGATGAATGGGCGACCGGCCAACAGGCGCTCAGGCCATCGCTGGAAGAAATTCTCGAAGTTTATATCCCGAAACACGTCCCAAAGCGCTATCGGGGCCTTCCCATCATCATCGCACTCTGCTTTGGCGGCGACATCCAGGAAGATGTGCGCCCGCGCATTGATGGCTTCATCGACAAGAACACCGTCGCCGGCAAGATCGAATTCGCTGAATGGAATGGCGACTATATCGCCGACCTCATCGCAACCGGATTGCTGCGGGAGAACATATTTTCAAAACCTATGCGGAGCTCGTTCCGTAAAGCGGTTGCTCTGGTCGATGAGCCCGCCGTATGCGTCTCCCATTTCGCAGATCTTGTTGTCAGGCTGACAAAGGCAGAGCCGAAAAAACCAATCGACCGGCTGCGTATTGCGAGACAGATTTACATCGCAAGCTGGACCATATTCGTCTGGTGCCGTGACGCCGATAATCTTGAAGCCGCCTATCGGGCAAGCGCTCTTGCAACGCTGAAAATGTGGGATCTGTGCAGGGCGCATTTCGGCCCGAGAAAGACCGGGCGCGCCATCGCTGAGGCCATGGACAAAATGTTTGCCCTCTTTCGCATCATTGGCGCTGCCTTTATCGAACAGCACGTCGCCCCTTATGCAAAGACTGATGACGGTCTCGGGGTTTCAGTGCCTTCATCGGCAAGCGTCGACGTCAATCTGAAGCTTTTTGAAGTGCTGGGCCGGGTGGCGCTGCAGGGGCTCTGGCTGATCCACGCCAAGGCCTTCCTGGGTGACGACGTGGAACCCGAACATAAGGCCGCGCTCGATCAGGAAATCGACAGAACACGCCAGCTGATCACCGACATGATCGACCATAATCCAGTCTATTATTCGCCGCTCAGGGATGATCACGCGATCGAGATCAGTCTAGTCGGGTTCTTCATGCTGCATTGCCGAGCCCATAATCACCTGTCGCACTGGATTGATCAGATCACCATGTCCTGCATCTTCGCCCATCGCAGCGATGGCGCTTATCCTTGCGTCTTTCAGGAATACGCCGATCTCGCGCAGCACCCGAAGCATACGGAAGACTATCAAGAAGAAGCGACCATTGGCAGCGTCCTTTATCCGACGCTTGGCATGTGGCTCGCCGTCTTCAGGAACGAGCCGGGTTTTGACGCGCTCGCCAAGTTCCACGCGCAGGACATGGCCCACAGCACCTGGCAGATGTGGATTCCCGACACGACAAGCGAAGAGCATTATTACGCTAATAGCGCCAATCATGGTTCAGCCGTTACGCATCTCGACACAGCGAACGGTCTTGAAGGCCTCGTCAGCCAGGTCGAAAAGGAGGTCCTCGCCTGCGCCGAATTCGCCGAGCTCTCAGCGATGCAATACGGGTGCTGGCCGATCATTTTCATGACGAGCCAGCATTACCGTTTGCCGGTCCCGCCCCATTTCTGGACCATGAGGCTCATTCCTGAAGCCGAGCGCGAGCCCGAAAAACCGGAAGAGAACGAAGGCGGAGCGAGCCCGGATTAACGAGCGCTTAAACCATCGTTTCAATCATCCCGGCCGGAGCGCCGGCGATCCCAGGCCGCCAGAAAACCATCCACCGTCTCTTGCGAGGCTTCGTCGAGATCTCCGCTCGCCTGCAGACGTTCAAGTACGGAACGAAAGCGCGGGACGTCGATAATATCTGACTCCTCATCGATCTGCGCGCGCACATGGCGTTGTGAAACCCGGTCTCCCAGGCCGGTCAATCCCAAAGATTGCGACCAGGATTCACTTGTGAACTGCCCGGCCAGAACGACAAGCGCGTCGTCATCGTCAAGCAGAGCATCGGTAAAGGCGCGCGGCTCATCGGGAGCGTCCAGAAAATCTCGCCAGCGATAGAGAATATAAATGAGTTCCTTATGGTGGGTGAGCGACTGATCGGCCGCTGCCGCGCGAATTGCCGACAGTGCGCGCTCGACAAGCAGCACGACAGCGTCCTCGCGGACGAGACAGTCTTCGTCCCTGCGCGGGCCATTATCACGGCCATGATAATCGCCATGCGCAGATGAGACAAAATCGACCAGCCAGCCCAGCGAAGCGTTTTCGGTCGCTGCGAGATAAAGCTCGGTGCGCTCATCCAGCGTAAACCGGTCTCCCGTCAGGCGGCGGATGAGCCAGTGATAGCGATATGTCGTGTTTGCGACCGCCATCATGCCGCGCTCCTGATCGACATCCAGATCAATTTCGTCATGGATTTCAAAAAGGGCGCTGATGAACGGCTGCACGTGTTCTCGGATGACCCGCGGCGCATGCGTGTTCATTTCATCGAGCAGAACCGGCACCATGGATGTTCCGGTGCGCCGGCGTACGAGCGCCGCTTCGCGTAACGCCGTTTGAATAAAGTCGCGGTCGCCGGCGCGTTCGACCAGCTCGTCGATGCGATCGACTGAGAGCGCTTCATCGCTGAGCGAGAACTGAAAATAGGTGTCGAAATGTGCGTGGATGCAGACCCGGCGCTCGCTATCCCATCTCGCTTCGAAGCCCTCCGAATAGCCCATGTCTTCCATTCGCGGGAACAGACGTTGAAGCGCGATGCGCACGGTTTCGTGACGCTGTTCAGCAACCCCGTGCAGATAGGGTTCAAACCGCGCATCTCCGTCCTGGCCGCGACCACGACCCGTCCCGCGCCCGCAGAGCGCGGCTTTATTGGCGCGGATCGCCTGAAACACCGATGGTTCATAAAGGCGGAGCGTCTCCAGAGCGACGAAATCGGCAAGGCTCACTTCATTGGCGATGGCCGGCCAGGTCACGCTGATACCGTTTTGAAACCTCGTGGCGTCCCGCGGCGTCGATATGTAAGGCGCGACCACATCGTGAAAGAGGTTCAAGAGACGGCGATGATGGGTTTCGCCGGGGTCCCCGCATATGGTCTCGATTGAAACAAGAACAGCACGATTGAGATCGGTGCGCAGCGGCATTGGCAGTTCAAAGCCCGCCTGAATGATTTTTTCGAGATAATGCGGACCTTCTGAAGGGTAGCGCTCATTCACGGCCCTCTCAGCGAGGTCTCGGTCAAAGACTAGGAGATACATGACATTCGGCAATCGCCCGACGGATTTCACCATGCGGAATATAGCCAGCGCTTCATCGGGACTGAGCCGGTCAATATCATCAATGATGATGAGGAAGCGGCGATCCTCTTCCGCGAGCACTTTAGCCAATTGCTGAAAGGTCTTTTCAAGCGTGTCGTCTTCTTCAAAGTAGCGAGACGCGAGTTTTGCAGACGCGCTGGCGACGGGCGCAAAAATACTGACGGGCGTGATCGCCATGGCGGCGCCGATCACGGGTCCAGCCTGTAAGATGCCGCGCCCGATTTTTGGAACCAGATCAGCGACCTTCTCTTTCAGCGTATCGCTGAGCACCGCATTGAGGTTTTGCAGAAAGGCGAGCGCAAGCGCTTCCTCGCCGCGAAACCACCAGCATTTGAAATCAGTAATGACTAGTTTTTCGTCATTCGCGTTTTCGAGTTCGGTGCGAATGAGATTGACCGCGCTGCTTTTGCCCGATCCCCAGGCGCCGTTCAGCGCGATCGTGGTGCCGATTGGCGCCTTGATGCTGAGAATGCTTTTAGCGAGCGACTTTGCAAATGGCGTAATGCCATATTGATCGTCCTCGGCGGACTCGATGGGGCTGTCATTGAAATATCGATGGGTCATTTGGAATCTATACTCATACCGGGCCGACTCTTTTGTGACGCTAGCACCATATCAAACAACAGAACGCCGTGACGATGCTGCTGATAAGTACGGACGGACAGCCACACTCCTCCGCCAGCACGAGTTGAAAGAAAATCAGTAAGCGGCTTAAAAATGAAACGAACAGATTGCACAACAACAGCAGAGCCACATACTCTGATGCTTGAACGTATCCCGAAAACCATCCCACATGCTGTAACGGCCGCATGTTGCGTGTCTAGCTCCGGGCGCCTCAAACGGCTGATCTAAAGTCTCCTAATGCTCGCTCACCAGCCGTCCGGCGCGTTCGGGAGCCAAGCAATCGCCAACAGACTATCACCACTCGTTCGGTCGACATTTTGGAACAATTCCCGCTCTGCCTCGGTCGGTTCGAATGCCAGTCTTGGATACCCCACTGGTCGACCAGAGCCCTTCACGATCCCAGTTCTTGAATCCACTGAAACCCCGAATGCGGTAGCTGCCGCTTCCAGTGTTTCTTGATGCCATTCGGATAGGGGGACACCAGATGCCGGAACGCATGCTGGAGACATTTTGGCGATGGTTCGATAAGAGACTGCATGGGCCATTCTTCCGCAGAAGAGATAAGGCCTCTCAGCGGGCACGTTTCCGCCTTCGCTCAATACGTGCAGAGCCATCTGGGCGAATAATCCGCGCTGCCGAACGGTTGGATCCACGCAACTCATTCCGGCCAAAGCTACAGCCTCTGTGTCCGATAAGCGCGGGAGCGGCATAATCCTGGTTTCGCCGAAACCAAACCCAACCAGTTTCGACGATGATGAGGCCAGCGCAATGTATTTCAGGGTGTCGACACTCTTATCAATATAGCTTGGGTCGGCTTCATCATAGTTCGCTTCGAACAGCTCTATGATACGGTTCATTTCTTGAGATGTTAACGAGTTTGTGTCGCGGACCTCGATTTGAACTTCGTCATCAACCACAGCAGGCCTTCCGTTCGTTTAGCAAGTCCGCGAAGCTTCGCTGATGATTGCATGACTGCCAATCGGTATCGCCACGTAATGTCTGGTTTTGCTCGC
>ERZ1740070.718-NODE-718-length-22040-cov-5.793541_pt1 | contig 22040 bp, 10 predicted proteins | sample MGYA00581734_ERZ1740070 | MGnify/ENA primary metagenome ERZ1740070 (study PRJEB43018, sample SAMN04849744) | marine metagenome | isolation source: floating plastic debris | place: Pacific Ocean | collected 2008-09-01 | study: EMG produced TPA metagenomics assembly...
TCAGCAGATCGACAAACCCATCCGCCACATCACTGTCATCACCGCCGTCCAGAACGGTCACACCCGTGATATCCGCGTTCGCAATGGTCAGGTTGTCCGAGCCGTCATTGAGCACAACGCCCTGGCTCACCGTGGAGCCATCATTGAAGTAGCTGTCACTGTCGCCCGCGTCGTTGAAGATCGCGTTCACACTGCCCGTCACATCCGCCCCATCCTCCAACGTGATCCGCGTCGTCCCCGCAGGCCCCGCAAAGGTGTAAATGCCGTAGCCTGCGGTGCCATCGACGCCACCCGATGAGGTGACACTGAGAAGCCCGGTGCCTGCGTTGAACGCCTCAATCCCGTTTTGAGCGCCTAGGATATCGCCATAGGTCGTGACAGAAACGGTGCTTCCGGCGCCATCATTGGTGGCGACAATGCCGCTTGAGGCTGTGCCGGTCACGTTGTCAGCGATGACAGTGACAGCACCGCCATTGTTGTTGTCGGCGATGATGCCCGCATCCGCGCCTGTGACGCTGGCTGTGCCATCCGGGTTGCTGGCCTGGACCAGCAGATCGCCGCTGCCGTCATTGTTGGCGTCGATCCCGTCATCCCCGGCAATCACATCGCCCAACGTGGTGACGGTCAAACTTGAACCCAGCCCGTCATTGTAGGCCCCGATCCCGTCACGCGCGGTGCCTGTGACGTTGTCAGCCGTGATCGCAAGTGCGCCACCATTGTAGTTGCTGGCCAAGATCCCGAAGTCCCCGCCGGTTGTCTGGGCGGTGCCATCGGGGTTGGTGGCCAGGATGGTGATGCCGCCCACGCCAATGTTGCGGCCATAGGTGCCGTTAACTCCGCCCTCAACCGTGCCGGTTGAGCTGATTGCCAGGCCGAGGCCATTGACGTCGTTGTAGGCGTAGATGCCGTTCTGCGTTCCACCTGTGGCATTGTTGGCAGAAATGACCAACACGCCGCCATTGTAGTTGCGCGCAGATATCCCTTCGCGCCCGCCATCCGCCTGGGCGGTGCCATCGGCATTGGTGGACGAAATGATCAGATCCCCGCTGCCGTAGTTGCGGGCCGCGATGCCGTAGTATCCGCCAGAGGTCGTGCCCGCACTGATCACGCTCAGACCGGTGCCCGAAGTATCGTTATAGGCAAAGACACCGTAGTAGTTTGTGCCTGTGGCGTTATCCACGGTCACGTCCACAGCGCCACCATTGAAGTTCTCGACGAAAAGACCACCGTAGTTGCCTTCGGCCAGAGCGGTACCATCGGCGTTGGAGATATCCACGATCAGATCACCCGAGCCGTCATTGCGCAGGAATGCGCCGTAAGAGTACCCGGACAGCGTACCGTAAGCGGTCAAAGACAGGGACGTGCTCGACGCATCATTGTAGGCGTAAACACCGTAACCTTGATCGCCGGTTGCATTGTCGACGGTGATGTCGATCGCGCCGCCATTGTAATTGAGCACATCCACGCCATCGAAATACCCTTCGATGAGCGAACTGTTGTCTGAGTTAGAGGCAAAGATCGTCACGCCGTCTGACCCGTAGCTTAGGATGTTGATGCCGTTTTCCGTCGCAGACGTCACCGTGCCGGTCACAGTCACCGAAACGGATGTGGTGCCGATTTCGTTTTCAATATCGATGCCTTCATCTTCGCTCATGATATTGTCGACGGTGACACTCACAGCGCCCTCATTGTCGTTGTAGATATCGATCCCGCGCCCTGCTGCGGATGACAGCTGAACGGTGCCATCGGCGTTGGCGGCGTAAACCGTCACATCGCCTACACCTTCGTTATACACATCGATGGCGTCCCCACCCGCTGAGGTAACGGCCCCGTTCACAGTGACCGAGACAAAGGTTGAGACAACATCTTCGTTGTCGACATCAATCCCTTCCTCTGATGCGTTGGTGACGTTGTCGACGACAACGGTGACGCCTCCGCCATTGTAGTTTTCGAGCTCAATCCCATCTTCATCCGAGATCACCTCCGCCGTTCCATCAGCGTTTGTGACATTCACGGTCACACCTTCAGAGCCGTAGTTATCGACGGTGATCCCTTCTTCGGTGGTGGAGGTGACCGTGCCATTCACTGTGATAGAGACAGAGGTGCCGCCCGCGTAATTGTCGGCGTCAATGCCCTCTTCCTCTGCCAGCACGTTATCGACGGTCACGTTCACCGCGCCGCCATTGTAGTTGTCGATCAGAACGCCGTGGTCATCCACGGCCGAAATCAGGGACGTACCATCGGCATTGCTCGCGTTTACGGTCACGCCTTCGCTGCCGAAGTTATCGATATCGATGCCGTTTCCAGAATTCGCCGTCACGGTTCCATTCACTGTGACGGAGACGGATGTACCACTGTTGTCATTGTAGACGAAAACACCCTCATCTTCTGCGGTGACATTGTCCACGGTGATATCGACCGCGCCACCGTTGTAATTGTTGACGTTTACGCCATCGTCATCGTTTGCCGTGACTTGTGCGGTGCCGTCCGTGTTGGATGCGTTTACGGTGACACCACCGGAGCCGTAGTTATCAATTTCGATGCCGTAGTTGTATCCATAGACCGTGCCATAGGCCGTCACGGACACACTGTCAGTGGACCCACCGTTATAGACGAAAACGCCGTCGTCATATTGACCTGTGGCATTGTCGAGCGTGATCTCAACGGAGCCTGCGCCCTCATTATTGACGCGAACCCCGGTGTTGTAGCCGTAGACGGTGGCGGTGCCGGTTGCATTCGTCGACATCACGGTGACATCGCCCGTGCCGTAATGGCGCGCGAAGATCCCGTAGTAACCTGCGACATCGCCATAGGTGGTGATGTCCGTCGTCGTCCCGGCCGCATCTTGATAGGTTTCGATGCCATCCCCGCCGGTTGGGACATTGCCAGAGACATTGTCCGCCGTAACGCTCAGCGCGCCGCCATTGTAGTTGTAGGCCAGGATGCCAACGTCGTTGTTGCTGATGGCCGACCCTGTGCCATCGGCGTTGGTGACGGTGATAGAGAGATCCCCGGAACCGTTATGGCGGGCATACACGGCCTCTTCATAGCGGCCATAAACGTCATTGGCCGTGATCGAGATGTTGGTTGAAGTGGTGTCCCCAAAGACTTGGATACCATGCAAGCGCCCGGAAACCGACGCATCGCCCGTGGCATTCGTGGCAACAATCGTGGTATCGCCCGTGCCATAATTATAGGTGTAAATGCCGTTGGCGTCGCCGTAGACGGCTCCGGTTGTGGTGACGTTAATGTCTGTCCCGCCGCCTTCCACAATCGCGCGCACGGCGTCCCCGTTGTTGCCGACCACATTATTGGCCGTAACACTGACGCTGCCGCCGTTCGCATGATTTGCGTAGATGCCATACGTGTAACCCGTAACCTGCGCCGTTCCGGCCGCATTGGTCGCCGTGACGGACACGTCGCCCGTGCCTTCTTGCCGGGCCCGAATTCCGTAATTGTTATCGCCGTAGACACTGTTTGTGGTGATGTTCATCGCGCCTGCGGTCGGGCCGCCATAGGCATAGATGCCGTTGTTGTTGCCCACAACCGTCACGTCTCCAGCCGCATTGGTGGTGTTGACTGTGATGTCGCCCGTGCCCTCATTGCGGATGTTGATGCCAGTCGCGTTTTCGGAGCGGACGGACCCAGTGACTGTGACAGAGGCGTCTGTCGAGCCCGTGGCGCCATAAACATAGATGCCGTTACCATTATACCCAGTCACGCGATCCGCCGTCACACTGACCGCACCATCGCCACGGTTGGCCGCATAGATCCCGTCGGCATTGCCGTAGACATAGGCATCGCCCGCGGCATTGGTGGCTGTGATATTCAGATCGCCCGTGCCGTAGTGACGCGCATCAATGCCGTCGCTGCTAGCCGAGTTCACGGTTCCGCTGGTGGTGATGGTGGTGCTGGTGGCGGTGGTGCCGGTGTAAACAAAAATACCTTCTGAGAACTCACCAGACACATCGTTTGCCGTGACAATGGTCGCGCCGTCCCCTGCGTTGCGAACGCGTATGCCGTAGTTGTATCCGGTGACCGAGGCCGTGCCGGCCGCATTGGTTGATGTGACAGAGACATCGCCTGAGCCATAGTGACGGGTGTAAATCCCATCACTGTAGCGGCTGGTGACATCATTTGCCGTGATCGTGGTATCGACGACGTTGGGATTTGAGTAGGCGTAAATGCCCTGGTTGTAGCCTCTTACATAGGCATCACCCGCAGCATTCGTTGCATCGATGACTGTGTTTCCACCGTAGTTGCGAACGTTGATCCCGACGTCCTGTAAACTTTGGACAGTGCCGGTGGCTGTGACGCTCACACCGCCTGACGTGCTGTCACTGCGCACATAAATCGCATCATTGTCCTGAGCCGTGACATCATTGGCCGTCACGATAGCCATGCCATCGCCGTAATTCATCACGCGGATACCGTTTTCATACGCGATGACAGAGCCTGTGCCCGCCGCGTTGGTGGTATTCACGCTGACATCGCCCGTCCCGTAGTGACGTGCATAAACCCCCGAGCCGTAATCAGCGATCACATAACTGGCTGAGGTTGTGGACGCGCCGGAACCACCTGACGTGCGCGCATAGATGCCGTTGCCATAGGCGTCCACAGTCGCATCGGTCAGAGTGATGGTCAGATCGCCCGACCCATAGTGACGTGCCTCGATGCCTGTGCCGCTGCCTGACTCAACCAAACCATCGACCGTGATCGAGGTATTCGCAGCGCCGCCACCCGTGTACGTGTAGATGCCGGTACCGAATTGCGATTGCACGGTGTTGGCCGTGATTGTGGTATCGGTGCCGTTGATGTTGCGCACGATCAACCCGGAGCCATAGCCGGAGATCAACGCGTCTCCGGATGCATTTGTCGCCGTGACGGTGGCCGCGCCGCTCCCGTAATGATAAGCTTGGATGCCTGTGTCGTAGTCGGAAACAACGCTCCCATCCACAATGATGGACAGATCCGTCGTGTCGTTTTCGTTGCGAGCATAAATACCTTGCCCGTACAGCGAACGAACCTCATTGACGGTGATGTTCAACGCGCCATCGCCATCATTGAGCGCGTAAATCCCTTGGCCATAGGCTTCGACCCTCGCATCGCCGGTCGCATTGGTCACGGTGATGGTGAAATCGCCTGTGCCTTCATGCTCCGCGCGGATACCGTCGCTGAGTCTGGACTCGACCGTACCCTCCGCAGTGATGGTCGTCGTCGTGCCGAGGTTGTCATTGAACGCCTGAATGCCCACGCCATTATATGCGTACACATCGTTGACGGTGATCGCCAAAGCGCCGCCATTCTCATTCAGCGCGTCAATCCCGATGTTATAACCGGACACCAGAGCTGTCCCAACGGCATTTGTGGAGGTGATAGTAAGGTCGCCGGACCCGTTATTGCGCGCATAAATTGCGGTGCCGAGATTGCTGTTGACGTCGTTCACGGTGATCGTCGCCGTGGTCGTGGTGGCGTCACCGTAAAAATAGATGCCAAAGTCGGTGGTGGTCGACACGCTGGCATCACCTGCGGCATTGGTGGCCGTGATCGTTGACGCGCCCGTACCCTCGTTGACCATGTTAATGCCGTAGGTGTAGCCGGACACGCTTTGGTTTACGGTCACGCTCGCATCCGTTCCATCAGGGCGGTTGCGCACAAAAAGGCCGTTTCCATCGGTCGACGTCACCGAGTCGACCGTTACACTCAATGCCCCGCCATTGAGGTTCTCCGCCAAGACACCATCAAACGTTGCTGTAACAGAGGCCGTTCCTGTTGCGTTGGTGTTCGTGACTGTCAGGTCTCCTGAACCCTCATGGACCGCGTAGATGCCCGTCTCTCCGGCAATGATCTCGCCACTTGTGAGGATTTGCATAAAGCTGGACGTGGCCGCCGAGGTCGCTTCGATCCCGACCTGATCGGCGCGAATGTAGGATTCGTTTGCGTCATTGAAAATGATCGAGGTTTCTGAGTAGAGACTAAATGCATTCCCACCGCTGACGCTGGTATCAATGCCAAACCCAGGCGCCGTCACGACATTCAACGGGTTTACGATATTGAATGTTTGCGTGACGTCGACGGCCGAGTTTTCGCCACCGATACAGATATACGCCCCGCCGCCGCCATAGGCCCCGCAGTTGCCCGCGTTCGCGCCCGTCACGGTGAATGCGCTGCCCAGCGCGATAGCGGATGCGCCGAGCGCTAAGGTGCTTCCAACGGTGCCCAGCGTGGGCGCAAAACTGGCCGCGACGCCCGCGACTTTGGTCATCCGACCGCCGCGCAACATGATGTTTAGGTATTCAGGGCGTGCCTGCTCCCCCAAGTTGGCATCACGACGTTTGATTTTACGAAGAAGACCGCGCATGGTATTTCCTATTATCTCAATGTCTTGGGCGAAAAATTGCTCTGATGGACAATCGGCCCAAAAATAATCTTGATTAACAACAGCCGAGACGTGGTGCGTCAAGCGACACCGCCTGATTTGGCGAAAAAAGTGCTCGACTATGCGATTATGGGCACAAACGATTTTGAGCGCCCGAGCGACCGCAGCGCCGCGACACATGCACGCGTTATTTGCTCAAGGTGAAATTCCGGCCGAGGCTTCAGCTGTCGATACCACGAACGCAGCGCTTGGGTGCAGAGCGGGCCGCTCAAGCAACAGTGTCCGCTCATATCCAGACCGAACATAGAAAAAGGGCCGCCCATCGATTGGGACGGCCCTCTGTCAGAAGGATCTTAAATCACAGTGGTTTGGTTATGCCAAAGGTGATCCGGCCGGTGTTGCTGCCGTCGAATTGACCCAGCCACTCGAACTGCGCGGTGCCAATAAAGCCCGCGCCGATATTGGCGGTCAGACCGATCGACACATCCAGCCCGTCGACGTCAGGATCACCTGCGCGCCGGGAAAAGGGTTGTGCCGTGTTGCCGATCAACTGACCGAAAATGTCGGGCTGTTGACCGTCAAGCAATACGTCATAGCCAATAGAGGTGAACATGCGCACCGATTGCGTGGCCTGGAAATCGGCCAGCATTTCCACACCGCCGATCAGATACTGGCTGGACCGGCTGGCATAAGCGACGCGGGCAAGCGCCCCAGCCTCGGCAAAGCCATCCACGGTTGTGTCGTAATAGGCCAGTTTGACCGCGGGTGTCAGCGACGCGTTGGCCAGTTCAAACTTTTGCCCGAAACGACCAGCCACCGAATAGGTCTGACCGCTCGTCGCGCCCGTATTGACCAACGGCCCGACGTTCAGGATGCGCTGAAAATTGTCGTAATCTACCTCCTCGAAGCCGAAGGTCAGATCGACGAAGCTGCGGCCAAAATTGTAGCGGCCATAAATGTCAAACTGCACCGAGCTGAAATCGAAATCGACGATCTGCTGGTTCACGTCCCCCTCGGTAAAGCCCAGCGAAACGCCCGCGGCAAACCCATCACCAAAGAGCCCCTCAGCGCCCACGCGCATGCCGGCCAGGTCAGATGTATACCCGAACGGGCTGCCATCACGCTGACGATTGAAGCTGCTGCCAAAGCCCTCGACGAAGAGGGCAAAGTTGCCCTCCTGGCGCGCCAACCGGTTGAGGCGATCAAACACCGCGTTCACGGCCGTCCGGCGAGACGACAAGGCCATTTCATCCATAACATAGCTATTGGCCGCAGATGTCCCCGCCAACACATGGGCCACCACGAGGCTCGCCAAAAGTTCATGACCAGGCTGCGTGGGGTGGATGAAGTCAATGAAGAAGAACTCATCGGGATTGTCGCAAAGTTGCGTGCCGTTGATGCAGGCGTCCGTGATATTGGTGAAGCCAAAGCTTTCAGGATCCGCTTCCACCGCGTTTTGCAGCGCCAGCAGGTCGACATAGACGAAATTCACCTGCGGGTTTTCATCCGCCACGCGCTGCAATTCGGAAAACTGACGGTTGATCGCCGCGTCCGAGAAGGTGCGTGCGATATCTTGGATGAAAGCCGGTTGGTTGCGGCCGCCCGGGATCAAGGACAGGTCAGCGAGGCCAATCACGGCGACCGTTCCGGTGCCATTGGCCGCGATCAATTCAAGCACGGCGATGTTTTCGTCCGCGACAGCATTGCCCAGATCCGTGGCGTCCACGAGACCAAGCTGGCTGTTGTCATTGGCGCCGCTGAGGAAGGTGATCAGATCGCCATCATTAAACGTGCCACCGTTGTTGAAATAAAACTCAACCTGTTGGCGGGTGCTGGGGATAAAGCCGCGGTTGCGCAGGGTTTCGGCGCCGGCCACAGCGAAGTTCAGGTTCGATGTTCCGAACACGCCGCTATTGAGGTCCATCGTGCGGTCAAGGTCATAGACGTCATCAGGCTCCAACACCGCGACCAGTTGATCGGTCAAAGCCTGCTCATCTACCGCACCGTCAATAATGTCCTGGGGTGTAAACGTTGTCCCACGGTCTGTATTGAGATCATTGGTGAAATCAATCAGCCGTTGGTCCGTTGCGCCCAATATGGCCGCAACATTGCCTGTGGATGCGTCGCCCGCAAAAATATCCATATTGGTTTGAAAGGCTGCATCCGTTGTCGGGCGGACCATGCTATCCAACCCACCGGACAGGAGTTCAGTAAAGACCGGACCATTGGTGATCCGACCTGGCAGGAAAAACGGCGACAGCTCACCGGTGATGGCCGTGCGGTTGCCCGTATCTGAGTAGCTATCACCAAAAGAGATGACGCGGTCAAACTCACCCGTGACGTCGAAATTCTGCGCCTGCGCGACACTTGTTGTCGCCAAGGCCGTGACACCGCACAGCAGTGCTCTTTTTACCGAATGCATACCTTACCCTCCCGTGGCTGCCGACCTGTTGCATTGCGCTACGTCGGCATTGCTCCTCGCTGGCGGATAAAATGACGAAGCAGCAAGGGTTTGGCTAGAAATTACATGCAGAGACCATTCAAGTTGACGTTACGTTCCCGTCTTATGTGGCAAGAAGGGCGCGCAGAACGTGATAATCGCCGGATCTCCGACGTCGCCGCGCTTTTTGAATTTACCAGTTCATCCCACTGAATTATTGAGGCACCGCCACGTGACGCATGCTCGTCAACGCAGCAGAGTTTTGGGGTCAAAGAGACCTTTGCTTGTGCAACGTGACGGGGCATTTTTCATGACATCGCGAACATTTCCGACCGCAACGCCTGTTCTTTTGGCGCTAACCACGGGGCTGGCATCACCTGCTTTGGCTCAGAGTGAGGAGGGCGCTTTTGACTTGGGCACAATCGTTCTGCGCGGTGAATTGCAGGAACGAACGCTGCAGGACAGCGCCACATCCGTCGCGGTTGAAACCGGCGACCAACTGGAGGCGCGCAGTGAATCAGATCTCTATGACGTTCTTGAACGCACGCCCGGTGTCACCAACGCAGGCAACAATACCGGAATTGCGATACGCGGTATCGATCAACGTGGCGTCGGCGGTGGGACCGCGCCAGTGGTGTCGATCCAGGTCGATGGTATCGCGCTTCCCAGTACGCAGTCATCTTTTTTCGGGCCCTATTCAACATGGGATTTGGAACAGATTGAGGTGCTGCGCGGGCCCCAATCAACCCAGCAAGGCCGCAACGCGTTGGCGGGTGCTGTCGTTGTGCGGTCCAAGGATCCGACATTCGAACGAGAAGCAAAGGTGCGTGCGGGGTTTGGGTCACGAAACACCTATGAGACAGCCGTAGCTATCAACGTGCCGCTGATCGATGATCGTTTGGCGCTGAGGTTTTCCGCCGACAATTACCACACCGATGGCTGGATCCGTAATTCCACACTCGGCACCAAGGATTTTGCCGAAGAAGACGCGTCAACCGTGCGCGCAAAGTTGCGTTGGGATCCTAGCGACCGGGTAAGTTTCATCGCCTCTTACGCCTATGTGTCCAATTTCGGATCGTGGGCTGAGTCCGAAGAGACGTTTTTCCCAGCGGTGAATGTGAACACAAGCGATTTCTTCTTCCGTCACGGGTCAGAGCATCACACCTATGGCCTGCGGGCCAAGTGGGAGATCAACGACGCCTGGACCCTAGAAAGCGAGACGACCTATTACGACCAAGATTATGTGCGCAACGGGGACAGTGACTTTGGCCCATTGCCTTTGGGCGTGTTCGTCCGGCGTGGTGGAGCGAAAGCCTTTGAACAAGATCTGCGCCTGCGGTTTGATTACGACACGGTGCGTGGTGTGGTTGGTCTCTTCTATTCGGACACTGAGTCAGAGGCGCCGACAGTCAGCCAATTCGGGACACTCAGCACATTTCGTGATTTTGGCTCCGGCTCCGAGAACCTGGCCGTCTTTGGCGAGGCGGACATTGACCTGACCTCTGTGCCGGGCCTCACGCTCACGATCGGTGCGCGCTATGACACCGATGAGGTCAGTGTCCTGCGCGAAGAACGTCTGCTTGCGGCAAATGGAAATCCGGCGTTTGTCACCATTCCACGTGAAATCGCGAAAGAAAGCTTTGACGCGTTCCTGCCAAAGGCCGCACTGAGCTATGACTGGAATGAGCAGATCACAACTGCCTTTACGGTGCAGCGCGCCTATCGCGCAGGCGGCACAAGTTTCAACCTGGTCACGGGTCAGACATCCGCTTTCGAGCCGGAGTTCGCCACCAACTACGAGCTTGCGTTCCGAGGCGAGTTTCTCAACGGTGACCTGATCGCAAATGCCAATGTTTTCTACCTCGATTGGACCGACCAACAGGTGCGCGCACAACAGAGTGGCAACCCCCTGGACGTGATTACGGTCAATGCCGGCAAATCCTACGTGATGGGCGTTGAGGCCAATGTCGACGCGCAAATCACTTCTCGGTTCCGGGCCTTTGCCGGTGTGGGATACGCAAAGTCTGAGTTTGAGCGCTTTATCTTCAATGGTCAAAATCTCGCGGGCAACAGCTTTGGTGAGCCGGAATGGACCGCCAATATCGGAGGCAGCGTGGACCTGGGGCGTGGGTTCAGCGTTGAGGCGGACGCCTCCTACACCGGAGAGGGGTTCAGAGACTTTCAAAACCTCCCCAATGAGGTGACAGACGACCGACTGTTGGTGAATGCGCGACTGACATATGAGAACGGCAATGGACTTTCTGCCGTGCTTTATGCGCGCAACATCCTGGATGAGGCCTATATCACCAACTTCCGCAACTTTGGCGCGCGCCGTCTGGTCAGCACGGGTGAGCCGTTCACGATCGGCGCTTTTGTTCAATTGGAGTTCTGACGTTTGCCGTCGACCAAATTGCCATAGCGGCCATGCATTCCGCTATGGGGGCTTTGCCAGTGCGACTGTTTCTGTTTACCAAACTACGTGGACGCGTAGGCAGGCAGTTAAAGCAGGGGCGCATGGTAAGATCGCTTGATCTGATCAAGGTGGGGGGCGAATGCCTTGGCGCTTTGGCGGAAGGGGGCATTGAGGTCGACATGATCTCGGACTTCAATGAAGCCGAACGCATCGTCACCTCGATGGGCAAGAACGAAATGACGGCCAAACTCTCTGGCCGCTACAATGATTTTACCGAAGAAAGCGGCTTTTGGCTGTTTATGCGGGAGCACGGCGAATACGTGACGGGCATCGCTACGCGCTATGACGTGGTGGGCCAGGAAAGCATGGCCGATTACATGATCCGCACCATGCGCCGGCACTATCCCAACCCGTCGGGTGAGACGCTTTTGGATTTCACAACAGCGCTGCCGCCAAGCTTTCACGGGCGCATGGCTTATATCGGCGAGTTGTTCGTGCGCCCGGATCGGCGCGGCAGCCGCCAAAAACTGCGCTACCTGATGTTCTTGTTGCACAGCTGCATTGCCACGAAATGGCAGGTTGATTGGATCTATGCCATGATGCGTGACCGCGATGTCAAAGCGGGATTTGCCACGAATTACGGGTTCACCACGCAGCTTCCCGGGGTGGCACGTTGGGCCAAACCAGCACCTCCGGGGCGTGACGATTCGGAATGGCTCGTCGCGATTTCAGCCAGTCATCTCAGTCACATGATGGCGCACTATGCCCGCTCACTCGAGCGCCTGTGAGTAGTTGAGAACGTACTCATTGCCCTCGCTGTCCCGCACGGGCAACAGCAGCCGCTTGTAGGAAAACCGGAGCGGAAACGTGTGGCCCGGCAGCTCCACATCGATTTCTTCGATCGACAGACGCGGCTCACCTTTGGAGGCCTCAACATGTGACAGGCGGACCTTTTCAATCAGGTCCCCATCAAAGGTGGTCAGCAGGTGGCGCAGGTGATCGGCTGATTGCACACCAAAGGATTGCGCCGCCAATGAATTGTACCCAACGCGGTAAGGTTCCGGCAAATTGCTTTCGACCTTGGGCGCGACATATAGATCAACATGCTCTGATAACTTATCGAAATTATTCAATAATCCGCGCTGTTGATGCCACCATGTCAGGACATCATCCAAAAGCGGCTTCACCCCGCGCCGGGACAGTTTGCGATAGGTTTCCTTGGTCACCGCCGTGAGGATTTTTTCCGCCTGCGCGGAGACCACATGCTGATCTAGATCATCGCTGAAGAGCGTGACCTCATCGGTCAAACCCGCGATCTGGTTCGGGCTCAACCCAAGCGCCGCACAGATCTTTACGACGTTTGAAAAACCAGGGTCGCTTTTGGTGGACAGAAGGTTGGATATATACCGCTCACCCTGTCCAATTTGCAGGGACAAGGATTTGAAATCGTAGTCAGAGTTCACAATGTACGTTTTCAGGCGATCGTGAAAATCAGGCATGTTTTGTCCTAAATCAAGGATCACTGGTCCTATATATTGACTTTTGATCAAAAACGTCAAATACACAATGCGCGTCGTTTGTTTTGGTGAGGATAACTGCGTGAGTGATTTGACGCCGGATGGTGACCTTGCCAAATCAGCGAAGGTTGCCATCCGTTCTTTAACATCTCGTGAAATGCCGATTTTGTCCGCGCGTGAACGTGCCCTTTTGCAGGATTGGTCGACGCGGTGTTCGGCTCAGGCCAACGGCGCGCGCCTGATGCAGATTGCCAAGCGTTTGCAATCAAGCCGGTAGGGCGGGAACTGGTCCGTTGCGGGGCCTTGTTGGACAGCAAATTGACAGGCTTTTCAAACGATCCAACGATCATCTTGGGAATTTTGTGAAATCCGCGCTGTTTTGCCCGTTCCAATGCTTGACGGGGGGCAGGCGGCGGCATAATACACGCCTCACGCTTTGGTTTAGGCCAAAGCCAGCAGTGGGCGGTTGTAGCTCAGTTGGTTAGAGTACCGGCCTGTCACGCCGGGGGTCGCGGGTTCGAGCCCCGTCAACCGCGCCACCGCTGCTGAATTCTCCGAATAGTCTGTTTTCAATGCTTAGGCCGTGGTTCGCGGTGTCGCGAAAAACCTCTGCAAGGCTTCTGCGGTCTCTTTGGGTGCTGTATCGGGAAAAAAATGCCCGCCGGGCACGCCGATCGTGTCGAACTCGGTGCATTTGTCGGCCCATACCTGAGCCATGTCAAAGCTCCGACCCATCGCCCCATCCGCACCGTAAAGGATAAGGGCAGGGCAGGTGATACGCGCGTCAAGGTCACCCGCGTCATCCTGAAAATCATACTCCAACGCCGCACGGTAATCATTGCACATGCTGCGGATCACATCCGGTTGGCGCCAGACGTTTTGGTAGGCGGCCAATTGCTCTGGCCCAAAATCCTCCAGCCGCGCCGCACCCCATCCCAGCAGGCATGAGGTGAAATAGGCGTCCGGATCATGGCCGATCATGGTTTCGGGAAAGGGCTCAGGCTGCGCCAGAAAAAACCAGTGGTAATAGGCCTTGGCCACCTCTTGGCGCAATGGGTCCAACAAGGTGTGCGTGGGCACAATGTCCATCAAGGCGACCGCGGTGACGGCTTGGGGTTTGTCCAGGCACAGCCGATGCGCCACCCGTCCACCGCGATCATGCCCTGCCACGGCAAAGCGCTCAAACCCCAGATGCTGCATGAGGGCCACCTGATCACGGGCCATATGGGCAAAGCGATAGGCCTCAACGCCGGCGGGTTTCCCACTGTCACCGTAGCCGCGCAAATCCGGGCAAATCACCCGATAGGAATGCGCCAAAACTGGCGCAATCTCAGTCCATAAAGCGCGGCACTGAGGGAAGCCGTGAAGCAATAGCAAAGGCGGGCCATCACCCCCTTCAGACCAGGCAATTTCGACCCCGTTAAGGGACGCGCATTGATCGGAAAAGCCGTGAATATGCAAGCGCTTACGCCTTCGACAGGCTGTCCAGAACCCGCGCCCAGCTGCGCGTTCCCTTGTGGAAACTTTCGACGTTGTATTTTTCATTGGGCGAATGAATGGCGTCATCTTCCAACCCAAATCCGATCAACATGGAATCGAGCCCGAGAATATCGGTGAAAAACCGGGTCACGGGGATGGAGCCCCCCATGCCCGAAAACACCGCCTCGCGGCCCCATTCGTCCGACAGCGCCTGACGTGCCTTTTCAAATTCCGGGCGGTCGATGTTCATCACAGAGGCAGGTGATCCATCAAGATCATTGTTCCATGTGATCCGCGCATCCGTGGGCAACCTGTCCTCGACATGTTTGCGGATCTTGTCGCGCAGCGCGTCTGGATCCATCTCACCCACCAACCGGCAGGTCAGCTTGCAATGGGCGTCGGCCGGGATCACCGTCTTGGTGCCGACACCTTGATACCCGCCCCAGAGGCCGTTGATTTCCAGCGTCGGGCGCGCCCATTGCTGGACGAGGGTAGAATAGCCCACTTCGCCATGAGGCTGAGACATGCCGACAGAGGATAGGTAATCCTCTTCGTCAAAGCCGCAATTTTCCCACTGGCGCAAAAGATCATCAGGCACCTCCGCGACACCGTCATAAAACCCGTCCACCGCAACGCGGCCGGTCTCATCGTGAAAACTGGCAATGATGCGTGAGATCTCTTTCAACGGGTTGAGCGCGGGGCCACCGTAATGTCCCGAATGCAAATCAATCCGGGGGCCGTGCAGCGTGAACTCATCCTTCACCATACCGCGCAGTTGCGACGCAATAGACGGCACACCCGGCGCCACCATCCCGGTGTCACAGACCAAGGCCAGATCGGCGGACAGTTCGTCTTTGTGGCTTTCCAAAAACGGGATCAAAGAGGGCGATCCAGATTCCTCTTCGCCCTCAAAGAAGAACGTCATCTTGCAGGGCAGGGTGCCGGTCTCAGCCTTATGGGCGCGACAGGCCTCAATGAAGGTCATCAGCTGACCCTTGTCATCGGCCGCGCCACGCCCGCGGATCACCTGCCCACCCGGTGTATCCTGAACTTCGGGTTCAAACGGCGCGCTGTCCCAAAGGTCAATTGGATCAACAGGTTGCACGTCATAGTGCCCGTAGAACAGCAGATGCGGACCAGTGCCGCCTTCGGGGCCGTCCACATGGCCGACAACCATCGGCCGACCCGGGGTTTTACGCATCTCGGCCTGCACGCCGAGGCCCTTGAGGTCTTCAACAAGCCATTCAGCCGCTTGGTCACAGGCGTCATTATAGGCAGGATCCGTGGAAATGGAGGGGATGCGCATCAGCTCTTTGAGGCGATTGAGGGCCTCAGGCAACTGCGCGTCAATGCGGGACAAAACGGCGTCGAGGGACATGGGGTATCTCCGATCGTGGTGGGATTCCTTTTGCACCGTAGACCGGGCCGCAGAACGATCACAAGGGACGCAACGGAAATGGCAAGAGCGATCAACAGGCCCTCGTGCGAACCCAAACTGAAACCATGGCCCCAAGACATTGTTATCAACGCGTTTCCAAACCGAGCCAAAGGTTTAAATGATCAGTAAGGTCTGACAAATAATTGATCTGCATCAAAGCAGCCGACCGTGGCATTTTGTTACGTGTAGACTTAGAACGGTTCGACCTATATCTGCACTGCTGGCGTGGCCTATACCGCCGCGCTGTGAAAGAGTGCGATCAAACCCAGGACCTCAGCGTTCAAGGAGACAGCCAAGTGGATTTCAACGCAAAGCTAGACACAGCGCTTGATCGTTTGCACGACGAAGGCCGGTATCGCACCTTTATCGACATTGAGCGCAAGAACGGACAGTTTCCGCATGCCACTTGGACCCGTCCCGACGGATCAGAGCAGCGGATCACGGTCTGGTGCGGCAATGACTATCTTGGCATGGGTCAACATCCGGTCGTTCTGAGCGCCATGCATGACGCGCTTGATGCAACCGGGGCAGGGTCCGGCGGGACACGCAACATTTCCGGCACGACCGTGTATCACAAGGCGCTGGAGGCGGAGCTTTCTGACCTGCACGGAAAAGAGGCAGCACTGCTGTTTACGTCAGCATACATTGCCAATGACGCAACGCTTTCGACGCTGGCCAAGCTGTTTCCGGGGCTCATCATCTACTCGGACGCGCTCAACCACGCATCCATGATCGAGGGCATTCGCCGCAACGGGGGCGAGAAGCGTATTTTCAAGCACAATGATCTCGATCACTTGCGTGCGCTTTTGGCAGCAGATGATCCAGACGCGCCGAAACTGATCGCGTTTGAATCGATCTATTCCATGGACGGTGATTTCGCCCCGATGAAAGACATTTGCGATCTGGCGGATGAATTCGGCGCGTTGACCTATCTCGATGAGGTGCATGCGGTCGGTATGTACGGCCCCCGCGGGGCTGGCGTGGCAGAGCGTGATGGCTTGGTGGACCGGATCGATATCATCAACGGCACCCTGGCCAAAGCGTTTGGCGTGATGGGTGGGTACATCGCCGCAAGTGCAAAAATGTGTGACGCCGTAAGGTCTTATGCGCCGGGCTTCATCTTTACGACATCCTTGCCGCCTGCGGTTGCCGCCGGTGCCGCGGCCAGCGTTGCGCATCTCAAGACGGACCAGTCCTTGCGCGACTTGCATCAGGAACGCGCAGCAGTTCTGAAACTGCGCCTCAAGTCCTTGGGCCTGCCGTTGATTGATCATGGCAGTCATATCGTTCCGGTGATGGTTGGGGACCCCGTGCACACCAAGCTTCTCAGCGACATGCTGCTGGAGCGGTATTCGATCTACGTACAGCCGATCAATTTCCCCACGGTGCCGCGCGGGACAGAGCGGTTGCGCTTCACACCCTCGCCAGTACACGGCAGGTTTGAATTGGACGCGCTTGTTCGCGCTCTGGATGCATTGTGGAGCCATTGCGCGCTGAATCGCGCCGACATGACCGCATAAATCCACAGGATGTGCAAAACTTCTTGTGTTGTGGTAAGCACCTGTAAACAAAAGAACCCGAGCCGAATCGACGATCGGCCAATTTTTGTTGGCCAAAGTCGATATGGGGCGGCTTGGGGAAGAAAGGCAGGCGTATGGTCATTCGCCGCAAGAGGACGAAAATCGTTGAAAACGTGGAGGAGCCGCGCGGCTTCGACGCGTTTGATTTGCGTCTAGGCGATTTGATGCGCGGTGAACGCGCGACCATGGGAAAATCCCTGCTGGATGTGGAGCGTGAAATCCGCATTCGCGCCTCCTACATCGCCGCCATCGAAAATGCCGATCCCAACGCCTTTGACACACCCGGGTTTATTCCCGGCTACGTGCGGTCCTATGCCCGCTATCTGGGCATGAACCCGGATGAGGCGTTTGACACGTTTTGTCGCGAATGCGGGTTCTCCGTCACCCACGGGATGTCGGCCGGGGCCTCATCGGTCCGTAAGCCCGACAGCGTGGCGCAACGGGCCGCAAACCGCAAAAAAGATCCCATTATGGAGCCCGCAACGCCCTTTGTCCCGCAGCGTGAAAGCCTGCTGAGTGGGGTAGAGCCGGGTGCCATCGGTTCCGCCGTTGAGCTGATCGGGCTGAATTCTGCCATTGGCTTTGGCGTTTGGACCGTGTTGATCGAGGTGCAGCAGGTGCGCCTGGCCCCTGTGGAAAACACGCCCAATGTGTTGACCGATCTTGATCCGTTGGACGAAGCTGTCATCGCGCAAGCGGGTGACACGGCATCGGGGTTTGAGCCGTCGAATTTCGGCACCTCGGAATCGCTGGATCGCGTGTATCGGCCGGAGGCGCTTGATGTGCCTGTGATCGTGGCCCGTGACGGACCGATCGCAACGATTGACCCCTCAGAGGTTGGGACCTTGCAGCCGCAAATCGCCGAGGTTGAGCCGATCGATCCAGTGGAGGCCGCGATTGCCAGTGTCTTGTCACGGTCTGATGGTGTGGCACCCGCACCGCAAGTTCTGGCCGATGCCAAACCGCCAGTGCGCCTCGTGGCCGTGCGCCCGGCCTGGATCCGTGTGACATCGGCAGAAGGCAACATCGTGTTTGAAGGCACGCTGAATGGTGGGGAAACCTATGAGGTGCCAGCACTTGAGCAAGCCCCCAATCTGCGGGTGGGTGAGTCGGGTGCGGTCTACTTCCAGGTGGCGGATGCCCATTACGGCCCGGTTGGACCACGCGGCACGATCACGCGTGACGTGGCCTTGTCCATCGATGCGGTGACAGATCGCTACAATCTCGCCGACCTGACCCAGGACGAAGACCTGTCGACCTATGTCGCCGAGCTTGAAACCGGCGCGCAGTAACGTCAGGATTTGACCCGGGTCATGTCTGGGTCATAGGGGCTAGCTGCAATCACCGTGGCGGCCGTCAGTCTCCCAAGGATATCAATCTCAACATCCGTTCCGACCTCCGAAAGCTCTGGAAGAACAAAGGCATAGGCCAGGTTCTTGCCAACTCGGTGACCAAATTCACCTGACGTGACCGTGCCGACAACGGACCCATTTTGCATCACTGAGGCTCCACCATGGGCCGGGGCGTCACGGCCCGCGATCTCTAGTGACACCAATCTGCGAGTCGGGCCAGCGGCGCGACGGGCCTCCAACGCCGGTTTGCCGATAAACTCAGGTTTGTTCGTGCGGACAAAGCGGTCGAGGCCTGTTTCATAGGGATCAAATTCGGTCAGGATGTCGGATTTCCAGTGCAAGAACCCTTTCTCAAGCCGCATCGCATCCACGGCGCGTGCCCCAAACATTGACAAGCCATGGGCCTCACCGGCCTGTCGCAGCGCGAGATAGGCCGCATAAAGCTGCGCATTGGGCACGTGGATCTCATAGGCCAACTCGCCCGAGAAACTCACCCCCATAACCACGGCCGGCGCAATCCCGATAAACGCCTCGCGCACCGACAACCACGGAAACGCCTCTGCCGACCAATCGGCGCGGCTGACCGCAGAGAGCACATCGCGCGCTTTCGGCCCGGCCAGAACGAGGATTGTGTGATCATTGGTGAGGGATCGGATGTGCACATCCTCCTCCGGGCGCACATGCGCGCTGAGCCAATCCATATCGTGCCATTCCGCCGCCGCCGCAGAGCCATACCAAACGCGCCCGTCTGGTAAGTTGGCGATGGTGGCTTCCGCCTTGACCATCCCATGGTCATTCAGCAGGTATCCCAGACCCACGCGCCCGGCACGTTTTGGCACCGCCCCACAGATCATCCGATCCAGAAACCCGTGCACATCCGCGCCGGTCATTTCATAGCGATTGAACCCATTGACCTCGCATAGGCCGACCCGGGTTTGCACCGCTTCAACCTCTTTGGCGACCACGTCGAACGCCTCATTGAAGCGGAAACTGTGGGTCTCATGGAACTCCGGCGAGGGTTTGAAATAATCCGCGCGCTCCCACCCATTAACCACCGTAAATTCTGCGCCCTCTGCGGCCAGAATAGGCGTGAGAGGCGTTGTTTTCATGGGTCGTCCCGCCGGGCGGTGCTCATGAGGGAAGTGGAAGCGAAATTCGTTTTGATAGTCTTCAATGGCCTTTAGCGCGCAAAGCTCCACATTGGCGTGGCCCGTGAACCGGCGCGGGTCGAGCATCCATGTGTCATAGCAGGCCTCGCCATGCACAATCTGCTGCGCCAAGAGCCAGCCATGACCGCCGCCCTCACCTAGGCCCGCGCGCAGCCCGATGATGCAAAACGCGTTGCGCTTGCCCGGGATCCGCCCCACCAACGGCGCGCCATCGATCGTATATGTGATCGGCCCGTTCACCACCGTATGGATGCCCACATCCATCAGCGCGGGCATGCGGGCAAACGCGCCTTCCAGCACATCCGTCACCCGGTCCAGATCATCGGGGCACAATGCGTTGACAAAATTGGGGTCGATCCCATCCATGCCCCAGGTTTTGCAGTCCTGTTCGTAAAACCCCACAAGCAGGCCATTCTTTTCCTGGCGGCAGTAGTAGTCCGATATCGGACAGCGAATAAGTGGCATTCGGTGCCCCGCATCAATGATTGCCTGGATCGGTTCCGTCAGGAAATACTGATGCTCCATGGACATCACGGGGTGATGCACGCCCATCATCGCGCCCACCTCGTTCACGCGATAGCCACAGGCATTGACCACAACCTCACAATCAATGTCGCCGTTTTCTGTATGGACAGTCCAACTGTCATCGGCGTGTTGGGTCAGGGCCGTGACGGGACAGTTGCGATAGACCTCAGCCCCGGCCTTGCGGGCACGGCGGGCGAGGGCCTGACACAGTTGGGCCGGGTCAATGTCGCCGTCCAGCGGATCCCAACGCCCGACGATCAGATTGTCGGTTGAGATCAGCGGATGACGCCGGGCGCATTCGTCGGCATAGCTCACCTCTAAATGCACATCCATCCCGCGCGCCATGGAGGCAAAATGCCGGTAGCCATCCATCTGAGCCTCAGTATTGGCCATTCGGATGCCACCATCGCCATGGTGATAGTTGATCGGGTAATCAGGATCGTCCGCCAATTCCTTGTAAAGATTGATAGAATGCGTTTTCAGCCCGACCATCGTTTGGGTCATTCCAAAATTCGTGACCTGGGCCGCGGAATGCCAGGTCGTGCCTGAGGTCAGCTCGTTGCGTTCGACCAGGACCACATCGGACCAGCCTTCCTGCGTCAAATGATAAAGCGTGGAGCAACCCGCGATCCCGCCGCCGATCACAACGCACCGTGTCTGAGACTTCATGAATGCTCTCCTGAAACTGTTAGACCTATCAGGGCGCGCGGGACTGCCGGTGGTCAATACGAGGCGTCAGATCATAGCGGTATTCGTAAATCAGTTTCGAAAAAATAAGAACAACGCAAATGTCGCTTGCCCAAAGGCGATGCTTACCTGCTCATGGTTTTCATGACGTCACCCGCGCGCAAACCCCGCCGATCCGGCCGCAAAGAAAGGCTGGCGAAAGCTGCCGCACCTCCTGCGGTCAACCCGGCACCGCCGGGGCAAAAAGGCGGGCTTTACAAACCTTTGAGTGAGGCAGACCTGCATGGCATTTATGACACGGCCTTGCGGCTGCTCAGTGAGCTGGGGATGGGCGAAGTGCCTGAGCGGCTTTGGGACGCGTTGATCGGGGCAGGGGCCAAGGACCTAGGGCGTGATCGCATCAGCCTGCCGCGCGACATGGTCGAACGCGCGATTTCCCTCGCCCCTAAGACGTTTCCGCTTCATGGCCGCGATCCGGCGCGCACCATTCATGTGGGTGGGGATGACGTGCATTTCGGCACCGGTGGTGCGGCGGTGCAGACGCTGGATATGCAAACCGGGCTCTACCGTCCATCGACCTTGCAGGATCTGCATGACTTCACGCGGCTGCAGGACGCCTTGACCAATATCAGCTGGTTCACCCGCTGCTGCATTGCCACCGACGTGCCGGGCGAGTTTGCTCTGGATGTGAACACCGCCTATGCCTTGATGCGCAACACGACCAAACCTGTCGCCACGGCCTTTACTCTGGCAGAACACGTGGCCCCTTTGGTTGAGATGTTCGACATCGCCGCCGGTGACCCCGGTGCGTTTGCGCAACGCCCCTTTGTCAAAGCGCATATCAGCCCGGTCATCTCGCCCATGCGGTTTGGCGAAGATGCGGTGGATGTGACCTATGCCTGTCTAGAGCACAACATCCCCGTCTCTTGCATCACCGCCGCCCAAGCCGGGGCGACCGCGCCGGCCACGCTCGCCGGGTTCTTGGCCCAGTCGCTGGCAGAGACGCTGGCGAGCCTTGTCATGGTCAACGTGATCAAACCCGGCCATCCCATGGTGTTTTC
>ERZ1740070.719-NODE-719-length-22005-cov-5.329613_pt1 | contig 22005 bp, 19 predicted proteins | sample MGYA00581734_ERZ1740070 | MGnify/ENA primary metagenome ERZ1740070 (study PRJEB43018, sample SAMN04849744) | marine metagenome | isolation source: floating plastic debris | place: Pacific Ocean | collected 2008-09-01 | study: EMG produced TPA metagenomics assembly...
CAGATCGCCAGCTTGCATGCCGTCCTGGGTCGAAACCGACCAGATCACATCGTCCACCGTCGCGGTGTCGAGGTTGTTGCGGTCCTTGATCGCTTTCAAAACGGTCGCGGCCAAATGCTGCGGATGCTGGTCCGCCAGCGCGCCCTTGCCCTGTTTGCCAATCCCGCGCGGGGTGCGCACAGCGTCGATGATGTATGCTTCTGCCATGGGGGTTCCTCTCTCTTTTGTAAATCTCGCGAATAGCGACTTGACGCTTGCGTAAACGCACTGCACCAAACGCACAACAATCAGTTTCGCTTCGCAACGCGAAAAAAGACAAACCGTCAAATTGGAGAGAGATTTTGACCGATACCCCCGAAGTGCTGACAGAAGTCGATAACGGCATTCTGATCGTCACGATCAACCGCCCCGAAGCCAAGAACGCGATGACGAAAGCCGCATCCGAAGCGATTGCGGCGGCGATGGACCGTCTGGACGCGGAAGATGATCTGCGCGTCGGTATCCTGACCGGTGCGGGCGGCACCTTCTGCTCGGGCATGGATTTGAAAGGCTTCCTGCGCGGCGAAAGCCCGAGCGTCGAAGGCCGGGGCTTTGGCGGCGTTGTCCAAGCGCCGCCTGCTAAGCCGCTGATCGCGGCGGTTGAGGGCTACGCGCTCGCCGGTGGTCTGGAACTGATGATCGCGTGCGATCTGGTCGTCGCCAACGACAAGGCGAAATTTGGCATCCCCGAAGCCAAGCGCGGCCTCGTCGCTGCGGCGGGCGGCGTGATGATGCTGCCCGATCAAATCCCTGAGCGTATCGCGATGGAACTGGCTCTGACCGGTGATTTCATCGACGCCCCGCGCGCTTATGAGCTGGGCCTGATCAACACGGTCACCGATGGCTCCGCCCTGGACGGCGCGAAGGCCCTGGCGGCCAAAATCGTCGCCAACGGCCCGCTGGCGGTGAAGGTCTCGAAGCAGATCATCAAGGAATAGCGCGGCTGGCCGATGGACGAACGCTACGACCGTCAGGGCAAGCTGATCGCGCCGGTCTTCGTGTCGCACGACGCGCGCGAAGGCGCCGCCGCCTTTGCTGAGAAGCGCGCGCCCAACTGGACGGGCAAGTAATTCACGGACCAGGCGTCCCAAGCGGGCGCCTTGCCGTATCTGTATTGGGATTCAAGGAGAGAGAACCATGCCCGTCATTGACGTGCCCCAACCCGCTTTCATGGAAGACGAGGAAATCTCGATCTTCGCGGACGCGGTGGGCAAATTTTATCAGCAGCACGCGCCTGAAAAGCGCGTCGCCACGTGGCGCGAAAACGGCCAGGTTGAACGCGAGTTCTGGAACGAGGCGGGCGCAGCTGGCCTTCTGGGCGTTTCCGTGCCCGAGGAATATGGTGGCCATGGCGGCGACTTCCGCCACGACATGGTGGTGATCGACCAGCAGGCCAAGCATGGCGTAGACGGCTTTGCGGCGTCCTTACACAACACGATCATCCTGCCCTACCTGGTGCGGCACGGCACCGAAGAGCAGAAGAAGAAGTACCTTCCCAAGCTTGTCACCGGCGAACTTGTCAGCGCGATTGCGATGACCGAGCCGGGCGTGGGCTCCGACCTTCAGTCGATCACCACGACCGCGCTGAAAGACGGCAACGGCTACCGTATCAACGGCGCCAAGACCTACATCTCGAACGGGCAGACGGCGGACTTCATGGTTGTCGTAGCCAAGACCGACCCGAATGAGCGCGCCAAGGGCATTTCACTGATGCTGCTTGAAACAAAAGGCGCCGAAGGCTTTCAACGCGGTAAGAAGCTCGACAAGATCGGCTTGGATGCAGCGGATACTTCTGAGCTCTTCTTTGAAGATGTCTTCGTACCGGCGGAAAACGTGCTGGGCGGCGTCGAAGGCAAGGGCTTCTACCAGCTTATGGGCGAGCTTCCGCAGGAACGTCTGGTGATCGCCATGGGCGCGGCCACCGCGATCGAGAAAGCGCTCGATGTGACGGTTGAGTACGTCAAAACGCGCAAGGCCTTTGGCCAGACCATCTGGGACTTCCAAAACACGCAATTCGTGCTGGCGGACCTTAAAGCGCGCGGCACGGCGGCGCGAGTGTTCGTCAACGACTGCATCGCCAAGCTGCTGAAGGGCGAGTTGGACGTCGCGACCGCTTCGATGGCCAAATACTGGGTCACCGAACTGCAAAGCGAAGTCGTCGACAAATGCCTCCAGCTGCACGGCGGCGCGGGCTACATCAACGAATACCCGATCGCGAAAATGTACCGCGACGGGCGCATCACGCGGATCTTCGGCGGCTCGAACGAGGTGATGAAGATGCTGATCGCGAGATCGATGTAACACGCTGCGATAGCAACGCTCAAAAGGGCGGCCTGGGATGCCAGGCCGCCCTTTTTTGTTACGCGTTCGCCCTGATGGAGCCCTTCAAAACAAAAAACGCCCCGGTTTCCCGAGGCGTTTTTCGTGTTGGCTTGTGCCCTTGCGCGTTAGAACTTCGCGCGGACCACGACACCGTAAGTGCGCGGTTGCAGCGAGAAGGCTGAACGCGAACGCGAGCCGAAACCGCCGGTGCCACGCAACGTGGTGTTGAACGTCACCCCGCGCACCACGTTGTCAGTCAGGTTGTTGACGAAGCCTTCGATCGAATAGGCGCCATCGTCGAACTTCAAGCCGGCGCGCAGGTTGATGAACTCCTGCCCGTCCTGAACGTCACCGATGATAAGCCCTCCACCGGTGCGGGCCGCCTCAATAGCGCCTGGCACGCCGCCATTGTCGGCGATGAAGCTGCCGTTGGCGATCGCCGCGGTGTCGAGCGCTTGGGTCGACGTACGCTGGTCGTCTTCAAGGCGGATCTGACCAGCAAAGAAGAACTCCATGCCGTTACCAAGCGGCTGGTTGTAATTCGCGCCAAGGATAGCCACCACGCGCGGAGCGTTGGTGAGGTCGAACCCGCACAGAGCTGCCACTGACAGAACGTCGGTTTGCGTGCCCGCGCAGTCATCGGGATAGCTGGCTTCAAGCAGCGTTGTGGATGCGTTGATCGAGAACTCGGGCGTTACGCGCCACAGGCTTTCGATCTCAACACCCTTCGATTCCGCAACCGGAACGTTGAAGGTTTCAAACGCAAGACCAGTGAATTCGAGAACCTGGAAGTTCTGGAACTCTTCGTAGAACGCCGCGACGTTCAAGGTCAGCGCGTCATCGATCAGACGGCTCTTGAAACCGATTTCGTAAGCGTCGACCTCCTCCGAAAGGAACTGCGCGCTCACACCATTAAGGGCCGCCGTGGTATCGAGGTTGATACCACCCGCCTTAATGCCGTGCGTAAAGCTGGCGTAGATGTTCACCGGCGCATCGAATTCATAGCCAAGACGCACGGTGTAGATCAGCTCTTCATCCGAAAAGTCTTCCTGGAAGGTGCGCACCAGTGGAGCAACCTGAGCCGCAGGAAGATCAGCCGGAGCGGCGAAGCCAAAGCAGCCAAGCCCAAAAAGCCCGCTCTGTAGAGCGTCGGGAACCGGGATCGGACCAGCGCCGGCGTTAGCGGCTAAACTGGCTTCGCAGATCTGGTTGTTGGTGTCGGTCTGCGTAAAGCCGCCCGATTTTTCTTCCCAAACATAACGCGCGCCGATCGTCAGCTCTAGACCCTCGGCGAGTTCCAGCGTGTTGTGCGTGAAGATCGCGTAGCTCTGCGCATCCTGTTGGAAGCGGTTGAGCGTCCGCGTGCCGTTCGGGTCTGCGCCGGTGAAAGTCTGGATCGGGGTGGGGCCCGCCAAACCGCCGAACAGCGCGCCGGTGTTCAGGTCGTATTCCGAACCCAGAAGGAAGGTCGACGTGGAATCGATCTGTTCATCTGCGTAGAAGCCACCGAACATGTAATTCAGCTTGCCGCCAAACGCCTCGCCCTGGATCCGGACTTCGGCGGTGATCGTGTTGATCTCGCCGTTAAGGCCAACATTGAAGATGTCGAGCGCGGTGAAGTCGGAATCGTAGAATTCGTCGTTCTCGAAATCGCGATACGATCCGATGAAGATCAGGTCCGCGCTGTCGGACAGCGGCACTTCAATTTCAGCGGTGATGCCGTAATTGTCGATATCGGCTTCTGGTGCAAAACTGGCCGAGACCACCCGGTTGTTCAGGATTTCGCGGAATTCGCTTTGACCGAACGGGTTGGTCGATGTCAGCGGTTGACCGTTCCCGCCATTCGCACCTCCGCCGACACCAGCGTAGGCGCCGCCTGTGACGAACGGTGACTGGTAAAGCTCTACCGCGCCGCAGCAGCTGGACTGCGAGTTCGAATAGTCGAAGATCAGGCGGCCACGGATACCGGAATCGCCTTCAAAGCCAACCTGACCACGGATCAGGAACTGATCGACGTCGTTCGTGTCGCCAATCACAATGCCGTTGCGATCGACGATATCCAGCATGCCGTCGCGCTTGCGATAGGCACCGGTGACGCGCAGCGAGAGCGAATCTTCGGTCAGCGGAATATTGACCGCGCCTTGCAGACTGGCTTCGTTGAAAGCGCCATAGCCAAGGTTCACAAAGCCGCCCCACTCACCAAGCTCGGGACGTTTGGTGGTGATGTTAAGCGCGCCAGCCGAGGTGTTGCGACCAAACAGGGTGCCCTGCGGCCCGCGCAGAACCTCAACCCGTTCAATGTCGACGAATTCGTTCAGCGCAACGCCCGGTCGCGACTGATACGCGCCGTCGATGAAGATGCCGACCGCGCTTTCAAAACCGATATTGTTCGAGGTGGTGCCAACACCGCGAATACGCAGAACGACCGAACCCGACGCAATCTGCGCCTGGCTGGACGTAAACGAAGGCGCCAGATCCGTAATCTCGCGGACGTTATCGACGCCCTGATTGTCGAGCGCTTCAGGCGAAAGCGCTGTCACCGCGATGGGAATGTCCTGGACGTCTTGCGCGCGGCGGGTCGCCGTCACGATGATTACATCGTTGCTTTCTTCAGGCGCTTCGAGCCCGTCAGGCCCTTCTTGCGCAAAAGCTGGTGCGGTAAATGTCGTACAGGCCAAAAGGCCAGCAGCGTAGGCTGCAAGCTTACGGTTCATAGATTTTCCTCTCTCCACATTCCGGTGCCGCCTGCTCGCAGACGCTCCGTCGCGAGCAACCCTATCAGCGCGCGGGGATGTCGCAAGAGTCTGATTGAAATTTTTGACAAATAGTGGCCTTGAGGACGCATCTTTGTTTTGTGAAGCCGTATCCACACTTCTTGTCTTATCGTCGCCTATCGGGGTCGTCCTAAAGCGAAAGGGCACCTCGGTCTCCCGAGGCGCCCTTTCATTTGGTTCAAGCCTCTCGGCTTAGAACTGGGTGCGAACCGTCACACCGTAGGTACGCGGATCCTCTAGAAAGGCCGCGCGCGAACGCACATTGGTGGTGCCACGAAGCGGTGTGTTGAACGTCACGTTGCGCGCCTGATAATCCGTGATGTTGTTCGCCCAGAACTCCAGAGTGAACGCCTCGCTTGGGTCGGTAAACCCGATGCGCGCGTTGATCCGGGCATTCTCTTCCTGGATATCGAAGGGCAGCGGATCGGTGAATGCGGCGCCCACCTCACTTGGCTGCGTGCTGGTGCGACGATCGGTTTCGTAACGAACGTTCCCGCTCCACGCCATCGACCAGCCCGAATTGCCGATCTCGTTTTCATAAACGAACCCGGCGTTGAACACGAATTCGGGCGCGTTGGTCAGATCGGACCCGCACAAATTGCCGGCCGTTGGCACCAACAGCGCCGCTTCAAGCGCAGCGGTGTCGCCTTCGAGGCAATCGCTGGGATACCGCGCGTCCGAATAGGTCGCGGCGGCGTTGATCGACAGATTGTCGGTCACCCGCGCGTTGAACTCGGCCTCAAAACCAGTCGCCAAAGCGGTCGGCACGTTGAAGGTCTGGAAGGCCACACCGGTGAACTCCAGCACCTGAAAGTTCGACAGCTCCTGATGGAACAAAGCGACGTTCAGCGTGCCATCGCCACCAAACAGCGTCGCCTTCATGCCCAGCTCGTACGCGTCGATCGTTTCGGAATCGAAGCGCGGGTCGGCGCCGTTAACTCCGGCCGAGGCATCGAGGTTAAAGCCGCCCGACTTATAGCCGGTGGTGACACTGGCGTAGGTGTTGATGTCCGGCGTCGCTTCCCACAGCAGCTTGACGGTGTAGATGAACTGGTCATCGGTAAACTCGTCAAACGCGCCGCCGAATGCGCCGTTACCGAATTCGCGCGGCAGGCCAACGCTGTCCGCCCCGCCAACTGGCGATGCAAAGGCAAAGCACAGCAGGCCGTTAAGCCCCGTCGCACCGAACGCGGGGTTCGTGACTGAGCAGCCCGGGTTTGACGCCGCCGCCTGAACGAACGCGCCTTTCTTGGTGTCTTCGGTGTAACGCGCGCCCAGCACCAGACCGAGCGTATCGGTGATGTTGATCGTGTTGTGCGTGAAGATCGCGAAGCTTTCCGCGTCCTGACTGAAGCGGTTGTCAGCAAACGCGCCGGTGAACACCGCGTCGGTGACCGCATCAGGGTTGCCCAGCAAGCCGCCTGTTCCCACAAAGGCCAGCGTGTCGGCCGTGGGCTGGCCAATCGCGGTCAGGAAGGTGTTGATGTAGGCTTCGTAATCCGCACCAAGGCCTAGAACCCCGCGATTGGTCTGGATCTGCTCGTCGGAGTAATAGACACCGATCAACCATTCCAGCGTGTCGTCAAAGGCTTCGCCCTGGAAACGCAGCTCGTGCGTCCAGGTCTCGATCTCGCCGGTGTTGACGCCGCCGCCATCAAAGATGGAGTCGCCCTCGCCCACCGAGAACACTTCGAGCCCGACATAATCGGTGCTGTGCTCGCTGAAATCATCGCACTCCCGCCATGAACCGATATAGGTCACGCTGGCGTTGTCGCTGAAGTCCCAGTTGATTTCAGCGGACAGACCCAAGTAGTCGTACCCATTGCGGAAGGTGCTGGTGGACGTGGACGTGGTCTGCCGCGTTTCAAGGAATTCTGGCCCAATAAACGGCGCGCCGCCATCCGCAGGCAGACCGTTGGCCTGAAGCCCTGCCGGCGTAAACAGCTCGCTTTCGCGCAGGATAACCGCGGCGCAGCAATTCTCATCCGCGCTGGAGAAGTCTGCGATCAGCCTGACGCTGAAATCCGCGCTCGGCTCCCAATACAATTGGCCGCGCAGCGAGTAGCGATCACGGTCGTTGAGCTCTTCGCCAAGCTGGTTCGTCAGGATACCATCGCGTTTGCGATACGCGCCTGTCAGACGAACACCCAGGCTGTCCTCAACCAGAGGAACGCTGACCCCGCCCTGAAAATTGATGAAGTCAAAATTTCCGTAGCTGGCGTTGGCAAAGCCCTCGATCGTATCAAGCGATGGACGCTTGGTCGTGATGTTGAGCGCACCTGCTGTCGTGTTGCGACCAAACAGAGTGCCTTGCGGGCCGCGCAGAACTTCAACGCGCTCGACATCGACAAGATCGCCCAGCGCGGCGCCCGGCCGCGACAGATAGACACCATCAAGGAAGACAGCGACGGCGCTTTCGAGGCCGATATTATTCCCGGTGGTCCCCACCCCGCGAATACGGATCGTCGTGCCTTGCGTTTCGGTGTCGGACGAGTTCAGGTTGAAGCTCGGCGAGACCGCGGCGAGGTTGCGAATATCGGTAATCCCCTGCCGATCCAGCTCTTCGGTGCCAACCGCCGTCACAGCGATCGGAACCTCTTGCAGGTTCTCTGCGCGCCGGGTGGCGGTCACGATGATGACGTTGTCGCGGGCGTCGGGCGCTTCGAGACCCTCGGGTATCTCCTGCGAGAACGCGGGTACAGTGAACGAGCTACAGGCCATGAGGCCAGCAGCGTAGGCTGCAAGCTTGCGTGTCATAGGTTTTCCTCTCCAATTCCCCAAGGCAGCCTGTTTTCAAGCTTGCCGAGGGGTAGGAGACTATCAGCGCGTGGCCCGCCCGCAAGTCTATGAGCGATCTTGCGGTGTATATGTAGTAAAAATGTCACGAAACACGCTGCAGCGCAGCATTATTGCGCAACTGCAGCATTAGACTGTTATGGGGCGAAGGCGTTGCGACCGCGCCTAAAAACCGACGCGCACCCCTGCCCAAACGGTGCGAGGGGCTCCCAGATCAATCGCGCCGCCCGCGTTGCGTGTGATGATCTCTTCATCAAAGATGTTCTCCGCCCGCAGCACGAGTGAAACGCCACGTGTCAGATCAGCGGAAGCGAACAGATCAAGAGTCGTCGCTGGCGCAAGCCGATCGGTTTCCTGATCATCCTCAAACTGCGCCGCCGTGTGGCGCAAGGTGCCCGCCAGGCGTACGCCATCCGCTGGCTCGTAAGCGAGCGTCGCTGAGGCGGCGAATTCCGGCGTTTGCGGCGGTCGATTGCCATCCAAAGCTACGCTAGCGCCCGATCCATCAATCGTCGCGTCCGTGTAGGCCAGCGAGGCATCAAGGCTGACCTTGTTCAGCACCACAAAAGCGGTAGCCTCCACCCCTTGCGCGTCAATCGCAGGCAGGTTCTGGCGCTGCCGCAAATTGGGCTCAAGCGTGACATTGGCGATGGCGTTCTCGACCCGGTTGTCGAACGCAGTAACCGAGATCGCAACCTCGCGGGTCGGATACCAGTCTAGGCCAAGCTCAAAACCCTCGAGCCGCTCGTTCTCCAATTCGGCGTTAGCCTGCGTGACAACCGGAAAAACAACAAAGGGACGATACAGCTCATTCAAGGTGGGCAGCCGGATCCCGGTGTAGGCGGCCGCACGCAATTCCAGTCGGCGCGACGCGTTGAACTTGGCGCCCGCGCGCCAGTTTACCGCCCAGTCCGATCGATCCGAAGTGTCGGTTTCCGCCACAAGGTTCCCGCCGATATCCTCGGCGCGGAAGAACCCGTTGTCGATCTGCGTGTGGTCAGCGCGAAGTCCGCCGGTCAATAGCAGCGGCCCGATCTGCCAATCGTCCTCGATGAAGAAGCCCAGATTGGTCGTATCGCCGCCCGCGTTGCGGCGTTCTCGCAACTGTCCGGTGAACGCGCTGATTGCGTCTTCGAACAGCTCACCCTCGGCCCGGCGATAGTCAACGCCCACGCGCAATTCGTGCGCCTCGCTGATGGGTGGGCGCACTTCGATCTTGCCGCCGTAGCCGTTCGAAGGCGTGTCGCGCTGGTTCAGCACCGGCACAAAGCGGGTGGACGAAATGATCACGTTATTGAAATTGCGATCCTGCGCGTAGACCAGCGCATCGACTTCCCACGCGCCGCGGCTGATGACCCGTACGCTCGCATCAAGGCCTTCGATCATCGAATCCGCCCCGTCAAAGCGCAAGGTGCGACGGTCTTCAAACGCGCTAACGCGCGCTTGCACTTCGACATCCGATCCGACCGGCGCGACGGCGCGAAGCGCGGCGTTCCAGCTATCAAACGCGGCCCGCGCGCTAAGCGGCGCGCGCTGATTGTCGGGCGTGGTGAAAAAGCCCTGTCCGCGATCCCAGCGGCCGGTGGCTTGCACAAAACCTGATCCCACACGCTGCGTCAGAGCGCCGCTGGCTTCGGTTTCGCCGCGATCGTTTACAAACACGCCGCCCGAGAACGCACCAAGATCGGTGGGTCCAGCGCTTTCGAGCTCAATCGTGCCCGCCAGCGCGCCCGAGCCAAACGGGCCCGAGCCACCACCACGGGTCACGCGGATGGAGCGCAGAGTCTCCGGGCTCAGCGAATTGAACGGAATATAGCCAAAGAACGGGTCCGCCACCGGCACACCGTCCAGCAGCATCAACGCGCGGCTGGTCGCGTTACCGCCAAGGGCGCGAAGCGTGGCGCCTTGCGCGGTAGGGTTGGACGAACGGCTGTCCGAGCGGCGAAATTGCTGAAAGCCCGCCACATTGCGCAAGACATCATCCAGCCGTCCGGACGCCGATGTGATGATCACCTCACGCGGCAGTTCGACCGCTGCGTAAACAGTGCTGGAGAGCGCTGGCTCCAGCCCTTCGCCGGTGACGACAATTTCACGCTCGGTGGTCTCATCATCGGCCTCTTGAGCCAGCAGCGGGAGGGGAAAGCACAAAGCGAGTGCGGAAATCGCGCACGGAAATCTTAGGGTCATGGTCGCCGCGCCTAACGCCTGAACGCGCATCCGTCACCTGTCTTGCGACAAACGCGGGGCTCAGGGCTCAAGCGACCAGTTTCAAATTGCAATCAAGACTCGCGTTTCGCAGCCAAACCCGATAGCCTCCTTCGCCAGAGAGAGTAGAGAGGCACATAGAGAAGCACCATGCTTGCAACACCCCCCGATTTCGACGTCCTGATTGTTGGCGCTGGTATTTCCGGCATCGGCATGGCCGCGCATATGGAAATGAAAGCGCCGGGCCACAGCTACGCTATCGTGGAACGGCGCGAAAATCTCGGCGGCACATGGGATCTGTTTCGCTATCCCGGTATTCGTTCGGATAGCGATATGCACACGCTCGGCTTTGATTTCGAACCCTGGAAACACGAAAAGTCGATCGCCGACGCGCCCGCCATTCTCGATTATCTCAATACCATCGTTGACGAGCGCGATATCCGCAAGCACATCCGCTTTGGTCACAAGGTCATCAGCGCCGATTTCCGCGAAGACGAAGCGCGCTGGCACATCGAGATGGAGCTGGCCGACGGTTCCACCACCCGCCTTACCGCTAATTTTCTGTACCTGGGCTCGGGCTATTACGATTATGACGAACCCTATGATGCAGGCTTTCAGTTTGGCGACTTTGAAGGGCAGGTGATCCACCCGCAATTCTGGCCCGAAGATCTCGACTATTCCGGGAAGAAAGTGGTCGTGATCGGATCAGGCGCGACAGCGGTGACCATCGTCCCATCAATGTCGGACAAAGCGGCCAAGGTCACGATGCTTCAGCGCACGCCAACCTGGATGTTTGCCCGCCCTGCCAAGGACAAATTTGCGAACATAATCCGCAAGATCCTGCCCGAAAAGATCGCCTATTCGATCACCCGTTTCAAGAATATCAAAATGCAGGACATCGCTTTCAAAACCGCGCGCGACAAGCCGGAGAAGGTCAAAAAGGCGCTCTACAAAGGCATCGAAAAGGCTCTTGGTCCGGGCTATGATAAGGACACCTTCACCCCGCCTTACAATCCGTGGGAACAACGCCTGTGTCTGGTGCCCGACGATGACTTGTTCGAAGCGATGAAGGCGGGCAAGGCCAACGTGGTCACCGGCCATATCGAAGCCTTCGAAAAGAACGGCGTGCGCCTCAAATCGGGCGAGTTGCTGGAGGCTGACATCGTCGTAACCGCGACCGGCCTGAAACTGGCTATTGCGGGCAAAATCGCGATCAGCTTGAACGGCGAAGCCGTCGATTTCTCCCAGCGCTTTTATTACAAAGGCTGCATGTATTCGAACCTGCCCAACCTTGCGGTGGTGTTCGGCTATATCAACGCCAGTTGGACGCTGCGCGCGGATATCAATTCGGATTATGTGTGCCGTGTGCTCAATCACATGCGGGCAACGGGTACGGACATCGCCAACCCCGTTCTGACGCCTGAGATGGAAGCGGGGCTGGAAGTCGAAGATATCTTCGATGGCTTCTCCAGCGGCTATCTCGACCGCGCGAAGGACATCAATCCCAAGAACGCCGCCGCCTATCCGTGGCGGCTTAATCAGGAATATGTCGCTGATCGCAAGCTTATGGCAAACGATCCGGTTGACGATGGGCTGCTTACCTTCACCCGCGCCGGAGCGAACGCGAAAGCATCGGAAGAACAACTCGAAGCGGCCGAATAAAGCCGCGCCTTGAAGGTGGCAATTATGGGGAGCTTGGCCTAAGTGGCTCCCCATGAATTCTCCTGAAAAAATCTGGACCGCGGGTCTTGTCATAATCGGCGATGAGATCCTCTCGGGCCGCACTCACGACAAGAACATCTCCCAAGTGGCCAGTTGGCTTCAGGTGCAGGGCATTCGCCTCGCTGAAGTGCGCGTTGTGGGCGACGATGAAGGCGCAATTGTCGAGGCGGTTAACCAGCTGCGCGCGCGCAACGATTACCTGTTTACGACCGGGGGTATTGGCCCCACGCATGACGACATCACCGTCGACGCGGTCGCCGCCGCGCTGGGCGTCGATGTTGTCATCCACGAAGATGCGCGCGCTTTGCTGGAGCGCTATTACGCCGACAAGGGCGGCCTTAACGAAGGGCGTCTGCGCATGGCGCGCGTTCCCGACGGGTCCGAGCTGATACCAAACCGCATGTCGGGCGCGCCCGGTATCAGGCGCGGCAATGTGATCTTGATGGCGGGCGTCCCGCACATCACGGCGGGCATGCTCGACGCGTTAACGGGTGAGCTTGAAGGCGGCGCGCCGCTGCTTTCCGAGACGATTGGCTGTTGGGTCGCGGAAAGCGAAATCGCCAACCTCCTGCGCGAAACCGAAGCCGCGCACGAGAACGCGCAGATCGGATCCTACCCCTTCTTTCGCGATGGCAAAGTGGGCGCCAACTTCGTTATCCGCTCAACCAGCGAGGAAGACCTTAAAAGCTGCGTAGACACACTGTGCGATGGCCTCGCCACCAGCGGTTATGACTTCACGCCGGGCGGTATCTAAAAGCCAAACGCGGAATTAACCCGCGCCTGTTATCGCGACCGCGCGATGACACGCATTTATATCACGATTGATACCGAGTATTCCTCGGGTCTGGTGCGCACCGGCAGCGCTGAAGAGCGCGCGGACAACTTCGCGCGTTCGATTGCCTGTGAGGGGTCAGGCGGCGTGGCGGGCGTTCCGCACAAGCTCAATGTGCTACGCGAGACCGGCCAATCGGCCGTCTTTTTCGTTGATCCCATGCCCGCTTTGCTGTGGGGCACGGGCGCGGTTGAGGATGTGGTCGGCCCTATCCTTGACGCTGGGCAAGACGTTCAGCTGCACCTGCACACCGAATGGCTGCAATGGGCGGGCGCGAACCATCCGCTGGCATCCAGGCGTATCGGGCAGAATCTGTTCGACTTTCCATTCGAAGAACAACTTCAACTGATCGACTACGCACACGGTCAGCTTATGGCGGCGGGTGCCCCTGCGCCGTGCGTCTTTCGGGCGGGCAATTACGGGGCGAACGACGACACGCTGCGCGCGCTCGCTCAACTTGGTTTCGCGTACGACACCAGCCACTGCCCCGCCCTTGTCGAGTCCGCCAGCCAGATATCGCTTGGCCCCGAAGCGCGCGAGCCGACGCAGCATTGCGGCGTGATCGAGGTGCCGGTGGCTTCGATTGCCAAACCCGGAGGCGGCCAGCGTCACGGGCAGATCACCGCGCTCTCATTCGCCGAAATGCGCGCAGCGATACTCCACGCACGCGATCAAGGGCGTGAGACGCTGAGCCTTGTGAGCCATTCTTTCGAATTCTTCAGCCGCAGCAAGGGCGCGGTCAAACACCTTGTGCGGCGCCGGTTCGACAAATTGTGCGCCTTTCTGGAAGGCACGCGGGGCGTGACCACGGGCACCTATCGCGACCATCCGCCGCAGGTGACCGGATCGCGCGAGCCCTCTTCGCTGTTGCCCGCAAACCGCTGGCGGACCGGCGCGCGGGTGGCCGAACAGGCGCTAGCCAACCTGCTGTATGGCTCGTGACATGAACGCGCCTTCCTCTTTCACCCCGCGCACCGCATCGGTGCCAATCGACTTTACCGTCGGCTCGCGCCGGTTGTTCAGCGTGAAGCGGAACCTGGTTACCTGGGGCGGCTTATCGCTTGATGAGCTCGTCAGCCCCCGATACTCAATGACCGAGCCGCCCCCATCCGCCGGCGATGGGTACCGCGTCCAATCAGTCCCGCTTGCGCTGGTTCCGGCTATGCAAGCGCGCCTTGAGGGCTATCTGATCGGCGCGCGGCAAGACTATCAACGCCACTACATCGAAATGGATGGCAGCTTTGCCGACTATATGGCGCGTTTTTCGGGCAAGACCCGCTCGACCCTGCGGCGCAAGGCTCGCAAGCTCGAAAAAGAAGTGGGCGCGGCTTACGCGATCACCGAGCATCGCACGCCAGCCGAGGTCGAAGACTTCCTCAACAAAGCCCGCCCGCTTTCCGCCAAGACCTATCAGGCGCGCTTGCTCGACGCAGGGTTGCCCGACACGCCCGAGGCTGCGCGCGAGATGATGGAATGGGCCGAGGCGGACCTTATGCGCGGCTTTCTGCTGCACAGCGCTCAGGGCCCGATTGCCTATCTCTCCCTTCCGATTTCGCGCGGCGTCGTCGTACGCTACGCCCATCTGGGCTACGATCCGGACTGGGCGCGCCTGTCGCCCGGCACGGTCTTGCAGATGGAAGCGCTGGAACGCCTGTTCTCCGAGGAGCGCTTCGAACGCTTTGACTTCACCGAAGGCGACGGCGCGCACAAGGCGATGTTTGGAACGCACAGCGTCGCTTGCTCCAGTTTCGTGCTGCTTTCGCACAGTCTGGCTAATCGCGCGCTGTTGGCCAGCCGAGCCAGCTTTGACGCCAGCGTGGCGGGCCTCAAATCGCTCGCGCAGCGATCAGGAGCGCTTGCCGGGATCCGAGCGCGGCTGCGCGCGTAGTTCGGCCTCTTCCGCTTGCGCGGCGCGGCGGTTGCGTCCCAATTTCTGAAAGCGCCGCGACAGGCGCGATTGATCCGCTTTGCTTTCGCCCGGCTGCATCGCAAAGCGTGCCCAGATCCACAGCGCGACCGCCGCGATCACCACCAAAACGATGCCCACAGCCAGCCCCAGCTGCGCGTCATAGCTTGCCGCCATCGCGAAAATCGCGAGAGCCACCAGAATAACGCCCCATTTGGGAGTGAACATCGCGTCTCCGTCCAGATAATCTGCCGAGGTGATAGGCACGCTCCCTAAGGAGCTTTGCCAAGCGGACGTGTAAGACATGAGGCCTCCGGGGGGAAAAGCAAGCGGTTAAAGATCCGCGCGCGCGGCGCTGATCCGGTGTCGCTGGCAGTTCGTCGGAAATCCGCCATTTGTTACAGTTTGAGTTGTCCAGAAGGGCACGCAGAGTGCAAAAAAGGGTCCGAAAGCGCTTCGGCTTTCGGACCCTTTTGCACAGCGTTCCCGCTGTAGGAAAGAAAGGGCTTCGTTTGAGGTGCCGAGCCGCCCGCTCGGGCGCCCGGCTAAACGCGCTTATAAGCTTACGCGCCTTCGACTTCGCTGAAGTCGATCTTGAGGCCGGGGCCCATCGTCGAGGTCAGCGAGACCTTCTTGACGTATTTGCCCTTGGCACCCGAAGGCTTGGCTTTGACAACCGCCTTGGTGATCGCTTCAAAGTTGGCCTTCAGCGCCGCGTCGTCAAACGACAGCTTGCCGATCCCTGAGTGGATGATGCCCATCTTCTCAACGCGGAATTCGACCTGGCCGCCCTTGGCGTCCTTCACGGCCTGCTCAACGTTCGGCGTGACGGTGCCCAGCTTGGGGTTCGGCATCAAGCCCTTGGGGCCAAGAACCTTACCCAACCGGCCCACAACACCCATCATATCGGGCGTCGCGATCACGCGGTCATAATCGAGGTTGCCGTTCTGCATGTCTTCCATCAGGTCTTCCGCGCCAACCTTGTCCGCGCCAGCGGCGGTGGCTTTCTCGGCGTTGTCGCCGCGCGCGAACACCGCGACCTTGACGTCCTTGCCGGTGCCTGAAGGCAGCGAGATCATGCCACGCACCATCTGATCGGCGTGACGCGGGTCAACACCCAGGTTCATCGACACCTCAACGGTCTCGTCAAACTTGGCCTTGTGGGCGCGCAGCGTCGTGATCGCTTCGTCCACCGTGTACAGCTTTTCGCTGTCGAGCTGCGCGAGAGCTTTTTGCTTTTTCGTCAGTTTTGCCATTGGTTTAGCCCTCCACCACTTCGAGGCCCATCGAACGCGCGCTGCCTTCGATGATCTTCATGGCCGCTTCGACATCGTTCGCGTTGAGGTCTTTCATCTTGGCCTCAGCGATCTCTTTCACCTGGCTCGACTTGATCGAACCGGCGACAACCTTGCCCGGCTCGGACGAGCCTGACTTCAGCTTGGCGGCCTTCTTGATCATGTAGCTCGCGGGCGGGCTCTTGAAGGTGAAGGTGAACGAACGGTCCGCGTAAACGGTGATCGTCGTCGGGATCGGGGCGTTCTTTTCAAGGTCCTGCGTCGCGGCGTTGAACGCCTTGCAGAATTCCATGATGTTGACGCCGCGCTGACCCAGAGCCGGGCCGATCGGCGGGGACGGGTTGGCGGTGCCGGCGGGCACCTGAAGCTTGATATAGCCTTCGATTTTCTTGGCCACGAGGGCCTCCTTTCGCACTGTTGCCGCGCCTGTTTCAGCCACGGCTCATGTTAAGCGGTCAAACAGCCAGCCTGTTGGCTGACCTCCCGCACGGGCTCTGCGCTCTGGCGAGCGAGAGCGCGCGAAATAGTCTTGCGCCCCGCAGAAATCAACGGAAATCACCCCGGGCGCCGCGAAAGTGACAAAGGTGACACCCTGTCACTTTTGCAAAGCCAGCCCAAGCCTCTGAAACCCCGCAAGAAACGCACGAGTTATCGCGTGGACGGACACCGACGCCCCACCCTTGTTTGCCCTTCTCACGCAAAACCGGCGCGCGAAGAGGGAGGAGAAAGCAGCCAGACATGGCCGCGTTGATCGCAGAAACGCGGCCTGTAGGAAAACGCGTTAGTCGCCCGCTGCCTCGCGCGCCTTTCTGGCCGCGCGAAAGCTGGCGATAAAGGCAAACATCGCAAGCAAGCTTGTCAGCATCATGGTGACAACACGCGCTAGGCCCAGCGGATCGCTGCCATCAAGACGGCTCGATAAAGGCATGAACAGCGCAATCAGCACCACCAGCGTCAACAGGACCGCAATATGAGCAATCATCTTGTTTTCCGCTTTCACGCCTGGCTGGCACAGCAACAGCGCGACACCAAAACCCAAGGGAATAAAGGCGGTGAGAGAGGGCTCGGGGCTCTCAATGTAAGCCCAGATCGGCAACAGGCACAAAGCAGCGGCGTTGATCAGATTGGCCATCGGTGCGGACAGCATGAGACAGTCTCCTTCGGTGCGGGTTGCAAACGTTCGTCGGCTCAGGACGGGGTCTTGAAGAGCGCACGCTAGGCCGCGCCCCACAAATCCGCTACATTCCTGATCGTGTTCCGCCGTACAGGAGTGGCCATGCCCGGCTTTGCCAGCAAACTGCAAGACATGATCGCGCGCAACGTGGAAAGCGTGCTGGAAGCCGCGACCAGCCCGGCCAAGCAATTGGCGAGCCTCCAGCGTGAGATCGAAGAGGCGATCATCGAGCTGGAAGGTGAACGCAGCCGCGCGAACGCGCGCAAGGCCCGGCTTGAAGGTGTGCTGGTCCAGAACGAGCTGAAAGAGGCCGCGTGGGAAGACAAGGCCAAGACCGCGATGGATCATGGGCGCGAGGATTTGGCGCGTCAGGCGCTGATGGCGCGCGAGGCTTCGCAAGCCGCGATAGAGAAAGCGCGTCAGGATCTGGCGCAAACCCACCGCGAGCTGGCCGATGTCGAAAAGGCGATGATGAACCTCGAGGCCAAGCGCAAGGACGCGATGGAGCGCGCGCGGGCGCAGGCCGAGGTTGACGCGATGAACGCCGAGCTTGCGGGCGAAGACCCGGCGACCGGCAAAGCCGACGCGCTGCGAAGCAAGATCGCCGAGCTGCAAAAGCGCGCCGAGTTTGCAGCGGAGAGTTTTGCCGAAAAATGGTCATCCTCCGGCGTCGAAGAGGAAATAGACGAGGTGCAATCCAAACGCCGCATCGATATCGAAATCGAAGCCTTGAAACGCGCCCGAAGCGGCTCATCCGGCTCTTCTGAAGGGGAATAGGGCCACGCCCTTTGATCAGGCGAAAGCGGGTCAGGCGTTCTGGCCCGCATAGCGAATGACGCGAATATCGTCAGGCGGCAGTCCCTTCAGGAACTGGTCATAAGCCGCATCGAACCCGGCTTCGAGATGGCGCGTATACAGCGCGGTGTCGAACAGCGCGGCGTTGGGGCGCAGATCCGCCAGCTTTTGACGCAGCGCCCGCCGCTTGGCCGCATCGCGCGCCAGCTCAAGGATCAGCGCCTCATAGTCCTCATCGCTGGAGGTAATGAGTTCGGGCAAGCCGACCGCCTTTAGCAAACTTGCCGCCACGCGCGCGCTCATCTGCTTACCCACGCGCGTCACCACTGGAAGGCCCGCCCATAAGGCATCGTTCGCGGTCGTGTGCGCGTTGCACGCAAAGGTGTCGACAAACAAATCCGCGTGCCGATGGCGTTCCAGATGCTCATCGTTGGGCACGCGCGGGGCAAAGACCAGACGTCCGGGATCAACCCCGGCTTTCTCAGCGGCCTTGCGCAAGTTGCGCTGCGCCTCATCATCCGACGCGTACAGCCACAACACGCTCTCTGGGGTGTGGGCCATGACCCGCATCCAGATCGCAAAGACACTCGGGCAAATCTTGAACAGATTGTTGAAACAGCACAGCACCAGCGCTTTGTCAGGCAAATCATGATCCGCGCGGCTGCCACGCGGCAGAGCAATCTCCAGCGCGTTATCAGCCGGCATGTAGGTGTCTGGCAACCAGATTACCTTTTCGGAGTAATGCGCGCGCTGATCGGTGGGAATAATCGCGTCATCGGCGACCATGTAATCGATAAACGGCGCGCCCATGGTGGAAGGGTAGCCCAGATAGTTGATCTGCACCGGAGCGATCCGCCGCGCGAACCAATCGCTGCGCGTGTCGGTGGAATAGCCCTTGCGATCGATCGCAACATCCAGCCCCAACCGATCCAGCAGGTCGCGCACATCCGCGTCGCTCCAGCCATAGACATCGTGGAACTCGTCCACCACGCTTTCCGAAATTGCGCGCCATTTGTCCTCCCGAGCATAGCCATAGCTGATCGCGTGCACCTCAAAGCGCGCGCGGTCGTGTTCGCGCAGCATGCCCGCCATGAGGCGCATCCCCGGATGATCGTGAAAGTCCGCACCCAGATAGCCGACGCGCAAGCGCTCTGGCCGCGCCTTGGGCCGCGCAGGCGGCGGGCGATCATCGCGGATATGAGCGTAGCGTTCGCGCGCCCATCGCCGCGAGCGCGCCAATTGCCGCGCTGGATTATCCTCCAGCGCCAGCGTGATGAAAGGCGGAATCGCGGTCGTCTCGACGCCAAGCTGGGGGAGGAAAGGCGCGTGCTCTGCCATCGCGTCCCACGCGCATTGATTGGCCAGCTCGCTCAGCAAAGCGGCGCGCGCCACCGCGTGGTCAGGCGCCAGCTTGAGCGCAGTCTGAAACGCGGCAATCGCGGCTGGACGCTGCCCATTCTCGCTTTCCAGCACGCCCAGATTGTAATGCGCCTTCGCAAACTCGGGCCGAGCGCGGATGGCCGCGCGGTACGCAGCGCGCGCTTCCTCCGCCCGCCGCGCCACCTTGAGCGCGTTGCCATAGCTGTTGTGCACTTCGGGCCAGCCCGGTTGCAGCTGGGTTGCGCGTTTCAGATGGGTCAAAGCCTGCGTGACCCGGCCAAGGCGGAGCAGCACACTGCCCAGATTGTTGTGCGCCTGCGCCAGATTGGGATCGATAGCGACCGCACGGCCATAGGCATCCACCGCCTCAGCGTCCGCGCCCTTGTTTTCGAGCACCAGACCCAGATTGTACGGCGCGCCGGCAAAGGCGGGGGCAAGGCGTTCAAGCTCGCGAAACGCCTTTTGCGCCTCGTGCAGCTGGCCCAGTTCGCGCGCCGAGGCCCCGCGAATGTTCCACCCATCCAGCGCCTTGGGATAACGCTTCGTCATAGCCCGCGCCGCCGCGTTGGCTTGCTCAAAGCGCTTGGCGCGAAACAGCGCGATCAACGCGTCCTTTTCAGCCTGTATCGGTTGCACCAGACAGTCCCCTTGCGAGGGTTCCTAGCAAGCTTGCGCAAGGTGGGCGAGGTCAGCGTTGCGCCTTTTGACGTTCAAGCTCCCAGCGCGGGGTCTTCATCCCCTTAGTGCGGCCCGTGAGATGATATTTGCCGCAAAGCTCGCATTTGTAAGCGCGCAGCTTGAACGGTGCTTTCGCAGCGACGCGCGCGGCGGCTTCGCGGGTGGCAAAGGTCTTCTTGCGGTTGCAGACGCTGGGGCTGGTGCGCATGGAAGCTCCCCCAGGACCGCGTCCGTGGCCGCTAGCCCGCGGCTCTACTTGACCAGTTCGACCTGTTCGAAGTCGAGTTCGACCGGCGTAGCGCGGCCGAAGATCGAGACCGAAACCTTGACCTTGGCTTTGTCGAAGTCGAGCTCTTCCACCACGCCGTTGAAGCTGGCGAAGGGTCCGTCGAGCACTTTGACCTGATCGCCGATTTCATAATCGACGCTGACCTGCGCCTTGGGCGCGGATTTGGCTTCTTCGACGCCGCCGAAATAGCGCGCGGCTTCGCGTTCGCTGATCGGTTGCGGCTTGTTGTTGTTGCCAAGGAAGCCCGTCACCTTGGGCGTGTTCTTCACGAGGTGATAGATATCGTCGTTCATGCGCAGCTTGGCCAGCACATAGCCCGGCATGAACTTGCGCTCGACCTGAACCTTCTTGCCGCGCTTGACCTCGGTTACCGTTTCGGTGGGCACTTCGATTTCCTCTACGCCCTCTTCAAGGCCGAGACGCTCGGCTTCGGCAAGGATCGCTTCCTTCACCTTGTTTTCGAAACCGGAATAGGCGTGGATGATGTACCAGCGGGCCATGTGTAGTCCTTAGAAAGTAGTAGGCGATTGGCTCTGACGAGACGGCTTAAGCCAGCGTCAGCAGGAACTTGACGAGAGCGTTGAACACGCTGTCCACACCGAGGAAGAACAGCGCGAGGACCACCATCATGATGAAGACGAAGATCGCGGTGCGGATCGTCTCTTCGCGCGTGGGCCACACGACCTTTCTCGTCTCCGACTGCACCTGGTTGACGAACTCAGGAATGCTCGGCTTAGGCGCTTTTGCAGGTGTTGCTTTTTGCTGTTCGGCCATGGGTCGGCGCTCTCGATAAATTGCGTTTGTGTCGTGCCTTACAGGTAGGGCTCATCGCTCTGGGGAACAAGGTTTCCGCCGGAGCCGGTGATTCTGCGCTGTCAGGAGACGTGTTGCCAATATGCCCGAGAGCGGCGGATTGCAAGACGCTGCGTGCCCTTAGGGGCTTTCGTTTTGCGCTGCGGCCCACTAGCGTGCGTCGCTTAAGTCTCTGCAAGGGGGCTCGGGGACAGATACCAATAGGATAGTTTTCACACATGGCAGCACAATTGAGCGGCGCGGAAGCGTGGATCGCGCCTATCACCAACGTCTCGGACTTTATCTGGGGCGGCACCTGGAACGGTGAAGAGGTCATCGCCTTTCCGCCCATGACGATCATCCTGCTGGGCATTGGTCTGTGGACCATGGTGGGCCTGCGTTTCTACCCCATCGTCAAGCTGGGAAGCGCCTTCAAGGGGCTGTTCGCCGGGCGCAAAGGGCAAGGCGACGGTGAAATCAGCCCGTTTGCAGCCCTTTCGACCGCGCTGTCCGGCCAAGTGGGCACCGGCAATTTGGCGGGTGTCGCGACCGCCATCGCGCTGGGCGGTCCGGGAGCGATCTTCTGGATGTGGATCACCGCTTTGTTCGGCATGGCGCTGGCCTTTGCCGAGGGCTCGCTCTCGATCCGCTATCGTGAAACGACCTCCGACGGCACCAAGCGTGGCGGACCGATGTCCTACATCATGATGGGACTAGGGCCCAAGTTCACCTGGCTCGCGATCATATTCTGCCTTGGCACGCTTTTTTCTGCGCTTGTGACCGGCAACTCGATCCAGGCGAACGCAGTCGCGGACGGATTGAAAGAGCTGTTCGGTGGCGAGGAAGCCATTGGCGGCGCGATTGTTGCCGTCGCGGTGTTCGTCGTCATCATCGGCGGCATCAAGTCGATCGGCAGCGTCGCGGAAAAGGTGATCCCGTTCATGGCGGGCACCTATGTCATCATCGCGGCGCTGGCGCTGCTCCTTAACGCCTCGGAAATTCCGGG
>ERZ1740070.720-NODE-720-length-21959-cov-4.494887_pt1 | contig 21959 bp, 20 predicted proteins | sample MGYA00581734_ERZ1740070 | MGnify/ENA primary metagenome ERZ1740070 (study PRJEB43018, sample SAMN04849744) | marine metagenome | isolation source: floating plastic debris | place: Pacific Ocean | collected 2008-09-01 | study: EMG produced TPA metagenomics assembly...
GCCCCGCCGACCGCCCCAGCAACCGTGCCCGGCCCGGTGACCAAAGCCGACGGGAGCCGCCCGTGAACCCGCAACTGATCCTGCGCCAGACCTGGGCCCTGTTCGTCGACGCCTACCGCGAGCTCAACGCCCGCAAGCTGTTCTGGATCACGATGATCCTCAGCGGGCTGGTCGTCGGCATCTTCGCGGCACTGGGGATCAGCGACCGGGGCATCTCGATCTTCGGCTGGCACCCGGCATTCCTTGCGCAAGTCACCACCGACGTGATCGCCCCTTCCGTCTTTTACAAGGGCATGTTTGCGAACCTGGGCATCGGCCTCTGGCTCACGTGGATCGCCACGATCCTCGCGCTGATCTCAACGGCCGGGCTCATCCCAGAGCTCATCACCGGCGGCTCGATCGAGACCATGCTCAGCAAGCCGATCGGTCGCCTGCGCCTTTTCCTGACCAAGTACCTCACCGGCCTGCTGTTCGTTGCGCTCCAGGTCGCGGTCTTCAGCGCCGGCTCGTTCCTGGTCATCGGCATCCGCGGCGGCGTCTGGGAACCCGCGATCTTTCTCGCGATCCCGATCGTGGTCGTCTTCTTCAGCTACCTGTTTTCCGTGTGCGCGCTGCTCGGGCTGGTCACGCGATCGACCATCGCCGCGCTGCTTCTCACCAGCCTCTGCTGGGCGATGCTGTTTGTCGTGAACCTCGCCGACCAGACGCTTGTTTTCCTCGAAACAAACCAGCGCCTGATCATCGAAGAGCGCGAAGATCGACTCGAGCTGATGGAACGCAACGCCGTCCGCCTGGCGCAGATCCGCGAGCACGACAGCGTCGAGGCCGCCGAGGCCGCCGGCTACACCCCCACGCCCGAAGACCTCGCATCAGCCAACCCGTTCGTCGGCACCCAGCGCAGCCTGCTCGAGTCCGATCGCGAGTCGCTCGACGACCTCTCGTTCTGGACCGGGCTCGTCGTCGGGCTCAAGACCGCGCTGCCCAAGACCAGCGAGACCACCGCCCTGCTCGAGCGCAACCTCATCGACCTCAGCGAACTGCCCCAGCCCGACGAGGACGCTCCGGTCGAGCTCGAACTCACGCAGGCGAACCAGGACATCGTGGTCGATGACGAGGAGCTCAGCTTCGCGGTCCAGGAACGCCTGCGCAGCCGAAGCGTCTGGTGGATCGTCGGCACGTCCCTGATCTTCGAGGGCGTTATCCTCGCGATCGCGGGCTTGATCTTCGCCCGGCGCGACTTCTGACCGCCGACCCCCTACGCGCAGCCGGGCACCACCGGTGGGACAGGCGTCCCGCCTGTCCGAGACGCCCGGATCAGGAGCGCACATCAGGGCGCGTGCGCACCGATGGTAATCCGGACAGGCGGGACGCCTGTCCCACTCGGCCCATCTACGCCCGCCCCAGCTCCGCCGACCGCTCGCGCGACGCGTGCACCGCGCGCTCGACGATCTCGACCAGCCCCGCCCGGTCGAACACGCCGGTCGCCTCCAGCGTCGCGCCCCTGCGGCTCGAAACCGCCGCACGCAGCACTTCCGCCGATTGCTCGGGCGACCGCGCCAGCAGCTCGGCTGAGCCAAGGATCGTCTGCCGCACCATTGCGTCGGCGTCGGCATTGCTGAAGCCCATCCGTTCCGCCGCGCGCGTCAACGCCTCGGCGAGGTAGAACACGTACGCCGGGCCCGAACCCGCGACGCCTGTAAACGGATCGATCATCGCCTCATCGATCACGATCGCCCGCCCGACGGCCTCGAACAGCCGCACCGCGTACGCCAGATCGCCCGGCGTTGCGGTCTGGCCCGCGCACACCGCCGACATCCCGAGCCCGACGCTCGCCGGGGTGTTGGGCATCACGCGCACGATGCGCACGCGCCCGCCGAGCACCGCGCGCAGCCGCTCGGTCGTGACCCCCGCGAGCACGCTGATCACGCAGCGCTCGGGCCCTCGCGAGAGCACCTCGCCGATCTCGTCGCCGACGTCCTCGAGCGATTGCGGCTTGACCGCGAGCATGACCCGCCCCGCGCCCGGCGCCGCCTCGGTGCGCTCGAGCCAGGCGAGCAGCTCGCCCGCCGCCTGAAAAGAGATGTCAAACAACGCCCGCCGATCGGCGTTGCGATCGGCGACGCCGAACGGGCCGGAGAGGCCGGCCTCGAGGGCCCCGCTCAGGATCGCGGTCGCCATCGTCCCGCCCCCGATCGTGCCCAGCGGGGCTTGGGCGCGTTCTGCCTGCGCGTCGTGTGCTTTGGTCATATCGTGAGCGTACATCGCCGGCGCTCTCGCCAGAGGTGGGCCCGCCCACCCGACCGCGAGGCCGCCGATCGGCCGACGCCCTCGCGGGGAAAGATCGCATGACGCAGTTCTACCAGATGGAGTTCGAACGCCCGGTCCGCGAGCTCGACGCGCGCATCGCCGACGCCGAGCGCACGCCCGCGGGCGCCCCCGCGCTCGGCGGGGTCGAGGGCGTCTCGGGCGAGCCGATCGACGTCGAGTCGCTGCGCGTCGAGCGTGAGCGTGTGCTCGCCGATCTGTACGCCAAGCTCACCCCCTGGGACGCGGTGCGCGTCGCGCGCCACCCGGGGCGCCCGCAGAGCCGCGACTACATCGACCACATCGCCCGCGACTTCTGCGAGCTGCACGGCGACCGCCACTTCGGCGACGACCCCGCCATCATCACCGGCTTCGGACGCATCGGCAACCACAAGTGCCTCATCGTCGGGCACCAGAAAGGGCGCGACACGCAGGAGAAACTCCGCTGCCACTTCGGGTGTGCGCACCCCGAGGGGTACCGCAAGGCGATGGCGAAGATGAAGCTCGCCGAGAAGTTCGGGCTGCCCATCGTGACGCTCGTCGACACGCCCGGCGCGTATCCCGGCATCGGCGCCGAGCAGCGCGGGCAGGCCGAGGCGATCGCAGTCAACCTGCGCGACATGAGCCGTCTCAAGACGCCCATCCTCAGCATCGTCATCGGAGAGGGCGGCTCGGGTGGCGCGCTGGGTATCGCGGTCGCCGACCGCGTGGCGATGATGCAGTTCGCGTGGTACAGCGTCATCAGCCCCGAGGGCTGCGCCGCGATCCTCTGGAAGCAGGCGAACGAGCGGACCAACGCCGAGGCCGCTCGCGCGCTCCGCCTGACCGCCAGCGACAACCTCGAGCTCGGTGTGATCGAATCGATCATCCCCGAGCCCGTCGGCGCCGCGCATCGGAACCCGAGCGGCGCCGCCGCGGCGATGCAGGCGTGGATCACCGACTCGCTCGATGAGCTTGCCGGCACCGATCCGGACGAACTGATCGAGGCCCGCTACCAGCGCTTCCGCAAGCTCGGGGCCTTCGGCATCGAGCAGCCACCCGAACCCGCCCCCCAGCCCGACGCGGACGCACAACGCGCAGACGGCGGCCCACAAGCCGCGACGGACGCCGAGTGAACCGCTCCGCGGCATCTGTTCGGCAACACCGAGACGCTCGACCGGTGCTCCCGTGCGGCGTACTCAACGCGTGGCACGAACAGAACGCGTACCGACCCGCTGTTGATTTCTTTGACGCCCTGCGCGCCCGAGCCTAACGTTGCCGCCAACGGGCCGGGCATGACGCCCCACGCCCCGCTGAAAAGGCGGACCGGTGGCCAAGAAGACCTCAAAGAAGACCCCGGCGAAGAAGGCTCCCCCGACCAAGAAGGCGGGGGCGAAGAAGTCGCCGGTGAAGAAGGCCGCGACGACCAAAAAGCCCGCGACCAAGAAGTCGCCGCCAAAGAAGGCCCCGGCGAAGAAGGCCCCGGTCGCGAAGAAGGTCGCCAAGGCGGCCCCGACCAAGAAGGCGCCCGCCAAAGCCTCACCGCCGAAGAAGGCTGCGACCAAGAAAACCCCGATCAAGAAGCCGCCGGCCAAGAAGCCGCTGACGAAGAAGACACCCGTCAAGAAGGTGCTGACCAAGAAAGTGCTGACCAAGAAGGTCCCGGTCAAGAAGGCCGCGGCCTCCAAGACGCCCGCCCAGGGCGGCGCAACCGACGCGAAGACCGACGGCAAGCCCAATCGCAAGGGCATCACCATTGTCAACGACAAGCCAAAGCGCCGCAGTGCGCCGAAGAAGCCTGTCGCCAAGTTCCCCCCCGCCGGCCCCCGCCTGCTCGGGCCCGACTCGCCCGTCCGCCGACCATTGATCCCCTCGGGCCCGCGCGACGAGGCGCCCGATCTGCTCGAAGGCAAGCCCGTCAAGCCCCGCAAAACCAAGCTGACCAAGACACAGCTCGATGAGTATCACCAGGTGCTCGTCATCAAGCGTGCGCAGCTGCTGGGCGTGCTGACCGAGCTCGAGGCCGAGGCCCTCCGCAGCGCCAAGGGCGGCTCCAGCAGCCTGCCCCAGCACCTCGCCGAGCAGGGCTCCGACAGCGCGGACCAGACGATGAGCCTCAACCTCGCCGAGGCGGACCGGCGCCTGATCCGCGAGATCGACGGCGCGCTCCAACGCATCGCCGATCGCACGTTCGGCGTCTGCGAGCTCACCGGCAAGCCCATCCCCAAGGCACGCCTCGAAGAGCTGCCATGGGCCCGATACACCATCGAGGCGGCCGAGCGCATGGAACGCGGCCAGCCACGACACCTGCCGTGAGCGACGCGGCCCGCGAAACCCAGCCCGAATCCGCCGCCGCTCCGCCGGCTCGGGCCACGCCCGCAGAGCGCTTCATCCCCGCGTGGCGATCGCCCGGCGCCTGGGGGCTCATGCTCGCTGTCACGGCGGCCGGGCTGGCGATCGAGCTCTGGACAAAGGCCGCCGCGTTTGCCCGCGTCGCCGGGCCCCCCGTCCGCATCTTGCGCGAAGACGTGCTCGCGGTCGGGCCCGATCGCCTCGCCACGCTGATCCCGATGCACGAGCCGGTGGTCGTCGCCGAGCGTTTGCTGCATTTCACGCTCGTGCTCAACCCCGGCGCGGTGTTCGGCATCGGCGCCGGGCGGCGCTGGTTCTTCGTGCTGTTTACCGTCCTCGCGCTGGCGTTCTGCCTGTGGACCTTCGGCATGTGGACACGCTCGCGCGATCGGCTCACCCACATCGGGCTCGGACTGATCATCGCCGGCGGGCTGGGCAACCTCTACGACCGCCTCTCGTTCGCCTGCGTCCGCGACTTCATCCACCCGCTGCCCGGCGTACGCCTGCCCTTCGGCCTGCGCTGGCCGGGGGGCAGCCCAGAAGTCTGGCCCTACGTCTCCAACGTCGCCGACGCGTTTCTGATCATCGGCATCGTGCTGCTGCTCTGGTACAGCTTCAGGGCGCCGCCGCACGGGCAGCCCCCCGGAGCCAGCGATCCCGAACGCGTCGCTTAGCGCAACGCCGCCGCCCGCTCCCGGATCGTGTCAATCATCCCGCGGATCTCCGCGGCCATGCGCGAATTCGGAAACTCGCTGATGATCTGCTCGCCCGCGGTTGTCGCATCGCGCCAGCGTTTGTCCTGCACCGCGAGCTTGAACTGCACACCCAGGTTCTCGCGGGCCTTGCCGATAACGCCGCGCGCCAGCTCCTGAAACGGCTCGGCCTCGGCCTCGGTCAGGTACCCGTCGAGCTCGCGCAGGAGCCCCATCGCCTCATCGACCCGTTCGTCCTGGGCCGCGGTCAGGAAGCGTCGCTCGAGCTCGTTCTTGTACCGCTCGCGGGCCGAGCTGACGCGGTGACGCATCCCGTCGACGCGGGGCGAATCGGGGTACAGGCGGGTGATCCGGGCTGCCTCCTGCTCGGCCTCGCGCCAGCGGAGCTGCGTAATCATCCGATCGAGCCCCTCGATCGCGCCGGTGATCTCGCTCTCGGCGCTCTCGAACCGGGCGGACTCGATCCGCTGGCGGAACTCTTCGGCGTCCGCCCGATACCCGAACGACTCGGCCAGCTCGCGCACGAGCACCAGCGCCGCGTCGAAGTCACCCGCCGAGACATCCTCTTCGATCGCCCCGCGCAGCAGCTCACGCTCGCGCTTGCGGTTGAGCACACGCCGCGCATCGTCCGACAGCGTGCCGCTCTCGTTGAGCTCTCGGATCGCCTGCGCGAGCTCGCTGAAACCGCCCGAACTCGCACCGGTCGCCGCGCCCAGCGCGCTGCGCCGCCGGGCCATCACCGCCACCGGTGCGCACGCCAACGACACGATGAGCCCCAGCAGCCCCGCCGCGGCGAACAGGCTGTCGCCGTTCATCGCCGCGTACACCACCATCCCGGTCGAGGCCGCCGACAGCGAGCCGTACGTCGCGATCAGCCAGAAAGGCAGGCGGTCGCGCTCGCTGCCAGTTGTGTCGGGCATGGTCTTCTCCTCATCAAGGCCGGGGCGAACGCAGGTAACACGCGTCCGCCGGGATGCACGCGCGGCTCAGCTCCCCGGCGTCGGGTCGCCGCAATTGCGACTCACCGGCACGAGGCAAAGGAACCGCAGGTGCTCGTCATCGGCGGCACGGAACTGGTGCTCTTCGTCCGCCGGCACATAGATCACGTCGCCGCCGCGCACGGGTCGGTAAGCGCCGTCGAGCAGGATCTCGCCGCGTCCAGAGACGACATAGACCTCGTGCTCATAGTCATGGCTGTGCCTGGGCGTGTGCCCCGCGGGCTCGACACGGAACTGACGCAACGCGAAGTTCGGCGCCCCGTCTTCGCGCCCGACCATCAGCGCCATCGAGGCGCCGTTGACGCCGTCCATCTGCACCGGGCTCAGCTCGGCATCGTCGACGTTGCGGATCAGCATCTGGTTCCCTCGCGTTGCATTCGCCGCCGGCCTGCGTATTGATCGATCATGAGCCCCCCCCGGAATTCGGCACCCGCTCATCGGCTGATTTTACGGTACGATCGACCTATGGGCACACCCCGCATCACCCGTTTCACGCTGGGCCCCTACCAGACCAACTGCTATGTCGTCCGAGAGGATGCGCAGCGACCCGATTGCTGGCTGGTGGACTGCGGGATGGAGCCGGGCCAACTCCTCGCCTTCCTCGAAGCCGAGGGCCTCGCCCCGTCCGTCTGCGTCCTCACGCACGCGCACGCCGACCACATCGGCGGCCTGCACGAATTCCGGGAAAAGCACCCGGATTGCCCGATCTGGATCCACGCGGCCGAAGAACTCTGGCTCACCGACGCCGAGCGCAATCTCTCAGCCATGGGCGGCAAGCCCATGACCGCCCCGCCCGCCGATCGCCTGCTCAGGCACGCCGAGGTGCTCGAACTCAACGGGCGCTCGTGGGAGATCCGTCACACCCCGGGCCACTCGCCCGGCAGCATCAGCCTCGTCGAAGTCGAGCCGCTCAACGACAACCCGGTCGTCTTCGCGGGCGATGCGCTCTTCGCCGGCTCGATCGGGAGGACGGATTTCCCCGGCTCCTCGCTCGAGCAGCTCGCCGACGCGATCCGCACCCAGCTCTACACGCTCGCGCCCGAGACCGTCGTTCTGCCCGGCCACGGACCCCCGACCACCATCGGCGAAGAACGCCTGAGCAACCCGTTCGTGCGCGGCGTCGCCAACGCCGACGGCTGACCTACGCCTCGCCCCGCCGCCCCCGATCGGTCCGCCGCCCCCCGCCCGGCCCGGGGCGCGCCCGCACACCGAAGCGAAAAATGTCGGGCCTCGCGTAGTGCCCGCTGACATCCAGCGTCATCGCCTCGCGATCGACCGCGCTCGGATCCAGCTCGGCGTGAATCACACGCTCCTCATCAAACACCGGCTCGACGATAAACGCCCCGTCGGGCCCCGCGATGCAGCTCCCGCCCCGCAGCACCAGCTCCGGTGAGTCATCTCGCGCAGGCAGACCCGCGGGCAGGTCATCGACGTGCACGATCTGCCCGACCGCGAGCACAAAGCAGCGCCCCTCCAGCGCGTAGTGCCGGCTCGCGAGCTGGTGCTTGTCGTGCACGGTCGGCCAGACCGCGACATGCACAAGCTCGCCCGAATCGTGCAGCGCCTGCCTGGGCAAGGGCATCCAATGCTCCCAGCAGACCAGGCTGCCGACCCGCCCCGACGCCGTATCGACCGCGCGCAGCCCCGCGCCCGTATCGCTCGGCCCCCAGATCACCCGCTCGGTGAATGTGGGCACCAGCTTGCGGTGGTGGTTCACGATCCGCCCATCGGCGTCGATCGTGACCAAGCTGTTGTACAGCGTGCGCGAGCCGGGCCCGGCATCCACGCGCTCGCTCAGCCCGATCACCATCACGACCGACAAATCACGCGCAACCGCGCACAGACGCTGCATGCGTTCATCGGCGGGCGACACGCGCACCGACGCCTCGCGGTACGCCGCGTAGGCCTCTTTGGTCGCCTCATGATCCCACAGCATCGCCCCGGGGCAGTGGTCGATCCAGGCGGGGTAGCCGGGCAGCGCCGTCTCGCCGCACGCGACCAGCGACGCCCCGCCGCGTTTGGCGTCAGACGCCATATCCGCGATGCGATCGATCGCGTCATCGCCGTCCTTGGGCGGACGCATCTGGAGCATCGCGACGTGCAACGGCGTCCGCGAACCACCTGTCGCCCGGCTTCCTTCGCTCACGTCGATCATGTTGCTGGCCCGAGCCCGCTAAACCGGCGCCACGCGCTGAGCTGCCCGAGATGGAACATCGCGTGCGATCCCAGCAGGAAATTCACCGCCACGCCGACCGTGGGCCACGTCCCACGGCGAGCCTCGTCGGGCAGGTCGCGCCCAAGCTCGTCGTCGCCGGCCGACGCCACCAGCTCGATCGCCCCGGTGTGCGCGCGCACCATATGGTCGCGCACTTCCTCGAACGCAGGGTAGAGCGAGCCGCTCGCGTCATCTCGACAGTCAACGCCGTGCCTGAACAATTCGTCGTAACCCTCGGGCACCGCGACGCTTGCCTTGTCTGCGCCAAGCAGATCCGCGACGCGCTCCGGATACAACGCCAAATGCCCGAAGATGAACACCGGGTGGTTGGTGATGATCGTCTTGCCGTTGCTGATAGGCAGGCGGGCGGCCTGCGTCGGATCGATGCCCGCCGCGAGCTGCTGCGCGAGCCCGACCGTCGGGCGCGCGTTCGCCGCGAGCATCGGCCCGATGATCCGGGGTGTCTCACTGGTCGTCGTCATGTCGATCACTCCTCCTGCGCCGCCGCCGCGTCTAGCCCCCGACGTACCGAGCGTACAACGCCCGCGCCGCGGCCGGATCGGTCGTGCCTTCCACGATCGCCCGCCCGTCGGCAAACAGCGTGAGCACCGTGCTTTGTTCCAGCCTGAGCCGCGCCATCATGGGGGTCGAGCGAACCGACCCCAGCCCAGCCCACGAGCGCGCGACCGCGTCGAGGTCGGGCGGCTCGCCGGCCCGGGGTGCCTCGATCTGCACCGCCTCTCGCCCGCACAGCCCGGGGCTCGCCGCGGGCGGGGGCGCGTCGAGGAACCGGAACGCACGCCGCACGCAGCACGGGCACTCCGGATCGTGCGCACCAGCGAGGTCGACCGCCCCGCGCGTGGCGGCGAGCAGATCAAACGACACAAGCTCACGCGACGGTCGCCGCAGTGCGAGCAGCCGGAGCACCTCGGCAGCCTGCTGCGAGCCAACGATCGCGACCAAAGGCCCGAGCACACCGGCCGTGTCGCACGTCGGCTGCGAGCCCGCCGGCGGCACGTCACCGAGCACGCACCGCAGGCACGCCCGCGGCAACCCATCCAGCGCCGGCGCCACCAGCAGCCCGTGCGCTCCGCGCGTCGCAACCGCGCCGCCGTACACCAACGCCACACCGTGCTTCACCGCCACGTCGTTGATCAGCAAACGCGTCTCAAACCCGTCGAGCCCGTCGACGAGCACATCGGGCGGACCGAACGCCCCGCCCATGATCAACGACTCCGCGTTGGCGCTCGTCACGTCCGCGATGACCGGCAACGCGCGCACGCCCGGGTTCACCGCGTGCAGACGGGCCGCGGCGGCGACGGCCTTGGGCGTGTGTTCCCCCGCGTCGGCGTCGGTGTATAAGACCTGGCGGTGCAGGTTGGTCTCGTCGACGAGGTCGCGGTCGATCAGTGTGATGCGAGCGACGCCCGCGCGTGCGAGCGCGTCGGCGGCGGGGCAGCCCAGCCCGCCGACGCCGACGATGACCACGTGCGCCGACTCGAGGCGGGCCTGCCCTTGTTCCCCCCACTCGGGCAGGCGGGCCTGGCGAGCGTATCTGGCGTTGCGGGCAGCACCCGCGCCACCAGGTCTCGGTTGTTCGCTCGGCGTGCGCACGCCTGACCTTATGCTGCGTGCATGACACGCTGCGCAAGTGAAGCACACCACACCCCCGCCGGGCTTGCCTGGAAGCCCCCCGCCCCGCTGCCCATCCCGATCGAGACGCCCAGGCTGATGCTGCGCGCCTACGAACCGTCCGACGCGCGTGAGTGCTTCCGTGTGGTCGACGCGTGCCGCGACAGCCTGCTGCCCTGGCTGCCCTGGGCCCGGACGGATCATCTCAACGAGGAGGCCTCGCTGCGGGCGATCCTCAACTGGCGGGCCGAGCTGCGCGACACCAGCAAGCTCGCCCACATCATCCTGGGTGTCTTCGAGCGAGAAACCGGCGAACTCGTCGGCGGGAGCGGGTTCCACGACGTGCGCCCGGAGACCGCGTCCTGCGAGGTCGGCTACTGGACCCGCCCGGACCGCCGGGGCCTGGGCTACGCGGGCGAAGCGACGGCCCACCTGCTGAGCCGATGCCTGCTGGCCCAAGGCAACGGGCAAAACGACGGAAAGGACACCGGGGGCATGGGCTTCGAGCGCGTGCGCATCTACTGCTCGTCGGCCAACGCCGCGTCCAAACGCATCCCCGAGAAGCTCGGACTCACGCCCGAGGTCATGCAGCGTCGCGACTATCACGTCGAGGGCGTCGGCCCGACCGATCGGCTGGGCTGGGGCGTGCTCAGTGAGGAGTGGGACGCTGGCACACACCGCATCAAAAAGCCCGCCGGCTGAAGAGCCGACGGGCTTGCGTTCGTGGGTATTGCCCCAGGAGACCCCAGCCGACCCCCCAGCGGCGTGCCGGCCGCCGGGCGTTGATCACTTCGCGAAGTGGCTGAACGCCTTGTTGGCCTCGGCCATGCGGTGGGTCTGCTCGCGGATCGTCATCGCCTTGCCCTCGCGCCGTGCCGCGGCGTAGAGCTCGTCGGACAGGCGCAGATGCATCGGACGCCCCTTCTCGCCGCGGGCCGAGGTGATGATCCAACGGAACGCGAGCGACTGCTGACGCTTGCGGGTCACCTGGATCGGCACCTGGTAGTTCGCGCCACCGATGCGCTTGCTGCGCACCTCGACGAAGGGCTGAACGTTCTCGATCGCCATGTGGAAGACCTGCAGCGCGCCCTCGGGCTTGTCCTCGCCGTCGTACTGCTCGAGCTTCTTCTCGATCTCGTCGAAGGCGTCGTAGACAACGCGCTCGGCGCGGGTCTTCTTGCCGTCGCGCATGACGCAGTTGATGAACTTCGCGACGACCGTGTCGTTGAACTTGGGGTCGGGGCGGAGCTGCGATTCGGATGCGGTGATACGGCCTGCCATGTCGGTTCTCCTGGCTCATCCGCCGGGCACATGAGGCCCGACCTTGTGTTCACCCCGCGGCGCCCGTCGAACGGGCAAGAGGCCTGTGCCGCGCGATTACTTGCCGGCCTCGCCCGACAGCCGGGCGAGGCCAAAGCTCGATCGCGCGGGTGAGCGCGAGCGAGTGAACGTGTGCTTGCTTACTTGCCGCGCTTGGAGCCGTACTTCGAGCGGGCCTGCTGGCGCCCGTCGACACCGAGCGTGTCGAGGCTGCCTCGGACGATGTGGTAGCGCACACCGGGGAGGTCGCGGACGCGCCCGCCGCGCACGAGCACGATCGAGTGCTCCTGCAGGTTGTGGCCCTCGCCGCCGATGTACGCGGTGACTTCCTTGCCGTTGGACAGACGCACGCGGGCGATCTTCCGGAGCGCGGAGTTGGGCTTCTTGGGCGTGGTGGTGCGCACACTCAGGCACACGCCGCGACGCTGCGGGCAGGCGTCGAGGTCGCGGACCTTCGACTTGGTGACCGGCGCCTTGCGGGGCTTGCGGATGAGCTGGTTGATCGTCGGCATGAGCTATCCTGCGGGCGGGAGTTCGTCGGTTCCGCACCGGCGAGACTCGGACTTTCCACGTCAGACGTGTACGAAGAACACCGCCGCCCGGGCACTCCCGAGCGGGCCCCAACTCTAGGCCCGCCGCCCGCCGGGGCAAGCCCGCGCGTCCCTGCCCGCCTGGAGGATCCCGCCGGACCCCCAGACACGCCACCCAGACACGCCACCCAAACCCAAAGAGATCCGCCATGACCGACCCCCGCCGCGCCGACCGGGCCCAACCAGACCCGCCCACCCTGGCAGGCTTCCAAGCCCTGCTCCGCGAACGCTATTTCGCGACCGACTCCGCCCGGGGCTCGGCCGGCACGTTCCTCTACTTCACCGCGGAGGTCGGCGAACTGGCGACGGCCCTGGCCGCGAACACCCGCGAAGGGCACACGCCGACCCCCGCCGAGCGGGCCAACCTTCAGGAAGAGTTCGCCGACGTGCTCGCCTGGCTCGCGACGCTGGCGAACATCAACGAGATCGACCTCGCCGCGGCGGTCGAAAAATACACCGACCCGGGCCGCGTCGAGGGCGTGAAGCCCTAAAGCCCCAAAGGCCCTGAAGCCCAGATCCGCGCCGGGCGAGGCCCTAACCGCCCTCGGCGGGCGCCGCGCCGGCGGGCGCGGTCTCGCGCGCACTGGCCTCGAGCGAAGACGCCTTTGCCTCACCCAGCGGGCGATAGATCTCCACGATCAGCGTGTCGTCATCCGGCGGCGAGCGCCGGTGGGCCGCGACGAGGTTGAGCATGCGCTCGGGCCAGCCGCCCTGCTTGACCGCGCCGCCGGTCGTCGCGCCGTCGTCGGCGATGATGCCGCGCATCCCCGCGATCCGCAGCATCTTGCCGTCCGGGTCGCGCGCCTCGGTCGCGCCGTCGGTGTAGGCGATCACCGAGTCGCCCGGCCCAAAGTCAACGCTCACCTCGACAGGCTCAAAGTCCGCGTCCGCGCACGCGCCCAGAACAAACGCCGTCGAGTCGAGGTCACGGATCGTGCCGTCGACGCCTCGCAGGAACGCCGGCGGGTGCCCGCCGCTGGCGTACTCGAGCGTGCCCTTCTCCGGGTCCGCCCGCAGGCAGAGCGCGGTCACAAAGATCGAATGATTGGAGAGCGTGAGGTGCACGTAGCGGTTGAGCCGGCGGAGCAGCTCGCCCGGGGCGACGTCGGGGTCCTCGGCGAAGCGCAGGTCGATCTCGCCGTGCAAACGGTTGACCGTCAGCGCCGCCGGGATCCCGTGCCCGGTCACGTCCAAGATCACAACGCTCAAACGCTCGTCGCGCCCGGTGTCGGTGGGCGATCTGGAGGCGTGGATGTAGTCGCCCCCGATCTGGCTCATCGGCTCGTACTTGTAGCTCAGGCGGACGCTGCCGGTGCTGCGGGTCGCGGGGAAGAGCGCCTCGTGCACCTGGCGGGCATACGCGAGTTCCTGACGCAGCACGCCGTACCGCTCGCGAAGAAAACGATTGGAACTCTTGACCAAACGGCTCGAGTGGCGCCACCACGCGATGCCCACCGCCGGCAGCATGAACAGCACCACGAATCCGCTCGAAACAAGCACCGGCGTGAGGCTCCGCCCCTCGATCATGAGCGCACTCGCGATGCTGATCGGCAGCACGATCGCGATCGGCAGCATCGCCTGCCTCGGGCGCCAGGGGAACAGGCAGCACGCGACGAAATGGCTCAGGATGAACGGCGCGATGTTGCCGAACGGGATACCCGCCGCCCGCATCGCGATCCCGAACAGCCCGTCGAGCACGATCAGCGAGACGCTCAGACGCACGATCCAGCGCGTCGTCAGCCGCTTGCGCAGCGTCACAAAGATGACACCGCCGTAGTACGCGAGCCAGACCCCCGTGAGCCCGATGACCAACGCGGCCCGCGCGCCGGAACCGTAGATATTGCTGACGATGCGCGTCATCGCGCCGATCAAATCGATGGTCTCGCCGTTGGCGCGGGCACCGATCGCCGCGGCGATGCCGATGCCGAAAGCGAGCACCAGCGACGCGACCGTCAGCGAGACCCAGATCGTCGCAAACAGCACGAGGCGTCGACGCAATAGACGATCGGTCTCGGCCACGAAGACGTGGCGAAACTCTCCGGTCATCATCGATGCTGAACCGCTCGCGGGCACTCGACGGGATCCTTTCGGCTCGTGCTTTGGGTCTGGCTTGGGCTTGGGCTCTGGGTGTCGGCCGGGCCGGGCTGCTCTAAGCGCCCCCGCCGGGGCGGGTCTTGCCGGGCTGCCACAGCACGTCGCCCCCCGCGTGCAGGTTCGCGACCCGCCCGAGCACAAAGAGCAGATCGCTCAGGCGGTTGAGATACCGAAGCGCGTCGGCGTTGGTCGCGTCGGGCTCGGCCTCGGCCAGGGCGACCACCGACCGCTCGGCCCGGCGGGTCACTGTCCGCGCCAGGTGCAGGCGGGCGGCAAGCTCGGTCCCCCCGGGCAGCACGAAGCTCGTCAGGGCGGGCAGATCTTCGTTGAACCGGTCGATCAACGCCTCCAGGCGGGCCGTCTGCTCGGGCACCACGCGGAGCTTCTCGCCCGGCGGCTCCTCGCCGACGATCGGGGTGCACAGATCGGCCCCCACGTCGAACATGTCGTGCCCCACACCGGCGAGCGCCTCGGCGATCGAGGGCGCATCGGGCCCCGCGGCGGGGTCGCCCGCGGCCGCGATCGCGAGATGCAGGGCCGCGTTTGCCTCGTCGACCGCCCCGTACGCCTCGACCCGCCGGTCGTGCTTGGGGACGCGCGCGCCCGTGCCGAGGCCCGTGAGGCCCTCGTCACCCGTCCTGGTGTACACCTTGGTGATTTTGACCATAATGAAGCCCGCAGTGTAAACCATCCGGAGCCCGGGGCGGAGCCCCACCGGATGAATGCACAAGACTTCGCCCCCGGGCCGCCGCCGGTCGGCATCCCACAAACGCCCCGGCACGGAGGCCGATCGCGTGTCCACAACCGCCCTCGAAGGCACCCTCAACCAGCCGCCCGCCGATCGCGGGCTGACCCGGCGCTGGATCCCGCGCCGGGAACCCGCCGCCCAAGACGCCGCCCTCGCCCTGACCGCCCGGGTGCTCGCCGGGCGCGGTTTGGGTGACGAGGCCGCCCGCGAGGCGTTCTGCTCGCCCAGCCTGCTGGGGCTGCACGACCCGTCGCTGATCCCCGGGCTCGACCGGGCCGCCGAGCGCATCCTCGCCGCCGCACGCGCGGGCGAACCGATCGTGATCTTTGGTGACTACGACGTCGACGGGGTCACCGCCAGCACCATCCTGCTCCGCATGCTCCGGGCGATCGCGCCCGATGCCGACGCCACCAGTTACATCCCCCACCGCCTTGACGAGGGCTACGGGCTCAACGCCGACGCACTGCGCGCACTCGCGGCCGACGGCGCACGCGTCATCGTCACCGTCGACTGCGGCAGCACCGCGACCGCCGAGGCCGACCTCGCCCGCGAGCTGGGCGTCGACCTCATCATCACCGATCACCACAACCCGCCGGCGAGCGAGCGCGACGTGCCGCGCGCGTTCAGCGTCGTCCACCCGCGCCTGCCCGGCTCGGCGTACCCGTTCGGTGAGCTGTGCGGCGCCGGCGTGGCGTACAAGCTCGCGTGGCGCCTCGCAACGATCGCCAACGGCTCCGACAAGGTCGCCGAGCCAATGCGCCGACTCCTCATCGACCTGCTGGCCCTGTGCGCGCTCGGCGTGATCGCCGACGTCGTGCCGCTGGTCGACGAGAACCGGATCATCGCCCGACACGGGCTCTCGCGCTGCGCGAACAGCCCGATCATCGGGCTTCGGGCCCTCGTCGAGGCGAGCCGCCTGGAGTCCGACAAGATCGACGCCGAGGCGGTGGGATTCCGCCTCGCGCCGCGCCTCAACGCCTGCGGGCGGATGGGGCACGCCCGCGACGCGCTGCGCCTGTTCACCACCGACGACCCCGCCGAGGCCGCCTCGCTGGCGCACACGCTCAGCGAGCAGAACGAGCAGCGACGGAGCGTCGAGCGGCGCATTCTTGAAGAAGCGGTCGCCGCCGCAGAGGCCGCGGGCATGACCTCACCCGACAAACGCATCATCATTCTCGCCAGCGAGGGCTGGCACCCCGGCGTGGTCGGCATCGTGTGCAGCCGCCTGGTCGAGCGGTTCGGTCGCCCCGCGGTGCTGCTCAACGCCGACGGGCCCATCGCCGCGGGCACGGCGCTCTCCGGCTCGGGTCGGAGCATCGACGGGTTCAACCTGCACGGCGCGCTCGATGCCTGCGCCGAACATCTCGCGGGTTTCGGCGGGCACGACATGGCCGCCGGGCTCCGCCTCGACGCTTCGAACCTCGACGCGTTGACCGACGCCTTGCTCGCCCACGCCGCCGAGCGCATCGCCGAAGACGATCTCCTCCCGGCCGTCCGCTACGACACCGAGGCCGAACTCGCCGAGCTGCATCGCCATGAGGTCGAGCGTCTCGAATCGCTCTCGCCCTTCGGGCGGGGCAACCCGCGCGTGCGGGTGCTCGTCCGCGGGCTCAGGCTCACCGGCCGCCCCGAGGCGTTCGGGCGCACGGGCCAGCACCTCTCGCTGCGTGTGACGAGCGAGGGCGGGCCCACGCTGCGCTGCATCATGTGGAGCGGCGCCGAGCTGCTCGATGCGATCCCGCCCGGCGCCACGATCGACGCCGTGCTCACGCCCAAGCTCAGCACCTGGAACGGCTCAACCCGGGTGGAGCCCGAGCTGAGCGACCTGCGCGTCGCGAACGCCTGAACAACGCAACGCCGCGATGCCGCGATGCGACAATCAACCTAGCATTCGCGCGCGCCGTCATCGGCGCGGATCGGAGGCGGCGTTGGCCCCTTCAAGCCGCAAGAACACCGTCAATCGTGCGCTCAACCTCGCCCTCTATCTGGTCATGTGCTGGCTGATCGGCACGGGGCTGCTGATGTGGGCGCGTCTGCCGCCGGGCAGCGGAGGCGGGCAGCGGCCGCGGGGCGAACACGCCGGGCGAGCCACCGCGGAAGTCCTCGGGCTGTCGCGCCACGCCTGGGGCGATCTGCATCTCTACGCCGGCTTGACGTTCGTGGCGCTGGGCGTAGCACACCTCTGGCTCAACCGGCTCTGGCTGCAAAAGATCGCCGCATCGAACCGAGCCTGGCCCCTGTGGGGCGGGCTCGCGCTCGGCGCGGCGATCATCGTGGTGCTCGTGCTGCTGCCCGTCCGATCGGGCTGAACGCGGTGCGATCACTCCGTCGTCGCGGGCACGCCCACGACCCGCCCCTGCTGCGCATGGCTCAGCAGCGTGCGGTACTTGGCCGTCTGTGGGTCGTTCTGAACCGCGGCAGCAAACGCTCGCTGCGCGTCCGTCTCGCGCCCCAGATCGCTCAGCACCAGCCCGCGGAACGCGTGCCCCGCGGCATCGGTCGGCGCGAGCGCCAACGCACGCTCGATGCTCGAGAGCGCCTTCTGAGGGTCGCCCGCCTGGCGATACGCGATCGCCCAGAGCGTGTAGCCCTCGGGGCGCGATGGCGCGAGCGCCACAACCCGCGAGGCCGCCCGGCGCAAGCCGCGCTCGTCGCGGATCACCGTGCTCACCTCGCCCAGCCCGATCCACGCCGCGACGTCGTTCTGCCCGATCGCGTCGGCCGTCAGCTCCCGGAACGCGTCCCGCGCTTCGACGGGGCGCCCCAGGTGCGTCAGGCATCGCGCCCGCATATGCACAAGGTCGCGCCGCTCCTCGTCACCGGCCTTGGCGATCAGACGCACGATGTTGCTCTCGGCATCGCCGAAATCGCCGATCGCCATCTGCGCCCGCACAAGATCCTCGAGGATCGCGCTGTCCTCGGGCGCGAGCAGGCGCGCCTCGGCGAAGTGCCCCACCGCCGCCTCCGGGTCGCCCTCGATCCGAGCGATGTGCCCCAGCGCCTGACGCACGCCCGGCGCGTGCTCGAACGTCGGCCCGCCCGTCAGGTACGCCTTCGCTTCCCCGAGCATCCCGAGGTCGATCATCATCTCGGCCGCGGCGACCGCGTAGTCGGGGTTGTGCCCGTCGAGCTCGCTCGCGAGGCGGTAGTGCTCCATCGCGACCTCGGTCTCCGACAGCCGCTCGTGCACGATCCCCAGGTAGTACTGCGCGTCCGCGTCCTCGGGGTCGAGCGCCTCGGCCGTCTTCAGCGCCATCAGCGACTCGCCCAGGTCGCCCTGCTCGAGCAGCACACGCCCGCGCAGGACGTGGCTCTTGGTCACCGTGTCGTTCAGCGAGAGCGACGCGTCGACCCGGCGCAGCGCCTTCTCCAGATCGCCGGCCAGGAACGCCTGCTCGCCCATCTTCCACTCGGTGCCGGCCTTGATCACGCTCATCTTCTCTTCGGCCTGGCTCACCGCCTCACGCGTGTACCGCCCCTGCCCGCTGCAACCGCCCAGCGTCAGGCTCAGACCGGCGATGAGGGAAACCGCACCCGTTGCTGCTCGTGTCTTCTTGCTCATGAATCTGCCTCGCTTCATCATGCGGAAAGGGCCCGCGCGCCGTGCGAGCAATCGCACCGGCGTCGGGCCCTGAAGTGGTCCGTTCGGCGGCCGCCCCGACCCGGGGCGTGTGCTCACCGGTTTACATCGTCCGAGAGGTCGGTCGAGTTGATCGGAGCCGTGGTAAACGAGCCGTTGTAAGGCGTGAAACCGCCCTGCTCGTTCACGGGCCAGGGCAGCTGCACCATGCCGCCGTGCGGCATCGGCACCATCAGCACGCCCATCCCCTGGAACTGGGCCCAGCCCTCGCCCTGCCCGTTCTCCGCAACCGGCGTCTCCATCAGCCACTCGGCATCGATGGGCTCGCTCTGCGTGCTCTGGGCGACCGAGCGCGGGCCGTTGCCGATCACAAACTCTTCGACCACCACGGGCTCGCTCGCGGGCGTGCCGTACTGATCGATGCCCGAGATCTGCTCGTTCGGGTTGATCGTGCTCGTGAACACGGGCGAGGTCTCGATCGCCGGCACATCGCTCGACGGGACGTACGCCGAGGGCGTGCTGCTGGTGATCTGAGCCGGCGTGCCGTCGGCGTTCCAGACCGCGACCGCCGGCGCGTTGCTCGGGGCAACCGTCACCGCGGGCTGGCTCGCAGCCGGCTCGCTGAACCCGTTGCCGAACTGATCGCCGAACTCGTTGTTGAACTGGCTCTCGAAGGCGTCAGCCGCGTCGGCCTCGCTGGAGCCGGGCACGGCCGTCACGCTCTCACCCTCTTCGAACGCCGGGTCGGCGTTGAAGCTGTCGAACGACTCGAAGGTCTCGCCCGGAGCGTTCTCGACCGTCACGGCGTTGCCGTTCGCGTTGGCGTTGGGGCTGGTGTTGCCACCAACGAACGCGGGGTCCGCCTGCTGATCGAACTGGTTCTCAAACCCTTCGTTCGCGTCGGTGAACATCGGCTCGACAAACACGGGCTCGTCGAACGCCGGCTCGACAAACCGGGGCTCGTTGAACTCCGGCTCGCCGAAGATCCCGGCGCTCTGCCCGTCATCAAGCCCGCCGATCAGCTCCTCGTGGAGCATGCCCTCCATCAGGCTGCGCGTCGGCTGGAACGGCTCGTTCCCGCTGAGCTTGGCACGCAGCGCGTGGGCGTCGGGGCTGTTGGGGGCGAGCGCCAGAGCACGCTGCACCTTGAACAACGCCTCGTCACGCTTGCCCTCCTCGGCGAGCTGGCGGGCCTTGATCAGCAAACGCCCAACCTGGCGGTCGCGGCTGAAGGGCAGCGTCCCCTTGCGGGCACCCACGCGGGCATACGTGATGTAGTCCTGCGCGAGCTCGCCGCTCTCGGCGATCTGCGTGTCGTTCACGATCGAGGGCGTGATCATGAAGATGATCTCGCTCCGACGCGTATCGTCGTCGTACCCGCGGAAGGCGTTGCCGATCACCGGGATAGCACCGAAGAGCGGGAGCTGACGCCGGGTCGCGGTCGTCGTCTCGGTAAACAGCCCGCCGAGCACGGCGGTCTGCCCGTCGCGGAGCTGCACGTTGGTGGTCAGCTCGGTCGCGTCCTCGTCGGGGATGGTAACCTGCGCACCCGCGTTGTCGGTCACAGCCCGGAGCTGCGCGCTCGAGACCTTGGGCGTCAGCTCGAGGCGGATCAGCCCGCCGTCGCTGACAAACGGACGCACGCTCAGCTCGGTGCCGACGTCGAGGAACTCGACGGTCTGCGTCGTCGCGGTCTCGGTCGTGGTCGTGTTCAGATAACCGACCTTGGTGCCCACGAGCACGCGGGCGGGCTGGCGGTTGAGCGTCAGGATCTTCGGGTTGCTGACGACGGTGACGTCGGTCACCTCGTCGAGCAGTCGCAGGAAGATCGAGACGTCCTCGTTCACGATGCCGGCCTTGAACGTCGCGTTGCCCTCGACGTTGCCGATGTTGCTGTTGATCGCCGAGCCGTTGCCGCTGCTGGGCACCAGCACGTCGTTGCCGGCGATGTCCTCACCGGCGCCGGCGATCAGGCCGTTGACCGCGCTCAGCGGCCCGCCAATCCCGACAAAGTCGGTGAAGTTCATGTTGTTCAGGATCGCGAAGTCGACGCCGAACGCGTTGGCCTCGTTCAGCGTGGTCTGAAGGATCGTCGCCTCGACCAGCACCTGGGCCGGGCGGGCGTCGAGCTCGTCGAGCAGCGCGACGATCGCGTCGACGTTCTCCTCGTAATCGTTGATGACCACCGTCGCCATGTGCGCGAAGCTATCCGCACCCGTGGGCGTCCCGGCGTTGAGCTGGAAGTCGTCGGTCGCGACGCTCGTGGTGATCGAGCCCTCGTCGCTGAGCAGCTGCTTGCCGAACTCCGCCGCGTCGACCGCGTTCAAGTAGCTCAGCGTGACGACCCGGCTCACCTGATGGCGAGCCGCCTGGTCGATCGCCGCGAGCTCCTCGCGGGTGTAGACATAGATGAAGTTGCCCCGCTCCTGGAAGCCGAACCCGTTGACGTGGAGGATCGCCTCGAGCGCCTCATAGAAGGTCACGCCGTAGAGGTCAGCCGTGACCGTCGCGCTCACGTTGGGGCTCGCGACGATGTTCCGCTGGCGCTGGATGCTGAGCAGCTGGAGCACCTTGGCGAGGTCCTCGTTGTTCACGTGCAGGTCGACCAGGTCGAACTCGTTGACCTCGACGTTGAAGTCGAGATCGTCCAGCACCTCGCCCTGGCCCGCCGGGGCGATGTTGCCCTCGTCGGCGCCCTGGAACACCGCGTCGAGCGAGTTCTCATAGATCTCGCCCGCATTCACGTTGCCCAAACCCGCGTTCTGCGCGAACGCGGTCGGGGCGATCCCGGCGAATGCTGCAAGCAACGCCGCGCGGCCGATGCACCGCGCCCCGTTGCTACGCGACTGACCAAACATCTCGTCAAGGAAGCTCATGGTGCTCGTCCTCGCTGCGGGTCGTGCCGCCGCACGCGCCCGTTGGTTCCGCTCCGCCCCCCCGCTCCAGCGGCGGGCTGACGCCGACCCGACGACCCGTCTCCCGCCTTCAAACGGGTCGAGCCTGTCGTCTGCACCGGTTGTCTCGACCGGCGGAGGGCGCGACTTTGGGTCGACTCGGTCCTTCCCCCCTCCGCCCAGCCGTCGCGTCGCCCACAGCCCGCGCAGCTGGAACCCGCACGCCCGAACACCCCCCAACCCCCCGCCCCCCTCCCCAACCCCACCCCCCCCCGCCCCTCCCGCCCCGCGCGGCTGGTTTCATCCTGCTGTCCTTGGGCCCCGCGTGATCGCGTCAGATGCCCGCATCATCCTTAGAGACCACAAGCGCTTCCTCGACAGAGCCGTCCGTTCTCGCCTCGCCGCCCGCCGGCTGGCCGTGAGTCGCCTGGTCATGAGCCGTCTGGTCATCGGGCGGGTCCGCCGACTCGGGCTCGGACTCCGGCGCGGCGTACACCGCCCGCGGGATCTCGGCGACCAAACGCAGCTTGTTGTGAAGCA